>ERZ778021.1244-NODE-1244-length-31708-cov-5.947683_pt1 | contig 31708 bp, 30 predicted proteins | sample MGYA00375751_ERZ778021 | MGnify/ENA primary metagenome ERZ778021 (study PRJEB29350, sample SAMN05389814) | bioreactor metagenome | isolation source: Thiocyanate stock bioreactor | place: South Africa: University of Cape Town | collected 2013-08-29 ... | reverse complement strand
AACCACTTCACATCGCCTCACGACCGCCGCTCGGTGGATTTAAGTGAGGAGTCTCAATAAATCGGGAGTGCGAGGTGCGGGATTCGAACCCGCGTGGGCACGGTTTCAACTCCGGCCGCCTAGCCGCTCGGCCAACCTCGCGTCTTCGAGATGCACCCTACCCGCCCCCGCTAAAACGCCGCAAGGCCTGGCGACGGGCCGCGGACCGCGACCCGGGCCCGGACACTATTCGCCGGCGAACGGTCACGAAACTCGACACTAAACGCGAGGGCGGCGTCGACATGGGCATGAGCCGCAAGATTCGCCGGCGAACGGTCACGAAACTCGACACTAAACCCCGGCGTGTTGCCGGAAATCCACACACAAAACTCGTAAAAATGCGGAAGATGGAAAAACACGACAACTCGTAAAATCATGCAAACCAATAGGTTGCGCGATACTCCTCCGGGAGGTGCGACCACGCGCGACATCCTGGGCGGGTTCAGCCAGGTGGGGCTGGGCTACGCGACCGACAAAGACGGCACGCCGTACTGGTGCGTCACATTCGGACTCCCCGCGAGCCGCTGATCGGCCGTCGCGCCGGGAATCGTCGGGTATGCTTCCTCCAGATCCGCGACGGAACGCGGTGTCGCAAACCCGTGCGCGTCGTACCGACGTGAGGATCGAGGACCATGAACAAGCTGAAGGTTTTCGCGATTCTGACGCTGGCGACGGCCGTCCTGGCTACCGCCGGATGCCACGGCGCGGGGCGTCGCCGGGGGACGACCGTCGTCGACGAGCCGGCCATCTCCGGCCTCGACGCCGAGGACAAGGCGTTCCTGGGCTCGACCGCCACGCCGACCGAGACCGTCGTCGATCGGCACCCGCTGCTTTCCAAGCCGCGGGAATACTGGGAGAATTCGGGCGACAACAAGATCGTCAAGGGGGCCGCGGCGACCTTCGTCGGAGTCCCGGCCGGGATCGTCGGCGAGGTCCGGCAGATCTTCACCGGCCGGCCGGCGGCCGTCGTCGCCCCGACGACCGACATCGACTACTGAAACGCGAAGGCCCGCGCGTCCCGGATGACCAGGAGGCGCGGGCTCGTCGATCGATCGCGGCTTCAATCAACGGTCGGGGATGACCTTGATCGAGTTGAACTCCTTCCCTTCCAGCGACTCCAGGAACGCGCCGCCGCCGGTTGAGACGTGGCTCACCTTGGGGGCGTAGCCGAATTTCTCGACGGCCTCGGCCGACTCGCCGCCGCCGACGGCGGTGACGCCCGCGCTCTCGGCGAGGGCCTCGGCGACGGCCTTCGTCCCCTTCGCGAACGCCTCGACCTCGAACATGCCCATGGGGCCGTTCCAGACGACGGTGCCGGCCTCGCGGACGATCTTCGCGTACATCTCGATCGTCCTGGGGCCGATGTCCATGCCGAACCAGCCCTCGGGGATGGCCGTGCCGTCGGTGACCCTGGTCTCGGCGCCGGCCTCGGGCTTGTCGGCGATCAGGTGGTCGACGGGGAGGACGATCTTGCCGCCGGCCTCGTCGAGCAGCTTCTTCGCGACGTTCAGCTTGTCCAGCTCGACGCGGCTCTTGCCGATCTCCACGCCCTGGGCCTTCAGGAACGTGTAGGTCATCGCGCCGCCGACGAGGAGCTTGTCGACCTGCTTGAGCAGGCTCTCGATGACGAGGATCTTGTCGGACACCTTGGCCCCGCCCATGACCGCCACATACGGCGACTTGGGGTTCTTGAGCAGGGTGTCCAGGATGTTCAGCTCCTTCTCGACGAGGAAGCCGATGGCGCGCTTGTCGGCCGGGAACTGCTCGGGGACGGCGACCATGCTGGCCTCGTCGCGGTGGCAGGTGCCGAAGGCGTCGTTGACGTAGGCGTCGCCCAGCGAGGCGAGGGTCTTGGCGAACTCGGGGTCGCCCTTCTTCTCGCCCTTGTTGAAGCGGACGTTCTCCAGGACGAGGATGCCGCCCGGCTTCAGCTCGGAGGCGAGCTTCTGGGCGGAGGGGCCCACGGTGTCGTCGGCCTTCTCGACGGGCTTGCCGATCAGCTCGGCGAGCCTGGCGGCGACCTTGTCGAGCTTGAACGGGGCGTCGGTCGCCGGGTCGCCTTTGGGGCGGCCGAGATGGCTGATGAGGATGAGCGAGCCGCCGCGGTCGAGGACGTCGTTCAGGGTCGGCAGGGCCGAGCGGATCCGGCGGTCGTCGGCGACCGCGCCGTCCTTGGCCTGGGGGACGTTGAAGTCGACCCGGACGAGGACCTTCTTCCCCTTCACGTCGAGGTCGCGGACCGTCTGCTTGGGCATGAGAGTATCCTGATGGGCGGATAAGAAGAGGGCCCGCCCCGTCGCGGCCCCGGGGGCGGCGTCGAAGCGGGCCGTATCGTGGGAGGGGCCGGCCGTGGGGCGGGCCCCGTCGCGGTTCAGCGCCGGGCCGGGCTCAGAGGGCGCCCAGCTTCTCGATCAGCTCGGCGGTGCGGTTCGAGTAGCCCCACTCGTTGTCGTACCACGAGAGGACCTTCACGAAGTTGTCGTCCAGGACGATCGTCTGGTCGGGGACGAAGATCGAGGAGTGGGGGTTGCCGACGATGTCGCTGGAGACGATCGGGTCGGCGTTGTACTCCAGGATGCCCTTGAGGCGGCCGTCGGCGGCGGCCTTGACCGTCGCGTTCAGCTCGTCCTTGGAGACCTTCTTCTTCAGGATGGCGGTCAGGTCGACCACCGAGCCGTCCGGCACCGGGACCCGCATGGCGAAGCCGGTGAGCTTGCCGTTCAGCTCCGGGATGACCTCGCCGACGGCCTTGGCGGCGCCCGTCTTGGTCGGGATCATGTTGATCGCCGCGGCGCGCGAGCGGTACATGTCGCTGTGGATCTGGTCGGCCACGCGCTGGTCGTTGGTGTAGGCGTGGATCGTCGTCATCAGGCCCTTCTCGATGCCGAAGGCGTCGTTGAGGACCTTGGCGAGCGGGGCGAGGCAGTTGGTGGTGCAGGAGGCGTTGGAGACGATCTTGAGGTCCTTGTTGATGACCTCGTCGTTCACGCCCAGGACGATCGTGGCGTCCAGCTTGTCCTTGGCCGGGGCGCTCAGGATGACGCGCCCGGCGCCGGCGTCGATGTGCTTCTGGAGCTGCTCCTTGCTGGTGAAGAAGCCGGTGGACTCCAGGGCGATCTGGCAGCCGAGGGCCTTCCACGGCAGGTTGGCCGGGTCCTTCTCGGAGGTGATCGCGATCTTCTTGCCGTTGACGATGAGGGCCTTGTCGGCGGCCTCGACCGTGCCGTTGAACTGCTTGTGGACGCTGTCGTACTTCAGCAGGTAGGCCAGGTGCTTGGGATCGGCCAGGTCGTTGATCGCGACGACCTCGAACTTCTCCGGCTGCTGGGCCAGGACGCGGAAGACGAGGCGGCCGATGCGGCCGAAGCCATTGATACCGACGCGGACAGCCATCGAGAATCTCTCCTGTACGCCCCCCGGGCCGCGCCACACGCGGGCGGCTCTCCTCGGGCGTAACGATCGGGCCCCTGATAGGGCGCGGCGCCCCGGCGCGCCGTGCGGCGGCCGGGATGGGAGGCCGGGTCCGGGAATCGCCCGGACCCCGGGGGGGCCGTTCGCCCTCCCCCGGGCCCCTGATTCGACCCCTCAATCAGACAGCATTCTACGGCGCTTGACAAGATCCTAATCCGCGGCCGACGCCGGGACGTCCGCGCCGGCGGGATCCTGGCCGGCCGCCGGCTCTCTCGCCGTGCGGACCCATCTCGCGGGCTTGTTCCCCGCCCCGATGGTCAGCTTCCAGATCGCGTAGGCCGGGACGTAGGCCAGCGTGAGGGCGAATCGCCAGGGGACGCCGAAGACGACGAACGGCGCCACGGCGTACAGGCTCACCGCGACCATGGCCAGCAGGCAGAAGCCGAGCGCGAGCCAGGCGGTGGGATCCCCCGAGAGGCCGGAAGCGAAGGAATAGTTGAGATTCAGGCAGGCCAGCAGGAGGAGGCACGGCAGCAGCTTCATCATCGGCGGCGTCTTCAGCTCGACGAGCGAGACCAGGCGTTCGCCCGGGCTCATGCCGCGGTCGCGGAGGACTTCGCCGAAGAGCCGGGCCTTCAGCTCCTTGCGGCCGGCCTCCCAGCGCCGGCGCTGGTTGGCGGCGGCCTCGCCCCCCTTCTCCAGCATGGTCGCCCGGACGGAGGCGTCGGGGAGGAACGCCACCCGCTCGCCGGCGCGGCGGACGATCCAGGAGTATTCGTAATCCTCGACCAGCCCATAAGCCCGCCACGGCACCCGCCGGAGCCCGCGGGTGGTGAAGCACATCCCGTTGCCGTTCAGCGGCGAGCTGACGCCCAGCCGCGAGAGGCCGAACGGGGCGACGCCGTTGACCAGGCTGAAGGCGTACGTCATCAGCCGCGTCCGCCACGAGGCGTCCGGATTCGCGACGGTGTAGTAGCACTGGATCCAGTCCTCCCCCTCGCGGACCTTCGCGTCGAACTTGCGGAGGAGGTCGGGCGAGGCGAAGGTGTCGGCGTCGATCACGACCAGGGCGTCGAGCTTGTCGAACCGGCCCGATTCCTGGAGCCGTTCGATGAGGTACTCCAGCGCGTAGCCCTTCGTGCGCCGGTCCGGCGTATTCCGGACGACGACCTCGGCCCCGGCGGCCTCGGCGAGGGCGGCGGTGTCGTCGGTGCAGTTGTCGGCGATGACCAGGACGTCGAAAAGCCGCTCCGGATATTCCTGCGAGCGGCAAGACCGGACCGTATCGGCGATCCCGACGCGCTCGTCGTGGGCGGGGATGACGATCAGGAATCGGCTCTCGGGCTCGGCCGGGAGCTTCGTCCTCCGCGACCCGGTCAGCGCCGAGACCGCGGCGACCAGCAGCATCGTCAGGAAGGGGAGGGCCGCGAGGTTCAGCCCGATGAGCGCGAACAGGGCGACGAGTTGCAGCGGCGACATCGGGCGGGCGTCTCCGAGGGGCGATCCTTGGCGACGAACGGCCTGGCGATCCGCCTCATCGCGATGGTCGAGTCTAGCCTCTCGCCCCATCCGCGGGAAGCGGCGGCCGGGCCGGGGGGCCGTGCGGTCACCCCCGGTCGGGCGGATATCTCTTCGTCTCCTCCCGGATCGAAACCCTCTCGATCCGCCCTGCGTTCCTGTCGAGGATGATCAACTCGTCCTCGTCTTCCGGCACGACGCCCCGGGCCACGAGCGCTTCGAGGCGTTTGAAGTCCGTCGGATCCAACCGCTCCAGGCATCGCTCGATCTCCCGATCGCGGCCGGTCCCCCAGGCGATGGGCGTGGACCGGAACGTGACCCAGCGGTCGAGCCCGCGGCCTCGTTGGAAAGTGGAGACGACGGGGATCCGCGTCCCGGGGGCGCGATCGCGATCGGGGAGCGGGCTGCGCAGGACGATCCGCCGGAGCCCTTCGACCTCCGGGCCGCGGCCGTTCCCGAGCGACGCGAGCACGACGATGGTCAGCGGCTCGCCCGGCAGGACGACGCCGGGGGTCAGCAGGGCGTTCCTGAACAGGTACGCCAAGGGGCGATACGCCTCGACGACGGTCGCCGCCGCGACGATGGTCAGGAAGCCGCAGACCGTCCCGAACAGGTGCAAGGGGAGCGGCTCGTACCAGTTCGACTCGGCGGACCGGAGCAGTGCGCAGCCGATGAACGACCCGAGGGAGACGAGGCCGACCACCAGCGCCCCGCGCGCGTGGCGACGCAGGGTCGGCTCGTGGTAGAGGAAGCGAAGGGGCTCGGGATCCAGGCCGGGGCTGAGGTCGGCCCAGGTGTCGCCCATGGGCGCGAACGGCCTTTCCCCACGCCCCGGCGGGCCTCCGTACTTATAGCCCGGCTTGACGCCCATGTCGCACCTGCGGTCGCTCGGAGGATGCCCCCTGTCGAGGGCTCGTGAAGGGGAAGGGAGCCGACGAGACCCCGCTCACATCACGCCGGCCGTGATCGCCGTCAGGGCTTCGAGGCACTGCGCGACGTCGTCGGCCGTCGTGAACGGCGAGGGCGAGAGCCGCAGCAGGCCGTCGGGGAACGAGCCCAGGTTGCGGTGGATGTAAGGGGCGCAGTGGAGTCCCGGGCGGACGGCGATGTCGAAAGAGACGTCGAGGATGCCGGCCAGCTCCTGCGGCGAGATCCCCTCGGGAGTGAACAGCGACAGGGCCCCGGCGTGGCGCTCGGGGTCCCACAGCCCGGCGACGCGCCAGCCTTCGGAGCGGTCGGCCCAGTCGACGACCTGCTGGAGCAGCTCGACCTCGTGCTTGCGCAGGGCGTCGGGCCCGCGCTCGGCGACCCAGGCGATCCCCCGGCCCAGCCCGGCGACGCCGAGCACGTTGGGCGAGCCGGCTTCGAGGAAGTAGGGGCGGAGGCTCGGCTGGAGTTCGCTGGACGAGTCGCCGCCGGTGCCCCCTTCCCGCCAGGCGCGAATGACGTCGTCGGCGCGCGGGCCGGCGTACAGGGCCCCGGTGCCGGTCGGGCCGTACAGCCCCTTGTGGCCGGGGAGGGCGAGGAAGTCGATCGGCGTCGCCTTCAGGTCGATCGGCACGACGCCCGCGGACTGGGCGGCGTCGATGAGCAGGAGCGCTCCCGAGGCGCGGACGGCCCGGGCGATCGCCTCGATGGGCTGGACGGTCCCGAGCACGTTGCTGGCGTGCGTCATCGCCACCAGGCGCGTCTTCGGGGTGATCGCGGCGGCCACGTCCTCGGCCGCGACGTAGCCGTCGCGGGAGACGACGCGCGTGGCCGTGATCCTGCCGGCCTTCTCCAGCGCCCGGATCGGCCGGCTGATGGAGTTGTGCTCCAGGTCGGTCAGGACGACGTGGTCGCCGTCGTTCAGGACCCCCTTGATGGCCATGTTGAGGGCGTCGGTGCAGTTGAGCGTGAACGCCCAGCGCTCGGGGGCGTCGCCGCGGAAGAACTGGTTGAGGGCGTGGCGGACGTCGTCCAGCGTCTTCTCGGCGGCCATCGCCATGCGGTGCCCGGCGCGGCCGGGGTTGGCCAGCGAGGTGCGGGCGAAGCGGTCCAGCTCCCGATAGACGGCCTCGGGCTTGGGGAAGCTGGTGGCGGCGTTGTCCAGGTAGATCATGGCGGGCTCCAGGGCCCCGGCGTCGGGGCCGGGCGTTCGGGCGAGGCGAGGGGATCAGGCTCCGACGAACTGGGCGTAGAGGGTCTTGGCCTTGGCGATGTCGTTGGTCCCCTTGATGATCGCGCGGCCGTCGGGGAACACGGTGAACTCGTAGCCCTCGGTGGCGAACCGGAGCATGAAGGCGTTGTGGCGGACGTCGCCGAGGGCCTTCAGGCGGTCGGCCATCTCGGGGAACTTCAGCGGCTCGGGGCGGCGGCTGGCGACCTGCACGGCGTTCCGGCCGCAGAGGGCCGTGGTGTGCGAGCCGGCCTCGCCCTCCAGCCAATCGAACTTGCGGTGCTTGCAGCAGGGGCAGTCGACCCTGCCGAACAGGCCCGAGACCTTGAGCTGGCGGAACGTCCAGTCCCAGAGGTCGACCATGATGAGGTCGCGGTTCAGCGCCTCCTTCTTCCCGGCGAGGAGCTTGATCGCCTCGACGGCCTCGAACGACGCGATCACGGCGACCGCCGGGCCGAGGACGCCGGCCGTCTCGCACGTCGGCGTCATGCCGGGCGGGGGGGCGGTCTCGATCACGCAGCGGAGGCAGGGGGTCTCGCCGGGGAGGATGGTCATGGTCTGGCCTTCGGAGCCGATGACGCCGCCGAAGATCCAGGGCTTGTTCAGCTTCACCGCCGCGTCGTTGATGAGGTAGCGGGTCTCGAAGTTGTCGGTGCCGTCGAGGATCAGGTCGGCGTCGCCCATCAGGTCGAGGGCGTTGGTGTGGTCGAGGTCGGTGACGACCGGCTCGACCTCGATCGTGCTGTTGATGAGCCGGAGCTTCCGCGCCGCGGCCTCGGCCTTGGGGAGGTTGTCGGCGACGTCCCGCTCGTCGAACAGGATCTGACGCTGGAGGTTGTGGGTCTCGATGAAGTCGCGGTCGATGATCCGAAGATGCCCGACGCCCGCGCGGGCCAGGTGGTTGGCGAGCACGGTCCCCAGGGCGCCGCAGCCGCAGAGCGTGACCCGGCTGTTCATCAGGGCGCGCTGGCCGTCCTCGCCGAGGGCGGGGAAGCGGACCTGGCGGGAGTAGCGGTCGAGCGGGTCGGGCGCGGTCGTCGAGGCGGGGGCGGCCATGGGGGGCTCCGGGGCGTGGGCGGGTCTCGGTCGGATCGGGGGGGTCGCGGGATCAGCCGCCGGCGACGGCCGGGATGATGCTGACCTCGTCCTTCGCGCCGACCGGCGTGTCCAGGTCGTCGAGGTAGCGGACGTCCTCGTTGTTGACGTAGACGTTGACGAACCGCCGGATCTCGCCGCCGTCGAACAGGCGTTCCTGGATGGCCGGGTGTTGGCAGCCGAGGTCGGCCAGGACCTCGCGGACGGTCGAGCCGGCGGCCTCGATCTTGTCGAGCCCCCCGGCCTGGGGGCGGAGCGGGGTGGGGATGCGGACGAGCGGCATGGGCGTGTTCCTGACTCGGTACGAACAGTTAGAAGAGGATGGCTCGGGCGGGATTTCTCGCCGAGCGTCGGCGGGGCGGAAGCGATTCGGAGCAAGACCCGTAGGCTGGGTCGAGACCCAGCCCAGGATAAGCGTCGCCCCGGCCGGGCTGGGTCTCGACCCAGCCTACGAGGGAGGGGGCTTCGTCCCCGGTCCGTCGCTCACCGCCAGGCCGCGGCGAGCGGGGCTTGGTCGAACGCCTCGGCGCCCTGCTCGACGAGCGATTCGAAGTCTTCCAGGGTCGGCTTGATGACGACGGGGCGGGGGAGGTGGTCGAGGAGGGCTTCCTGGGTCTTCAGGCCGTTGCCGGTGATGCAGAGGACGGTGGAGCCGTCGCGGTCGATCTTCCCCTCGTCGATCAGCTTCTTCGCGACGGCCAGCGTGACGCCGCCGGCGGTCTCGGCCCAGATCCCCTCGGTCTCGGCGAGGAGCCGCATGGCGTCGACGATGGCGGAGTCGGGGACGTCCTCGCTCCAGCCGCCGGTCTCTCGGATCAGCTTCGAGGCGAACCACCCGTCGGCCGGGTCCCCGATCGCCAGGCTCTTGGCGATCGTGTCCGGGTTGCGGATCGGCTTCACCTTCGCCGCGCCGGTCTTCACCGTGTTGGAGATCGGGTTGCAGCCCGTCGCCTGGGCGCCGAACATCTTCGTCCGGGCGGGGCCGTCGAGCAGGCCCAGGAGTTCCAACTCGCGGAACGCCTTGTGGAGCTTGCCGATCAGGCTGCCGCCGGCCATCGGGGCGACGACGTGATCGGGGACGCGCCAGCCGAGTTCCTCGGCGATCTCGAACCCCATCGACTTCGAGCCCTCGGCGTAGAACGGCCGGAGGTTGACGTTCACGAAGCCCCAGCCGTAGCGGAAGGCGATCTGCGAGCAGAGCCGGTTGACGTGGTCGTAGTTGCCGCGGACCGCCACGACCTTGGCGCCGTAGATCGTGGCGCCCAGGATCTTGCCCTGCTCCAGGTCCTCCGGGATCAGGACGTAGGCGTCGAGCCCGGCCGCGGCGGCGTTGGCCGCGACGCTCCCCGCCAGGTTGCCGGTGGAGGCGCAGCCGACGGTCTTGAAGCCGAGTTCCACGGCCTTCGACAGCGCGACGGCCACGACGCGGTCCTTGAACGACAGGCTGGGGTGGTTCACCGCGTCGTTCTTGATGTAAAGCTCGGCGACGCCCAGCGCCTTCGCCAGGCGGTCGGCGCGGATCAGCGGGGTGCAGCCGACGTGGCGGCCGACGGTCGGCTCGCCGTCGACCGGGAGCAGCTCGCGATAGCGCCACATGGTCCGGGGCCGGGCGGCGACGGCCTCTCGGGTGAACGTGCGGGCGACGGCCTGGTAATCGTAGGCCACTTCCAGCGGCCCGAAGTCGTCCGTGCAGAAGTTGAGCGCTTCCTTGCCGTACAGCTTGCCGCAGAGGCGACACTTCAGGCCCGTCACCAGTTCATTCGACACCGGATTCACCCCCGAGACGCAAATGGGCGACGCGATCGCGGCGACCCGCACGACGCGGCGTCCGCCCGCTCCGGGGCGCTTCGAATCCAGGGTGTGCAAGGGGGCGATCAGGTGGGTCCGGTGCGGGGCCGAGATGCAGCGCCGCCGCCGAAGACCATCTTATCTGTCCCGTAGCGCCGCGACGATCGGCCCGCGGATTCGTCCGCGTGCCGCCCGGGGCGCCGGGCAGGAGTTAGCACCAGCATCCGCCTGGATGGCGGACCGGTTGCTGTGGCGTCATAGGGCCCTTCCCTCAGCCACTCTGGATAAGATGCGCGCCGAATTGTGAGGCCCCACTGTACGGGCCGGGGCGGGTGGCCGTCAAGGGCCGGTCCGCGCGATTGCCGAGGACGACGGGGGCGGTCGACCCTTGCCCGGCGGGCCGTCCTGCCTTAAGATCGGCCCGTGGGCTGCGACGATCACGGAGCCCTGGCGCCGGCCTGTCGGGCCGGCCTTCCGCCCCTTTGCGGCGAGAGCCGCCCTCGCAAGCGACCCTCAAACATGATCCCGATCCGCCAGCCTAAGTTCACGCCCGGGGCCCGGGTCCGCGTGGTCCAGTTCGTCCGCGTCGGCCACCGCCGCTGGAAGACGCAGTTCGAAGGCGTCGTCGAGAAGGAAGGCGTGCGGCCGGTCGGCGGCATCGAGATGGGCGGCAAGGCGTCGGCGATCCGCCAGGACACGATCCAGCTCCGCAAGCCCGACGGCGAGATCACCGTGGTCGCCCTCGACGACAACACCGAGGTCGAGGTCCTGGCCCCGGCCCCGGCGGCCGGCTGAGGCCGCGGGCCGCGAAAGGCAGCGACGGGAATGGTCGCCCACAACTACGTCTTCGTCGGGCTCCTGCTCCTGGTGGCGGTCGGCTTCGCCCTCGCGCCCCTGGCGCTCGTCGCGCTCGTCGCCCCCCGCAAGCGGTCGCCGACCAAGGCCGACGTGTTCGAGTGCGGCGTCCGCACCCACGGCGAGACCTGGGTCCGGTTCCGCATCCAGTACTATATTTACGCGATCATGTTCGTCGTCTTCGACGTCGAGACGGTCTTCCTCTACCCGTGGGCCGCGGCCTACGGCTCGCTCGGGACCTTCGCCCTCGTGGAGATGACCGTCTTCCTGGCCCTCCTGTTCGCCGGCCTGGCCTACGCCTGGGCCAAGGGCGTCTTGCGATGGGCCTGAGCCGTCGGAGCGGCGTGGAAAGGGGCAGAGGGTGGACGTCGGGACGGCCTTGATCGCCCAGTCGCATCGCGTCGACCTGAGCCCGACCACGGCGATCGTCTGGGCGCTTTGGCTGCTCGTCGGCTTCGCAGGGATCTTCCCCGGCATCGTGGCCTATATGGTCTGGCTCGAACGGAAGGTCGCCGCCCGGTTCCAGGACCGCATCGGCCCCAACCGCGTCGGCCCCTTCGGCCTGCTCCAGCCGATCGCCGACGCGATCAAGCTGATCGTCAAGGAGAGCATCGTCCCGCGCCCGGCCGACGGCCTGGTCCATCTGCTCGCGCCGGTGATCGTCCTGGCCTCCGCGTTCCTCACGCTGGCGGTCGTCCCGTTCGCCGTCGGGTTGGTGCCGATCGACCCGCCGTCGGGCCTGGTCTACCTGATCGCGGTTTCGAGCCTCAGCCCGCTGGGGATCTTCCTGGCGGGATGGTCGAGCCGGAACAAGTATTCGCTGATCGGCGCGATGCGGGCCGTGGCGCAACTGGTCTCTTATGAAATCCCTCAGGTGCTGGCGACGATCCCGGTGGTCCTCTGGGCCGGCAGCCTCAGCCTGGTGTCGATCTTCGACCACCAGGCCAAGTTCGGCTGGAACGCCTTCACGCCGCCGGGGCTCCTGGCGTTCGCGATCTTCCTGATCGCCGGCGTGGCCGAGGTCAACCGCACGCCGTTCGACATCCCCGAGGCCGAGTCCGAGATCATCGCCGGCTACCACACCGAATACTCGGGGATGCGGTTCGGCCTGTTCTTCCTGGCCGAGTACCTGGGCGTCTTCGCGATCAGTTGCGTGGCGACCGTGCTGTTCCTGGGGGGCGGGATGCCGCTGCCGTTCTCATCGTTCCCGGTGAACCTCATCGATGGTTCGGTCGGCTCGTACATCCTGGCCGACGCGATCCTCCTGGCGGTCTTCCTGGCGAAGGTGCTGCTGTTCATCTTCGCGATGTTCTGGGTCCGGGCGACGCTCCCCCGGATGCGGATCGACCGGCTGATGAACTTCGCGTGGAAGTATCTGGTGCCGCTCTGCGTGCTCAACATCCTGTTCGCGGCGGCGTGGTTCGAGGTCGTCGTGCGGCCGGGCCGGATCGAGGCGGGGCGGTGGGCGGTCGGCATGATCGGCGTGGGCCTGCTGACGGCGGCGGGCGTGCAACTCGTCTTCTGGGCGAACCGGAAGCTGGCCGCCGCGGCACCGATCGACGCCGACTGGCCGGCGGGCGGCGCGGCCCGCGGAGGCTGAGGCGGAGAAGGCGGCGGGCTCGCCGCGTGGGAGGTTGGACGTCGTGGCCCGGTCCCTGTTCCTCGCGATCGCCGCGCTCGGCCTGCTGGCCGCGCTCGGGACGGTCCTCGCCCGCAACCTGGTCCGCGCCGCGCTCCACCTGGTCGCGTTCTTCTTCTGCGTTGCCTGCCTGTTCGTGATGCTGGAGGCCGAGTTCCTGGCGGCGGTGCAGGTGCTGATCTACATCGGCGCCGTGGCGATCCTGCTGATGTTCGGCATCATGCTCACGCGCAACGCCGCGACGGCCGAGGCCGACCTCTCCGGCGGCTGGCGCGTCCCGGGCGTGATCGCCGGGCTCTGCGTGTTCGCGGCCCTGGCGTTCGGGATCAACAACGCCGTCTCGCCGTCGGGCTCCGGGGCGTGGTCGGCGATCGTCGCGCGGCCCGCGCTGGAGCCGGCCGAAGGCGTCGCCTGGAAGGCCGAGCGCTCCCGCGCGATCGACGACATGCCCCGCGTGGTGGGCGAGCAGTTCATGACCCGATACGCCCTGGCCTTCGAACTGGCCGGCCTGCTGCTGACCGCGGCCCTCGTGGGCGCGGTGGCCCTGGCCCGCGAGGAGCCGGCCCCCGGCGACTCCGAGCCCGCAACGGCCGTCGAGGCCGAGGCGGCCGTCGGCACGACCCCGTAACCCATAACCCGGTCGCGACATGGCGAACGACATCCCGCTCAACTGGTTCCTGTACTTCTCGGCCGCGGCGTTCGCGATCGGCCTGACCGGCGTGCTGCTGCGCCGGAATGCGATCGCGGTCCTGATGGCGATCGAGATCATGCTGAACGCGGCGAACGTGAACCTCGTGGCCTTCTGGCGGTACGGGACCCCGGCGGCGGGCGCGGGCCCGATGCCGGGCGTGATCCTGGCCCTGTTGGTGGTCACGGTGGCCGCGGCCGAGGTGGCGGTGGGGATCGGCCTGGTCCTGCTCTGCTACCGCCGCTGGCGCGCCGTGGACGTCGACCGCTACGACACCCTGTCGGGCTGAGGCCCGCTCGGAAAGACCCATGCCCCCGAACGTCGTCCCGCTGGACCTCCGCGACTTCCTGTGCATCGCCCCGGCGCTCGTCCTGGCTTTCTGGGGCCTGGTCGTGATCGCCGCCGACCTCGGCCGCTTCCGCCGCCTCGACCCCGACGCCCGTCGCGTCGCCTGCGGCCGGGCGACGCTGGTCGGCGTCGGCCTGGCGCTGGCCTCGGCCGTGTTCCTCGCCTGGGTCGACGCCCTGGCCCAGTCCGACGCCCCCCGACTGGTCGCGCTGTTCGGCGATTCGCTCGGCGGCTACTTCGCCCGGACCGACGGCCTGATCTTCTTCGGGACCCTGGCCCGCGGCCTGGCGGTCGACGTCCTGAACGTCCTGTTCCTGGTCCTGCTGGCGATGGTCGTGTGGATGTCGACGTCCTACGGCTTCACGGACGACCTCGGCGAATACTTCGCCCTGATGCTCTGGGCGACCGTCGGCATGATGCTGCTGGCGGCGGCCGAGGAGCTGGCGACGCTGTTCATCGCCCTGGAGACGACCACGATCTGCCTCTACCTCGCGACGGCCTTCGAGCGGTCGCGACGGCGTTCGGCGGAGGCGGGGCTCAAGTATTTCGTGTACGGCTCGGTCTCCTCGGCGCTGTTCCTTTATGGGCTGAGCCTGGTCTACGGGCTGGCGGGGTCGACCTACTTCGACGCGATCGGCCGCGTGCTTCGCGGCGGCGACGCGGGGCTAGCGGGGAACCTGGCGGGCGCCTCGGCGCTGTTGCTGCTGCTGGTCGGCTTCGGGTTCAAGGTGTCGGCGGTCCCGTTCCAGCAGTGGGTGCCCGACGTCTACGAGGGGGCCCCCGCGCCGGTGGCGGCGTGGATCGCGACCGGCTCGAAGGTGGCCAGCTTCGTCGCCATGCTCAAGGTCTTCGTCCACGCGCTGGGGCCGTGGTCGCACCCGTCGGGAAGTGTGATGGGCCCGGGCTGGCTGGGCGTGGTGGCGGTCGTGGCGGCGGTCACGATGACCTACGGCAACCTCGCCGCGCTGGCGCAGAAGGACCTCAAGCGGATGCTCGCCTATTCGTCGATCGCCCATGCCGGTTACATGCTGGTGGGAGTCGCGGCGGCGAGCGTGTCGACCGAGGGGCCGGCGTCGGCCGGGGCGGTGGTGTACTACCTGATCGTCTACGCCCTGGCTAACGTGGGGGCCTTCGCGGTCGCCGCGTGGCTGGCCCGCGACAAGGGGACCGAGGCGATCGCCGACCTCGACGGCCTGGCCGGGCGGTCGCCGTCGCTGGCGGTCTGCATCGTGGTCCTGATGCTGTCGCTGATCGGCGTGCCGCCGTTCGCCGGGTTCTTCGGCAAGCTGTACGTCTTCATGGAGGCGCTGCGGCAGGGGCCGTCGGATACGAGGATCGTCCTGACGTGGCTGGTGGCGCTGGGGCTGTTCAACTCGGTCGTCTCGGCGTTCTACTACGTCCGCGTGCTGAAGGCGATGTACCTTCGCGAGCCCTCGGGCCGGCCGATCGAGCCGGCCCGGCCCGCGCTGGCGCTGCCGATCGCGGCGGCGGCCGTGCTGGTGACGGTCCTGGGCGTCGTCCCCGGGCCGCTCGTCGACCTGTCACGATCGGTCGCGGTCCCGATGCTGACCGCCGGTCGGCTCGACGTCCCCGCCGCCGTCGACGTCCCCGCGCCCGCCCCGCCGGCCGAGAAGCCGTCGGGGGTCGCCTGGCACCCCGAAACCCCGACCGACTGAGGCGAGACCGCGGCGATGGCCATCATCAACACGTTCGCGAAGTGCCTGGAGAGCCCCTACCTCGTGGAAGATCCCACGGCCGCGGACCGGATCGGCGAGCTGCTCGCGAAGGCCGCCGACCGCCTCGAAGGGGCGGCCAACCTCCAGGCGAACGGCGGCGACCCGGGTGACCTGGTGTTCCTCTGCTACGAGGCCATGTTCTGCGGCCTCCGCGCCCTGGTCTACGCCCGCGGCTATCGCGAGATGGGCCTGCGCTGCCTCATGCTCGCCTGCGAGGCCCTTTATGTGAAGTCCGGCGAACTCGACGCCGAACACCTCCGCCGCTTCGAACTGGCCCAGCGCCTGAAGCTCCCGCCGGCCGAGGCGCTGGAAGCGGCCTCGGCGTTCTCGAAGCGGGTGCTGGAACTGATCGGCTGAGGCGCAGGGCCGGAGAAGCATCTGCGTTCATCCCCTCTCCCGCCGGGAGAGGGGAGGGGCCGGTCGGGGGCTGTTCAGTCGCGCACCCTGCGCTCGGACATCTCGATTTCGGGCGCAACGACCGGGGTCATCGGGATGCTGGAGGCGTGCTCGACAGCCAGCCGCTGGAATTCGAGCTGGCAGCGGACGATCGGCTCGCCCTTCCTGGGTTCCACTCGCTTGTAGGAGCCGTCGGGCTGGAGTTCGCGGGCCTTCGAGTTGTCGGCGAGCTGGAGGGCCAGGATCTCGTCGATCACACGGGAGCGGAGTGCGGGGGATTCGATCGGGAACATCAGCTCGACGCGGCGGCGGAAGTTGCGCGGCATCCAGTCGGCCGAGGAGAGGAAGACCTCGGGCTGGTCGCCGTTGGCGAAGTACGCGACCCGCGAATGCTCCAGGAACTTGTCGACGATGCTGCGGACCCGGATGTTCTCGGAGAATCCGGGGACGTCGGGCCGGAGGCAGCAGATGCCGCGGACGATCAGGTCGATCTTCACGCCCGCCTGCGACGCCTCGTAGAGCGAGGCGATGATCCGGGGGTCGACCAGCGAGTTCATCTTGGCGACGATCCGGGCCGGCTTCCCCTCGCGGGCGTGCTCGGCCTCGCGGCGGATCAGGGCGGCCAGGCGGTCGGCCAGGTCCATCGGCGCGACCACCAGGCGCTTCCAGGCGTGGCCCTGCGAGTAGCCCGTCAGCAGGTTGAACAGGGCGCTGGCGTCCTCGCCGATCTCGGGTCGGCAGGTGAAGTAGCTCAGGTCGGTGTAGAGCCGGGCCGTGGTGTGGTTGTAGTTGCCCGTCCCCAGGTGGACGTAGCGCCGGATGCCGTCGTGCTCGCGGCGGACGACGAGCGCGGCCTTGCAGTGGGTCTTCAGGCCGACGATCCCGTAGACGACGTGGACGCCCGCCTTCTGGAGCATCCGCGCCTTGTCGATGTTGTTCTCCTCGTCGAGCCGCGCCTGAAGTTCGACGAGCGCCGTGACCTGCTTGCCGTTCTCGGCGGCGCGGGCGAGGGCGGTGATGATCGGGTTGCTGTCGGCGGTGCGGTAGAGGGTCATCTTGATGGCCAGGACGCTGGGATCCTCGCTGGCCTGCTCGATGAGCTGGACGACCGTGCCGAACGATTCGTAGGGGTGGTGGACCAGGAAGTCCTGCTCGCGGATGGCGCGGAAGACGCTCTTGCGGCCGGTGAAGGCCGGTGGCATCTTCGGCTCCCAGGCCGGCTCGCGCAGGTCGCGGAAGCCTTCGAGCTTGTACAGCCCGCCCAGGACCGTCAGGTCGACCGGCCCCGGCACCTTGTAGACGTCGCGCTCCTCCAGCTCCAGGGCGGAGGCGGCCAGGAGCTGGGCGAGGAACTCCTCGTCGGCCTTCTCGGAGATCTCCAGCCGCACCGGCGCCCCCCACTTGCGCTGGCGGAGGTTCTCCTCGATGGTCGAGAGGAGGCTGCTCTTGACCTCGTTCTCCTGGATGGAGAGGTCGCTGTTGCGGGTGGCGCGGAAGGCCACGCGCTCGACCGTGCGGTAGCCGCCGAAGAGGGCGTCCAGCCGGGGGCCGATGACGTCCTCCAGGAGGACGAACCGCTTGCCCCCCTCGGGCTCGTCGGGGAGGGGGACCAGGCGGGGGATGACCGACGGGACCTGGAGCACGGCGTAGAGCAGCCGGCCGTTCTGGTTGATCGACTCGATCCGCAGCAGGAGGTTGAGGCTCTTGTTGTGGACGTGCGGGAACGGGTGGGCCGGGTCGATGGCCAGGGGCGTCAGGACGGGATACACCTGGTCGCGGAAGTAGGCGTCCAGGAAGGCGTTCTGCGCCTCGGTCAGCTCCTCGGGCTTGCAGATCCGGATCCCGTGCCCTTCCAGGTCGGGGCGGACCTCGTTCAGCCAGATGTCGTACAGGCGGGCGACGAAGTCGTGGGCGCGCCTGGAGATTTCGAGGAGCTGGGCGAGCGGGCCCATGCCGTCCGGCGGCGGATCCTGGGGCTCCAGGCTCTCGTAGAGCTGGGCCTGGAGGCCGGCCACGCGGACCTCGAAGAACTCGTCGAGGTTGGACGAGCAGATGGCGAGGAACTTGAGCCGGTCCAGGAGCGGGTTGGAGGGGTCGCGGGCCTCCTCCAGGACGCGCTCGTTGAATTCGAGCCAGCTCAGCTCGCGGTTGATGAACAGGCTGGCGTCGACCACGACCGGGGCGGGGGGCGTCGCCGGTCCGTTGGGGCTGCTGTGATTCTTCGACTTTCCCACGCGATGACCACCGTCCGTCCAGGGGTTTCAGGGGGGCGGGGGCGTCCGGCCGCACCGCGCCGCGAGCCTCACGGGGTCAGCAGGCCGAGCAGGATCCGGCGATTGCGCGCGTCCAACTCCTCGCCGTCCTCGAACCCCTTGGGGGTCTCCAGGATCATCGGCAGGCCCCGGAATCTCGGGTCGTTGAGGACGAAGCGGAACGAGTCGAGCCCGAGCATCCCGCCGCCGATCCCGGCGTGGCGGTCGACGCGGCTGGCCCGGGGCTTGACGCTGTCGTTGAGGTGCCAGACCCGGATCCGTCCCAGCCCGACGGTCCGCTCCAGTTGATCCAGGGTCTCATCGTACATCGCCTTCTCGGCCATGGAATACCCCGCCGCGAAAATATGGCAGGTGTCCACGCACACCCCGAGCCGCGACGGGTCGGACGCAAGTCCCAAAATCGCCTGGAGATGCTCGAAGCGGTGGCCCAGGCACGATCCCTGGCCGGCCGTCGTCTCCAGGTCGATCATCACCGGCAGGCCCGCCGTCCGCCCGGCGACCACGTCGAGCGCCTTCGCGATCCGGCGCAGCCCCTCCTCCTCGCCCGATCCGACGTGGGCGCCGGGGTGGACGACCAGGTCGGCGATCCCCAGCCGGGCGCAACGCTCGACCTCGATCACCATCGCGTCGATCGACTTCGTCCAGAGGGCCTCGTCCGGGCTCGCCATGTTGATGAGGTACGACGCGTGCGAGGCCGGGTCGACGATCCCCGTCTCGGCGAGGGCTCCGCGGAAGGCGGCTACGTGATCGTCGGTGATCGGCGGCCCTTTCCATTTATTGTTGTTCTTCGTGAACAACTGGACCGTGCCGAACCCGACCGCATGGGCCGCGCGGACGGCCCGATCGTATCCGCCGGCGATCGACATATGGGCCCCGAGCTTCAGCGGGGCGGGCTCGGCGGGTTCCGGCTTCGGCTTGCGGGGCATGGGGCGGGTCCGTCCTGCGTGGGGCTCGGAATTCGGGTCGACGGCCTCCAAGCGTCCCTTGCGGATCGGGGCCGACCGCTCCTACAATGCGCTATCCTGCCGACCTGTCCAGGCGAGGGGCGAGGGATTCAACGACCATGGGATGGCTGATCGGGGCCGGCGTCCTCCCCCTGTGCATCATCGCGGCCTGGTGCATCCTCCACCGGCCCCTGCGGATCTTCTACGAAGACCTGCACGTGGACCAGGCCCGCGACGCGTTCCGCCGCCGTCGCGAGCACCTGGAGGCGGAGTTCATCACCAGCCTGGCCCGGTTCGACCGGGACGAGGGCCTGCGCTGGGAGGACGCCCGCTGGCACGACGAGGTGACCTGGGCCCGGGATCGGCAGACCCGACGCTTCCTGGCTTTGGTGGGCGTCCATTTCGAGCCCGAGCCGTTCGAACCGCCGCAGGCGCGTCGCCACGCCACGGCTGTGTTCGAGTTCCACAAGGGCCGCTGGAAGGCCGACGGCAAGCGCCTGGACCAGACCCGTCCCGACGAGGCCGTCGGCCGCAACCGGCGGTTCGAGCCCGTCGCCGCGGCCCACCCCAACACCCGTCACGTCGGCTGAAGCCCGGCCCTCCGCCCGGTTGCGCCTTGGCCCGATCGGGCCCGGCGGCTAGTCTGAACCCGACCGATCCCGCGAGCCGGCGTCACGCGCCCGCGCGTCGACGCCGCATCGCCTGTCCCACGCCCGCTAGACGGACCTGATCCCATGCCCGACGAACCGAACGACTCGATCACGCCCGGGACCTCTCCCAAGTCCGCCCCGCCGGCCGGCCCCAGCCGCGCCCCCCTCTCCCGGCCCGCGCGCGAATCCGCGATCGACCGGGCCATGGAGGAAGCCCTGGGCAACCCGTCGTCCGTCCCGGCCCCGGCCGGCCCGCTCAAGCGGCAGTGGGACGACGAGCTGGAGGCCGAGCTGGAGGCGGCCCTCACCGGCTTCGACCCCAAGAGCATCGACGTCTCCCCCCCGCGCCGCAAGCGCGAGGAGCGCCTGCCGGCCGACGGCCGCGACCGCGGCCAGGAGGCGCGCCAGGGCCAGCGGATGGGGAAGGTGATCGGCGTCCGGGGCAAGAGCCTGTTCGTGGACCTCGGCGGCAAGAGCGAGGGCGTCGTCCCGCTCGACCAGTTCGAGGGCGAGCCGCCGGCCGCCGGATCCGAGATCGAAGTCGTCGTCGACCACTTCGATCGCTCCGAGGGGATCGTCCACCTACGGCTCAAGGGGGCGGCCATCGAGGCCGATTGGAGCAACCTCCGCGACGGGGTCGTCGTCGAGGCCAAGATCACCAAGGTCGTCAAGGGGGGCGTCGAGGTCGACGTCGACGGCATCCGCGGCTTCATGCCGATCAGCCAGATCGACCTCAACCGCGTCGAGGACGGCTCCGACTACGTCAACCAGAAGGTCAAGGCCGTCGTCACCGAGGCCAACGCCCGCGAGAAGAACCTCGTCGTCTCGCGCCGCGAGCTGCTCGAACGCGAGCGGGCCGAGATGCGCGAGAAGACCTGGGCCACCCTGGAAGAGGGCCAGATCCGCGAGGGCGTCGTCCGCTCGGTCAAGCCCTTCGGGGCGTTCGTGGACGTCGGCGGCGTCGACGGCCTGCTCCCCATCGGCGAGCTGAGCTGGGTCCGCGTCGAGAAGATCGACGAGGTCATCAAGGCCGGCGACAAGGTCAAGGTGCAGGTCCTCCGCATCGACCACGACGCCCGGAAGCTCACCTTCGGCCTCAAGCAGCTCCAGCAGAACCCCTGGGACGACGCCGAGGACAACTACCCCCGCGGCGCGACCGTGAAGGGGAAGATCACCAAGCTCATGGAGTTCGGCGCGTTCGTCGAGCTGGAGCCGGGCGTGGAGGGGCTGATCCACGTCTCCGAACTTTCTCCCACCCGCGTTCGTAGAATAGCGGACGTCGTGCAGCCGGGCCAGGAAGTCGAGGTCCGGATCCTGAAGGTCGAGGCCGACGCGCGGCGGATCAGCCTCTCGATCCTCCCCCTGGCCAAGGACCAGGAGCCCGAGGAGGAAGAGGACGACGCGCCCGCGTCCCCCAAGCCCGAGCGCAAGGTGCCGCTGAAGGGGGGCCTCGGCGACCGCGACCCCCTGTTCCCGAAGCTGGGCTCGTGAGTTGCAAGGCGTCGAGTTGATGGGCCGCGCCCGGCTCGCTTGAATTCGCCGCCGGGCGACGTACCCTTGACGACGGAGGGCCCCTCTCCGGGCCCCCGCCCCAACGCAGTCCGCGAGGTGTCCGATGCAAGTCCACGTCAGCACCGACAACCACATCCACGGCTCCGAGGGCCTGGCCGAGAGCGTCAGCTCCGGCGTCCGGAGCACGTTCGAACGGTTCGCCGACCAGATCACGCGGGTCGACGTCCACCTGGCCGACGTCAACGGCCCCAAGGGGGGCTCGAACGACATCCGCTGCCTCGTCGAGGTCCGCCTCGCCCACCACCAGCCGGTCGTCGCCAGCCACCAGGCCGCCACCGTCGACGAGGCCGCCGACGGGGCCTCCGACAAGGCCTTCCGCGTGGTCGAGACGACCCTCGCCCGCCTCCACGAAGCCAAGGGCCCCCAGGTCTCCGCCGGCGGCGCCCAGGTGATCTGATCGCGACGACCTCGGGGCCCCGCGCACGCCGCGAGCCCGGCCCGTCGAAACGGGCCGTCGGCCGGCGTCCGCGGGGCCTTCGGCTCACGCGCTCAGCCGTTCTTCAGCCTCCGCGACGCCCGGCGCGGGCCGGCCGCATTCGCTGGCGGTCACGCGGGCCAGGGCGACGAGTTGCCGCCAGCGGAAGGCCGGGCGGGTCGAGGCGAATTCCTCGCGCACCGTCCGGTAGTATTTCTCGCCGTGAAGCGCCCCGTCCTCGCTCACGGCGAACGCGAGCATCCGCGCGAACACCGGCTCGGGGTCGTGGCCGAGCGCCCCATAGGCGTGCACGAGGGCGGCGGCGGTCTCCTGCCGGTTCGACCGGATCGCCTGGTCGATCTCGGCCAGCATGGTCGTCGGGTCCGTCGTCTTCACCGAGTCGAGGTATTCGGCGAGCGGGCGCGGGGCCCAGGCGAGGAATTCGGCGGCCCGGGACTGGCGGTCGCGCGCCACCTCATAGCCGGCAAGGATGAGGCAAGCGGCGGCGTTCCGCGGGCCGACCGCGCGCGCCATGTTGCGCCAGGCGTTGACCGCGTCGCTCGCGTGGACGCCGATCGAGTCGCCGTGGACGCTCCCCGGCGGCTTGCCCGGTGCCGCCCAGCGCTCGGGACGGCCGGCGTCGCGGAGGACGAGCTGGTTCGCGGCCAGCGAGATCGCCTCGCCGATCTCGTCGGGGTCGATCCCGTCGGCCAGGGCCGCGGCCACGGCGTCGGCGGCCGTCGCGGGGCCGGACTCGAAGATCGTCTTGCACATCGAGGCGACCCAATCGTCGCCCGGCCGCTTCCCCCCGGGGGACGTCCTCGGGAGGCGGTACTGGTCGAACAGCCTCGGCAGGATGGCGCGAGGGCCGTCGACCTCCGCGGCGTGGCCGCGCTCGCGCTCGCTCTTGACGCAGTAGCGGACCGACTGGCGGAGCATCGTGTGGGCCTGATCCCGACCCACCACGTCCAGAAGCTCCCAGGCGCGGTAGGGGAGGACCACGCGATGCACCTCGGTATGGTCCTCGACCGCGACGAGCAGGCTGTCGAACGCCTGGTCGGGCGGGCCGGCGGCGATCGCGGCGAAGGCGCCCTCGGCCCCGGCCATGTCCTTCCGGCGCACGGCGTCGCGGAGGCTTTCGCCGGGGTCTTGATCGGCCGGGAGGACGCCCGGCTCGACCCGCCGCAGCACCTCCGGGCCGCCGCGCTCGTGGATGCGGTTGGTGTTGCGGTAGAGGACCTTGATGATCGGGAGCGCGCGGCGGCCCTCAGGCAGTTCGTGGGCCATCGCGTAGGCGGGGGGCAGGGCCATGAGCGTGTGGAAGCCCACGTAGTCCTCGCCGCCGAACGTCCGCGCGTTCGCGAGCGCCGCGGCGGCCACGAGCCGCTTCAACTCGACCCCGGCGCGGACCTGCTCGACCAGGGTGGGCACGATGGCCGAGACGGGCGTCTCCTGCATCAGGGCGACGAGCGGTTCGAGCGCCCCGAAGTCGAGACGACCTCCTTCGTCGTCGGCCCAGGCGGGCGCGAGGCCCATGTCCGACGCCGTGCCGAAGCCGACGCTCGCGACCAACATCCCCCGGCCGACGTCGCCCAGGAACCCCCGGCGCGTGCGCGTTGCGTCCATCGTGACCCGTCCTTCCCGGCGAGTGGAGGCGAACGTGGAGAGGTCGACGGCCGACCGAAAGTCATCCTATCCGATTTCCGAGGATAAGCCAGTCTTGAGTTGATCGATGCGTTGGTGTGCGGTCGTCGCGATGGCGGCGGGACGGGCCCTCGCGCGCAGGGTTGACGAGCGGGCGATCGAAGGCGGCGAGGATCGCGCGGAGGAAGGCGGCCCGTCGGCTCAGCCCGCCAGGTCGCGGAGTCGCTTCACCAGCTCGACGGCCTGCTCGGGCGCGAGGGTCGCCGGGTCGACGTGGCGCAGCTCCGCCAACAGCGGGTCGGGCAGGGCGGCGAACAGGCTCCCCTGGAGCGAGCGGCCGGACTTCACCTTGCGGCGGATCGGGCCTTCGGGCTCGGGCAGGCCGGGATCGGGTCCGTGCTGCTTCTCCAGGAAGGCGAGGATCTCGCGGGCCCGGTCCAGCACCGGGGCGGGGACGCCGGCCAGGCGGGCGACGTGGATGCCGTAACTCTGGTCGGCGCCGCCGGGGGCGATCCGGTGCAGGAAGACGACCTCGCCGTCGGCTTCGCCCACGGCGACGTTGGCGTTGCGGAGCCGGGGCTTCGTCTTCTCCAGCTCGACCAGCTCGTGATAGTGGGTGGCGAACAGGGCGCGGCAGGCGACGACGTCGTGCAGGTGCTCGGCGATCGCCCAGGCGAGCGACACGCCGTCGAAGGTGCTCGTCCCGCGGCCGATCTCGTCGAGGATGACGAGGCTCTGGCGGGTGGCGTTGTTCAGGATGTTGGCCGTCTCGGTCATCTCGACCATGAACGTGCTCTGGCCGCGCGACAGCTCGTCCGTCGCGCCGACGCGGGCGAAGAGGCGGTCGACCACGCCGATCCTCGCCCGCTTGGCCGGCACGAAGCTGCCGACCTGGGCCAGGATCGCCATGAGGGCGACCTGCCGGATGTAGGTGCTCTTGCCGGCCATGTTGGGCCCGGTGATGAGCAGCAGGTTGCCGGCGTCGTCCAGCGCGGTGTCGTTCGGCACGAACTCGCCGCGGGGGAGGATCGCGTCCAGGACCGGGTGGCGGCCGGCCTCGACTTCGAAGACGGGCTCGGCGACGACCTCGGGCCGGCAGTAGCCGTGCCGCGCGGCCAGCTCGGCCAGGCCCGCCAGGACGTCGACCTGCGCCATCGCCGCGCCGGCCTGGATCAGCCGGGGGGAGTCGGCCGAGACCCGGTCGCGGAGGGCGATGAACAGCTCGTATTCCAGGGCGTTGGCGCGCTCGTCGGCGTTGCGGACCTCGTTCTCGAACTCCTTCAGCTCGGGCGTGTAGTAACGCTCGGCGTTCTTGACGGTCTGCTTGCGGATGTAATCGGCGGGGACCTCGCCGCGCTGGGCCTGCGCGTGGGAGATCTCGATGTAGTAGCCGAAGACGTTGTTGAAGCCGACCTTCAGCCCGGCGATCCCGGTGCGCCGGATCTGCTCGGCCTGGTAGCGGGCGATCCACGCCTTGCCGTCCTTCGAGGCCGAGCGCAGGCGGTCCAGCTCCTCGTGGAAGCCGGCGCGGATCAGGCCGCCTTCCTTGATCGTGAGCGGGGGATCCTCGACCAGCGCGGATTCGATCGCCGCGCGGACCTCGGGGCAGAGTTCGAGCGCCTCCTCCAGCTCGGCCAGCCGCCTCGACCGCCGCGCGGAGAGCCGGGCCTTGACCTTCGGCAGCAGCGACAGCGTGCGGGCCAGGGCGGCGAGGTCCCTCGGCGTGGCGCGTCCGGTCGCGGCGCGGGCGGCGAGGCGTTCCAGGTCGTAGGCCTCGTCCAGCGCGCCGCGGAGGTCGCCGCGGAGGCCGGCGTCGCGGAACAGCTCGTCGACGGCCTCCAGGCGCAGGTCGATCAGATCGGGCGCGGTCAGCGGCGAGGCGACGTACTCGGCCAGCAGCCGCGCGCCCATGGGCGTGCAGGTGTGGTCGATCACCTGGAGCAGCGACCCGTCCCGCTTCCCCTCGCGGAGCGTCCTCGTCAGCTCCAGGCTGCGGCGGGTGGTCTCGTCGAGGGCCAGGACGTCGCCGCGGCGGTAGGGGGTGAGCCGGGCGATGTGGCCGAGGGACGACTTCTGGGTCTCGCGGAGGTAGGCGACCAGCGCGCCGGCGGCCTGGATCTCCGGGCTGCGGTCGTCGACGCCGAAGCCTTCCACGGTCGCCACGCCGAACTGGTCGAACAGGGCCTTGCGGGCCTGCTCGGCCTGGAAGTCCCACGACGGCCGGATGGTGACGGTCCCCGGCTGCATCCGGATGGAGCGGAGCCAGGGGGCGTCGATCGCGAGTTCGGAGGCGATCGTCTCGGCCGGGTTGAGGCGGGCCAGCTCGTCGGCCAGCTCGTGGCGCAACAGGCTGGTGAGCGAGAACCGGCCGGTCGACAGCTCGACCCAGGCGAGGCCCATCTTCGAGCCGGACTCGACCACGGCGGCGAGGTAGTTGGCCGTGCGGGGGTCGAGCAGGCCCTCGTCGGTGAGCGTGCCCGGGGAGACGACGCGGACGATGTCGCGGCGGACGAGGCCCTTGGCCTGCCTCGCGTCCTCGACCTGCTCGCACACGGCGGCGCGGCGGCCGGCCCGGACGATCTTGGCCAGGTACGTCTCCAGCGCCGGGTGGGGGAAGCCGGCCATCGGCACGGCCTGGTCCCCCTTGTCCTTGTCGCGGCTGGTGACGGCGATGCCCAGGAGGGCGGAGGCCTGGACGGCGTCCTCGCCGAACATCTCGTAGAAGTCGCCCATCCGGAAAAGCAGCAGGGCGTCGGGGTCGCGAGCCTTCATCTCGCGATACTGCTGCATCATCGGCGTCGAGGCGGATACGGACATCGGCGCTCCACCAACGCGAAGGCGGCCCGCACGCCGCTCGGGCGCGAGACCGCCTTGCCGAAAAACGAGATCGGGCGGGAGGTTCGGCCGCGGGGGGGCTCCCCCGGCGGCGGGGCCGTCGGCCGCCTCAGAACTTGTCGAGGGCGGTCTGCTCGTCGCCGTAGATCTCGAAGACCTGGTCGAGCCGGGTGATCCGGAAGACTTCCAGGAGGTCGGGGTGGATGCAGCAGAGCTTGAGCTTCCCCTTGACCGCGGACACCTTCTTCTTCAGGTTGATCAGCTTGCCGAGCGCGGCGCTGGAGAGGTACTGGACGTTGCCGAAGTTCAGCAGCAGGGACTTGTGGCCTTCGTCCTCGACCAGGCTGTAAAGCTGCTCGCCGACTTCCTGGATCTGCTCGTCGGTCACGATCTTGGTGTCGACGAAGCTGACGACGGTGACGCCGTCGACGGTTTCCAGGCGGAGGAGGCGACGGGGGCCTTGCGACATCGGGGAACTCCTGTCGGGGACGGAACCGCACCAAGTCATTCGGGCGTACTGGGAAGCGAATCGGCCGGTCCCGCACGCGGGCCGCCGGGGACGGCGCGGAAGGCGCAAGCGATCCCTCGGAGGCCGGAAACCTGCGTTACCAAACACATTTAGCAAATACAGCCGGGGAATCAAGGGCCCGCCGACGAAAAGCCGGGCGTCCGCGCCGCCCCCCTCGCGCCCGCGGCCGCCGCCTCATCCGAGGCCGCGTCCCCAGAGCCCCATCATACCACGCCGCCGGGGGGGGCCGCCGCGCGAAAATCCGCCCCGGCGGGGAGTCTTCGGGGCGGGGGACGACTACGCAAAGCCGGGCATCGCGCCTAGAATGAGACGACGACGTGGGACCGCCGATGACCCCGCGCGACGACGACCCTCCCCAGAGGACCCGACCGACATGCCAGGCGCGGTGGAGACCTTCGCGAACCAGTTCCCGGGCCGCGAGTACGAGATCGAGATCACTTGCCCCGAGTTCACGGCCGTCTGCCCCAAGACGGGCCAGCCGGATTTCGGGACGATCATCATCACCTACGTCCCGGCTGAGACCTGCCTGGAGCTGAAGAGCCTGAAGCTCTACATGTTCGACTTCCGCAACCGCGGGATCTTCTACGAGCACTCCATCAACACCATCCTCGACGACCTGGTCGCCTCGTGCACGCCGCGTCGGATGACGGTCGTGGGGCTGTTCAACCCCCGCGGCGGCATGACCTCGAAGATCACGGCGACGCACGAGGCGGCCCGCGCCTGAACCGTGGCGGGCGGGCCGGGGGAGGCCGCATGAGACCGGGGATCGTCACCCTCACGACGGATTTCGGGCACGAGGGGCCGTACGTCGCGGCCATGAAAGGGATCCTGCTCGGGCTGGCCCCGGGCGTGACGATGGTCGACGTCTGCCATTCGATCGCCCCGCAGAACGTCCTCGAAGGGGCGTTCGTGCTGGAGGGGATCGTGGAGGCGTTCCCGGAAGGGACGGTCCACCTGGTGGTCGTCGACCCGGGGGTGGGGACGGCCCGCCGGCTGCTGGCGGCGAAGGCCGCCGGCCAGTGGTTCGTGCTCCCGGACAACGGGCTGATCACCGGCGTCGCCCGCTCGCGAGGGGTCGAGGCGGCCTGGGAGATTTCGAACCCGCGCTTGGCCCGGCGCGAGGTCTCGCCCACGTTCCACGGCCGCGACGTCCTGGCACCGGCCGCCGCCCACCTGCTGAAGGGGGGGGACCCGGCCGACCTGGGGGCCGCGACCGAGAAGTACATCACCCTCCGCAATTTCGAACCGACGCCGGCCGAGCACGGCTGCATCGGCGAGGTGATCTTTCGCGACGCCTTCGGCAACCTCATCACCAACATCAAGGACGAGCAGCTCGCCTCGCGCCCCGCGAGCGGCTGGATCGTCGAGGTCGGCGGGCGGCGGGTCGAGGGGATCGGCCGGACCTACGGCGACAGCCCGCCCGGCTCGCTGATCGCGCTGCTGGGGAGCAGCGGCTGGGTGGAGGTCGCCGTGGTCAACGGCGACGCCGGCCGGCTCCTCTCGGCGGGGCCCGGCACGACGGTCTGGCTCCGCCCCAGGTTCTGAAGCCGAAGCGACCTCCCGACGGGAACCCTCCCTCATGGCCGCCGCGCCGCCGTCCTCCGACGAACTCCGACCCCGCAGCGACGAACCGGACGTCGCGCCGCGGCCCGCCCGCCGCAGGTCGCCCGACTCGACCACCAGCGACGAGATCAGCGTCCTCCTTTCCTCCTCGTTGGATAGCCCCGAGCCCGACCCGATGCTCGGCGGATCCAGCTCGTGGGACCTGGCCCGCGCCGCGGCCCGTCAGGCCGACGATCCGGCCTCCCTCACAGATCCGACTTCCGGCCTCGACGTGGGGGTCGACCTCGCCGCGCCGGTCGAGCCGGCATCCCATCGCGAGGAGCCAGGAGCATCCGAACGGCCCCACGATTGGGCCGGGCTCCTGGTGCGCAGCTACGCCAGCGCCGTCACCCTGGCGCTCGGTTGGCTGCTATGGACCGGGAAAGCATCGCCCCCGCCGGCCGAACCCGCCCGAGAGGTGCCGGCCCGTCGCCGCGCGGTCGAGCCCCCCCCGTCGGCGGTCGCGACCGCCGCACCGGCCTCTCCATCCCTCCGGACGACCGGCCTGGGCAGGCCGGTCGTCGTCGACGGGCTGGAGGTGACGCCTCTCCTCGTCCTGCGCAGGGGCGTTCGGGCCGTCCGGAGCCTGGGCGAGGAGTCGCTGGTCCGCGAGCACGACGGCTGCCTGGCCCTGACGGTCCGGCTCAAGAACCTCTCCGCGGACGGGGAGCGGCTCCGGCCGATCGTCGCCGCGGACCTGGTCGACGGCGACGCCTTTGCGATCGACGCGCCGCCGGGCCCGCGGGTCGCCATGTTCGCGCTCGCGCCCGGGAGCGGATGGGCCGTCGAGGACCAGACCTTCCCGGAGGTGGGCCCCGGCGAGATCGCGGACGTGGTCCTGCTGAGCGAGCCGCTGGGCGATCGCCGCCTGTCGCCGGGGATGACCTGGCGGTTCCGCGTGGCGACGGATCCGGCGCGGGAGCGTCGCGAAGGGCTTGGCGTGACGTTCGGCCCGGACGACATCCCCTAACGTCGCGACGCGGCCCAAGCGGTCCAGACGGGGAGGCGGTCGGCCAGGTCGGCGATCGGGCGGCGGGCGAACTTGAGGCGGTCGCCCTCGCCCAGGATCTCGGCCAGGCGCGGCAGGTCGTCGCCGAGGAGTTGGGCGACGCGCGGGTCGGCCGCGAGTTCCTCGGTCGTCCGGGCGCGGAGGGTCGGGCCGAGTTTCGCGGCCAGGTCGGCCCGGAGCCGGTCGCAGAGCGCCAGCAGGTGCTCGTCGGGCGAGGCGTCGTCGGCGAGCGCGGCGGGAGTGAACGACGGGTGCCGACGGCCTCGCAGCCGCCGGGCCAGCCAGGCGAGCGCGATCGCGGCGACGAGACTGACGAGCAGCCAGGCCGCCGATGCCCCGCCGTCATCCCACGGCTCCGGGCCCGGGTTGGGCCGGGGGAGGACGAGGGCCTCGGTGCGGGGCTCGGCGGGGTTCGTTTGGATCACGGCCGCCTCCGCCGGGCGGCGCGACGTTCGAAGACGTCCATCAGGGTCCGGAGCGGCTCGGTCTCCGTCGACATGTCGTGGCCGTCGATCGCGGCCGAGGTGCACCAGCGCACGAATGCCTGCCGCCGCTCCTCGGCGCGGCGGGCGTAGGCGGTGCGACGGCGGCCGCGACGGGTGTCGACGACGCGGCCGCCGTCGCCCTCGGCCTCGCGGACGGCGATCACGCCCACGTCCGGCAGCCGTTCCTCCAGCGGGTCGACGACGCGGATCGCGACGACGTCGTGGCGGCGGCTGGCCTGCCGCCAGGGGCCGAGGGGCTCGTCGGGGAAATCGCTCAGGACCACCAGCATCGCCCGTCGCGACGTCCGCCGCAGCCGGGGGAGGGCCGCCTGGAGCTGCGTCTTGCGCGAGGTCGTCGGCGTGGCCACCAGCGCGCGGACGACCTGGGCGAGGTGGCGGACGCCGCCGCCGGCCGGGACCTCCAGCTCGATCTTGTCGCTGACGATCAGCAGGCCGACGCGGTCGCCGTTGTGGACGGCCGCCGTGGCCAGGAGCGCCGCGGCCTGGGCGGCGCGGTCGGCCTTGGTGCGGGCCTCGCGGCCGAACCGCATGCTGGCCGAGGCGTCGACGACCAGCCAGAGGACGAACGAGCGCTCCTCGACGTACCGCCGCACGAAGGGCCGTCCCTGCCGGGCGGTGACGTTCCAGTCCAGGTGGCGGACGTCGTCGCCCGGCTCGTAGGCGCGCAGCTCGGCGAAGGTCAGGCCCTCGCCGGGGCGGGCCCCGTGGTACGCGCCGGCGAGCTGCTGGACGCTCTCCGGCCGCACGCGGAAGCGCAGCCGTCGCGCCCGACGGACGATGGCCGCGGCGTCGACGGCCCGGCCATCGGGCTCGGGCGTCGATCGGCGGCGGAACGGCCAGAACATGCGGGACCTCCGATCCGGCTCAGACCTCGGCGAGGCTCGCCTTCCGTTCGGCGGCCGGCCCGGCGGCGGGGCGGGGCTTGCAGGGGTCGAGCGCCAGGCGGATCGAGACCTCCCACCGGCCGGACTCGTCGCCGACGACGTGCCAGTGGGGGATGACGGCGGAGGACTGGTAGACGCCTTCGAATCCCCCCTCGCTCTGGCTGACGGTCTCGATGGGCAGGCACCAGACGCCGCCCGGCTTCGACCAGGCCAGGCCGACGGAGAGGTCCAGCCACTCGTCGGACAGGCTCAGGCCCTCCAGGTGGGGCCGGTCGATGCGGGCGTCGAGCATCCCCAGGCGTTCGCCGGCCGGGGTCGCGTAGTAGCGGTCGTCGGCGTGCCCGGCCATGCCCGCGAGGTTGATCTCGACGGCGAAGTGGAGGCACGCGTCGGCCGGGATCTCCTCGATCTCGTATCGGACTTCCAGCTCCGAGGAGCCAGCGGCGGCCTCGATGGTCTTCCGGACCTTGATCGGCCGGCCGTCGGCCAGTCCGGGACGCTCCATCGCCAGGGAGACCCGCTTCCCCTCGCGCTTGACGCGGGCCATGTAGGCGCCGGCGACGAAGTCGCCGCGCTCGACGTCGCGGCAGGCGGCCAGGTCGTCGAGCGTCGCGTCCAGGGGATAGAAGTGGTCGACGAACGCCTTGCGGGGGTGGTCGTCGTAGACGAGGCGATCGTCCAGGTCGTCGTGCTTGAGGACGACCTTGTCGTCGACCCCTGCGTGGGCCGCGCCGTGCTCGGCGGAGCCGCGGGCCCGGATGACGTCGAGGATGGTCTGGTGGTAAGCCTCGGGCCGGCGGTCGAGCGTCGCCAGGACGTTCACGCCGGTCCCGCGGACGTCCAGCTCGTACAGGTGCCCCCCCTGGGCCGGCCGGACGAAGGCGATGAGCCGGTCGTTCTCGATCCGGACCTCCTGGCGGGCGTCGAGGTTGAAGTCGCCGACCTCCAGTTCGACCCGAGGGCCGGCCTTCCCCTCGGCCTCGTCGAGCGCGTCGTGGCAGGCGATGAGGGCCTGGTAGATCGCCCCGCGCAGGTGCGGCAGGTAGAGCCCGCCGAACGCGCCGTGCCAGTACGGGCAATTGCACTGGCCGCGATGCAGTTCGCGGCGGGCAATCTCCAGGTAGTCGGGATCGGCCTCCTCGGTCTTCGAGAGCCGCTCCAGGCGCTCGGAGAT
>ERZ778021.1232-NODE-1232-length-31967-cov-5.600902_pt1 | contig 31967 bp, 23 predicted proteins | sample MGYA00375751_ERZ778021 | MGnify/ENA primary metagenome ERZ778021 (study PRJEB29350, sample SAMN05389814) | bioreactor metagenome | isolation source: Thiocyanate stock bioreactor | place: South Africa: University of Cape Town | collected 2013-08-29 ... | reverse complement strand
GAGGAGAGCAGGAAGATCTCCGGCACCGCGATCCACTCGATCTGCCAGGTGCCGCACTCGCCGAGCATCAGAGGTACGCTCCCTCGCCCATCCCCCCGACCAAGGCCATCAGGCCCCGGAACGAGTCGGCGGTTGCCACGAGCCTCCTGTCCTCGCCCCGCTTACGGTGACACTGCCATCGGTCCGGCATCTCGGTCGAGCCCAGGATCGCAACGAGGATGGCCCCGTCGGGCAGGAACGCAATGTGGTGGCCCGGTGCCCGTAACTCCCACCTGAGCCTGACGCCCCAACCTCGGGCACGGGCCTCCTCGTTGGCCCATGCTTTCGCCGATGCGAAGGAGTTTGCGAGGTGGGCATTACCGCTCTCCCCCTTGACGTCAACGCCCCAACCGATACAGGGATGCGAGCCGCCCGGTGCATAGCGGCGGGATATGCAGATCCGCCCGCAGTCGCTCTGGTGGTTTCCGTCGCCGTCGTGAATGAACTTCATGAAGTAGCCCCCAAGTGATTAGTTTGTTGTGGGTGCCGGAGACCTACCACTTCTGGCCAGAGCCAGGCTCTCGAAGTCGGCGGCCCGGTCCTCGTCGATCGACTCGTGCGGCGACACGCCGCATCTCCGGGCCACATCGCCCGTCGTGTACCCTTGCACGTCAACCAGCTTCCCCGTCCCGTCGCAATGAACGTAGATCAGGTTTCCCGGCCCGTTGCATTGGCCTGCGGAAATCGGCCTCGTTGTCTCGACAATGCGATCCCGCCATGGGATCAGGATGCAGTCGGCTGCGTGAGGGTACACTTGGTCCCGATCGATGACGGTGGGCACCCCGCCTGCATCGAGGTTCCGGGCTTGCCGTTGTACATCGCTGGGCACCGCCAATCTCCTCTGGTCGGCCGCCCGCCCCGTCGCAGCACCGGGCTCCACTGCCGGCCGCACTGGGCGCAGGCCAGGCGGATGTCGTACTCGTCGAGAAGGACGACGCCGGCCTTGTTGAGTTCGGCAGAAGTTCAGCTTCGGGGGCGGTTCGTCTTCTGCGGCGGCGTGGTGAGCATTTCAGTCCTCCACTCAAGTTGTTGCTCGTGTCGCTGGCCAGCCTCGGCTCAGTGTTTCGGGAGCAGAGTGTACTCCCGCTGGAAGGGATTGATGCCCGACTTTCTGGTGGATGTTGGTCCCTGATCACGATCCAACTCTGAAATGCCGTCCATACTGCTCCAGACCTTTGGACGGACCTGTTTCTTGCGACCTGAGTACACGAACACGGTTCAGGCTCTAAAAACGAACTTCACCCCTCCCACTCCTGCTGCAGCTTTCTCTCAGACTTCGCCCGGCTCGTCCTCCCGGTCGCAGCCTGGTCGGATTGACCGTAGTTGGATTGTTGTCCGCAGGACTCAATTATTGTGGATTGCAAATTACATCATAACTGGGGTTCCTGTTTTCGTTGGCCAAGCTACCATTTGCCCCGGTCCTGACGGACACAGCCGTCCGTCCCGACGAGGACAGTCACGTTCCGACCCTCGGCTCAGGACCGTCCCACAGGCAAACACCACGAGGATTGCATCATGATCAGCGACGTCATTTCCGATGCCCTGGACTCTATCGAGCAGTACCAGCAGGAATTTGCCGGCTCCTACACGGACTTCCAGGAGGAGATCGAGCAGGTCAAGCTGGCCATGGCCCGCCTGCTGATCCGCCTGGACACGCCGCCCGAGATGACGGCCGAGAGGTGGGCCGAAGAGATGACCAAGGTCACTGAGGCAGACCCCGCCGGGCAGAAGGACCTGATGAGGAGCCTGATCTACCACGTCAGGAGGGAGCAGGTGGCAGAGGCGCTCGGCCGTGACCACCCGATGGTGGTCCGGCTGCTCGAAGCCGAGCAGGCGGTAATGGACGAGGAATCGGAACTCGCCGAGGCGTTGGAGGCGTACGCCGACCCGACCCACCCCGAGTACGACCCGGAGTTCGACGGGCGCATCCGCTCGCTCAGGCCGGACTGGTTCGAGGACGGCAAGCGGGGCTAACGGGCGGATTTCAGGCGGCGTGGCTTCCGCAAGATCATCCCCTCCGCCCCGGACGATCTACGACTCACTCCAGCCGCTTCCTCGGTGCCTGTCATGTCGGCGTTCGACATGACAGGCACCGAGGTCGCTGATCATCGAGGCTTGACGGCCTCGGCGACCCGGCGGCGGGCGAGCTTCACGACCTGGACGTCGGCATCGACGCCGACGAACTCACGGCCCGCACACGCCACGACGCCGACCGCCGTGTTGACGCCGCAGCATGGGGAGACGACCAGATCGCCGACCGCCGTGAATGTATCAACCAGCCTGCGGACCTCTTCTGAGGGCTGGTCCCACCCCTGGGGATGGTTCCCCTTGTCCGCAGGCACACGAAGCACGTCCTGGATCATCTTCTCGCTGCGGAGCACGCCTTTCGAGAACACGAGGATCGGCCTGAACGCCGAGCAGATGGGCGTCTTGGCGGCCCCGTGGCAACGGACCTTCCCGTCGCCCGTGTTCAGGCTCACGAGCAGCCACTCGTACTTCAGCATCCGACCGAAGGCTTCGAGCCAGGCGGGCATCGACGCCTGCCCGGAGTAGACGCAGGCGACCCCGTTCTCGGCGAGGACCTTGTGGCAGATTTCTGCCAGCGCTCGGGGCAGGTCGTCGTCTCGCTCCCAGGGGGCATCGACGATGGCGAGCCTGGCACGTCCCTCGTAGGGCGACCAGTCGTACTTCATGACGTCGGCCCGGATGATCGTGATGTTCGTGGGGAGTTCGGCTTCGGGGCCGGATGCCTCGGCTTCGACCCGCTTCTTGTGGGCCAGGGTCTTGAGGGTCCGCACGTTGACGTGGCCATCGGGTGCGTCCTCACCTAGCTCGTGCAGGAGCCTGGCGGCAGCACGGGCCTGGGGCTCGCCGTTGGTGATGACGACAGGGTAGCGCTTGCCGTCCGCCCCGGCCCTCTCGGGCAGGTGGAGAATCTCTCCACGTTCTTCCAGGGACCTTCTCACCCCTGCCACTGTTCTGTGGTTGACCCCCGTCCGCTTCGCCACGCATCGGTCGGACGCCTCGGGCCGACGCCGCAGGTCCCAGGCGACGAGTTCACGAACCTGAGCCTGGGTCAGGTGCCTGCGATACAGGTTGACGGCCAGCCGAAGGTCGGCCCGGTCCTCGTCGGTGAGGCGGCCGACGAGGATCTTCGGGCACGTCAGCCCGTGCTCTACGGCGATCTCGTGACGGAGCCGTCCGTCGATCACCTCGCCGTCTTGGGCGACCAAGATCGGCACCATCACGCCCCGCCGGAGGATGTCCTCTTCGAGGAGGCTCCGATGTTCGGGTGTGATCGGTGGCAGAGACGGCGTTGAGGTGGCTTTCGAGGCTGATGTCGTCATGAGGATGGAGATCCTAGGCGTCGGGCGCAGCGTTCCCCGGAACGGGCTGAAACACAGCAGCCGGATGCGGTAGGTCCCCCGGCCTTCTGGCCGGGCAACCGTAAAAGCACACCGGGCACCGTACAGAGATGATAGCCCCGTGCTCAGGGCTGTAAACCACGGCCCGCCACTTCATGAAGCGGGCCGAAACATCGCCGGCTTGCCCACCGAACGCATAAGCGTTTTACACGCCGAAAACCAGGACTAGAATGCGGGCCATGCACGGACGAGACACCCTTGGAGAACGCAGCCGATGCCGACATCGAACCTCATCGCCGACGGAGACACCTTGGAAGGCTTCGACAAGTGGCGAACGCTCCTGCGTGACCGGACGCTCTCGGTCGCCCGCCGCTACCAGACGGGCGCTTACATCTGCGGCAGGCCGGGCACCGGCAAGACGCACACGGTCCTGGAAGCGATCGACACTCAGAGGCTTCCTCGGATCTACCGAAACTCGTCCATGAGCGCCAACGGCCTCTGGGAGGAGCTTGAGGCTAACCCAGAGAGTACGCTCATCCTCGACGACATCTCCAACCTCTTCACGTACAAGCGGGCTCTCCAGGTCTTGCTCGCCGCCCTGGGGGGCCGCCCCGGCGAGCCCCGGCCCGTGACCTACAGCATCAAGGGCACCAAGAAGGAATTCATGTACAGCGGCGGCATCATCGCAATCAGCAACCTGCCGCTGAAGCGTGACCCGCTGGCCACCGCCCTCGCTTCCCGAGTGCCGCCCCTCGACTACGAGCCGACCGACGATATGGTGCGGGCCTTCATGGTCGCCGAGGCCGAGAAAGGATACCTCGACCTGAGCCCGGAGGAGTGCCTGGAGGTGGTCGCCTTCGTCATCGAGGAGAGCTACCGGTGCGAATACCGGCTCGACCTCCGCTACATGATCCGGGGGTGGCAGGACCGCAGGATGTGGCGGCACGGCCACGCCGAGTGCGACTGGAGGGACCTGATCCGCTCGGGGATGCGGCGGATCACCGTGGAGGAGATGGAAATGCCGGTCGGCCGGGCCGAGAAGACGGCGAAGAAGCAGGAGATTGCTGCCAGACTCTTCGAGCAGTTCCCGTCCGACAAAGCGGCCAGGGATGCGGAGTGGACGAGGCTGACGGGCGACTCGCCCTGGTCGATGTACAGGCATGCAAGGAGGGCTCTGGGCAAGGTGTGATTGGCAGATTGGTGGCACGGAGGATTGCCAATCTGCCAATCACCGAGACAAGAACATTGGCCCCACTGCCATCACGGCAAACCCTGATCGCCGAATTCGCTACGAAAGCGGCAGTCAAGTTGTGAGGGTTCGCAAGATTTACAACCCTCACCAAACACCTTCAAGAGGTGATTCCGATGCGAAGACCTCGCTCACAGAAATGGGCGGCCTGCCGATTTGGCTTCCTCTCACGGGTACTCCATTCCGTCCTCGGCTCCGTGTTCGAGGAACTCGCCCCCGAACGGGACGCCCGCTCCTGCCTGGAGCAGATGGAAGAAACCATCTTCCTGCTGATCGGGAACTTGAGCGAGACCGAATTGGCGGAATACCGGAGGTTGTCGGAGCGGACCCTGCTCGTCTACGAGCGGGCGCTTCTGGATAGAGATGCTCCTCAGGAAGCCGTCCACGAATTCCTGGACCACGACTACGAGCACCTCCGTGTGCTCTGCATCCGCTCGGTCGAGCAGCGGGCGGATCTGATGGGCTGGTTCGGCGTGGGCGAGGCCATCGCAGACCTCCTGTGCCGTGTCGAGTTCGACGGCGAGAGGCCGGATCAGGCAGTGGTTAGGGATCGGTTCGAGCGGGCGTTCGATGGGCTGAGCGGCCGGGACAGGAAGCTGGCCGAGAGCTTAACGGACGATGTTCAAGAGGTTGCTGGCGAGGAGCATCAGTATCGGTTGATCAACGCCTATGGCGACCTCGCCCAAGTCTTGGCCAGCCAGAAGCCTGAGAGCTTCGAAGAGCCGAAACCCCGATCGACCGAGACAGGCCCTTCCATCTTGGTCGAGGAGATCGAGGGATTTGCTCACAACGCCGACTTCTCGATCTGCAAGGTTGGTGGCCGGGTATTCCAACCTTCGGGTGCGATGCGACTGATTGTCCATGCTCTCTATGCACTTCGGGTGGAGGGCATCCACACACCTAAATGGGGTCAGATCGTAGAGAAGGCCCGGCTCCTCTACGGGCACAAATCACCGATGCTGGATTTGCTGCTTTACGCCGAAGACAAGCGGCCGGACAAGGAGTTCAAGCGTCAGGACCTCTGGAAGACCGTTGTCAAGCCGAACCCCAAGCCCAAGGGATCGTACAGCCTCGTCCTTGGGCCGGAGACGGGCCACGAAAATCCCCAGGAAAGTGCCCGGAAGGACGACCCCGGCTTGCAGTAGCCTTGTTCTCGGCCATCACGGTGCTGGCCGGAGTCCAGCCGAAGCCTCAGGAGACCCACTTGTGGGCGACCAGAGAAGAATCAGACCGGACCCTATGCGGTGATCGTCTCCGACGTTTCGACGGCCGTCGTCCCCGGCCCGGACGGTTGATTCACTTTGGAGTCCGCTCGGGAGGAGGTCCTGGGTTACCTGATCGCAATGGAGGACACGGTGGACCGGCTCAGGCCGATCCTGGAGGAGGCGTGGGATTTCGAGGAGTACAGGGCACGGGCGGATGAATGAAATCCAGGCCATCATTTACACGAGATCGTATCGGGAGTTTGAAGTCCTTATTCGGCTGATACTGGAGCCTCGGGCAGAACGGCTCGAAAACCAAGTCACGTATTGACCGCTAGCCGCAAACACCGGGCGGCCTCCACCTCCCGCTTCGCCGCTCGGGGCCATGGTCCCGAGAAGGTCGGCCTGCCGCAGGCCGACTCGCAACCAACACGAACCCCCACGAACGCAGGAGCCTGATCCGGCTTCCGTGGGGACGTGCGCCCTCTATTTCCCAGGAGCCTGACCATTGGACTACTTGAAGCCGACCAGGCCGTTCGAAATCAATCTCGGCATCCGGGAGCCGTGGGCCGTGTCTGGCCTGCTCTGGTCGTACATGCACAAGGAAGCCGCCGACAGGCTGGCCACGATCGTCCTCGCCCAGGAGAGCGGAGAGGCCCGATACGAGGAGGCCCTGATCCGCTGGGAGCCCGTGTCCGATCCGGTCGGCCCAGCCGAGCCCGCCATCAAGATCACGATCGGACCTGCCGCCTCGCCCGGCGAGGAGGCGGGAAGGTGATCGACCTCAACGCCGTTATGCCCGAGAGCATTCACCGCTTCTGCCGGTGGCTGATCGATCACATGGACCCGATTTACGAGGACAAAGGAAGCGGCCTCGACATCAGGCTGAACATGAGGGCGACGGCCAAGCTCGGCACGGAGGAGTCCGAGCACATCCGGTTCATGGCCGACTGGCTGGATGCCCAGGAGGGGCGACGGGCGGCCGGTCAGAACGAGAGCTTCGATATCCTGATCATGCAATGCCTCGGCCTGGCCCTGAAGATCGGCCCGAAGGTCTTCGGCCCGAGCCCCGACCTCTGCTCCACCCTGGAACAGCACGACATCAGCGTCCCGCCGCAGGAATTCCTCGTGCCGTTCCCGGTGTTCTTCGTCGAGTACCCGAAGGCGTGGGCGGCGCAACTCGCCGAGGAGAAGGGGGGCCGGGTGCCGTGGTTCGGCATGGTCGGGAACTTCCGGCCGGGAGGGTACTTCTCCTACGTCGTATGCCACGGGACGACCCACGAAGAAGATGAGGGCGTCGTCATCAACTGCCGGGGGCAGGACACGTTCCAGAGGGCGTTCGACGACTCGCTCGACATCGGGCGTGAGAAGCTGGGGGAATATCCGACGCCGCTCCAGTACGTCGCCCATCAGGTGAACTTCAACATCGGCTTCCTCGGCCACTCCTTCGGCACCAAGGACCTCGGCTGGGCCGACCCGGAAGCCCGACGGAGGCACGAGAGGATGACCTCCAGGCGGGGCAAGACGCTCCGCACTGCCGACCCAAGGCGGGTCGTCATCAACCCGGCGCACCTCGTTTTCTTCCCCGAGGTCAGGCACCGGCCCAGCGGCGAGGGCCAGGGCGAGGGCTATCGACGCCCTTCCAGGGGCCATTACGTGCGTGGTCATTACTGGGCATGTCCGGTCGGCCCCCGAAGTGAGGGGCGGCACGAGTACCGTCCCCGTCGTGGCCATTGGCGTGGGCGACGGATCGAGGGGGAAGAGCCGAGGGCGACTCTCTACGTTCAAAAATGAGAAACCGTCAGAGCACGGAGGGCCCGGTCAAGACGCCGGCACAGGGCGATGGCGTACCGCCTTCGACCGTCGATCACGTACCTCCCCGAGACGACGAGAGGCGAGAGGATTACACGCTCCCGGATCGAGGCGAGTAGCTGCCTTCGATGACCATCGTCCAGTGGAGGGAGTTCCGGCAGCGGCTCGACGATGAACTTGACCGTGCGTGCGCATGTCCTGAGCCGTCTCGCTACGGCATTCTGTTGCTCCTGATACTTCTTTCGACTGATCATGGCCGATCCCCGATGAGGTTCTCGCATTGATGGAAGTCCACCGGCCGACACTATAGCCGTGGTTTTCGACGTGTAAACCAAAGGGGCCGATCGGTCCTCCAATACACGCAGAATCCCCAAATCAGGGAGGCGCTTTCCTGGAAAACCGCCTATTCGTTTTACAAGATTGAATCCCTGACTAGAATCTTGGTTACGCCTTCCAAGTTCGACTCCATCGAGGTTCGCCATGAAGCCGCAGAAGTTGTGGCGTCTACAACAATCGCTCCCGCTGCCCTAGAAGTAGAAGGAGCGGACGCCTTAGGAGAGGATCGACATTGGTATATTGGGCGTGAAGATGCTTTTCAAACAGGCCAAGAAATGCCTGGGCGTCGTCGAGTTCGTCGGGCGGAAGATGGCCCAGCAGTATTGGCTGGCGGCCCAGCATGCGATGAGCCGGCGGAGCCTTGGAGTCTGTACGCCGGACTCGTCACGGGCGGCCCGACGGCCCTCTGTCCTTTGGATTTCAAGGGCGGTTCGCCAAAACTCCTCGTCTATAACAAGTGAAGCGTGCGCCGGCCTTCGACCAGGCATCTGTGCCAAGAATCACTTTTGCGATCCCTACTCCAACGCAAGAGCAACAGTGATCGATCGTGGTCGTCCAAAAACATTGCGACCTATTGACTCCAGAATGATCGATGCGTATATTCCGGTTGCAGCGCAATAGTGGTGGAGGAAAGAGCAAAATTCCAGGGACGACAGTTCAACCCAACGCTATTGAGAGGATGGGTTGAATTGGTAGAAGTCACGCTCCGCCGCAATGTCCATGAGGGGCCGTCGCCGGCCAGCAAGCTCGGGCTCGATCAGGATCGAGGTTAGCCAGTGAGGCTGATAGACGGGCGGGCGGGGGCCGCATGGGGTGCCAACGAGCGGAACATGTTGCGGGCGGCCAATGAGGCCTGCCTTGCGAAACTCGATCTTAGTATATGTCTATCTGCTAATATCACCTGGAATCCAGGCGAGAATGACGCAGGCTCGACACGAACGAAAGGAGGAATCGCTCAGCTAGTCCGAGAAAGGCGCTATTAACCGGAGAGGCCGGGTCGAGGACGTGGACCAGCCCCTCTGCATCAAGAACCAGTGATTGAGAAGGTGGAAACCGATGGCAAACAAGAGAGAAATTTTCGACCAGCAGTATGGGTCAGATGAGGCTCGGGGACGCTACGCCAGGCTGGAAGCCTGGTTCCTCGATATGGCCGAGCGACTCGATCTCCAGCCCGCTGAGTGGCGGTGCCTGATGGATTGCCTGAACGGAAAGATGATGGACGATGAGATCAATCTTCAACCGGGGATGATCGAGGACGAAGTCTCGGAGGTCCACCGATATGACCCGGAGCGGTTCAACCGCTGGGAGGTGGAGTTGGAAACCCTGACGGCCAAGATCGAGCCGCTCTCCACCCTCCATCGTCTCGCCCTGCACTACCGAGTCCAGTGGCTCTTCGAACTGCCCGGCGACGTACAGGAGCGGTGGCTCCGGCCTGATCGGGTCGAGGCCAACTGACCGGACTTCCGAGCCCGGCGGAGGAAGGCAGGACGCATCAACCCCTGCATAGGATTCCGGCCGGGCTCGGCAACACCCCGATCGTCACTGCAAGGCGACCGGCACCTTATGGGCCGAGCGGATTCGGTCCTGGGATCATCATCTACGTAAGGTGCACTTCTATTATTGGTTGCATTCGGCTCGTGAACCCGGACCGTGGCACGGCGCTCGGCCGCCCCCACCCGATGGTTGTCCGGCTGCTCGAAGCCGAGGGAGCGGCGTCGGACGAGGAATCGGAACTCGCCGAGGGTTCCGGGGCCTACACGCACCCGGACTAAGACTCGGATTTCGACCGACCCATCCGCTCGCTCAGGCCGGACTGGTTCGAGGACGACAAGCAGGGCTGATGGCGGGTTCGCCACCGTGTTGCCGGCCTCCGCTCGACGTGTCCGATCAACGGGAAGGGGCTGGGGTCGTGAGCGGCGAATGCGGCACCGACCCTGGCGTACTGAAGGGCCTGGAAATCACGGAGGCAAGAAACAAGTCCAGGGCGATCCGGGCCGGCGCAAAGGCATGAAGCCCATGGGAACCGAGGTCCGTTGCCCTCCAGGAGTACAACCTCCTCGCCGACATAGCCAGAACGGCTGTGCTCGGCGACACGAGACATCTGTCGATGAAGACTCACGAGCCGTATAGAGGCTCGGCGTCAGGAGGGTACCGAGGCCCACGCCGAGAACCGCCTGCGTCTGGACCGGGCTTTAGGGCTTGGGTCTGGGATCGCTCCTGGGCCGGCATAGCCCCAGATCGCCCATCGGCCTGGAGGTCGCCCCATGGTCGGGTGCGGGCTTCTTATTGTGTGACTCGTAAATTCCGTCGTAGATCCCCACTTTCTCCAGCTGTTGTCGGAGGCGTTCGGTCAACGCCTCTCCCGCCAGGTCCAGGTCGCCCGCCTCGATCGTATTGGCCAGCTTCCTCATGTGCCCGAAGTCGTAGAGGCGTTTGGCCACCTGGAGGTACTTTTCGTAGATGTCGATCCTAGCCAGGATTGCAGCCCCCTGGGGGTTGACGAAACGGACTTGTGCGAAGAAGCAGTAGAACTTCGCCCGCTCCACGGCCCGGCGGCCGGGCTTCGTGTACCGCCCCGCCAGCCGGTGGACCTCGGGGTTGTCGATCCGCTCCAGGAGGTCGTCGATCTCATCTCTTGAGAATTCTCCATGCTGCACGTAGCTGCGATCCGAGGGAGGAGGATTGTGCTTCCTCGATTCCAAGCGGCGGTACATATCGGCCCAGCCGTCGTCCTCCTCCTCATCCGCTTCGAGGTCCGAAATTGGCTGGGATGAATCGTGTTCTTTATCCCCGCACTCCGAGGCCGTTATAGGCGGCTGGTTGGAGCACGCCTCGTCGTCATCATCGTCAATCAGGCTACGACGGTTGGCGAGCCTCTGCTTCATGGCGGCGAACTGAACGGCCAGCGGATCAGATGGGTCTGGAGTCTCTTCTTCGCCCCTTGTGTCTGCGTAAGGGTCAACGATCGGACCCACAGGGCTTTCGTCGTCGTCATCCTCGTCTTCGCCGTCGTAGCCCCCGTCGTCTTCATCGTCGAAGATCATCTCCGTGGGGGTCACGGGGCTCGGTCTGATCTGCGGGTCACGCCGACGCCTTCCGACGAGCGGAACGACCGTCTCTTCCGACTCGCCCACTTCCTCCCCGTCATCGACCAGGCCGATCCGTTCGGGCATTCCCAGGACGCCCTTGCGGTCCTCGCCGGCGGACCCTCCAGCGCCGATCGGAGGGGCGGCGGAATGCCGGGGGATCGCCCCTGCCTTCGGATCGCCGGCAGGGTCGGGGGAGGTCGGCGGCGGCATGGTCCCTCGGCCGACGTCCCGGCCCGCCCGCAGTTCCGTGGCGAGGTCCCCGAGCGCTTCGTGGACCCGCACCTTGACCGAGATCCTGAGGGCGTCCAGCAGACCGTTCGGGGTCGTCGGGGCGGCGTCGGCGATGGGGGCACGACGAAGGATTCGGTCGGCCGGACTCCCTCCGACTACCGAGGGATCGTCGGGGGAGGTGCTCGACCCGCCGCCGTCTTCCCGAGACGGGGGCTCGAACCAACATCTCAGCCGCTCCCAGACTCCCGGCTCTTCCCACCCCGAGACCAGCATGCGGCCGACGAGCCGGGATTCGAAGTCGGCGAACTGCTCGTCGATCGCCGCCTCCAGGTCGGCCAGGACCCTGGACGTGGGATCGGTCGAACCGGGCCGGGCCGGGGCCGAGCCGACCTCCGGTCCGGTCTCCGTGGGCGTAGTCGAGTCTCCCGACTCGGTACGATCCGACGGCCCGCCCTGGGGGAGGACCCGCACGCCGAGCCTGGAGGCCAGATCGTCCAGGGCCTCCTGCGAGAGCCCACGCTCCCTCTTGAGGAAGCGATAAAACCGGGGCTTCGAGATGCCATATTCGTCCGCCGGACGCCTCCTACCTCTGCTCCTTTCCAGGATGATCCGGCGCAGCCCCTCGCTGATCGGGCTGTTCTCGATCGTGACGTCCTCCGCTTCCCGCCGTCTCTTGGCCATCCACGCCTCGTCTTGGTTGTCTCGGAGACATCGGATCTCACCTAGCCAACTCGAATGTCGTCTTTGAGACACCCGAGAGGCAAGAGTTTTTGCACCCTGGAGATTACAACGACGCCCGATCGCTCCTCGTACGACGGGGTGGATCGGGTTGGCGTCCCTCAACTCCGGTGAATGGGGCAAGCCCAAGAGTCGTCGCACCCTGCCACTCGAAGGTCGTCCCCCGCCGGCCGACCGGACGGGCACGCCATGGTCGTCGCCGTCGTGACGTTGCGAGACCTCGGGCGATCGAGTCCTCGGCCGCCGGCCGGGGGCGACGACCGGGGCAAGTCCGATCAATCACGTTTGGGGAGGCGTCGGAGGGCTCGGTGCTCTTCGGCGACCTCCCCGCTTCATTTCCTGGAGGTGCATGATGGCCAAGCGGACGCATCAGGAGCGGGTCGTGGAGACGATCGAGTCCCCCGGCATCGGCTCGCAGCACAAGTCCAAGAAGAAGCAGGCCGTCCCCGAGCCGCTCACGCCGGCATCGGCCTTGGCGGGCACGCCCAGGAAGGCCACGAAGAGCCCCTCGAAGCGGGTTCGGGCGGCCAAGGGCGCACCGACCGCCGACCCGGACGAGCGGTCGATCGGCGAGAGGATCGAGGCCCTCCGAGAGGAGGCCGAGGTCCTGGCGCTCTGCCTCCAGGAGCCCGACGACGAGTTCGACGACGCAGCGGACGAGGACCGGGAGGACGACACGGACGCCGCCCTGGGCCTTATGGAGGTCCTGGAGGAGGTCCTGGACCCGTCGCCGTCCGTCGCCGCCTTGCTGGTCGAGTATCGGCCCCGACCCGGCTGGCCGACGCTGGACCGGGCCAGGGACGTCCGGGACGAATTGGAGTTGATTAGCGAGGTCTTCGAGGCCAGCGGCATCGAGGACGAGTGTTTCGGGGCTTGCCTGGAGGCGCTCCACGGCTGGATGTACGAGTTCTGACCGCCGTCCCCATGCAGGCACGAGACGACCCTTCGACCCCGACCCCTCAACCGACAGGGAGCCATCGCCATGAGCAAGGTCTTCTACCGCATCGTGACCGAGGACTTCGCCGACGAGCCGGGGCAACGCTGGCCGATCGACGTCCTGATCCAGACCGAGGACCCCGCCGATTTCGATCGCTTCGAGGCGGCGGTCGAGGAGGCGCTCGACCGCATCCAGGAGCGGATCGACCGGGAGGAGGACGAGGGGCCGCCGGACGAAGGATACCTCGACAGGCTCCGGGAGAAGTTCGGCGACTCGAACTGCGAGGGCTGGGACGAATACTGCGGCAACGTCTCGCAGCCGGAAATCCTCTTGGGGAAGGGTGACGGCTACGACTCGATCAACCTGGCCGGGGTTGCCGGCCGCAGGCGGATGCGTCGGATGATCGAGAAGGGCGTCGGGTTCGAGCCTTACCAGCTTGGACTGCTCCGGCGTCTGGAGGGCCAGGCGGCGGTCGGCAAGCGGGTCGTGAAGGTGAAGCGGAAGCGGCTCAAGCCCAGGGTCCGGCCCGCCATGACCCTCGAATGCGTCCGCATCGACCCCCGCCTGGCCGAGCAGTTCCCCGGCGACTTCATCCGGGGCCTGCTGGCGAGGCACCGCCTCTCCTACCAGGAGCACGACTGGCAGACCCGCCGTGACGGCTTCTCGTCGGTGATCGGCCGGCACGGGCGACCGGACTTGGCGGTCTACTGCCTGACCGTCTTCTTCGACGCCGGGAACTCCATCACCTTCGCTTCGCTCCTCGAAGCGGGCGAGCGGCCGGACGACTCGGCGGTGATGGAGAGGGCCACCGTCGAGTTCGATTCGGCCGCCGGCACCACGACGCCGAACTTCGCATGGAGTCCCGAGTCCAACTGAGCGGCCCGGCCCCCGCCACGAGAGAAGCCGACACGGGAACACCCATAAGGGCATCGTCCCTCGAAACAACATCCAGACATTCCTGCGACCCCACGGGCCTTCCGGGCACACCAGCCGGACGGCCCGTTTCGTTTCCTAGCGTACACGAACCGGAGACCACCCCTTGGAAATCATCGCCGATCCCGTCCTGCCGCCGCTGCCCGCCGACGAGTACGAGGCGCTCAAGGCGTCGATCCGAGAGCGGGGCGTCCTCGTCCCGATCCTGGTCGTCGCCGACCGCCAGGTCGCCGAGGGCGAGGAGCGCCTCCGTGCCTTCATCGTCGATGGCCACGAGCGTTATCGGGCCTGCCGAGAGTTGAAGATCCCGCCGGCCCCGCTGCGGGTCCTCGACCCGACGACTCCCGTGCGGCGGCGGGAATTGTCGATCCGCCTGAACGCCGAGCGTCGTCACCTGAGCAAGCCGGACCGTGACCGCCTGCTGGAGGAGTACATCAAGGCGGCCCCTCACAAGAGCACCCGAGAGGTCGCCGACGCCTGCAAGGTCAGCCAGTCCAAGGCGGCCAGGGCCAAGGCCCGGCTGCTGGCGGACGAGTCGATCCCCTCGGTCCCGACCTTGGGACGCAACGGCAAGGTCTACAAAAAGCCGACCTCGGTCGGCGTCGAGAGCCTCAAGGGGGCTCGGGATGCGGCGGGCCTGCTCGCCAAGCTGGGCGACCAGGCCCCCGAGGGGAATCAGTCGATCCGCAAGATCCGCAAGGCCGAGTACCGGGCCGGCCGCATCGCCGAGGCCGACGGGCCTCTCGCCAGGCTGCCGGCCGACATCCAGATCCTCCTGAACGACTTCCGCCTCCTGGAGAAGCACACCGGGGACCTGACGGGCAAGGTGGACCTCCTCTTCTGCGACCCGCCGTGGGTCGAGGAGTACCGCCACCTCCTCCCGGAGTTCGGGGCGATGGCGGGCCGTCTCCTGAAGCCGGGCGGCGTCCTGTTGACTTACACGATGCAGAGCGCCGTCCCGGCGTTCCTGGACGCCATCACCCCGCACCTGAGCTACCAGTGGCTCATGGCGGCGGTGAACTTCGACGCCCGCCCGAAGGAAGGAAGGATCACCCAGAACCACGGCCAGAGCAAGATCGGCAACGGCTACGTCATCCAGGGCTGGCGACCGCTGCTCCTGTTCTCGAAGGGTCCGCTCAAGACCCCACGCCAGGTCAACGACCTCGTGTTCAACACGGCCAAGGAGAAGCGACTCCACCCGAAAGGTTGGCAGCAGCCGCTCCCCGAGGCCCGCCACTTCGTCGAACGGCTCAGCCGCCCCGGCGACCTGATCGTCGATCTGTTCGCCGGGGTCGGCACGTCGGCCTTGGCCGTCGCCCTCGCCGGGCAGGGCCGCCGGTTCATCGGCTGCGACGTGGACGAGGCGTGCGTCAAGCTCGCCACCGACCGGGTGGCCGGGGGCCTGGCCGACGCTTCGCCGATGGCGGGGTGAGGCGGCGATGACCCCGGACGAAGTCGTTCGAGGTTGTCGAGTCCGTGACCCGGCTTCGAACACGCTTGGCCCGTCCGGGCGGCGAAGGGGCGGTCCAGCCCTCGAAGCGGCGTAGCCGGCCCCACCGTCTTCGTTCATTCAGACCTCATGCGAGCCGTCCGGGCGCACCAGCCGGGCGGCTCGTTCCGTTCCTGGTGCCCACGAACCGGAGATTCCACATGGCAAGCCTACCCGTCCCGGCTCACACTGCCGCCGATCGCCGACCCGCCCGTCGCCGCCGGAAGTTTGATCTCCACGAGAATCCATCCCCGGTCCGCAACCGAATCAGGTGCATGGACGCCCTGGACGGGATGCGGACGCTTCCCGAGGTCTGCATTCCGCTGACCGTCACATCGCCGCCCTTCGACTCGATCAGGTCTTACGGGGGCCATCGCTGGGACCACGAGACGTTCACGGCGCTCGCCCGTGAACTCTGGCGTGTGACGATGCCCGGCGGGATCGTCTGCTGGAACGCCCAGGACCAGATCGCCAAGGGCGGCCAGACGGGCACGAGCTTCCGGCAGGCGCTCTACTTCATGGGCCTCGGGTTCCGCCTGCACAACACGCTGCTCATCGAGAAGCAAGTCACGAGGGGCATCAACCCAGTCCGCTACGGCGTGACTCCCGAGTTCGTGTTCGTCTTCTCTAAGGGCAGGCCGAGGTCCATCAACCTCATCCGGGACAAGCCGAACAAGCACGCCGGGAAGCTCCTCCGCTACTCGACACGGGATCGGGCCGGGGTGATCAGCACGACCAAGAAGGTCCTGACCAAGCCCTTCGGCGCTCGGCCGAGCATCTGGAGATACACGACCGGCGGCCGGGCGACGGCGACCGACCGCTACGCCTTCGAGCACCCGGCCCTGATGCCGGAGGCGCTCGCCCGAGACCTGATCCTCTCCTGGTCCCACCCCCTCGACGTGGTGCTCGATCCCCTGGCCGGTGCGGCGACCACCTGCAAGGCGGCCCTCCTGGCGGACAGGTATTACCTCGGCTTCGAGGTCCACGAGCCGTACCACCGGCTGGCCGAGCGCCGACTCTCGGACGCCCACGACGCCTACCGTCGGCGACTTCTCGACGAATCGGGGTCTTGATGCCCGCCGTCCACGACGCCCAACGACCGTTCCCCGGCGGCCCTTGCCGCCGGTTTTCATTTCCACCTAATCAACCCGGAGGCCCCCTTCATGGCCCGCACCGATCCTACGCCGTCCGCCCCGAACCCCCTCCGCTTCTCGCCGATCCCGGTGGCCGTCCTCAAGGACGACACCATCCCCCACGGTGCCAAGGTGCTCCTGGGGGTCATACTGGATTTCGCCTGGTCCGACTCGTCCACCTGGGTCTCCGTCGAGAAACTCGCCGAGGTCATGGGACATGGGATCAGGACGATCCAGATGTGGATGACGAGCCTGAAGGGCCACGGCTGGATTCGCTTCGAGCCGGACCCCTCCGTCAAGACGGGGCGTCGGATCGTGCTCGTCTGGCGGGAGGGCGAGGCCCCAGGAGGAGCGGGAGCGAGCGTCCCCGAGGCCCCGGAGGACCCCGGCCCCGGCCGAGGCGAAGCCCGGCGCAAATCACTGCGCTCGCAGTGGAATGCACCCGACTCAGACTCACCAGATAGAGGAAGACGCAGATCAACAACAACAGGCCCAGGACACCCGCAGGACCGGCGGCCTACGCCAAAGGGGGATGTTGTCATTGGGGAAGGGCAAGGGCGGGAGGAGCCCGACGCAGGGAGCAGGGCGACGGCCGCCGCCAACCCGTCGACAGTGGAGAAGTTGGTCGGCTCGGGCGTCACCCGCTCCGTCGCCGAGGAGCTTGCCAGGGTGTTCGGGGACGATCAAGTCTCCCGGCAGATCGAGGCGCTGCCGCACCGCAGGCCGAAGGACGGGGCCGCCACGCTGGTCTCGTCCATCCGTGAGGACTGGGCGTTGCCCGAGGAGCTACGGCGTGCCAAGGAGAAGGCGGCCCGCCTCTCCGAGGAGAGGGAGCGTCGTGCCCGAGAAGAGTCGATCAAGCGTGCCAGGCGACTCGACGAGGAGAAGGTCTCTCGGTTCTGGGCCTCCATGACGCCCGGAGAGCGGGAGCGGTTCGTGGAGGAGGCGATCGAGCACGCCGACCCCGAGCAGCGGGATCTCATCCGCAGCCTCAAGCCCCACGAGCCGCTCTACAGGGCATACCGGGTCGCCGCCCGAGACGAACACATCCGGCGGAAGCTCGGGCTGGAGGTCCGGGACTGATGCCATGGGGTTTGCCTCGTGCGGCCATCCCGCCGTGCGGGCTTAGTCCGACGGCGAACGTGACGTGATCCCGGCCCCAGGGAGGGGACGAACCGACGTGCATGCCGGGCGTCCCGCTCGGCAACGCAACGATTCGAGATGCTCGGCGGTAAGAGGTCTCCGTAGGTAGGAAGCCCCGCCGCAGGACGGTGCCAGGGGACTTCATCCCCGGCCCAAGGTTCATCATCGACGAACTCCCCGACGGGGAGGGCGAGGAAGGTACGTCCATGGCGAAGAAGAAGGAGACGTTGGAGCAAGAGGTCGCAAGCCTCTTCCGGGCCAATTATCGACTCGCCGGTTCCGGCTGGGTCGGCGGCGAGAACGAGATCACGGTCTCCATCGGCGACGAGCCGAAGGCGTCCGCCCGCAGTCGTAAGGTCTGGCACCGCAGGCATGCCTGGTCGGGCACCGACCTCGAAGTCGGCGTCACCGTCAGCCCGTCCTGGCGGCGGTCGGTCCATGCCCGTGGGCTCGCCGTGCTGGACGGACTCCTCACGACCCACGCCGGCCGAGTCGTGCGGGTCGGCGAAGTCGATGCGTATCCGGCCTCCTGGGTCCGCCAAGGCCGGGGGCTCTCGGTCCGGGCCGAGACGGGCTGGGTCGCCCGCCATCGCCCGAGCGGCACGTCGTACCACCTCCCCGGCGGGGACGCCGCCAGGGCGGCGGCGGGGCTCCGGCGGAAGATGCGGAACCAGGCGGTCCCCCAGGAGGAGAAGGACGAGCGAAGCCGCCGCATCCGTGAGGCACGACAAGCCCGGCTGGAGCGGCTGATGGGGAAACTGGCCCGTCACGACCTCTCGGACGTGGGCCACGTCGTCGTCACCAGGCGGGACTCGCTCAAGGCGGGCAACTGCGAGCCGGGGACGGACCAATTCATCGATACGTTCTTCCCCGATCGGATCTCGGCGACGATCGCCGAGATCGCCGCAGCGGCGGGCGGGACCGACCCCGCCGGCCTCGACGAGCGGCACCTAACGCTCGCCCGCCAGATCGCCGCCGCCTGCCTGGCGGCGATCAGGAGGCACCGACGGGAGCGGCGGGGCGGTGCCTCCAACTGACGACCTTCAACTACCGACCTAGAGAGGGCCGACGCCTTGAATCTGACGGAATACATGCCTGCCGATCTGATCGATATCGCCACGGCCCTTAACCGGGACCCGATGACTTTGGGACGCCTCGCTCTCGCTAAGGAGGAGCGGACGACCTTGTTTTGCACGGCCATGATGCTCGAAGGCGGGGCGAAGGTCATGAGGCCGTCGGCACGGCTTTGCGACGTGCTGAAGAACGTCCAACTCCGAATCGAGGCGAACGAGTACGCCCAGCCCTATGACGGTCTCGGCGTCATCCTGCCGGGGACGCTCTTCGACGGCTCCAAGGATCGTATTGCGACGAGCACCTGGATGCCCGGCTGCCCCATCCATATCATCCTCTTCGACGAGCCGAGAGCGGGGCACGACGGCGTGACGAACACGACGCAATTGCACATCAATTCTCCCCCCGGCGAGACGATCGAGGGGAGTCTCTCGGAGAGCGTCTTCATCGAAGGGGAGGAACGACCCGGTGCCGTCGAATTCCAGAAAGTGGTCTCGGTCGCAAGGATCGTCATCAACCTCTGCCTCTTCGCCGTCGAGCGTGGCGTGCGAATCCTCCCCCTGGACGCCCGAGCCGAGAAACGACGGCGCAAGTCCCATCATGACGGCCGCATGGCCCGGCTCGCCGCCCGTGACGCCCAGGAAGTCGTCATCCAGGATCTCGACCTGATCCTCCGTGCCACGAGCCCTGCGACGGACGGCATCGATGTGCTTGCCGGTCATCGCCAGAGGAGGCACCGGCGTCGTGGCCACTGGAAGATGCAGGCGTACGGGCCGGGCCGGACGCAGCGGAAGCGGCTCTTCGTCAACAGCTACATGGTACACGCCGACGACGGCCCGGACGGCGAGGTCCAGAGCATCCTCTCCTGACTCCGAGGGCGGCGGGTCGGATATCAATTCCATCCGGGGTCCATGCCGCTCATTTCACTGATGCTTCCGAGAGCCCGACCGACGGGTTATCTCCGAAAACTGATCGTGACCAAGATCACGCCGTTCGCCGGCAAAGTCGAAGCAAGGCTTCGTCCCTTTCGCATTCCACTGGCACAAAGTACACTACGACGAGGAGTTCTCGATATGGCCGTGAAGACGAAAATCCAATGGTGCGACAGCACCGTGAATCCCACCATGGGGTGCGACGGATGCGAGATATGGGGCTCGCTACGGCGTTCGTGCTACGCCGGGACGCTCCATACCCGCTTCGGGGGCGTGACCCAGGGCTATGCTCCGACCTTCGAGGAGGTCACGAAGTTTCCGGGCCGCATGGCTCAGGCCGCCTCTTACTCCGACCTCACGGGCCAGAGTCGCCCCGACAAGCCCTGGCTCGACGGGCTGCCCCGCACCGTTTTCGTTTCGGACATGAGCGACTCCTTGTCCTTGTCGGTGGCGTTCGAGTACCTACATGACGAGATCGTCGCCAATGTCGCCGACGGCCCTGGGCGGCGTCATCGATGGCTCTGGCTCACGAAGCGTCCCGACCGCATGGCGCAGTTCTCGTCCTGGCTGCGGCATCGGGGGATCGAGTGGCCGGACAACCTCTGGGCCGGGACCAGCATCACCACCCAGGCGACGACCAGCCGGATCAAGAACCTTCTCAAGGTCGGCACGCCCCGGACGACACGCTTCCTCTCGGTCGAGCCTCAGGTCGAGTCCATCGACCTGAGACGTTGGCTGCCGAAGCTCGACTGGGTGATCCAGGGCGGCGAGTCAGGCCGGCAGGCACGCCCCTTCGACATGGCCTGGGCCGTGGACCTGACCGGGCTCTGCCGGGCCGAGGGCGTGAGCTACTTCCTCAAGCAACTCGGCTCGGTGGTCGTCCGGGACGGCCGACGCATGTCGTTCGAGGACGGCCACGCCGGGGACTGGTCGGAGTGGCCCGAGGAGGTGAGGGTGAGGGAGATGCCGGTGCCGGACGGCGCTCGTCGGGGAGGATAACAAACGGGCGGGCCACCGATCCTCAAGCCCTTTGGCTGCGGTCAGAAGAGGCCCCGAGCTTGTGCGTCGGCCGGGAACTTGATGTACACCTTGTCGGCCTTGTAGGTCCCCGCCCGGCGTCGGTATCCGGGGTCCGCCTCGACGACCACCTCGCCCTTCCGCTCGCATTCCTTGAAGATGGTGCGGGCGTGCGTCGGCAGGAAATCGGTCTCCTCGACCACGAACCGCTCGACGTCCTCCATGGGGACCCGCTGCCCGGCGAACCGGGCGAGCAATTGGTCCCAGAGCGGCCAGAAGGGGAACAACTCGAAGGCGTAGGACTCGCCGGGGTCGGCGTCCGAGAACCTCGCCCCCTCGGCCTTGTCCACCGACCACATCGCCTCCTTCATCTTCTCGAAGCCCTTCGGGTGATTCGAGGCGAAGAAGAGCGAGTACGTCTTTTGGTCACGCTTGCCGTGCATATCGAACCGACCGACGTACCTCGCCAGCGTGGCAAGTTGATTGCGGTACATGGACAGGATTGCAGCGTCCCGGTCGCCCATCTGCTTTGGGATCTCCAACACCTCGTCGGTGCCGAAGGTCCGGGGGAAGTGGCCGACGATTTGATCGTTCGGGTGTTCGAGGAATCGGCTGATGAATTCGACCATGACGTTGACGAAGACTTCGCACCTCGGGTAGCGGAGGATGCGGCCCATGAGTTCGAGGGGGATGCCGCTGAACCCGAAGGGATCGACGAAGGCGAAGATCGGTGCCGGGGCCTGGCCCGAATGTTCGAGTCGGTCCAACTCCGTCCCGATCGTCTCGGCGAACCGGCCGGTCGTGACCTCGACCCTGAACGATGACGGATACTGGAGGGCCGATAGCCTCGCCTTGAGGTTTTCTGCCGACTCCGGGTCGGCCTCGACGAACGAGAAGTGGATCTGGACGTCCGGGTCGAGGGTGCCCTTCTCGACGTGGGCCTTGGCCGCCTCGATGGCCATCTGGGGCGAGCCGGCTTCTCCCCCTTGATACTCGCCCGGCCCGGCGAAGCCGTCGATGTAGTTGATCGACTTGTGATAGCGACCGAGGATGGGGAACCAGCGATCCAGGTATCGCTTCAGCAGGAGGTGCTTCGCCGCCGTGTGCGGCGTCATCTTCGGCAGCTTGAGCATCGCCCGGCCTCGGTTGTTGAAAGGCTTGAAGCCCACGGATTCACCTGACCCTGACCGTCCGCTATCGCAAGCCACCTTGGTTCTCTTATCCGAAGGCGAGTTGATGGGCAAAGGTAATCCTCTGCCGGAGGATCGAGGCCGTCGGCCTGGCCGACACGAGCCCTTCGAGTTCCCCCAGATCGACCGCTCGCAGGGCGACGAGTGCTCTCCTCCCTGCGTTCAGTGGGTCCCTCACTTCGATCCGGGCCTCAGTCGCCTGGGCATGGGTTGTCGGATAGAGGATGGCGGCCGTCCCGCCCTCATGGCCCATCGCATACATCGCAAGCTGGTAGAGCATGTCCCTGGGCAGCGGGTTCTCCCAGAGGTCCCGATACTTCGCATCCAGGACCGCCACGACGTTCGCCCCGTGTGTCACCACGAAATCCGGTCGGGGCGTCGGGGCCTGGGCGTGCCGGGGGTTCCAGCCGGGGACGTAGGCGAGCATGCCCTTGAGTCGATGTTCGGGGCGGACCCTATATTCCGGCAGGTTGTCCGCCAGGAACTTCCCCAGCAACGCCTGGAAGAAGCGGTTCATGTCGAAGAGGAAGCCGGGCAAAGGTGGACCGGCCTCGCCCTCGTCCAGGGAGAGGCCGCCGCCCTCGTGGAGGATGCGGATGATCGAGACTGCGGGCTCGTAGGCCCTGGTCGTGCGGTCCATCTCGGCCTCCAGCCGCACGAACACCCGGCGGTCGAGCCGGACCGATGTGACCGTCTCGCCGAGCCGGTCGCCGAGCCGCCCGAGCCTGGACCGCAGCCCCCTGTCTCCGGCTAGAGATGCCGCCAGTCGAAGGCCCGCCAGCAGGACCCGGTTGATCAGCCGATTTTCATCACGGCGGTGGTGGGCGCACGGCAGGGTCGATTCCACGAGGGCACCCCGACCGGCCAGAGCCCGGAAATCGATGCGACCTCCGGGCGAAGCCAGGGCCGCCTCCCGCCGCAGCTATCCCCGCCGGAGACCCCTCGCCACGAGTTCCTGCGCCTCCTCGGCCAACTGAGAGATCAGCAGGTCCTGGAAGCCGAAGTCCTGCGTGGCGTGGGCGGCGGTGGGGAGGAAGTGGAGGTCCCGCAGCCCGTAGGCGTAGCGGAGCAGCCTCAGCAGGGCCACGGTCCGCAGCTTGGGGACGACCGTGACGTCGATCGCCCCGAGCCGCACCCGCCCGACGAAGGAGGTCGATCGCACGGACAGGCCCGTGCGAAGTTCCTGGACCTCCAGCATGCCGCTCTCGGTCAGGCGGCGGGCGGTCTGTCTCACGGAGGGCTCATCCCCGAGGCCGACGCCCTCCGTCGGGCTCCCCGGATAGGGGGCGATCGTCCGCCACTCGGCGAGCCGGAGGACCTGCCCCGTCACGACGGCGATCCCGCATCGGGCTCGTCCTCGCCCTCGTCGATCTCGGCCTCGCCCTCCCCGAGGCTCGTCACGGCCTTGAGCGAGGTCAGCACCTCGGGGCACGGGGCCAGGAGCGCCTGGACGAGTTCCAGCCCCGTCGGCTCCTCGAACAGGTCGTGGCGGACCGCCCGGTTCGGGAGATCGACCAACCCGCCCCCAAGGATGGCGTGAAGGGCGTCGAAATCCTCGTAGCAATACTCCTCCAGCAGCGGGATGATCTCGTCCCGCACGACCCGGAAGAACCGGGCGGCATCCCGGACGGGCCTACCCGCCTCCATTAAAAACGAGTGGCCGACCTGGAGGTTGCGGGCGTCCCGCCCGATGTGCTCGCAGATCCGGCGGTTGAGCGCCTCCAGCCAGGGACCCAGCGGGATGTCGGCGACCGCCGTCCCCTCCAGGAGCGTGGCGTCCGGCATCAACTCGACGAACCCGAACCGACGCCGCAGGGCGGCGTCGAGAAGGGCGATCGAGCGGTCCGCCGTGTTCATCGTCCCGATGAGGAGGACGTTCGGGGGCACCCGGAAGGCCTCCCGGCTGAGCGGCAGGATGACCGACTTGCCCCGCTTGTCCTTCTCGATGACGGTCAGCAGTTCGCCGAAGATGCGGGGGATGTCGCCCCGGTTGATCTCGTCGATGATCAGGACGAAGGGGCGATCGGGCCGGGCCTCGGCGTCTCGGCATAGCAGCTTGAAGATCCCGTCCCGGAGGGCGAAAGTCATCCGCCCCTCGTGCAATTCGGGGCGGTAGCCCTCGATGAAGTCCTCGTAGCCGTAGGCCGGGTGGAAGCTCACCATGCGGACGACCCCAACAGCACCGGGTCCGCCCGCCACCTCGGCCTTCTCGCCGTCCGACAGCCCGTCGAAGGGCTTGCCGCCCAGCGAGTACGAGGCGAGGTCGAGCGCCGTCCGTTCGGCCCAGTACGTCTTGCCGGTGCCCGGAGGCCCGTAGAGGATCGCCTGGCCCTTGCGTTCGAGCACGGCCTGGATGCGACCGGGAACGCCCACGAGGCGGGGCACGGATCCGCCGCCCGTGTTGCTCGGCACCCTGACCGGGGGCCGGGCGACGACAGGGCCGTCGAGCGAACGCCGCTCGGCCTCGACGAGGTTGGCCGGGGCCTTCCTGAGCCGGTGGACGGTCGTCTGGAGCCCCTCGGGCTCGGGCATCTTCCACTCGTCCAGCGAGAGCCACTCGACGGCCCGGCGGTGGGGGAAGTCGGAGGCGGGATCGTGGGCGTACGCCCCGACGATGCGACCGACGCCCAGGACGGACTGGCCGTCGCAGGCGAGGACGACATCGCCCTCGGCGATCCCCCTGGCGAAGTTGAGGACCTGGGTGGCCGCCCTCCCGACCTGCTGCGGGGTGCCGGGATAGCGCTCGCCGAGCAGATTGACCAGCCTCTCCTTGGAGGCGGCCTCCTTCTCGAACTCGGACAGGTCGCCCAGGTCGGGCCAGCCGATCGCCACGCAGGATCCGTCCCGCATGAGCGGCCAGCGGTTCCTCGGCTGCGTCCCGTCGGACGTGCCGACCCGCCAGTAGGCGTGCGGCTCCCCGTCGTGGTGATTGAGGGTCGTCGTCAGGTGGTTGATCGGGATGCCGAGTTCGTGGGCGGCGGTCACGAAGCGACCGGCGCAGAGGTAGCGGCCCTCGCCCTCGGGCGGGACCTGGAGCATCTTGACGAGGTGGAACCGCTGGTAGTCCGGGTTGTGGTAGTCGTCGAGCTTCTCGGGGTGCATCAGGGAGAAGTATTTGTGGCCCCAGGCCAGGTCGCTGACCGACGGGGCGATCCGCCCGAGGTCTTCCTGGAGGCCCCGGTACTCGGCGTCGTCGGCGAGGTCGGGGAGCCCGCCGAGCCGCTCGGTCCCCCGGATCAACTCGTCTCGGTGCATGCGGGCGACCTCGACGGCCTGGGGGACTGTCAGTTCGACGACCTTGGTCGGGGAGCCCGTCACCCAGGTTCCCGTCTCCCTGCTGCGGAAGATGCCGAACTTGAAGGCGCTGCCCCCGGCGATGCTGCCGAAGCGTCCGGGGAACTCGTCGTCGTTCTTGAACTCCAGCCAGTACACCATGCTGTCCTTGCCGCCGTGGCCGTGCATGGCTTCGAGCAGCCCCTCGCCGTCGAGGCCCGCCAACTGGTCGGGGCCGAACCGGGAGCGGAAGTTCTTGTAGAACTCGTCGAGTTTCGGCCTGGAAAAGAGCTTCCCGTCGGCGGTCAGCCGCCTGTGGTCGTCCAGGATGCGAGATTTGATACGATCGTCGAGCATTGGCACAGGTCCGCCTATCGGCTGTCTTGCTGACCTCGCATATCCTTCACCAGCCCGATTTTCACCTTCCGGGCTTCACGCCTTGACCAGTATCCCGTCCTCGATCAGCCGATCGAAGAGGCCCTCGACCTGGCCCGGCAGGCAGCCCCCCGTCACGAGGAGGCCAAGCTCCATGTTGACGGTGAAGGCGTACTCCGTCAGGTTCGCCGAGGAGAGGAACAGCCAGCGACCGTCGGCCACGACGCACTTGACGTGCAGGATGCCGGGCTTGCCCTCCCCGCTCCGGCCCCTCTCCTCCCTGGGCCAAACGTAGACCTTCGAGCAGGCGGCCACGTCCTCGCCGAGGGCCTGGAGCGTGTTGTACGTGCCGTGCCCTTCGAGCCGGTCGGGCGTCTCGACCACGACCTCGATCACGACGCCCCGCCGGGCGGCCCGGACGACGGCATCCCGGATGTTCGGGATCGAGTAGACGGCGTAGCTGACCAGCAGGAGGCGGGACCTCGCCGAGTCGAGCACCTGGAGGATCGCCTGCTCGGTGTGGCGGTGCGGGATCGACCGGCATCGTGGGCCGGTCCACGCCAACTCGACCGACTGCTCCCGGCCCTTCCGGCGGTCGAGGTGGGCGGCCGTCCGGAGGGAGATGGACACTTCGGCCGCCGTGACGCCCGGCTCCTCGGCGAGCCAGGCGTCGAGGAACTCGAGGGCCAGGCTGCGGTGGCGAGCATGGGGCACGGCGTCGGCGATCCGCCGCCGTGCCTCGGCGGGGTCGCACGCCGAGATGACCTGGGCCACCCGATCGACGACATCGACCGGCACGCCGCTGGCGAGCTTCGTCACGGCCTCGATGAGGGCTGCGGTGGCGGCCATGGCGATTTTCTCAGCAAGAGGAGGAGTCGCTCGGGGCTCCTTGACCATCCCGGAAGAAGGCGAACTGGTCCCGGTCCACCGTCGGCACGAGGACGGTGCGGTCCAGGTATTTGTTCCCCCGCTCGCACGAGGTCTCCGAGGCGAACAGGCAGGCGTGGCACGACGCCCCGTGCAGCGACGTGCCTTCCTTGCCCGGATGGTGCTCGGCGCACAGGGGGTCGCTGGAGCAGAGCCGCATCGAGTCCAACGCCTGCCCCAGGTGACGCTCCAGTACCGCCGGTTCCCCCAGCGACACCAGGCCCCCGAGCGTCCCCTCGCTGTCGGGAGCCCCGGTGTAGATCAGCACGCCCGCCATCTCGGGGCGGTCGGTTCCCGGATTCCGGGAGTAGATCCGCTCCCGGAGCGAGGCCGCCGTGTACCCGCACTCGAGCGAAAGCTGGCGGATCAGGGCGTGGGCGAACGAGTGCAGGAGCACGAACCGCAGGCCGGGGAAGCACTCCTCGGGCGGCGTCAGGCCACGTCCCGTCCTCCACTGCTTGTGGGCGTCGAAGAACTCCATGTTGAGACGCTGGACCCGTGCCAGCCAGCCCTCCACCTCCGTCTCGGAGAACTGGAAGAAGATCCCCTCGCCCCGGATCTCGCTGGCCGGGACCCAGGTCGTCTTGCCTCGGGCGACTCGCATCCGCTGGGCCTCGGGGAAGTCCGCCGGGCTCTCGTAATCGCCGGGCGACTCGATCCGGGTGAAGCCGATCAAGGCCCGTACCTCACGAGCCCGCTCGACCAGCACGACCTTCTCGAAGTATCCGGCGAAGCGGCGAGGGGCCGGGACCTGCCGGAGCCGGAATTCGTTCGTCCTCTGGGCTCCGTCGGGGTCGGAGAAGATTTGCCACTCGGGGGTCTTCAGGTCGGCCACGTCCTCGACCGTCGACTCTTCGCTCCCCGCCTGCCGCTCCTGGATCGCCGCCCAGAGGTCGGCGTCCGGGTAGTCGGAGAAGTCCCGCAGGAGGTTGCGGCGGCGCAGCTTGGCGATGTCCCCCTCGCCCTCGATGTCGTAGAGGTCGCTCCAGCGGTCGGCCACGAGTTGCTTGAGCAGGTTCGAGCTTTGCGGGATCGAGAGCGCCGAGAGCAGGATCGGGAACCAGGCGTTCGACGCCCCCTGCATCATCGCCCGGACCCGGACAGGCTGGCCCCGCTCGTCCTGGCAGCCGTCCTCGTCGAAGTCCCGCAGGTGGGGCCGCCTCCCCCGGCAGGCGGGCAGGTCGCTGTCTTTGATCTTGAAGGCGTCCGACATCGGGCGGGACGTGTTGCAGGTCTCGCATTTGATGTAAATGTCCGCCGCCTCCCCCGACGGCCCCATCTCCAGGAGTTGGAGCTTGTACGGGTGATCCGGGGCCTGGCCGCCGTGGACGAAGTTGACCCAGGGGAAGTCGTCCAGGTGGCCGTTCTTACAGGCCACGACGAAGCGGGCGGGGACGGCGGTGGGCAGCTTGCCGGGGTGGCGGCAATTCTCGTGGACGTACTTCACCCGGTCGGGTCGGTAGGGGTCTGGCTTCAGGACGAACTGGTTGCTGCTCAGCGGGGCCAGGCGGCGGCAGCGGGGGCAGAGCATCCACCGGGGGAACGGGGCCACCGGCACGCCCACGTAGGACTGCTCCTCGAATGGGTTTGAGCGGTCCGTGTCGGGCACGACGGGCGGGGAGCGGAGGGCGTTCACCTGCGCCCCCAGGATGTTGCGGATCGAGGCCAGGAGCCGCTCCTCGGTCAACTCCCGGTAGTCGGAGTTCGGCCAGTCCTCCAGGCCCATGACCATGACCGAGATGTGCGGCAAATCGACGACCGAGCCGACGCCGAACGTTGTGAGCATCTGGCTGGGCCGAAGCTCGCCGACCCGAGGCCTCTCACGCCCCTTGCTCATCGGCCGCCTCCTCGTCGCCCTGGGCCACGTTCATGAAGTCGGCCTCGTCGTCCAGGTTGTGGTCGTCCAGGATCAGGAACGAGGTCGGCTCGACCTCCCGGAGCGAGTTCAGGCAGGTGTACTCGTCCCACGCCTCGATCCCCGGCTTCTGGAGCAGGCCGACCGTCTCGCTGTCTTTCTTGCCCTCGTAGCCGAGCCGACTGCCCCCGGAGAGCCGCAAGGCCCGCTTCTGCCAGAAGTCCACCTTCTGCCTCAGTTCCGCCTCGACCTTCGTGGCCACCTCGTTGCCGCCCACGAGCCTCGCCCGTCGCACGATCCAGTCGATCGCCTCCTGAACGAACGGGTGGGTCGAGTCGGTCGCCATCCGCATCGCCGCTTCGTTCTTGTTGAACTCGAAGCCTCGCAGCCGGACGAGCGAGACTAAGAGGGCGGAAAGCCCCCGGTAGATCGACCCCTCGGAGAAGGGCGTGACCGAAAGGGCCTCGACGTGCTGGTAGAACGTGGCGTGGTAGTGCTCGAAGGTCTCGAAGTGGCTCAGGTCTCTCGGTCGAGCCCAGTTGTAGACCGTGATGACCAGGCCGGGGAACTTCCGCCCGACCCGGCTGGTGGCCTGGATGTACTCGGAGGTCGTCTTGGGCTGGCCGCTGCACACCATCAGCCCCAGCCTCGGCACGTCCACGCCGACGGAGATCATGTTCGTCGCCAGCAGCACGTCGAGCGGGCGGGGCTTCAGGTCCGTGGGGCGGGTGTGCGTCCGCCCGGCCTCCTTCCGTTTCTCCTCCATCGCCGGGTCGAAGACGTTCTCCAGCCGGTCGAGCGTCTCGGGGATCGCCGCCGAGCCGAGCCGGGAGGTCAACTCCTTCACCGAGTCGGGCGAGTACAGGATGCGCTTGGCGAGGCCCCACTCGGCCATCTTGCCCAGGCGGGTCCGCACGTCGTCATCGACCATCCGCCGCATGCCGCCGAGTTCCCGCAGGCTGTTGAAGTAGCCCACCAGGGTCATCCACGAGTCGGAGGCTTCCCCGTGCTCGTCGAAGAGGACCTGGGCCGCCGAGAGCATCGTCACGTAGGTGCGGATCAGGCAGTTCCGCAAATTGCGTCCGGGGGCGCAGATCCCGATGTACTTCCGGCCCGGCGTGGCCTCGGTCGAGGGGCGTTGGAGCGAGAAGAAGTTGTCCCGCACGTCCAGGCCGTTGGGCGGGAAGACGCTGGTGTCCCGCATGAACAAGGCGTGGACCTGATCCCTGGCCTGGCGGATCGTCGCCGTCGAGGCGATCAGCTTGGGCCGGACGACCTTGCCGCCGACCTTCCACGAGCAGAGGCGGTCGATGGCCGTCTCGTAGAGGCCCACCAGCGTCCCGAGCGGGCCGCTGATCAAGTGCAACTCGTCCTGGATGATCAGGTCCGGGGGCCGCAGGGGGTTGGCGGGGACCGTGCGGGCGGCGGCGAACCTGCCGTCCTTGCTCTTCGGGTGGCTCCCGGCGTCGTCGATCTCGGGGGAGCGGAACCCGTGCCGCTCGCAGAGCCCGTCCACCTGGCCGAAGAGCATCTCGACCTCGCCCTTCCACGGCATCTGGGCGAACTTGTCCACCGTGGCGATCAGCAGGCAGGGCAGCCGCCGGTAAATCTCCTCATCGACCACCAGGATCGGCAGCCCCTCGTCGGGGGACTGCCGCCGGCTGAAGGCGCACTGGCCGAACTTGTCGCCGCAGTAGACGAACGTGCGTCCCCGACCCTTGCTGGCCGTCTCGATGTGGTAACAGCGTGGCGTGAAGTCGATCTTCGAGCCGCACCAGGGGCAGTTCGTCAGTTGATGGGGCGACCCGCTGCCGCCGACGGCCCCGTGCCGCTTCTTGTCGGCGCTGCCGGTGGCCGTCTTGAGCGCCTCCTCGCCGTGGGCCGTTCGGTTGGGGGTCGAGGCCGACCCGACCCAGAGCCCGATGCGGAACGGCGTCCGGCCCCAGCGGTGGTCGCCCCTGGCCTCGGCCTGGCGGCGGATGACCTCGCAGGCGCAGATCAGGGTGGTGGCCCGCTGGAACTGCTGGAGGGTCAGGAGCCGCAGGGTGTACCGCATCAGGACGGCGACCCCGTCCTCGCCCGAGCGGCCCTCCACGACCCCCTGGAGGCGGCGGACGGCGATGGTGAAGGCCGTCAAGCCGAGGTAGGCTTCGGTCTTGCCGCCGCCGGTCGGGAACCAGAGGAGGTCGGCCACGGCGTCGGGGCTCTCGGCCCGGTCGGGGTGGTCGAGCCGGGCCAGGCCGGGGAGGTTCAGCAGGATGAACGCCAACTGGAAGGGATACCAGGAGCGGTTCTTCGGGACGTCCACGTCGTTGTAGTCGATGTCCCGGCCCCGCCGGACCCCCTCGGAGAAGAGCGAGCGGGTCCGCTGGAGCCACATGGCCTGGTTCATGAACCGGAAGGCGTCGGCCACCTGCGGGTCGGACGCCAGCAAGTCGAGCCCCTCCTCGATCCGCTTGACCGTCTTCTCGCACCTCTCGATGGCGGTCTTCGCCACGGCCGTGAAGTGGTCGAGATTCTCGGCGGGGTCGTCGATCTTCGCCTTCTCCAGCCTGATCCACTCCTGGTAGGCGACGACCAGCGGCTCCAGCCTGGCACGCAGCCCCGCCTGGGGCGTCTCGTGCAGGACCTTCATGTCCAGGACGAGCCCGTCCAGCTTGGCGAAGGAGGGGTTCCGGTCGGCGTCCTCGACGGTAGGCGGAGTGGTCTTGGGGACCTCGTAGCTGGGGATCGCCCTGGTCGTGATCCGGGAGGCCCGGTTGGGGTCCGCCGGGTCCAGGTCGGCGTGGACCGCCGTGCCGTGGCCGACGGCGAACTCGACGTGCCGGCGATAGATCATCGCCAGCATGTCGGCCTCCTGCTTGTACGCCTCGTCGGTGCCGTCCAGGTCGATCCGGGTGAACCGCTTGTGGAAGACCGACGTGCCGTCGGGGGCCTCGACCGCCAGTTCGCACTGGAACATCCAGGTCCGCTCCCGGTTGGGGGGCGGCGGCTCGACCCCCTCGTTGACCAGGAAGAGCGTGACGCTCCAGTGGTCGCTGCGGCGGCGGATCAGCCCCCGCACCTTGGCGTCGGGGAACGCCTCGTCGGCGACGAGCGGGCCGACCGGCCCGGCCTGGAGCGGGACTTCGTGGGGCGTGCCGCAGGGCTGACGCTTCCAGACCCGTTTAGGCGTCCCGGTCTTGGGGTTGGTCTCGAAGGCGCTGGGGGCTTTGTCGTACCGGCCCCAGCGGGGCGTGACCTCGAGGGCGTTGACGTCCAGCGGGACGCAGAAGGACAGCCCCAGCGACGAGGGAAAGACCGCCTTGGACAGCGGGGGCGTCCGCTCGATCGGGCCGTCGTCGCCGCCGAGATTGCCCCTCCCGGACCCCTCGACGGCCATGTCGTCGCCGGGCGGGAGGTCGCCTTCGAGGAGGTCGTCGTCCTCGGCGGGCGGCTGGGCCCACGCGGGGAACGACAGCAGCGCGACGATCACCGGGGCCAGTGCGGGCGTGAGACGCCGCGGGGCGAGGGTCTGCGAGAGAACGTTCACGGCGTCAGCCCACCTCAATAGTCACGTGGTCGATCGCGTTCCAGAGATATCCGCTCTTGTTCCACGGGGGGGTCTCCGGCTGAGTCTCCCCGCGCGAAT
>ERZ778021.1229-NODE-1229-length-32094-cov-7.449733_pt1 | contig 32094 bp, 30 predicted proteins | sample MGYA00375751_ERZ778021 | MGnify/ENA primary metagenome ERZ778021 (study PRJEB29350, sample SAMN05389814) | bioreactor metagenome | isolation source: Thiocyanate stock bioreactor | place: South Africa: University of Cape Town | collected 2013-08-29 ... | reverse complement strand
AAGCTATGCAGTTACCTTTGTCAATCGGTAACGAATTAGTAACCTAACCTTGTCATTTTAAGCCCAAAACCTATCAGACACCGAGTTCCAAACCAAGACTACTATTTTACAAAGCGTTGTATAGCAACGGTTTTAACCGTTTTGCTTATTTTTGCTTTTTACTAATCTTTTTTCAAAAAAGTTTTATTTTTGAAAAAACAAATGACTTTTTTATAAGTTTTAGGTTTAAAAAGCACAACACCATGATGATGAAAACAATCAATTCCTCGTTGAGGATTATTGCTACATTGCGGCGACTGAAAAACAGTTTTCCAGAAGCATATTGTCAAGCGGTGCACCGCTAAAGAGATCCAAGAACTGATAAAAAACGTAAACTTTATTCATTGACATTTATGCACCACACTTTACTCTTGATTCTTGGTTTATTGTTGGCCGTAATGCTTTTGGTATTAGTGGCACAGCGCATCAAAATTGCCTACCCTATTTTCCTGGTTATTGCCGGCTTAGGAATTAGCTTTATTCCTGGGATTCCCCATTTGCAACTGGACCCGGATCTGATTTTTCTTATCTTTCTACCGCCGCTGTTGTACGAGGCCGCGTGGTACACGTCTTGGAATGATTTCTGGAAATGGAAAAGATCCATTGCGTTGCTTGCTTTTGGTTTGGTTTTTTTCACCTCCGTGGTGGTGGCCTATGCGTCTTCTTCACTTATTCCGAACTTCACTTTGGCACTCGGTTTTTTATTGGGCGGTATCGTGTCGCCCCCCGACGCAGTGGCAGCAGCAACCGTGCTGAAGGGAATGAAGGTACCGAAAAGATTGATGCCTATTCTAGAGGGTGAAAGTTTGGTTAATGATGCATCTTCATTGATCGTATTCAAATTTGCACTGCTGGCCATTATGACGGGCACCTTCTCGCTACAGCAAGCCACCGGGCAATTCTTTTTAGTGGCAGGAATGGGCGTTGTTATTGGGCTCATTGGCGCTCATATCATGTATGTGATTCACCGCTTTTTACCGACAACTCCAGCCATTGATGCGACGCTAACGGTGATGACCCCCTATATTTTATTTTTAGCGGCAGAGCAATTTCATTTTTCAGGAGTGATGGCGGTAGTAAGTGGTGGATTGTTCATTTCTTACCGCTCTCATGAAGTTTTTAAGACAGGCAATACCCGATTGAATATGTTGGGGGTTTGGACCACCATGATTTTTGTAATGAATGCGCTGGTTTTTGTACTGATTGGTTTGGAGTTGCCTGAAATTATTGAAGGGCTCGGTCAATATTCGATATGGGAGGCCGTTAAGTACGGTTCTCTCATCAGTATTATTGTTATTGCACTGCGCTTTTTGTGGGTTTATCCTGCGGCACATATTCCGCGGTGGATTAGTGCCAAAGCAAGAAAAGACCCCTCTCCCGGCTGGAAAGGCCCGCTGGTGATTTCTTGGGCGGGAATGCGGGGTGTTGTTTCGCTGGCAACATCGCTTTCAATTCCTTTAATGATGTCGGATGGAAGTACTTTCCCCCAACGAAACCTGATTATCTTTATCACCTTTGTGGTGATCTTTATTACGCTTGTTTTCCAGGGTCTTACTTTACCTTTCGTCATTAAACTTATTAAGTTAAAAGAGATTGATTCGATGCTACCAGAGGAAGAACAGCAAGCGGGAATACAGCTGCGGTTAAATAAAGTAGCATTAGACCTGTTGAAAGAAAAGTATGCAAATGAGATCAAAGAAAATCAGTCGATCGCTTATTATCAGTCTCACCTTGAAGACCAAACACAAAACATAGCGCAGCGCCTGAAATCTTTGGAATGCGACAAAAGCGAAGCGCAACAACTCAACCGATATCACGACATCTTGGCCAACATTTACGCAATTCAACGGCAGGAGCTGTTTAAACTGCGAAAAGAAAAATTCTTTAGCGATGAAGAGATAAGAAAAGCAGAGCTACAATTGGATATCAACGACTTAAACAACTCCTCTGCCCTCACCTAAATGATCTTGTGAAAACATCATGTATTCGGATAAAAAAACTTTATAACAGAAGAATTTACCGACTGTAATTACTAATTGATTAACTTTGTACACTAACGTAACGAAAATGAAAAAACAAACCATTCTTTTGCTAGGACTACTTGCCGTGATGAGTGCCTGCAACAATCAAGTGAAAAAACCAATTGGTGGGGATAAAGACAGCCACGGCTGTATAGCAGCAACCGGTGCAAGCTGGAGCGAACTGAAGCAAAACTGCATTCAGGTATTCAATGAAGGAACCCGACTGAACCCTGTGGAAACAAAAGCAGGCGAAACTGTTTTCAGTGCTTTTGTGGTATTGAATGATGACCAGTCCAAAGCCGAGCTCTTCTTGCCGGCAACCAAAAAAACCACCATCATCAACAAATCTGCAAACGATTTGTATGCCAATGACACATACCGATATGATGCAAAAGAAGGCGCATTATACATCAATGGCATCAAAAAATTCACTACCAAGAAGTAGTAATAAGATCACATTTTTAAAAGAACAGCCAGCGCTTCCTGCACTGGCTGTTTTCATTTTTTATGATTCTAACTACGGATTGGTCACCGGTTCACTGCTAAAGCCAACCGAGGACTTCAGCGTTACATCAGAGGTAGGCGATTGCTTCAATACATATACAATTCTCTGTTGAACTGACCCCGATTTAAAAATATGATCCAGTGATGATGAAGAATTCAAATCCAGCGCAAGCGTACTTCCCACATTATCCGGAATATTTTCCCGTGATGCAACAAGAACCTCATTGCTTCCATTATTTGAAAGATACACTTTTACTGATTTAAAAATTCCAATGCTTGTACTGGAATTTACCGACAACGTAGCATTAGAAGCTCGGATGTTTCGCACATTGGCTCCTGCGCCGGTAATCTGGTTGATGCTTTGCGCAACGGCCACAGTTGAAAGTGAAGTATTGGCGGGCGAACCTGCTGCTACCAACACGGAAGCATTGTAGGGAAAGGTATTCTGAAGAATAGACGACACGGTAGAGCAACTCGCCAAAGCAAAAGCGACTACTGCTGAAGAAAGCATAACATTTTTCATAGTAATAAATTTTGATTGCTTTCAACTATTCAGAAACTGTACCAAGCCCCGTATTTAACAGAAGTTTAACGCCCTGCAATACTGAATACTATTGCAGCTTCACCGAAAATTTTCCTTTTGGATCTGCGGAGGCCATATTGCTTTTACCAATGATTAGCCACAGCTCTCCTTTACCATTAATATCATAGGAAACATCTCTTCCAAAAGGTCCGTCATAATCACCGTTGGGGAGTTTAATCTGGTTAAATCGGATATTCATTTCAGGATTTTCAGGATTAATTTTTCCGGCGATACTTTTAGCAGAAAAATTTTTAATTTTAATAATTAACTGTTGATCATCATTGGTAAATTCATCCTGAATGTTAATCGGCAGCACATCTGCCCCGATGGTCCTTACGATCTTGTCTCCGCTGATTGCTCTTGATGAATCCGAAGAATGACGGGGGATTGTCGCATCAGGAACCGAAACTGTTTTGGTGGTATCAACATTTGCATCATGTATGCCAATTGTGTCTTTGGAAGCCGCAGCAGGAACAACAGATTCTTTTTGGTGGCAAGCTGTTAAGACCAATATGATAAGAAGTGTAAAGTTTTTCATATTTTTAATACTCATAACAACAAAGCAACAAAAAAATCCGACACATTGCTGCATCGGATTATCAGGTTCTCTAAGAAATTTTATTTCTTATCGAAATCTCCGGCGTATACCGTTGTTACTTTATCTAAGTTAATATACTTTCTTAATGCTGCATTTACTTCGTCAAGTTTCAACGCTTCTACCTTGTCGTTCAGCACATCATAATTGTCGAGCGAAACGCCATATTGCAGTTTTCGGTTCACCAAAGTGATGAGGGTGTTCTCCATTCCGAGCATGGTTTTTTGTCCGTTGGCATAACTTTTCTTATTGGTTGCCAACTCATCGGCCGTAAAACCATCTTTTAGTGCTTTCGCCACTTCCTCTTTCCAAGCCGCTTCTACGGCACTTCTTTTGGTAGGGTTCAGCAGTGCATACAAGCCCCAGGAAGCCACATCATTGGAAACCGGCACATTCAAAAACGAGCCCACGCCATAGCTGATGCCTTCTTTTTCGCGAAGACGCATTGGTAACCTTGCGGAAAGAAATCCGCCACTTCCTAAGATTTCGTTAGCCATCAATAACGCCGGATAATCTGCGCTTTTCTGGTCCATTCTGAAACTTTCAGTAGCCAAAGCCATTGCATTTTCTTTGTCGGGTGTCAGGAATAATTTGTCTGCTTTTTTGGTTTCAAAAAAGGTAGGTTTTATCTCGGCATACTTTGATTTGGAATTGAATTTCCCAAAGGTACTCTCCAAAGCCGATGATGCTGTTTTGGGATCCAAACTTCCGATAACAGTTCCTACGCCATTGTTGGCACCCAAAATATTCTGGTAATAATTGACGATTTGGTCTCTCGTTACTTTTTTATTCTCATCAATTTGTTCCTGCAAAGTGGCTGTGTAAAAAATGCTTTCTTTGGGATAAGGAGAAGCCAAGCGAGCCAATTCATTTTGTGCAATAGCTTGTGGATCCTTCAACTGAGATTCTAAATTGGTGTTGTTTTCGTTGATGGTTTTGGTGATTTCGTTTTGAGGGAAAGTTGAGTTGGTCAGCATATCCTTCAAAATATCCATTACTTCTGCATACGAGCTTTTGTAAGTATTCACCGAAATCACTAAAAATTGCCCGCTGCTTCTCGTGCTGATGCTGGATTTTAGTTGATCCAAACGATCCTGAATCTGCTCTTTTGTTTTTGTTTTGGTTCCTGCATTAAGCAAATCCGCAGTTAAATCGGCGATAGTGCTTTTGCCACTTAAATCCTTTTCGTTACCGTTAATCAGTCGGAAACTGGCAATTACTTTGTCTCCTTTAATATCTTTATTGATCAACCCGTACTTCATTCCGTTAGAAAGAACCCCTTCAGTAAGGTTTTTCTTAAGATTGGCAATGCTTGCTTCAAAGGGTGCAACTTCTTTTTCCTGTGCTTTTCCTTTATAGTTGTTGGTAAGTGCAAGAATCTGGTCAGGAAGGAATTCCAATGGTTTTACACGAATTTCGTTTGCTGACGGAATGAATAAACCAACCGTTCTGTTATTATTTCTAAAATACTTTTCTGCAACTCGCTTAATGTCTGCAACCGATAAATGCTCTACATTGTCACGGTAAAGAAACCCGAGTTTATAGCTTCCTGCACCAATAATTTCGGTAAGCGAGATAGCATAACGGATGGTGTTATTCTTTTCATCATCAATCTGTTTCAGCAATTTTGATTTCGCTCTGGCCAAATCTTGTTCGGTGTAATTGATGGTTGGTATTTTATCCAATTCGCTAAGCACAGCAGTTTTGGTCACCTGTAGATCTTTATCTTTGGGAACATCAAAATTGAAATAGGTTAAACCCGCATCTCGAACCGTAGGTGAATAGGCAGATAAACTGGATACTTTATGGCTTTCCACCAAAGCTTTATAAAGGTATCCCGAAGGATTTGATGCTAAAATTTCGTTTAGAGCATCCAATGCCGCATAATCTTTATCGGCAAATGCTGAAGTATGATAGGCAGCAGCAATGAGTTTGCTTTCTCCGCTTCGTCTCAATTCCACTGTTCTTTCACCGTCCTGAGCGGGCTCTACTGTGTATGTACCGCCCAATTCCCTTTGCGGTTTGGGAATCACTGAAAAATAATCTCCAATGTATTTAAGGGCATTATTTTCATCAAACTTCCCTGCAACAATCAGCGTCGCGTTATCGGGCTGATAATATTTTTCATAAAATTTTCGAAGCGTATTTGCTTTTACCCTCTCGATATCTTCTTTACTGCCAATGGTGCTATTTCCATAGTTGTGCCAAGTGTAAGCCGTAGAAAAAACTTTCTCCATGAGCACACCGCTGGGATCGTTTTCCCCAATTTCGAATTCGTTGCGTACCACAGAAAACTCTTTGTCCAAATCACTTTGCAGTATGGTTGCATTAACCATTCGGTCGGCTTCCATTTGAATGGCCCATTTGAGGTTTTCGTCGTTAGACGGAAAAACTTCATAGTAATTGGTTCTGTCGTACCATGTTGTTCCGTTGGCCATGCCACCTTTGTCGGATAATTGTTTCTTAATATCTCCTAAGTTCTTGGTGGATTTAAAAAGCATGTGTTCCAGCAAGTGAGCCATACCTTTTTCGCCATAACCTTCGTCCTTTGAACCTACGTTGTACACAATGTTCACCACCATGTTACTTTGGGAAGCGTCCGGAATAAGCAGAACCTTCATTCCATTATTAAGCGTATATTCTTTTATACCCTCAATATTGCCAATAAATTTTGGATTCTCCGCCTTTTGTGCCTGAATGCTGTTGGGCAAACCCAGTGACAAACAAAATAGCGCCGAGAATAGCAGTTTTCTCATAGTTTTCTTATTTAATGATTAATTTTTTAAATGAGAAATCAAAGATAGACAATTACTGCTCTTCAATTCGCGACTAACAACTATAAAAAATTGTTAAAATCAAATCAATTGCTTTAGGGTTTTCCGAAGACCTATTCCCGACCTGCGTTTGCCTATTACGAAAATCTACCGAGGAGATATGCTTACTTTAAATACCATTAAACCGACTAAATGTTTAATTTTACCAAATGGAAACTGAAAAAATAATTTTAGGCATCGATCCGGGAACAACTGTGATGGGTTTTGGACTCATTTCTGTAAAGGGCAATAACATTAAGTTGGTTTCTATTCACGAGCTTATTTTGAAAAAGTATCCTAATCATGAGACCAAGCTAAAGTATATTTTTGAGCGCACATTATCTCTTATTGATGAATTTCATCCCGACGAAGTAGCACTTGAAGCACCTTTTTTCGGAAAAAATGTACAGAGTATGTTGAAACTAGGAAGAGCGCAAGGCGTAGCGATGGCTGCTTCTTTATACAGAAACATCCCTATTACAGAATACTCTCCTAAAAAAATAAAAATGGCAATCACCGGGAACGGCAATGCCAGCAAGGAACAGGTAGCCGGTATGCTTCAAAACCTTTTGTCGCTTAAGGAATTTCCAACCAAGTACCTTGATGCCTCTGATGGTTTAGCGGTGGCAGTCTGCCATCATTTCAATTCGGGGCAGGTGGCTTCTCAAAAATCTTATTCTGGTTGGGATGCATTTCTTAAACAAAACCCGGAACGCCTGAAATAGAAAATCCCCTTCACTGTTCAATGAAGGGGATCTTTTTTTAATATGATAATGAAAACAACTGCTAATGAACGTCGCGCTGTTCGATGGTCAGCACATTCATGTAAGATTTTGCGGTATCAGCATTAAGATTATCACAACCTGTTGCTGCATTTCCGAACGTAAGATTACCAAATGAGCTCTCACCTGATTCTCCCATCTGCAATGGACGAACGCCCACTTTTACATTATAGGTTTGCCCTGCAAGTTTATTAAGAATTTGAGTAGGCGAATCTGTATCGTCATCAAGGATGGCCCGTATGTTATATTTGTGGAAAGAGCAACTTCCTGCTGTGCTGGTACGATAAAATTTTTGCGCATTCACCAGTTTATTTTCCACAAAAATACCGATTGCATACCCATATCGCACACTGTTGCTATTATCTACAGTGGATACACCTTCCACATCAACAACCATTTTTTGTTTGGCTTTGTTATAATCAAATTCAAATGCCGGTTTCACGCTCGTCGCGCTTGCATTCGAATCGATAAGAATGTTCCATCCTGTAGTACCCGATCCATAGGCAAAAGAAGGGCTGCTGGCCGGAAAAGAGGTGATGCTAACAGATACTTTATTGTCAAAAATAAAGTTTCTCACCTTATCCAAATCAAGCATAACATTTTCCCGAAGATGGCTAAACACCCACTTTTCGCCATCCCAAACGGTCATGGTCGGAATCAAATTGGGCAAAGCCGGATAATCTGCCCGCGTACTGGTGCACACCACCACCGTTCCTTCAACAGGATTAAGTACCGTAGTTTGGTCGGTGGGACTCGTAAGAGCTACTCGAGGAACTAAAAAACCTTGGTTATTACTTCTAAGCTCCAGCATTGCCGATGCATGAGGCGTTGCGCCGGCTGCTGCCACCGTTCTTTTGGTAATTAACATTTGTCCCATTACTGAACTGAACCCAGCAATTAACAAGATAATAATATAAGATTGTTTTTTCATCGTTTACAGTTTTTGATTGATATAAATGGTGGCTTTGGTGGTGTTTTCGAAGGCATTTGCATTTTTACAACCTTGTGTAGCGCCGGAAGAAACTCCTCCTATCTGCAGGGTGCTACCGCTTGGTAAAGTGCTGGCTCCACTGGTTCCTTTAATTCTTCTCAACATGATTCCAAAAGTTACAGATGTGGAAGTTAAAGGCACATTAGGAATATTGGCATTGACATAAAAACTGTTGATGTTGCAAGGGTTTAATGCCAGTAACGAGTCTGATTTTGTGTATTTCAACTTCCCGTTAACAAATATGCCGTACACCACTTCCATTCCTCGATCGACGTAGGTTCCGTTTCCTGTAGTGAAGGTCAGCCATGTCCCAGAAAGGTTAATATCTAAGAAATTTGATGGCTGATCCACCGTTATAGGAATTGATAAAGGCGTGCCTGCACTTTCATTAATCATCGTCCAGCCAGTGGTCCCCGAATCCAGCGTAAGCAGACTTACACCCGTGCTGGTGGTGCTTACTCCTGTTGAAAATTGAGTGTCCTTTGTGTAATACCTTGTAAGGTTTCGGAAGAGGTCAATGCTGTGTTGGCCCACCAGGAAATACCATTTTTGGTCATCACTACTCCAGTAGTAAAGTCCTTTGCCTGCGGGCAAAGCCGGATTACTATTGTAAATCAACAGCGATTCCGCAGGGTTTGCCCCTACAATTCCTGTCTTAGCCGTTTCGCTTGTCAGAAAAATAGTTGGTACAGTCCAGCTTTTATGAGTGCCTAAGGGCACAACCTCCAACAATGCCGAACTATGCGGTGTTGCCGTATTGATGCCGACAGACTGGGCATTAATCAGAGAATAAATGCCAAAAATTAACAGAATAAATACATATTTTTTCATCTTTTGTTAGTTTTAGAATTGTTGTGTTTGCACGGATAGATTTCCGGTGGTCATAAAAGCGTTATGATAAGATGTACAACCCGATGCTGGCGTGGTCCACGTGAGGTGGGTTGCATTTCCGTCGAGGATATTTCGGGTTATTACATAAATTTCAATCGTATGATTGGCCACAGAAAGATTAGCCAGATTGGTTTTAATTTCTGATGACTGCGCAATACAAGTTAAACTTGTCGGTCCCGAGATAATGAATGGTCGCACTGAAGCCAACTTATTATCCACAAATATTCCTACCGCAAAACTATGGGTATCGTAGCTGCTTCCGCTTCCACTATTGTTGAGCTGCAAAGGAACACTTGCAATAATGGTGATATTGTTACTGGTTTTATAGATTGAAATCGTCTTCTGCATCCCCGGCACTTTCACCCAAGACCTTACGGTGGGCGCCTCACCAATGGTATATGCCACCGGCTGCCCCGTCGCAGTTGCCTGACTTGCTCCTCCTGTTGAGGTACTGGTTTCGTTCCTGATTGGAACCATCAGTTCCATTACTCCCGGAGTATCCATTAGCCGCCTCCATCTTTTAGGCGTAATAAGACTGTCCCAATAAAAGAAACCGGGAAGTCCACTGGTGTTGTACAGTGCTAATGCGTGCGCCGGATTCAGAATGGTGGTGGCATCGGTTTCATTTGAGAGTGCGATTCGTGGAAACAAAATTCCGCGTCCAGGTGCATTTGCCGCTTCTCCAGGAAGTCTTGCGGCCACTTTGAGTACTTCAGAACTGGACACATTGGTTGTTCCAATCCCTATTTGCGCAGCCAAAATACTGCTTAGCATTAAGCTCGTCGAAATTAGAATGTTCTTGCTTTTCATCTTATGTTTTTTGGTTATTGTTTTTTGGTGTTGGATCAAGAATTTAATTCTAAAAGGAGCCGATCAACTTGCCGGCAATCGTCGCCACTTCGCAAAATTGGTGGCTGACCTTTTTGAAATTAAATCAATGCAATTTAAAGTTGCGGATGGGCAGCTAATCTATTATGAATATTAGCTGTTGGGGTTTTCATTTTAATGCCTCGAACCCGGGTATATCGACAATGCCTGTCAAATTTTATCCATGAATGGTGCACAACTTCATTTTTGTTTTCGAGCTACAGAATCCTATTGCTGTACTACGATAGGATTCTTGCTCGCTGCCACCAAAAATGTGAGCATTCTTTTTTCATCTGGGATGTTTTTAGAATCGGCAATTTTCTTCCATCAGAAGACAAATCGAAAAAATCATGGGTGTTGAGACCGCTCCATAAAGTACGTTAAACTTTACAGAGAGAATAAAATGCATAACAAAGCCATACCTGAAAAGGAATGAAATTTTTAGCTGTAAGTGGTTTTTGAGGTTATTTTCATGGTTAGTTTATATTAGTTGCATCAAAGGTATAAAAGTTTACGAACATCGCAAGTTTTTTTTGATAAAATTTTAATAAAAAATCCAGAATCTGCGATACCAAGGTACTCTAGCGATGACCACTACCAATCCATCCCGATCATTTTCAGGAAGATTACTGCTGAATCATTGGCATATGGAGCTCGCTAGGATACAATTAAAGCTTACCTTTGCAATACCCAATACTATTTGTAACAATGTTCCGTTTTAAATGACTTATAACAGCAACCTATACACAAGCACACCATGACACCAAAAGCAATAAACCCAACCCAAGAAAACGCCCGAATAAACTGGTTTCAATGGTTTTTACTGATTTGTTCTGGCGGAAACATTCATATTTTAAGAAAAGCCCCTTCGGAGTGGAACAAGTTTGCCGGTATTGGAGGCATCATCCTTTTCACGGCTGTATTTGCTACTCTTTCTGCAGGTTATGCTATGTTTACAGTTTTTGATAACCTTTGGGTATCTATCGGTTTTGCGCTACTTTGGGGATTGATGATTTTTAACCTTGACCGCTATATCGTTTCTTCCATAAAAAAAACGGGGACATGGTGGAACCAAACACTTATGGCGATCCCTAGATTGATATTAGCTGTGTTTTTGGGCATCATTATCTCAAAACCATTAGAGCTGAAAATTTTCGAGAAAGAAGTAAACAAGCAACTGAATACCATTATTCAGCGGAACAAAGCGCAACTTCAAAAGGAAATGAATAATAGAATCCTTCAACAGTCAGGACCCTTTGAAACCGAAAAAAAACAAATTCAAGCCCAAATTGCAGATTATCAAAAATCTTACGATTCCGCATCGGTTGAGCTGGAGAAGGAAATTCTGGGCAAGCAATCTGGATTAACCAGTGGAAAAGTGGGATTCGGTTCTAATGCCAAAAGAAAATCCGAACTGAAGGAACAGCGTCGGCTAGACCTTGAAAATTACCAAAAATCCATTGCACCAAGACTTTCATATCTTGATAAAGAAATTTCAAAAGTATATGGAAATATCGAAACCGAGCGCAATAAAACCGAGACGTTTGAAGACAAGTTCAATGGTTTTGCAGCACGCTTGCAGGCATTGGATGAATTGGGTAAAAATTCTGCCATCATCGGATTGGCCGCAAGTTTCATCATGGGACTTTTTATATGCCTTGAAATTTCGCCGGTGCTGGTGAAACTCATCTCTTCGGTCGGCCCCTACGATTATCTTTTAGAGAAAACAGAGAACGATTATCGCTTGTATGCCAAAGAAAAAATGGAGAAAGGAAATGCTGGAACCGATTTTAGAATCAACGACTATAAGGAAAAGCTGGGTCAATAATAACTAAGAACGTGTTTAAAATTTTACCAATTTTTTATATAGCATCAGCAAATCATCTTTGCTTACTTTTTGCAATAAAATTTAAACATCCTCTAAACAAACGTCATTAATGACTGGAAAGTTTAAGCATGAGTGGCTCTGAAATATTCTTCTGCGATTCGTACTTGGCATTGCAAACATTAGATTTCATCAGGTAATTTCCTTTGCGGATGACGAATTGGTTTTTGCTGCTTCTGGCAATGGGAAGGAGATAAGATACGTTGTTCTCTTTACTGATAAGCCGAACTATAATATCACAGTTGGAATTATTGGTGATGACGGCGGCTGTTTTAAGGTCTTTAGGATCGGTGTCATTCAAAAGATAGTTCAATACCTCAGCGGTTTCCTTGGTTTTGTTCTTTTGATCATTTTCCATCAGCTGGGCGAATTCCCTACTCTCGTTAATCGTTACATCCCCATATCCAGGATAAGAAGTTGGCAACGAATCGCAGCCGGTTACCAGCAATAGTGTGCAGATGGTTACAAGAAATTTCATTGTAGTCATTTAAATTTCACTTCAAAAAAAGCCGCTACAATCCCATTGCAACGGCTTACTTTTATTTTTTATAGCGAGTAATTGGGAGCTTCCTGTGTAATAATTACATCGTGCGGGTGCGATTCCTTCAAGCCACTTCCGGTAATCATCACCATTTTAGAATCATTTTGAAGCGCTTCAACATCTTTTGTTCCACAATAGCCCATTCCAGCACGTATTCCACCAGTTAACTGGAACACTACATCTTCTAGTTTTCCTTTGTGCGGCACTCTTCCTTCAATACCTTCCGGCACAAATTTCTTTGCCTCGCTTTGGAAATAACGTTCTTTTCCGCCACGTCGCATTGCCGACAAACTGCCCATTCCTTGATATGATTTGAATTTCCTGCCCTGAAAAATAATTTCTTCTCCTGGTGCCTCATCCGTACCGGCAAGTAAGGAACCAAGCATCACGGCATTAGCTCCGGAAGCGATGGCCTTTACAATATCACCCGAGAGTTTAATTCCCCCATCAGCGATAACGGCTACGTTTTTAGTTTTTGCATATTCGAATACATTGTAAATGGCAGAGAGTTGAGGAACACCCACTCCCGCAATTACTCGGGTGGTACATATCGAACCGGGACCAACACCTACTTTCAGCACATTGGCTCCTGCTTCTATGAGGTCTTTTGCCGCAGCGGCGGTCACGATGTTTCCACCCACAATATCCAACTCTGGAAAATTTCTTCTGATTTCTGAAATCTTATCCAGTACGCCTTTGGAATGTCCATGTGCAGAATCTACAGCGATGATGTCAACACCAGCTTTCACCAATGCTGTAACCCGTTCGATCGTATCTTCACCTACGCCCACGCCTGCGCCTACAATGAGTCGTCCGTTTTTATCTTTGTTGGCGTTTGGATATTCCAACTGATTATCGATGTCTTTAATAGTAATTAAACCGACCAGTTTAAAATTATCGTCCACGATGGGCAGTTTTTCCACCCTGTTTTCGAGAAGGATTTCTTTTGCCTGCTCCAATGTGGTGTTTTTATCGGAGGTGATCAAGTGATCCTTAGTCATCAACTCTTCTACTTTTGCATTGAGGTTTTCCTGATACTTAACATCGCGGTTGGTAATGATTCCTATAAGCGTGTTATCAGCATCTACCACTGGTAACCCCGAAATTTTGAAAGTGGACATGAGCTCTTTTGCCTGCCCTAAAGAGTGGTCTTTCGACAAGGTGACCGGATCAGAAATCATTCCGTTTTCCGAACGTTTTACGCGATAAACCTGAGCTGCCTGTTCTTCAATAGGCATATTTTTATGAATAAACCCAATGCCGCCTACTCTTGCCAAAGCAATAGCCATCGCCGATTCCGTGACCGTATCCATCGCTGCAGAAACGATAGGAACCTGTAGCGTAATTTTATCGGTAAGGCGTGATTTAAGGGAAACCTGATTGGGTAAAACTTCTGAATAAGAAGGGATAAGAAGAACGTCATCGAAAGTGATGGCTGTTTCCGTGATTTTGGTATGAATAGACATCTTTACTTTCTGCGCGAAATTACAGCTTTTTTTTGAAAGATGAAAATATGGTTTATTGTTCCGAATAAAAAATTGTCATAAAACAATTTAGGAATATGTAAATAATTCTTCCGTGAGCGTGTGCCCCTATTTAAAAAGCTAATTTATTTATGCATGAAAACTCAAATAAAACATTGAGATAGCCCATATTTTCGTAAATTTAAATCCTAAAAAAAAGCGTTATGAAAAGATGGGTATTTTTATTTTCTCTGTTACTATCGTTATGGATTTCTGCACAAGAGAAACCTCAGTTTTGGAACGAGATTCAGGAATTTAAACAAAAAGACAGTGCTCAAAAGCCGCCTCAAAACGCTATTTTGTTTGTCGGAAGTTCCTCTTTCACGAAATGGACGGATGTTTCAGACTATTTTCCCGGAAAAACTATTATTAACAGAGGTTTTGGCGGATCATCACTTAAAGATTTGAATGTTTACTATAAAGACCTTTTGGCACCCTATCATCCAAAACAAATTGTGATCTACTGTGGCGAGAACGATTTTGCGTCTAATCCTCAACTTAAAGCAGGTGAAGCATTAAAGAGATTTAAAAAGTTTTATGGCAAAATCCGAGCCATGTATCCCGATACGCCGGTTTCTTATATTTCTATAAAAATGTCGCCGAGCCGTGAAAAATTGTGGAATCAATTTGCTGCCACCAATGCCAAGATTAAAAATTTTCTGAAAGGGCAGAAAAACACAGAATACATCGACATCACCAAGGCAATGTTGGATGAGCATGGAAAAGTTCGTTCTGATCTGTACCTGGAAGATATGCTCCACATGAAGCCAGAAGGGTATAAAATCTGGGCAGATGTTATTACTCCTCATTTAAAATAATGCGCAGAAATATTTAGCTCATTTTGGAATTTGAAGTTTTAAATTCAAATGTAATCATCATAACAAACCTGTGTATCTGTAAGATGCCCATGTAAAAATTACATCGACGTATCGGTTCGCCATTTTTTAAGTATTTTTTACTTAGCTTTGCTTCATCATTACGATTAGCGATACGCTAAACCAACCTCTGCAAACACAGGAAGGTGGTAAAACGATGAGCAGTCACTGACTGAAAAATATGTTATTACCATTGTTTTTTCTATTGTTATCGTAATGATGTTTAACCTTTAAATATTTTATTATGAAACAAGTTTATGTAAAAAGAAATGGCGACGAGGAGATTATTCAAAAGTATATTTTAAACCTCGAAAGAAAATCTGACCAAGAATTAGTTGATGCCTATAACCGTGAAAAAAGGATTTATGGTGTCCATCGGCAAGTGCTATATCTAATAGCATTGGATAGCGTTTTTACGGAAAGATTTGGCAAGTCACCCATAATCAATGAAGACCATACTATTTTAGGTTTAAACAGAAAAATCGTGTATATCGCAACTCTAAAAACATTTGAATTTTTAAATGATAACTAGTACTCAATCCCTTTAAACAATAAGGTCATTGATTTTGCACTCATGAAACTTCGTTTAAAATAATAAAGTTTTGGCTTTACGGTATTATTAAACAAACACTCTACGCGGCCGCATAAAAGTTAAGATTCGGCAAAGACAATCCTTTCGTGAGTTCGGTATCTAAAACACTGCACCAGCACCCCGCTTTGCACCCCGAAGATCATCAACTCATCCATTGACCGGACAGTTAGTTGGGAAGATTGAAATGATTAAATCAATCAGGAAAAGCGAGGAATACCTTAGAATCTTATGGCAGCTTAACATTTTCTGTAATTATTGTATTATTTTTTAGTAACTTTGGATTAATTTATCTGACAGGTGTTGCGTTCTTTGCCCTTTGAGTGACCCGTCGTGGATTGTTTGGAACGCTTTCATTATCTCCTATTCAATTATTTTTAATATTTTGACTTATTTTTTGTGAATATCATTGAGAAAAACAGGGTGATTCTTCATGGACTATACTGGGGTAATATACGGGGTATCTATGGCTTTGCTATGGGTGAAGCATTGATATTGAATGACTGTTTTTTTTGTGATTAATGTATAATGCCGTAGGGTTAAAAGAGAGCACTAAGCACCCCGCTTTGCACCATCCCGGAAAATCCCCTAAAAATCTATAATTTTTCCAACTCCTGCAACATTGCAGGGCGGCGGATGTACTTGCGCTTCCATTGCTGCACAAGATTCCGGACGGGGATGTTTGCCTCTGGAAGATGTTTGAGGATTTTTTTTATGTCTTTTACCAGACTTTTATAATTCGGTCGGGAATTGGCGTATTCGGCCTGATTTTCTAGCGCCACAAGTAAGGTGCTTGTCATTTCCTGTGGATAAATTTTAGCAAGAACGTTCACGTAAGGCATAATGGTATCCAAGCTTCTCACATTTTGCACAAGAGGCAATAATCGATCGTAAAATTGCTCTTCAATATAAATGGGAGCCAAGCTGTAGAGTAATAATGAATATTTCCCGGACTCGTAAGATTTATTTTTGGCAGCGCCCGTTTCGATCTTCTGGCGGATGTCCGAAATCACTTTTCCCACTTCAATCGACCTTTCTTCGGGAGGGAAAGTGGCTTTCCATTTTCTGTAATATTCTTCACTGAAATTTCGATCTAGGGCAAATTTTTTGGTGTATTTACGGATGGTTTCCACATCATTTTCCAGTTCTGCAATGTCCAGTAATTTTGTTTCCCAACGATTCACCGTACCTGGATGACCTTTTTCTTTGGCGATTTTTATTCCACCTTCTATCAGTTTTTTTGCCGCTTCATAGTCTTCTTTATCAACAGCTTTCTCTATTTCTACTGCTCTTATTTCGGGGATACTGAGGTTTTCATCAATCAGCTGCTGAATGTTTTTATCATCGCCTGTTTCTTTCAGAAAAGATATTTTGCAGACGATTAATCTTTCCAGTTCATAATCGTATCTGGATTTTTTTTCTATTTCTATTTTTTCATCCAGTAATTGCAAAAATTGCTCTATTTCACCTGTTTCCAAACTTAATTTTTCATAGATATTCATTAAATCATATCCGAAATTTCCATAATCGAAATAGATTTTGTGTTTGAGTTCTTTTGCCAAGAACTCGATTACTTTTTCTTTTAACATGAAAGGGGCATCCTCAACTGCCCGCGCCAGAAATTCAATGGCGTAGCCGATTACATCCCCCACAGAACCGCTGCTGTCGTCGCAATATTCAATGGTTTTAATGGTTCGGGTAATCATCAGTTGTGCGAGTACCAATGCATCTCTGTAATTGCTTTTTCGGATAAATTCCTCAATGGTTGACAAAAATTGAGTGAGTTCAGTTGCCATTTGTCGGGACGAGCGATAGTCGATAAAGCCGCGGCTGGTATTTCTTTTAATGGTACTGTCGATCAGGTCGCGGAATTTTTTCGTAAGATCCCCAGAATCGTCTTTATCGGCAAAATACAGCAGAAAATCGTCTTTGAATTTTTTGTCTTTCTCCATAAAAATGAACAAGAAATCCCGGAGTTCGCGGTCTGAGATTTTCTCCATGAGCTCCTTAATCCCCAATGGTGCTTTCTTTTTGTTTGGACTTTTCTGTCCTGAAACTTCTGTTACATTTGTTTTCTCCTCTCTTATGGCCAATAAAACTGCAACCATGTGTTTGCAAATATCGCCGTCATCAAAAGGGCATTCGCAGTCCATATCAGTAACTCTCTGCCGGTTGTTCAGGTTTATATGGACAATGTAATCGTTATTTCCATGTACGGTTGCGCTCCATTTTCCTTTGGCGGTTTCTTCCAAATCAGCAACCGCTTGTTCATCAAAATATTTTTGGCCTCTTTTCAGAGTGGTAGAGTTCACTTCCTTTTCAAAATCTGATATATTCACGGCAGGGTTTTAGGTTGAACAAAATTAAAGTTTTCAACTTCAAATTGCATCGGTAGGTTGAATTGATTTTATTTTTATCATCAATGATTATTCAAGGATGTCCATTATCATCTTTTTATTGCTTCTTTCCTCATGAGTAAATCCGCAATTTAATGTGCACTTTGGAGTAATAATACTGTTTTGGAAAGCTTGTTGCTGTATCAAATGAATCAACGATAGTACATTACTGATAAGAAAACTATATAGAAAACATGAGATACCAACTTTACAGAGAGCAGCAACTGAATTGCGATAGAGAAACTGCTTGGATGTTCTTTTCTTCTCCCAACAATTTAGCCAAAATTACCCCAAAAGATATGGGTTTTACTGTATTGTCAGGTTTTAATGATGATGATGCGATTTATGAAGGAATGCTCATTGATTATACCGTTTCGCCGCTATTCGGGGTTCCTTTAAAATGGCAAACGAAAATTATTCAGGTAGATTACCTTGTAAGTTTTACTGATTTTCAAGAGAAAGGACCTTACAAGCTGTGGCATCATCGTCACGAGTTTTTATCTAACGAAAAAGGCGTGCTGATGAAAGATACAGTATATTATGAATTGCCTTTTGGCTTCTTGGGAACTATTGTGCATGTGCTTTTGGTAAAAAATAAAGTGAAATCTATTTTCGATTATCGCCATCAAGTTTTAGAAAAAATGTTTAACTCAAAACCTTAAATCATCAAAATACGATTTCAAAAAATTTCGCTGGCTTTTTGATCGTTAGAACCTGCGGTGCCATTATTACAACAAGATCGAATGGAAAAAGGAGATGTTTTCGCAAAATTTCGAAGAGATCAAAATTTTGCAAGATGAAAAGTAAATTTTTTCGATCCATTTTATTCCGACTACAATGTGATTGCGTTGGATAAGGATTACCTATATGTTTTGGAGGCAGGTAAAAATTGGATGATCTACGGATTTTATGTCGAAGCACAACTATTCCGAAAGGGTTGAAAACTTAATATTTAAATTTAGCGGAGAAAGTTGGTTATGGTCACTCAAAATTAATAGGTGCCCATCATGATCGCAAAGAGAATGCCCATTAAAATCGAAGTAAAAGCCAGCAAAGGTTAGCAAATTAGCAGCAATCTTAATTCACCTTCATTTTCGATGGGAGCACGATGAACACATGGTGAAACCTTCTGCCCAGGATGATCTACCGATAATCGCCACAAATTTCCATTCCCTAAATTGGTGGATTTTGCGTTTGGTATTGCTTGATAATGTAAATCGAAGTAGTTCTCTTTCAGGAAATGTTCAAATTCAGATTCTGGGCCATTAAAAAGTATTTTCAACTGCTCTCGGATTTCCGGAATAAGGATTTTTTGTTGCACCTGATCATTCGGAATGATATCACCAGAGGCACCAAAATAGGTACACAAAAAAGTATCGGACTCAATGGGTGATCGGTCTACATGATAAGAATAAACATCGGTTGAAATAAAATCAAACTCATCATCTCGCTCATAATTTTTCAATATATTTAGGGATGGTTGCGCTCCATAATCAGTGAGAAATTGAAGATCTTGTATAATGAATTTCCTTGCTAATTTTCCGTTTTCTGAAAGCTGAAGTTGGTTTAAGTCTTCAATGAAAATTTCTGTAATGTTTTCATTTATTTTCAGTTGAGAAGCAATTTCTTGAAAATCACCGATAGGATTTCTACGCCAGCATAATGCATTTATGTCACCAGAAAATTGCGTTTCAACTAACCTTTGAAATGTAGAAACCATTTTGTACTGGCTTTTTTGCTCGGTTGTTGACATGCTCTTCATCATCAATTTTACTGAGATCAAATGTAAGTATATAAGTTATTTTTCTTAGAGAAGTGCTTCTTTTCTATTGGATAATTCTCTTTATAAATTACTAAGTACATGACAAAACCCATACCCGAAGACTGTTTGTTGATGAGCAAAGAGTATTATTCATTTTTACACTTAAATTTTCCACGTAGAAATCAATCAAGTTTAAGGCGGATATACCAAAGGAATACTAGAAGTTTGGGAGCTAAAGGTAAATAAAGATTTTTTTATAAACCAAATTTAAGAATCCAAAATAGATACAGTTATTCTTTTACTTTTAACATTTTAATCAAATCTAAAAAATACTGTTTAGACCAAATTTCCAAAACTTTTGGATTTTGGATGAATCGTTCAACGTCTTTCTTAGCAATTTCAATATTTAAATTTTCAATTCGCGCTGTTAGCAATTTTTTGAACTCTGATTCGGAATTTGTTTCTTTTGACCAATCAGAACTATCTCTTGCTCTTGATAAGAAATGCTGAAGATTCAAATTAATTCCTTTTTTGATATACCATTCCAAATCGTACCAGTCGCGCCCCTTCACATTATTTCCCCACTTTCGGAAAAGTAAAGCGTGCATTTTACCAGCAAAAAGATCTTCCAGCACAAAACATTTTACATAAAATGAATATGGTTTTAGAAGTAACTTTTCTTCTGTCTCAAAACCCAACGGTGGTTTCGTATCCACTTCAATTTTTATTTTTAATCCTATATTTTGTTTGATTCCTAATCCTGAAACCGAAGTTTCTAAGATGAGTTCACCCCAAAAAGTTTCTGATTTCAAGAATGCTGATTCAACTGCGGAAACAACAGATTTATGTTTTGTTTTGATGGTAACAACCATACCTTGAGCCAAAAATTCATCCTCAATAAATTTGAGATAATACTCTAAATTGAAATTTTCATCTTTCTGCAACAAAGAAAAATCTAAATCCTCAGAAAATCGGTCAAGTCCATAAAAAATTCTCAAAGCAGTACCTCCATAAAAAGCTGCTTTTGAAAAAAAACCACTACGAGATAATCCTGCCAATGCCAATTGTTGCATTATTTCACGCAATGCTTGTTTGTAATCATCTGCAGTTTTGGGTTGATATTCTGCTATCCAATCTTGTATCATAAATTTTGTATGACTTTTATAACATTCAACAAAGATTCTTTTTTATTGGCAAACTCTGCCCAACTTGTCATTTCTTTCGTGTTAAAAGATTTTAATTGATCTTCATCTATTCTTAGATTTTCGAACAAAAATTTATGAGCTGCAATTTCACTTCTGATAATGATGCCAGCTGTAGTAATAACTTTATCCATCAATGCTTTTTCTGCCATTGCCATCAAAGAAAATTGCCCGTCTCTGATAGAAATTCTTTTTATTCCAAACGAGTAATAGGGTGTTGGAATTTTTATATATTCGAAGTTTCCGAATTCGTTTGTGAATTTTTTTGATGTTTTGAAGGTCATTGAACTTACTGAAAAAACCCGTTCCGGAATTAATCCATAAAATGACAACGCCGATTCCAATGATACATAACTAGGATTGTAAAGCACATTCGCAATACTGAAATTCTCCGGTAAAGAATTACTGTTCCAAACGTATAGACCTTTTTTCAATGAGATTAACTTACCCTCTTTTATCAAAGAATGAATCTTGTCATTCGGTCTTTTATAATCGCGCAAAAGACTTAGCAACACCTGATGAGGAATCGGATGCTCGGCATATTTTTGTATTGAAACTTCAAAACCCACTATGCAAATGTAAAAATAAAAACAGATAATCGGAAATTTTTCGATTATCTGATTGAAATATTACAGCTTTTCAAAAGCTTCCTCAACAACTTTAGAAATTAATTTTCTCCTTTCAGTAAGAAAATCGCGATAATTCATTTCTTGCCAATTTTTGGGTAAAGCATGCCAAAAGCGCATCTTTGCTAATTCATCAATTGCAAACCTTTGTTCATAAATTGGTAGGTATACTCTAGGTTCTTTGTCACTAATTGCAATATTATCACTTCATTCAACTAAAGCAAAGTTGGCAATTTGATTATAATCTCTTTGCTCTGTAACACCGTTCCGTATTAACCATGCTTTTGGAAAAAAATGATGTCTTTCTAATGCTGATTTATTAGCTCGTAAACCAGATTCTAATAATTCTTTCACTTGAAGTTTAGAAAATAAACCTAACGCATTGAGAATGTTTAGTGATGCATAGTACGCAAATAGCGAAGGGGAACGGAAAGATGAAGTTGCGAGGTCTAATGGTAAAGCTACTTCCCAGAGATCAGAGGTTAATTGGGATTCAATTATTGTGTTTAATTCTGATAAAAATTCTTCTGAATTGTTATAGCTAAAGCAGTTTATGCGAAACAAAACATACAAGAAAAAAATAAACCACTGATTTTCAGTGGTTTATTTTCGCGATCTGTGGAGCAGGAGGGATTCGAACCCTCGTCCAAACAAGCAACACATAAGATTTCTACATGCTTATTCTGCTATTGATTTTCGACGCAAGGCAGACAGCAGACCGCCAACTTTACGCTTAACTTCTAAGGTTTTCGAGATACGGCCGAAGTTTCCGCATCCTTATTTCCGCATTGCTATACCCCGTAATCAGACGTCGCGAAACAGAACTTCTGCGGGATATCTTGTTTCCTTACTGTACTTCGGGAAAAGCGCTTATCTTACTATGATTCAGATTAAGCAGCAAGAGCAAACTCTTGGTCGCCAGTTAAAATGTTGTGACAAGGGATTAAAGAGATCGCGCCACGGTTCTCTGCATGCTTACTTACCCATTGATCTTGCTGTCGAAACCAGTCTGCCCCAGGTTTTATAAGGAAGCAAAGATACAAAAAAAGGACAGAAATTTTCTTTTTGGGTGTATCTTGTTTAGTTCTTTTCGGCGCTCGCTTCGCTCGCGCCTCTAATTCCCATCAATTGCAGACCATACGTTGAAATCTTTCTTACGCTGCTTTGCCGCCGTAAGAAAGATTTACACTACCAGTACTCACGCTTCGTTTTTCTTTAGCTAATTTTTAACATCATGAGGAAAATCGAGTTCAAAAACTTTCATAAAACTGGTTAAAACTGGTTAAATTTTAAAACATAAAACCTAAAATGATTTCCAAATAATCTTACACACATTACATTTACATAAAATTTGCCAGTGAAAGCAAAACTACTTTTTGTGTTCTCTTTTGTAGTCTTTATTGCTCAAGCACAACAAACATTCATAGCAGGACATGTGGTGAACGATAATGGAGACAATATGCCTGCAACTTTAGTTATCAATTCCAGAACAAACGAAAAGACTTTTGCGGACAATCTCGGACACTTTACCATTGCTGCACAAAATTATGATGAACTACGCTTTGTACGAGGAGGTTACGATGTACAATATATTAAGCTTTCGAGAAAGGAGCTCGATCATCCAATAGTGGTAACACTTCAAAAGCCAGCCGTTGATATCCAAGAAATTAAGATTGCCTTCAACCCTACAGGAAATTTAAAAAAAGATATTGCCTACTTTCGCACTTCTCCAAAAGCATCAAAACTCAACGCACAAATGCGTCAGTACTTAAAGTATCAACCAGCAGAAACTACCCCTGCTAACACTATTCCTTCTGCTTTTAAACCGTACGACTATTCGGCTGGTCAAATATCATTAATAAGTTTTGGACCTGGAGCAAACGGCGGACTTATCGGACTCATCGGCCAATCCATTTTTAGTAAAAACCAATCCAACAATACTATAACAGCGGCAGAATCAAACGATTTTTACAAAAAGATCAAAGCAGCAGTGGATGTGAACTACTTCACAGGTTATGGTTTGGACGAATATGATTTTGAGATCTTTTTAATCTACGCCGATAAAAAATTAGCACTCAGTAAGAAATATGCACGTAATTTTGATAAAGATTCAATAGAATTGGATTTAAAAATAGCCCTTAAAGATTTTTTAAAAGTTTATAAAACCGCCACTTAAAAATTTGAACTTCCTTGATCTTCTACTAAAACGAATGATTTGTTATATAATTAAATCCTCCATCATAACCGATTAACAGTTTTTAGAGACCATAAGTTTAGATCTGAGATGATTTTGAAAGATCAAAAAAAATTTACCTTTATAAAAAATGATCATGAAGTTAAAACTATTCTCTTTTTTATTTCTATTGATAGGGATCGCCGGATTCTCTCAGGAGTACATCTTCGGAAAGGTAAAATCTGAATTTGGAAACGAAATTGCCGACGCAATTGTTATTAATGTAAGAACCGACGAAAAGGTGCTCTCCGATAGGGACGGGAATTTTATGATCGCATCAAAACCAACGGACGAACTGCGTATTGTGAAGTCGGGATTTGAAAGGTTTCAGGTAAAAATAACCAGCGAGAATTTTACTCAACCGCTTAATGTAGCGCTTACCAAAGTGCCCTATCTGATTCCTGAAGTCGAAATCGCTTTTCAGCCAACGGGTAACATCAGGAAAGACAGCAAGACGCTGGACCCTCCCAAGAAAGTAGTTGCCCTTAACTCTTCTATGGATACCTATATGAAGAGCCCTTCCACGGAAGTTCAGCCCCGGCTGAAAACGCCTTCCGCTTTTGCAGGACCTAACTTTAGTGCCGGACAAGTGAATGTTATAGGATTGGTTTCGGCTGCTGTGGGGCTGTTGACGAAAGCGACCAGCAAGCCGATTACTCAAGCGAATTATGCGGAGACGCAACAATTTTATAACCGCATTAAGTTGGAAGTTGACCTTAGCTTTTATACGCAGCAGGGATGGGATGAAGAGGAAATTGACCGTTTCCTGATCTATGCCGACAAAAGTTTTTCTTTAGCCAAAAAATACAGGGACAGCTTCCCCATAGATCGCATTGCTGCCGATATGCGAATGGCCTATATAGGATACATTAAAACAAGAAAGGTAAAATCTTAATTCCACAACCATTTCGTTTGCTATCGGGCTTACGACGGGATCTTGATGGCGGAGTTCTGGTGCTAAAGAATTCTTCATTACTTGGAATAAGATTTGATGTGATCCATCTCAATCAATATTCACTTAAAAAATCTCTACCACACTCATGAACAAAAATATTATTGCTATCAGCATTGCATCGCTTGGTTTTGTTATTGGTCTTGCTCTTTTGGGAAGCGCCATTAAAAACCGCAACAAAAGCCAGGATACCATTTCGGTTACCGGATTGGGCACCAAGAAATTTACTTCGGACCTCATTGGATGGAGCGGAAATTTTTCCCGCAACAGTTTTGAACTTAAATCGGCATACGATCAGTTGGCTAATGACCGAAAAGTGATTGAAAACTACCTCACTTCTAAAGGAATACCCAAAAACGAAATGGTTTTTTCGGCGGTGGACATCCAGAAACAATATAATTACTCCAGTGACGACAGGGGCAGAAGTTCTCAAACTTTTGCGGGCTATCAGCTGACACAAACGATTTCCATTGACAGTAAGGATGTGGCGAAAGTGGAAAACCTTTCCCGGAACATCACCGAAATTATCAATCTTGGAATTGAGTTTACCTCATCTGCCCCGAGTTATTTCTACTCCAAACTTGCGGATGTGAAACACCAGATGATTGCCGATGCAACGAAGGATGCAAAACAGCGTGCGGAAAAGATTGCGGAAAACGCCGGCAGCTCTTTGGGAAAACTTAAAAAGGCAACGATGGGCATTACGCAGATTACCGCGCCCAACTCTACCGAGGAGTATTCGTATGGTGGCACTTTCAATACTTCGTCTAAAGATAAGGAAGCGAGCATCACCATTAAATTGGAATACGAGATCAATTAATTTAAAAGAAATGTTTTAGCAGGGCTCTACGGATATACCACATCGTAGAGCTCTTCTTTTATATGAACCGTATTTTCTGGCAGCCAATTGGCGAGCAGCCAGAGATTGATGGGGTTTTTGCCTTCTCCATAGCTGGGCTGCACATAGGTTTTGTCGATGACGGTGAGGCCATTGCGCTGGTAAAATCCTATTCTTCTTTGCGCGGTTTCGTCGAGGTTTTCGGGTTCGGCTTCGAGGACGATTTTGGGGTATTGCTTGCGTAAGCTCGTCATGATGGCTGAGCCATATTTGCGGCTGCGGAACTCGGGGAAAACTTCGAAATGCTCTACATAAGTGTAATGCGACAGCTCCCAAAGGATGAGGTAACCGATGTGCTGATGATCATCTAACAACGCATTAATCTTGACCAGCGGATTGGTGAAGAGCTTAAGAAATTGCTCATGACTGCGCTGCTCGTCGGGTGGAAAGGTGGCGCAGTAGGATTGATAGATGACGGGAACCCTGAAATCTTGACCGGACGATATGTGCTGAAATTCCATAGGAATTGTTTTTGTGATGATGAACGGAAATGACAAGTTGCCTGAGGAGCTTGCTAAAGATCGAACACGCTGGGTCTTCTGGTGATGAACATGTCTTTGATCCAAAGTGTGAAGGCGAGGCCGAGGTAGATGAGAAAGAAAACGCCGGCAGTGGCAAAGGTGGAATAGATGAAGAAAACGCGCAATTTTGAAACTGGGATTCCCAATTTGGCGCCCATTCTGGTAAGGACGCCGAACCATTGCCTCTCTATTTTATGCCTTAAGTTGCCTAACATTTGTTTTTGCTTTTTGGATGTTCAAAGATAGTTATTTTTATGATGAAGGATGGCGAAAGCGGAGACCGGTATGGGTTTTTTACAAATGATGATGATCGTTTTCTCAATGCGGGTACGAATTCCTTAATTACGGGCGCGAGTTTCTTACATACGGGTGCGAGTTTCTTAAATACGGGTGCGAGTTCCTTACATGCGGATGCGAGTTCCTTACATGCGGGCGTGAGTTTCTTACATACGGGTACAAGTTCCTTACATGCGGGTGCGAGTTCCTTAAATGCGGATGCGAGTTCCTTAAATGTGGTCGGGAGTTCCTTAAATGCGGGTAGAAGTTTTCTGATTGCGGCTGGTTGTTTTCTAAAAACGAAAAAGAGTTGGAATTTTTAGTGTTCCAACTCTCTTTTTGGGGTGTATATTTATGATTTTGATTTTGTGAATTTTATGCCGCTGATTTGTTTGTATTGTGGTGATGTGGCTCCGTAGATTGCTTTTACGTATTTTTTTACGTCGGATGCAATGTTTACAAGGCCTGTACTTTCATCATAGAGCACGGTATCTCTTGCTATTCGTGCATTGCTGTATGCTACTTCTGCATTGAGTACATTATTGTTTTCGGTTTGCATATTGGCATGAAATGCGGTGAGGGAGGGGACGGTAAGTTCGGTTTCGTTTGGTGTATAGGAGGGTATGGAACTGATCAGATCTATGAGTGCGGCGAAGTTCTCAGTGAGCATATCGTAGCTTTGGCGGGAGACTGAAATTTCTGTACCTCCTGCATTGGGTGGTGTTGGTTTTGTGGCTCTTTTGCCTTGTAGTTTGTTGTTGATGGTTTTGGCATCGGCAATGGTTTGCTCGTTTGCATCTGTGACGGCTACGAAATTGAAGATTTTTGTTGCGAGCGACCGGAGGGGTTGAAAGGCGAGCTGCCGATTTCCTGTTGCGGTGTCGAATGCGTTTTTGGCAGTGGTTACGTTGGTGAGCTGGTTTTGCGCGGATGTAAGCAATGTGTTTAATGCTGCTAATTGCAGCGGCGCATGGGATGGATTGTAGGTGGCTCCGTAAGCGTTGCAATAGGCGATGAGGTCTGTAAAATTGGCGACGTTTTTGGCGTGACCTACTTCTGATGTTGATGGCATGGTATTGAGTTTTTATTGGTTATTGGTAGCAAATGTAACTGAAAAAGGGTGATTTAACAAGCGTTAAAACACCCTATATGGGGGTACTCATGATCGGGTTTTGTGAAATGGCGGTTTTTTTGATTTTCACACTATTTATTTTTTGCTAATCTTACCGCATCAAACCAAATTTAATTTTCTTTTGTATTTTTTTACCATTAGGAAACCATCTCAAAATACCTACGAAAAATTTTTAGCAATAAAATTTAAACATCTTCTAAAAATTATTTGTTAGCGTTTTATTAAAGTTTGTGTGCGAACAATTTTTTTGTTTCTAATAATTCTCGCATAGTAAGTTCCCGAGAGTTGGTTTTGCAGACTAAACTGCGTTGAAGAAGTGTTTAGAACTTCACGACCAAAAATGTCGACGATAATCACCGAAGGATTATTCTGTATGTTATTTGTGGAGTTTTGCGAGCACGGCGCCGGAATTAGATTAAAGGTGTTATCGTTATTTGATACAATGACATACTCTTCACATGGAGGGAAACTTATGGTTTCCAAAAATGTTACTGTTCCGCAGGAATTGGTAACAATTACTTCTACAACCTGGTTCGGATCAGCATTACTTATATAACATGAGAACCCGGTGGAGGTATATAAGCGGGGTAATCTTCTCCAAGTTACATCGTCAGGGGTAAGTCCTTGTTCTTCTAAGGTTGAATTGTTGTCATTGCTTTTTAGATAGGCCATAAAAGAACCGTCCTCTGATGGATATATCAATACATTAGGTTTGCCAACCCAGATTTTTTTGGTGAAAGTTTGCCCGTTTTGGAATGTTGCAGTAAGAGTTGCCGCACCATTTGCCACACCTTTTATTGTAACTGAAATTCCTGTTGAAGAGATCATTTGTGCGCTTGAACCGCTAAGTGACCAAGTTATGCTACCTGGTATTTTACAAAGATCTGAGAAAGAATATTCCGATATTTCGTTTAAACAGATTACGTTAGATCCTATAAATTGCGAAACATCTATGGGGAAATGGGGAAGCTGGGGTACACCGTCTAATTCTTTCATAAGCCAATCTACGCTTTCTTTTGTAAACGAAGTATGTTCTGTATGATTTGCTGTTCCAAAATAGCTATCAAATGGGGTTTGCTTATTAGAAGGACATGTTAAATTAACATTTAACGGATTCCCCCAATTTTGGTTTGGGTATAAATGACCTAAAGCAGAAAACGTAGCAATAAAAGAGTGATTCTCAATATAATCTCCGGTTTCATGCCTAATACCAGCACTACTTGCTCCTTGTGCAACAGCTTCCTTTATGTATTTAGCCGTTTTAAAATATCCGCCGGGGACAATGTCCAGACTTCCTTTAATGCTATTGTTATTTACATTTAAAGTATATCTTGGGTGATTAATATTCCAATGATTTAAACCAATACCAAGATTCTGTCCATCTCCTTTGAAAACAGTTCCTGTTTGTCCGTACGCAGGCATAAAATTATCTTGTAACCTGAACAATGTAATTGTTGAACTTTGAAATGGCCACAAACCTCTTATATATCCTCTCATATACAAAAATGTTTGTTGCTCGGAAGCATCTTTTTTACCGGTCAATGAACCATTCACCATTGCAATTTTTCTAAAAGTATCGGGAATAGAAACCGGATAACCTCCCGAACCGGCAACTCCATTAGAATTTAGATTGTTGTAATATGTTGTAAAAAAACTATTCCCATTCAAATAACCGGTTTCTCTTGCATTTTTAAATTGGCTGATAATTTGTTGTTTCCCTGCAACAGAATTCAATTCTTCATAAAATTGAATTCTTGCATTATCTTTATATAATCTATCTGCTAAGAACCAAATATTTGCTTGTGCACCAACAGGAATATTCGCTCCTAAATGAGGGCTATCTACACTTACCCATAAACGAGCATTGTGCTGCCAAACAGGATTGTTTGTTTCTGCAAATTTTTTCTCCATATAAGCAAGAGCATAGCGTGTAATTTGACCACCCATACTTGGACCGATTAAAACTAATTTTTCTGTGCTTCCTGCAATGTTTTGCTGTTCTTTAATAGATTGCATATAAGAAACCAAGGTCATTGCATTGCGTTCTATATAATCTGCACCGCCGTCTATGGTTACTGTTTGTCCGTTTGCATTGGTTGTTGTGTAAGTGGGGTTATTAATTACAATAACATCATAACCCTCTGTACGCAGTTTATCAATTAAATTAACAGGTTGTCCATCTACATTATAATTCATCAAATCTTCCAAAGATTCGTGTTTTGAGGGGTTGAATGTAATGGTAATACGAAGGGGAAAATAACTAATTGTAATATCAGAATTGTTTAATCTGCAATTGTTAGGTGCAGGAGTTGTATCGTTTTCGCAATCGCAATCCTGCACTTTTCTTTTGTCTTTGGGGTCAAAACCATCTACAATAATAATTGGCTTTATCATTTTTTTTGCAGCATTATTATAGCCGTAAAAAACAGTATATTCTGTTTTCCCAAACACTGCGGCGTTTTCTTCATACCCTTTAAATGGAATGGTTGATGTGAAAGTACCTTTGTCTTTTAATAATTCGTAACACGGAGCATTGGCACTGTTGGGAGCAGAAGATTGATTATTTTCTTCGTAATTTACATACAGATAAGCATAAGTTTCTAATGTGGTATTGTCTGAATAGGTAAGGGTAAATTTTAACGTTTTTGCACCTGTACTCATATAATTTACCGTTTTTGCCGGTGTAACTATTGTGCCATTGGAAATAACCACAGATGCGGGATTTCCATCATCAAAATCGACCGATAAGTTTTTAATGGTTGTTGTGGCATTGTTATAAATCAAACTGTTATTGAAATTAAATACAAAACTACTCCCTGTAACAAACTCTTTCATAGGCGAGATGATTGTGATTTTCTTTCCAATGAAAGCAGGGCGACCCGCAACGGGTACAAATTTACCTGTGGTTTCGTTAAAAGTTACACCACCGGCAGAAGGATTTTCTTCATTAAAGTTAAGTTTGTGAAAAGTGGTATTGATTATTCCTATATCTATAGAATTATTTAGAATTACCGGAGGATTTTGATTCACAATTGAGTTTGTGCCGACAAACAGCGTTTCATCTGAAGCACGTGACAGTTCGCTCAACGCCTGATTAAAATGACCGGTGTTTGAGTAGTTGTTTTCAGCGGTATTGTAATTAATCAGATTAGCAAACGTAGTAACTTTGTCGATTAATATGCCCGAAGTAATCTGTGAAGTATCCAGATTAGAGAGCATTACAGGCCAATTGGGGAGTTGTTCCGTTTGTTGTATGGTTGGGTTGTCTTGTGCTGTTATATGAATAAACAGAAAACAAAAAACAAGGGTAATAAATGGTTTTTTCATAATAATAACTGGTTTGAGGTTAATTTTGTAAGTGTTATTTTTAATTTATGTAAACTGCTATTGCCAGTTAATTTTTAAGGGAAAGGATGATTTGGTAAGGTGTTTAAATTTAAATCAAATCGACCATCAGAAATAGTAATAAAATCATTGGGATTATCATAACGAACAAACTTACCTGAAAAATTGCCTGATAATATCCAATTTTGAGTTAGGCTACCATTGAATTTGGTAATATTAATAATTCCTTGATTTTCAACAGAACCATAATAAGCATAATTATTAATGTTATTATCCCAGATTTTAAAATAAATATGATTGTCGGGTATGCTGTCAATACCATTATGAAAATTACTTTGTTTTAAAGTATATTGTGCTACACCAATACTTTGCAAATTCTGTAAATGTATAATCATTTGAAAACCTACTGCACTTGCTCCGTCTTTAATTTCAATTTCATTCCAAGAAACATTGTCGGGAGCACCCCAAAAAATCATTCCTTTGGCTGTTGTTCCTACATTAACTCCTGTTGGGTCTCTCGGGACATATACCTTACCGTTTATGGTTACGCCAAAAGTGTTTGCACCGGTTTGTGTTTCGGGTGGCAATACTGCGTGAAATCCGTCATCTGCTTTGTTACTGTCTCTGCATCCTAATAACAGCAATGCGATGAGAATAAGAATAAGGTTTTTCATAATTTTTAAATTGAGATTAAAATTAATTTTAAAAGGTTCTTAGTTAAAGCAATGGTTTATGGGAATGGGTGATTAGGCAGCGTTAATGTATTAATATCAAATCTGCCATCGGTAATCTCTATGATATCGTTAGGATTATCATAGCGAACAAATCTTCCTGAGAAATTTCCAGATACAATGCCGTTTTCTCGTTTTGTAATATTTACCATTCCTTGATTTTCAATTGAACCATAATATGCATAATTACTGATATTGCTGTCCCAGATTTTAAAGTAAATATGATTGTCTGGTATGCTGTCAATGCCTTTATGATAATTACTTTGTTTTAAGACATATTGAGAAACCCCAATAGAATTGAAATTTTGTAAATGTATAATCATTTGAAACCCTACTGCACTTGCTCCGTCTTTAATTTCAATTTCATTCCAAGAAACATTGTCGGGAGCACCCCAAAAAATCATTCCTTTGGCTGTTGTTCCTACATTAACTCCTGTTGGGTCTCTCGGGACATATACCTTACCGTTTATGGTTACGCCAAAAGTGTTTGCACCGGTTTGTGTTTCGGGTGGCAATACTGC
>ERZ778021.1228-NODE-1228-length-32108-cov-5.238823_pt1 | contig 32108 bp, 30 predicted proteins | sample MGYA00375751_ERZ778021 | MGnify/ENA primary metagenome ERZ778021 (study PRJEB29350, sample SAMN05389814) | bioreactor metagenome | isolation source: Thiocyanate stock bioreactor | place: South Africa: University of Cape Town | collected 2013-08-29 ... | reverse complement strand
CCCCATCCCCCGGTGCGTTCGCAGTTGGCTCCGCTATGCGGCCATTTCTGCGAACGCACCGCCCTCGGCGGCCCGGAGGGGTGACGGATCCCCCCGCAGGCGCGCCGAAGCCGCGCACTTCCCCCCGGAAGCCTCGCGTCCCGGGCGTCTCGGAGGCGGCCACAGCCTGCCCGGGTCGCCTCCGAGACGGCCGGTCCCCGGCCGCAAGGCCTCCGAAGCACGGCGTCCCAGACGCAGGCCCTCCGGATCGCGCCGTCCCCGGTCGCAAGGCCTCCGGATCGCGCCCGCCCAACCCCGACCACCATGACTGCGAACCCTCGCCTGGACTACCCTCGCGGCCCGTGCCTCGACGCCTCCGGCCGACCGCCGAGATTCACCCTGACGCGATCCTCGTCGGCGACCCCGGCAGGGCGATGGCGCTGGCGCAGGTGCTGACCGGGCAGCCGAAGATGGCGAACCACGCGCGCGGGCTGTGGGGCTACTCGGGGACCACCGCGAAGGGCCGCGGGCTGACCGTGCAGTCGACCGGGATGGGCGGGCCGAGCGCGGCGTTGGTGCTCGGCGACCTGGCCGAGTTGGGGGTCCGACGGGCGGTGCGGGTCGGGACGTGCGCGGCGATCGACCGGGACACCAGGCCCGGTGACCTGATCTGGGTGCGGGAGGCGCGGCCGTGGACCGTCGACCACCGCGGCGCCGGGGCGCCCGCCTTCCCCGACGAGGAGCTGGGCGAGCGGCTGCGGGCGGAGCTCGGCGGGGCGGCGAAGGTGGGGACGGTGGCGAGCCTCGACGCCCTCCACCCTTCCCCCGGCCACGCGACCCCCGTGGGCGACGTCGCCGACATGCAGACCGCCGCCCTGCTCGCCGCGGGTGAGCAGCTGGGCGTCGCCGTGGCCGCGGTGCTGATCGTGACCGATGCCGAGGGCCTGGACCCTCTCGACGACGAAAAAGTGGCGGAACTCGCCAACACCGCTTCGGAAGCGGGCTTGAGGGCTCTAGCCTAACCCTCTGGTCGAAGGTTATGCTGCATCGCTCTCAGGTGCAGCTTCAGACTCTGCTTTTGCTTCTTTTGCAGCGATTTTGCGCCGTAGGCCGCCAATCTCCCTGGTCAGGTCGTCGAGTTGCTCCTCGACGTCCTCCAGGCGCTGCGAAAAGGAGCGGATGCGGCGCTCGAGGCGCTCGACGTCGCTTGCCGAAGGCAGGTTGAGGGCGCTCATCGCTGCCTGCTGGGCCTCGATCGCCTTCTCCCGCGCCCCAAATGCCGCCTGCAGGGCGCTGTGTAGGTGGGGGCTGTCGATCAGGGCCTGGGCGATCTCGCCGATCGCCTGCTCGGAGCGCGCCCGCAGGCTGTCTCCGTCGGCCATTCCGTCACCGTCTGCGTACTCGTCTGGACTCACGCCAAATCCAATCTTCTCGGTCCGTTGACGGCAGCTTAACGAGCGCATCCGGGACACATGGAAATCTCCCGCTCGCGGCATGAAGTGGACGATCGTTAAGGCCATATTGGGGGCGCGTATGACCGTTGCCCACGACCGGACTTGTGGGTAGCGTGGAGACAAGCCCGTTGGGAGGGGGAAAGAGCCGTGGAAACGGCCTTCCGATGAGCGGGACCAGAGGCGCATGAGAAGCAAGCTCGCACTGATATTGGCGCTCGCCGCCTTTCTCGCGCTGGCCGCCGTCGGCAGCGCGCCGGCAGCCTCACCCCTCAGGTCGGTGACCGAAAGCCTGCTGCCCGGCGTCACCGCCAGCGGCGGCGAAGGGTCGAGCGGCTCCACCGGCTCGTCCGCTGCAGGGACCTCGACCACCCCGACCACGACGACGCCCGGCACGACCACCACCCCGTCCACCACGACGACGCCCGCGCCCCAGTGCTCGGACGGCATCGACAACGACGGCGACGGGCTGATCGACATGGAAGACCCGGACTGCAGCTCGCCGAGCGACAACAGCGAGGCCGCCGAAGTGACGATCAACGTCGCCCCACCGTCCGCAAAGAGCTCACCCTCAACCTCGACTTCAGGGTCAGGGTCGACTTCGAAGGCGAACGAAGCCAGCGAATCCGAATCCGGCGCATCGAAGTCGAAGACGCCGGGCCACAAGGAATTCGACCAGGGCGAATCGATCGAAGAAGAACCGGAAGCGGACACCCGCGGCGGCGTCACCCATAACGAAAGCCTCGGCGACTCGAGCGGCGGCGGCAAGGGCGGCGGCACCACCGCCCCGAGCGCCACCGGCGGCGGCACCCAGCCGCTCGGCGAAGGCAGCGACGGCGGCGCCCAGTTCGAACCCGGCGGCGCGCCCACCCTCGGCAACCCGACGACGATGATCGCGCCCTTCGGCCCGGCCCCGATCGGGGTCCCCAACTTCGTCATCAACTCCTTCGAGATCCCGCCCTTCCTGCTGCCGATCTACCAGGCCTGCGGAACCGAATACGGGATCCCCTGGGAGGTGCTCGCGGCGATCAATAAAATCGAGACCGGCTTCGGTACGAACCTGAACGTCTCCAGCGCCGGCGCGGTCGGCTGGATGCAGTTCCTCCCCTCGAGTTGGGAAGCGTACGGGCTCGACGCCAACGGCGACGGGCGGAAAGACCCCTACAACCCGGTCGACGCGATCTGCGCCGCCGCCCACTACCTCAAGGTAGCGGGCGGCCAGAAGGACCTCTACGACGCGATCCTCGCCTACAACCACGCCGACTGGTACGCGCAGGAGGTGCTCACCTACGCCCGCGCCTACGGCCGCATCCCCTCCACCCTGGTCGGCTCGCTGACCCGGCTCACCGAGGGTGCCCACTTCCCGATCGCCGCCAACGCCCGCTACTCGGACGAACTCGCCGCCCGCCAGGCGCTGAAGAACTCGACCACCGACTCGCGGATCGCCGGCAACGCTGCCGAAGTCATCTCCTCCTCCCCCACCCGCCGCGGGATCAACATCTTCGCCAAGCAGGGCTCGCCGGTCGTCGCCGTCAACGACGGGGTGATCCGCAAGATGGGCCACTCCGCCAAGCTCGGCAACTTCATCGTCCTCGAAGACACCTACGGCAACCGGTTCACCTACGCCGGGCTCGGCAAGCTGGTCCGCGACAGCCGCACGGTCGTCACCTCGAAGGGCAAGGAAAAGAAGATCCCGGTCGAAGAAAGCCAGGAACTGCGTCCGCGGCTGCGCGCCCTGCCGGATCGCTCCGGCAAGAAGGTCGGCAAGGAACAGAAGCTCGCGGCGAAGGCCGACGAAGCCCTCGAAAAGGCCTCCGGCGAAGGCTCGATCCGGGTCGGCTCGAAGGTGATCGCGGGCACCGTCCTCGCCCACGTGGCGAAGGGCAGCGAAGGAGCCGACCCGCACATCAACTTCTCGATCCGTCCGGCCGGCAAAGGCGCGCCGCGGATCGACCCGAAGCCGATCCTCGACGGTTGGAAGCTGCTCGAAGCGACCGCGATCTACCGCGCCAAGGGCAAGAACCCCTTCAACGCCCAGTTGAGCGGGGCCGGGATCCTGCTGCTCTCCAAGGAAGCGCTGACCCAGCGGGTGCTGAACGACAAGGGCCTCGACATCTACCAGTGCGGCCGTGAAGACATCGAAGGGGGCAAGATCGATCGCCGCATCCTGGCGCTGCTCGAGTACCTGCGCTCGAAAGGCTTCACCCTGCGGATCAGCGCCCTGGAGTGCGGCCACAGCTACCTGACCGACAGCGGAAACGTCTCCGAGCACTCGACCGGCGACGCGGTCGACATCGCCGAAATCGACGGCGTCAACGTCACCGGCCACCAGGGGCCGGGCACGCTGGTCCACGAGCTGATCGAAGACGTGCTCCAGCTGCAGGGCCCGATGCAACCGCACCAGGTCATCTCGCTGGAAGACTTCCCCGGCGAAGTGAGCTTCGCCGAAGCGTCCCACTACGACCACGTGCACATCGGCTACCGCCCGGTCGAAACGCCGAACCCGCAGGAAGCGCAGGCGCTGCTGAAGCCGAACCAGTGGGAACACCTGATCACCCGCCTCGGGCAGATCAAGAACCCGAAGGTGCCGATCGAACCGTCGAAGTACTCGCTGCCGGACAAGCCGCGGACCAAGGCCGAAGAAATCCTCGGCGGCCACCCGCGCGGCGAAGACTAGGCTCAGCGGTCTGAGCCCCTTCTTCGGATTCGCCCAGTTCGATTTCGCCGGGACCCTGCCGCTCGCCGACGGCCGCTACCTCGCGCGGCACGAGGACGACGGCGCCGAGAGCGTCCTCGTCGTGCAGACGATCGCCGCGCCGCCGCGACCCTCGCGCCGGCGGCGGCGCCCGCGTGGCTCCGAGGCCGCCGCACCGCCGCCGGAGTTGCCGCTGGCGCGGGCGACCTCGATCCGCGCCTTCGAGCCCTACGACGGGCCCGAGGAGGCGGCGATCTGGCTGGCCGGCGCGACCGTGAACGAGAACACGATCGACGCCGCGGTCGAGTTCGGCATCGCGCTCCTGAACGACGCCCTCCACGCCCACGCGATCGCCGCCACCGACCCCCACGTCGCGACCCTCAGCCCGGAGCGCGCCGTTGCCGTGCGCCTCGGCTACGGCAGCGGCGAGGCGATCGCCGAGGGCGCCTTCAGCGAGGCGCGCGAAGTCGACGTCGTCGCCGGCGTCTCCCGTCGCAAGCGCCGCCAGGAAGAGCTCCGCCCCCAGGAACGGGTAGCCGCCGTCCTCCGTGGCCGCGAGCGCTTCGCGGCCTGCGAGCCCCTCCTCCTCCGCGCCCGCGCCGATCTCGACGCCGGCCGCCGCCGCGAGGCGACGCTCCAACTCCGCATCGGCGTCGAAGCGATACTCGCCGAGCTCTCCGCCGCCTTGGACGACGACGATCACCGCCGCGACATCGCATCCCTGGAAGAGCGCCTCCCCGCCGTGGAAGCAGCGGCCGAAGGAACCCTGACCGGCGACCTCAGCCCCGAGACCGAGGCCGCCATCCGCGAATCCCTGGAGCTCGCTGAGCGCATCCTCCGCCGGCGCCGGCTCTTGGCGTCTTGAAACCTTGGGTCGGTCTCGGGGGAGGCGAGGGTGCGGGGCGCCTGCGGGGTGCGGGTGTGGAGCGAAACTCGGTCTATGACCGACTAAGGCTCCACGGCCCGCCGCCGGCGCGGATGGCCCGTGACGAAGGCGCCGAGAACGTCACCTCGGCGTGAGGGAGATGTCGGGAACGTCACGGCGAATCGAGGGAGACGTCACCTGTCGCGGGGTTCCTCCACCGTTACGAACTCGTGACCACGGTTTGACCCTCCTATAAGAGGGTCAACTCACGCAGCGCGGATCGGCCCCTGGGAAAGCGCAAAGAAACCGCACGCGGAGGTGACGTTCCCGGCGTCTTCCTTAATGAACGTGACGTTCCCGGCGGAACACGCCCGTCTCTCCGGCAGGACCCCGCACCCTCCCGCCGACCTCCCGTCCCCCACGCCACTCCCCCGCAGGCTCCCCCGTCCTGGGCGCCAACCGCGGGTCAGCCCGCTAGACGACGGTCAGCCCAAGCACCGTGGCGTCGAGCAGCGACGCCGCGATGTGGTGGGCTTCGACCAGCTCGATCCCGTCGACCGAGGGCACGCCGATCACGGTCAGGCCGGCGGCGCGGGCGGCGGCGACGCCGGTCGGCGAGTCCTCGAGGGCGATGACGCTCGGGTCGGGGTCGACGTCGAGCCGACGACAGGCCTCCAGGTAAGGGTCGGGCTCTGGCTTCGGCCGCTCCACTTCGTGGCCGCTGACGATCGTGTCGAAGATCGCTTCGAAGCCGACGATCGCGAGCGAGCGCTCGACGAAGTGGAGCGGCGAGTTGGAGACCAGGCCGATCGGGGTCCCCTGCTCCTTCAGCCGTTCGAGCAGGTCGCGGGCGCCGACCATCGCCTCCACCCCGCGCTCGAGCTCGATCACGACCAGCCGGTCGAGCTCCGCCATCAGCTCGGCTCCGCGACCCTCCTGCTCGAGCCACCCTTCCAGCAGCTTGGCGGCCATCGCGCCAGATTTGCCGACCAGGTCGCGCTTGTGGGCGCCGGTGAACTCGTAGCCGTACGCGTCGAACATGTCCTGCTCGGCGCGGGTCCAGACCGACTCGGTGTCGAGCAGCAAGCCGTCGTTGTCGAAAAGAACCGCTGCCGGGGCTTCGGGTGGCATGGGCCGCATCATCTCAATCCGGTACCGTCGCCGACCGATGGCCTTCCACATCGAAGTGGCGACCGGCAGGCGCCACGCCCGCTCCTTCAACCTCAGCGAGGAGGAGCTCGGCCGGACCGTCCTCGACCCCTGGCTCTCCGGCCGCCCGATCCTGCTCGGCGACCGTAAATGGACGCGCGACGACGAGGACAGCAGGCTGCGGATCCTCGAGGGCCCGGAGCTCTCGGTCCAGGACCTCGCCTTCAGCCAGGGCTGGGCGAACGCCGAGCGAGCCTCCGCCGACGTCACCGGCGCGGTGCTGGAGACGGCCACCGAGGGCCGCCGCGCGCAGCGCGGGCCGGCGGCGATCGTCATCCGCACCGACTCGGCGGTCGGGACGCTGGCCGAGATCGTCTCCGGCCACGACACCGAAACCGTGTCGCTCGAGGCGGCGCGGGGGCGGATCGACGGCCGCGACCCTGCGGTCGCGGCCGTGATCCTCGTCGTCGAGCGCGACTAGCGCGCCCGGTTCACCCCCAGACGATCAACGGGATCTAGGCCGCCGACGCCGCGGCGCCGGAGAAGTCGAGCGCGGTGCCGCGCGGGATCACGAGCACCGGGTAGTTGGCGGCCTCGACCGCGTAGTCGCTGGCGGCGCTGAGCACCACTTTGCCCTCCGGCGCCTCCTTGCGCGAGCCGACCACGAGCAGGTCGAGCGGGCCGGAGCCGTGCTCGGCGACCGTCGCCCCGAGGGCGGCGGCGAGGCTGTCGGCGGTCTGCCGGGCGGCCGGGTCGCCCTCGTCGATGACGCCGACGGTGTTGACCGAGAGCGCCGGGTTGGAGCGCAGGCCCGCGGGCGCGACGGCGATCGCCGAGCCGCCGCCGAGCAGCAGTTTGTGGGCCGAGATGCCGGGCTTCACCAGCCCGTTCGCGGTCCGGTATTCGGAGCCGAAGACGATCACGTCGGCGTTCTCCTGGGCGGCCACTTCGGCGAGGCCGACGCTGGTCGCGGGGTTGGCGACGATGAACTTCGGCATGTCCGGGGTGCCGACCGACTCGGCGCCGCGGGCGAGCAACTGTTCCGCGGCCTGCTGGTCGAGCGATTCGCCGAACGAGTGGCGGACGTAGGCGAGCGACAGCTCGGCGCCGGAGAAGGCGAGCAGGCGGCCCAGGGCCAGCGCGTCGCGGTCGTTGTCGGTGTCGTCGTAGGAAACGATGATCTTCAGTGCCATGGGAAGTCTCCTGAGCGTTCTGGATTCGCGTGCCAGATGAATGTCCCACCATCCCAGCATCAGCACAACTGGAATTGCCTGTAGTTAGAATAAGTAACACTTATGCTCGATGTGAAGCGGCTGAACATCTTCCGCGAGGTCGTCTCGCAGGGCTCCTTCTCGGCCGCCGCCGACGCCCTCGACTACTCGCAGTCGGCGGTTTCGCAGGCGATCCAGACGCTCGAGGGCGAAGCCGGGGTGGCGCTGATCGAGCGCAGCCGCGGCGGTGTCCGGCCGACCGCCGCGGGCGCCGCCCTGGCCGGGCACGTCGCCGGCATCCTCGCCCAGCTGGCCGCCGCCGAGGACGAAATCGCGGCGATCGTCGCCGGCCACGGCGGCCACCTGCGCACCGCCTCCTTCCCGACCGCCGGGGCCGACCTGATGCCGCGGGCGATCGCCGCCTTCCGCGGTTCCCACCCCGGGGTCGAGGTCTCGCTCGCCGAGGGTGAGCCGGAGGAGATCGCGCCGCGCCTGCGAGCCGGCGAGTTCGACCTCGCGCTGCTGTTCGAATTCGAGGGCGCCGGCGAGCGCCTGACCACAGGCCTGCGCCGCTTCGAGCTCTTCGAGGACCCGCTCCACCTCGCCCTCCCCGCGGACCACAAGCTCGCCCGCCGCGAGCGGCCGCCGCGGCTCGAGGACCTGAGCGAAGAGTCCTGGGTGCAGACCTCGGCGACCAGCCCCTGCGCCCGCCACGTGGTCCGCTCCTGCATCGCCGCCGGGTTCGAGCCGCGCGTCTCCTTCGAGAGCGACGACTACCTCACCGTGCAGGGCCTGGTCGCGGCGGGCGTCGGCGTGGCGCTGATCCCGCAGACCGCCCTCTCGACCGTGCGCGGCGACATCGTGGTGCGGCCGCTGTCTCCAAGTAGTCCGGTCCGGGAGGTGTTCGCGGCAACTCCCCGGGCCGCCGCCGCGACCGCCGCGGTGGCGACGATGCTCGACGTATTGCGCAGAGAAGCCCGAATCCGGAGCCGCCCCCCGGGAGGAGGAGGACGGGAGGCGGCTCCGTGATTGGTCTCGGGCTCAGGCGGGTGGCGTCAGGCCGACCCGGCCGCCGGGGCCGCAGACCCCGAAACTGACCCCGATTTGACTCCGTCGGGGTAGCCCAGCGACGGGACGTCCGACGGGTACACCTCGTGCCCGTGGACGGCGATGTCGCCGGTCTCCATTTCAGCCTCGCTCATTCGCAGCGGCACGAACAGGCCGACGATCTTGAGGAGGATGAACGTCCCGATCGCGGAGAACGCGATGACCCAGGCCGCGGTGTAGGCCTGCACCCAGAGAAGGTGCAGCCCGCCACCGGAGATCAGGCCTTCGTGTTCGCCCGCCATCAGCTTGTTGGCGAAGATGCCGGTCAAGAGACCGCCGACGACGCCCGCGAAGCCGTGCGTGTAGACGACCCCGAGCGTGTCGTCGACGTTGCGGAACGGCGCCACCCGGCTCAGGTAATTGAGCGCGAAGTAGACCAACGCCGAGGCGATGACGCCGATGATGATCGCCGCCCAGCCGTTGACGAAACCGGCGGCCGGGGTGATCGCGACGAGGCCGACGATCATGCCGTTGACGCTGCCGATCAGGCTCGGCTTGCGGCCCGTGGCGTAGTCGAGGGCGACCCAGACGAGGAAGGCGACCGCGGTGCAGAGGTTGGTGTTCAGCACCGAGGCGGAAGCGATTTCGCCGGCGCTGTACCAGTCACCGCCGTTGAAGCCGTTCCAGCCCATCCAGAGGAGGCCGGCGCCGACCGCCACCATCGCCAGATTGTTCGGTGCGTCGACCTCGCGATCGCGTTGGAGCCGTGGTCCGATCACCGCCGCGGCAATGAATCCGGATATCCCGGCCGCGAGGTGGATGACGTAGCCGCCGGAGTAGTCGACGGCGCCCTGCTGCGCGAAGAACCCACCGCCCCAGATCATGAAGGCGTTGATCGTGTAGACCAGCAGCGTCCAGAGGGCGACGAAGGGGATCCACGCCTTGAAGTTGAACCGGCCGAGGACCGAGCCCAGCATCAGGATCGGGGTGATCGCCGCGAAAACGATCTGGAAGTAGGCCAGCGTCGACATCGGGAAGAGGAATTCTTCTTCCGGAAGCTCCCCGATATGCGCCTGTTCCAGGAGGCTATGGCTGTTGAGGATCGATCCTGGCTTCCCCCAAAAGTTCCCGAAGAAGCCTGAGGTTGCCCCGAAGATGTGGATCGGATCCCCAAAGGCCATCTTGAATCCGACCAGGACCCAGAGGATGAGCACGATCGCGAAGGCGACGAACGCCATCATCATCGAGTTCACAGACCAGCGTTTCTGCATAACGCCGCCGTAGAGGACGACAAGGCCCGGGATGCTCATCAGGCCTACAAACGTCGCGGCGGTCAGCTGCCATGAATTAGCGCCTTCTTGCAGCCATTCCATTGAATTGATGCTTCCTTTCATTGTCGGCGGGCCCGCACCGGAGGCCGGTAACTGCTCCTTCTCCGGTGGCACAGCGCGCCCATCTGGACTTGGCGTAAACCCAATCGCCAAGGAAGCGGCGTCACTACGTACGAGTGTCTAAAGATCGGCGGGCGATCTTCTCCACCAGGGCGATAGGCAGCGCACGATCAGGCACGTAAGTTGCCGCCATGCCACTTGAAGGACATTACGAGCGACAGACCACGCCGCTCTACAAATTGAGCCGTAGGGAGATCTGGGTGGGCGCGAGCATCATCGCCGTCACCCTGGTGACCATCATCGCGATGGTCGCCTTCACCGGGGCGAGCAACAGCAACCCGGCCCCCGCCCAGGGCTGCATCAACCCGACCGTCGCCGGCATCGTCGGCGCCGAAACCCTCGGGGCGTGCGGTCAGGAGGCGGTCGACATCTGCAGCCACGCGTCCCAGTTCACGGGCGAGCGGGCGGAGACGATCGTCGCCAACTGCGACCGGCAGGGCGTCAAGTACTGAACCGGACGGGAGCGCCTCAGGCGAGGGCGGCGAGAAGCGCGGTCAGCTCGGCGTCGACCTCGCCCGAGAGGCGTACCTCGGCCTCCTCGTCGTAGGGCGTCTCGCCCTTGGTGACGATCGCGAGGCTGCCGCCGTGCTCGCGGGTCAGCGCGGGCAGCCCGGCGACCGGATGCACGACCAGCGAGGAGCCGACGCAGATCATCAGCTCGGCCGCTTCGGCGAGGTCGGCGGCCCGCTCGATCGCCGCTTCCGGGAGCAGCTCGCCGAAGAGGACGACGTCGGGTTTCAGCGGGCCGCGGCAGGACGCGCAGTGGGCGATCCCGTCGGCGTCGAAGAGCCCCTCGACCTGCTCGACCTCGAACGAGGCGCCGCAGTCGCGGCAGCTCGAGGTGGCGATCGAGCCGTGCACCTCGATCACCTCCTCGGAGCCCGCGGCGCGGTGCAGGCGGTCGATGTTCTGGGTGATCACACCGCGCACCAAGCCGCGGCGCTCGAGCTCGGCGATCGCCGCGTGGGCGGCGTTCGGGCGCTTGCCGCCGAGCTGCTGGAACCGCGGCCGGTAGTAGCTCCAGAAGCGGGCCGGGTCACGCTCGAAGACGTCGATGTGGGCGACCTCCATCGGGTCGACGTTGGCCCAGAGGCCGGTCTCCGGGCTGCGGAAGTCGGGGATCCCGGACGGCACCGAGACGCCCGCCCCGGTGAGCACGACCGCGGCCCCGTCGGCCTCGACCAGGAGCGCGGCCAGCTTCGCCACGTCCGGGGAGGGGCCGGCGTCTCGGCCGGCCTCCCCTCCCCCGCCTGACGTCCCTACTTGCCGCTCCACTTCGGCGAGCGCTTGCCGAGGAAGGCGGAGATGCCCTCTTTCGCGTCCTCGCTGCCGAAGGCGGCGACGAAGCCGCCCTTCTCGGCCTCGATGCCGGCGTCGATGTCGCCCTTGGCGGACACCTTCTTCACCTGGGCGAGCGCGATCGGCGCCTGCTCGGCCAGCTTGTTCGCCCACATCAGCGCCGTCTCGAACAGCTCGTGGTCGGGCACGACGCGGTTGGCGAGGCCAATTTCGAGCGCCTCCTCGGAGAGGATCGAGTCCCCGGTCAGGTTCATCTCCAGCGCTTTCGACTCGCCGACCAGGCGCGGCAGCCGCTGCGTGCCGCCGAAGCCGGGGATGATCCCCAGCTTGATCTCCGGCTGGCCGAAGACGGCGGCCTCGGCGGCGATGCGGAAGTCACAGGCCATCGCCATCTCGCAGCCGCCGCCGTAGGCGATCGCGTTGACCGCGGCGATCGTCGCCACGTCCTCGGTTTCGAACTCGCGGAACAGCGCGTGGGCATCGTCGAGCAGCTCTTTGCCGCCGTCCGGGTCCATCTGCGTGAACGCCTTGATGTCGGCGCCGGCGGAGAAGACGATCGGCACCGAGGAGACGATCACCATCGAGCGGATCGCCGGGTCGGCCTTCACCTTCTCCCAGATCGTCTTCAGGTCGAGGATCACCTGCGGGTGCACGGCGTTCATCGGCGCGTTGGTGAGCCAGGCGATCGCGACCGCGCCGCGGGTCTCCAGCTTCGCCTTCTCCGGCTGCTCGCCCTCGTCGGGTTGCGGGTAGGCGTAGAAGCCCTGGCCGGTGGCGATCCCGAGGCGGCCCTGGGCGACCAGGCGCTTCAGCGTGGTCGGCGGGGTGAACCGCTCGCCGTACTTCTCCTCCAGCCCCTCGATCTTCTCCAGCATCTTGTCCAGGCCTTCGACGTCCGCTTTCCAGAACGGCGGCAGCAGGCCTTTGCGCGGGTCGAGCCCGGCCCCGGTCATCATCCCGAGGTCGATGTCACGGACCGAGGCGATCCCCTCCTCGACCAGCAGGCAGGCCTCGATCAGGGCGCGCGAGCTGAACATGTCGATCAGCTCCTGGGCGTCGGGCTCGGCGTCGCCGGGCACGTTCTGCTCGCCGTCCTTGAAGAAGCCCTCGCCGCCGCTCTTCATCCCCAGCTTGCCTTCGCCGACCAGGCCGCGCAGGCCCTCGTGGACGTAGAAGGAGTCGCCGTAGGAGCGGTTGAGGTGCTCGGCGACGTGGAAGACGGTGTCGAGGCCGAGCAGGTCGGTGAGGAAGAAGGGGCCCATCGGGGCCAATTTGGCCTCGGCGATGGCGCTGTCGATCCCCTTCAAGGAGAGGCCTTCCTCCTCCTGGGCGCGCCAGATCTCGCCCATCGTCGCCATCAGGATCCGGTTGACGACGAAGCCCGGGACCTCACCGCAGACGATCGGCTGCTTCTTGATCGCCTGGGCGAAGTTGTAGGCCGCGGTGGCGGTCTCCTGCGAGGTGTACTCGCCGACGATCACCTCGACCAGCGGCATGATCGAGGCCGGGTAGAAGAAGTGGAAGCCGACCACCTTGTCGGCGCGCAGGGTCGCCTCGCCCATCTCGGTGATCGAGAGCGAGGAGGTGTTGGAGGAGAGGATCGCGTGGCCGGGCGTGGCGGCGTCGATCTCACGGAAGACGGCCTGCTTGATCTCCATCTTCTCCGGCACCGCCTCGATCACGAAGTCGACGTCGGCGAACTCGGCGTAGCTGGTGGTGCCGGTGATGTTCGCCATCACCTCGGCGAGGCGGGCGTCGGCCTGCTCCTGGGTGATGCGCTCCTTCTTCACCTGGCCGCCGAGCTGGCCCTCGGTGACTGCGCGCGCCTTGTCCAGCGCCGCGTCGACGAACTTCTGGTCGATGTCCTTGACGACGACCGGGATGTCGGCGGCGGCGATCGCCTGGGCGATCTCGCCCCCCATCGTCCCCCCACCGACCACAGCGGCCTTGCTTACGAACATTCGACCCGGCTCCTCCCTTGGTTCCTTGATTCCTGCGCTTTGGCTGGGCGGCCGGCGGGCCGCGCGAATTGGGAGGCTATCCGGATGGCGGAACCGGCGACACCAGACCGCGACCAGCTGCTGGCCTTCGAGCTGGCGCTGGACGAGAAGGTCTGCGACGAGGTGCGGCGGGAGAGCTGGGGCCGGGTCTTCCTCACCGCCTCCACCCCGCTGATCTGGGACGCCAACTGGTGCGGGATCGAGGAGACCGGGCTGGGTGTCGACGCGGTGGTCGCGATCGCCGACGCGACGCTCGGGAGCGAGGGGTTCGAGCACCGCACGGTCTGCGCCCTGGACGAAGCCGACGGCAGGCGCCTGGGCAAGGAACTGGAAGCCGAGCCGGCGCGCTGGCCCGGCTGGGAGGTCGAGCGCACCCGCTACATGGCCTGGCAAGGCGGCCTGGCCCCGGCGCCCCCGTTGCGTTCGCAGAAATGGCCGGATAGCGGCCAGGACTGCGAACGCACCCCGGCCCCGGCGGTGCGGGAGGTGCGGCTGGCCGAGATCGAGGGGCTGCGGCGGGCGCTGATCGCCGAAGCGTCGGTGCCGACCGGAGTGCCGCAGCCGGATGCGACCGTCGACCAGCTGTTCGAGATCGACGGCCGCTACGGCTCGGCGGGCGGGGATCGCTGGTTCGTCGCCCCCGGCGAGGGCGAGCCGCTCTCCTGCTGCCGTCTGCTCAGCGACGGGACGATCGGCCAGGTCGAGGACGTCGGCACCCGCGAGCACGCCCGCGAACGCGGCTACGCGAAAGCCATCGTGCTCGCCGCCGTCACCGCCGCCCAGGCCGACGGCAACGCGCCGATCTTCCTCACCGCCGAGGCCGCCGACTGGCCGCAGCTGATGTACGCCAAGCTCGGCTTCGAAACCGTCGGCGATCTGACCATCCTGCGCCGCCGCCCCTGACGAGTTCGCACTTCGCTCCGCTATCCGGCCATTTCTGCGAACGCACCGCGCCGGGGCTCTACATACGGGATACCGGCACCAGGCAAACTCTGTACCGGCGTACAAACGCCACATCAACCCACCGGCAGTAGGCTCGTTTGGCTCTGTCTAGGGAGTTTTGAAAGGAAAACGATCGCGGCCGGCCACCGGGCGCGCCGCCAAGAATGAGGGACAAGCCAAGCGATGAGCCGAATCCGCCAGCAGAACGTGACCGCAGCCCAGTGGAGCTCCAATGGTGAGTCCCTTGGCGCGCTCGATCTGACCCTTCCCGAGAACGCCGCTTTCGGCGCCAACGTCTTCGACGTCGAGGTGCAGAGAGAACGCCTGCCCGAGGACGTCTTCCAGAGACTGCAGGCGACGCTCGAACACGGCGATGCGCTCGACCCGAGCCTGGCCGATGCGGTCGCCGAGGCGATCATGGAGTGGGCGCTGGAGAACGGCGCCACCCACTACACCCACATGTTCCAGCCGCTGACCGGCTCGACCGCGGAGAAGCACGACTCCTTCTTCGAGCCCGCCGGTGAAGGCAAGCTGATCGCCGGCTTCTCCGGCAAGGAGCTGATCCAGGGCGAGCCGGACGCCTCCTCGTTCCCGACCGGCGGCCTCCGCGCCACCTTCGAGGCGCGCGGCTACACCGCCTGGGACCCGACGAGCCCCGCCTTCATCCTCGAGAACCCGAACGGGGCGCTGCTGGCGATCCCGACCGCCTTCGCCAGCTGGACCGGCGAGGCGCTCGACGCGAAGATCCCGCTGCTGCGCTCGATGGACGCCCTCTCGCAGACAGCCGTCAAAGCGCTGCGGCTGCTCGGCGACGAGGAGACCGAACGGGTCTTCACCACGGTCGGGCCCGAGCAGGAGTACTTCCTGATCGACGAGCAGTACTTCTTCGAGCGCCCCGACCTGATCGCGACCGGCCGCACCCTGTTCGGGGCCAAGCCGCCGAAGGGTCACGAGCTCGACGACCACTACTTCGGCTCGATCCCGGAGCGCGTGCTGGCCTTCATGATGGAGTCCGAACTGGAGATGCGGAAGCTCGGCATCCCGGTGAAAACCCGTCATAACGAGGTCGCGCCGGCCCAGTACGAGATCGCGCCGATCTTCGAGAGCTCGAACGTCGGCTCCGACCACCAGCAGCTGCTGATGCGGACGCTGGAGAACGTCGCCCGGCGCTACGGCCTCATCTGCCTCCTGCACGAGAAGCCGTTCGCCGGCGTCAACGGGTCGGGCAAGCACAACAACTGGTCGATGGCCACCGACTCCGGCACCAACCTGCTGAACCCGGGTGACACGCCGGTGGACAACATCCACTTCCTGTTCTTCTGCACGGCGGTGATCCAGGCGGTGAACAAGCACCAGGGGCTGCTGCGGGCCTCGGTGGCGAACATCGGGCAGGACCACCGGCTCGGCGCCAACGAGGCGCCGCCGGCGATCATCTCGATCTTCCTCGGCGCCGAACTCGAAAAGGTGTTCGAGGCGATCTCGACCGGCGAGGGCGATCCGAACACGCCCGCCTCGTTCCTCGACCTCGGCTCCTCCGTCCTGCCGCCGCTGCCGCTCGACGGCGGCGACCGCAACCGGACCTCGCCGTTCGCCTTCACCGGCAACAAATTCGAGTTCCGCGCGCTCGGGTCGAGCATGTCGCTGGCCTTCCCGAACACGGTGCTGAACACGATCGCGGCGGAGGCCATCGACGACCTCGCGGTGAAGCTGAAGCAGAAGCTCGACGCCGGCTCGGCGATGCCGGAGGCCGTGATGGAGATCGTCAAAGACTCCTACCTGGAGAACAAGGTCGTCTGCTTCAGCGGCGACGGCTACTCCGAGGATTGGCACCTGGAGGCCGAGAAGCGCGGGCTGAAGAACCTGAGGACCACCCCGGACGCCCTGCCCGAGGTGCTCTCCGATTCGACCGTGAAGGCGTTCGAGGAGTACAACGTGCTCAGCAAGCGTGAGCTCGAGTCGCGCTACGACGTCTGGGTCGAGCAGTACGCGCTGCTGGCCAACATCGAGGCGGAGGAGACGTTCTCGATCGGCCAGACGATGATCCTGCCGGCGGGGCTGCGGCAGCTGGCGCTGATCTCCGACGCGGGGGTCTCGGCCCTCGAGGGCGAGATCCGCGAGCTGGTCGACGACCTGGTCGGCGCGCTCGGCGAGCTGAAAGGCGCGAACGCGGTGCCCGGAGACCTCGAGGGGATCGAGCTCGCCACCTACGCCCGCGACAGGCAGCTGGCGAAGATGGACGACGTGCGCGAGGCGGCCGACCAACTGGAGCGCGTCGTCGCCGACGACCTCTGGCCGCTGCCGAAGTACGAGGAGATGCTCTTCATCAAGTAGCGCTGGGGAGCGTCAGGACAGCGGGCCTTCGTGCCCGTCGTCCACGGGGTCCGAGGGCGGCGGTGCGTCGTCCTCGGGCTCGACGTCCTTGTTGTGCTCGGGCGGGTCCTTGATCGCCCAGCGGATCAGCCAGAGGACGCCGAGGGCGCCGACGATCGGGATCATGCCGCCGAACAGCACCGGCTGCCAGGCCTCTTCGCCGCGGACGATCCGCACCCCGGCAGTGACGGTCTCCGGCGGGATCACGCGGGCGCCTTCGGCAGGCCGGGGCCGCCGGACAGCGGGTTGAGGTCGGCGAGCAGCTCGAGCAGGCGCGGCTGCGGCTCGGCGTCGTCGATCACGATCGCCGTCCCCGGCCAGGCGTAGCGGCAGTAGCGGGCGTAGGCCTGGCGCGAGGAGAGGTCGGGCTCGTAGATCCAGCAGCCGCTGTTCCAGTAGCGGGTGGACCCGTGGGAGGCGCGCACGTCGTCGAGCGGCTGGTGGGTGTGGGCGAAGACGATGCGGTCGGCCTCCTTGTCGTAGCCGAGGTTGGCGACGACCCGGGAGAAGGCCTCGAGCGCGTGCTCGGTCGGGCTGGAGCGCGAGAGGACGGTCGGCTCGGGGTACTGAGGGCGGTCCGCCGGCGGGCCGGGGACCGGCTGCTCGCGGGCCTGGCGGGCGGCCTCGTCGGCGACCACCGCGTCGAAGTGTGCTTCGCTCGGCAGGCCGGTGGTGTCGCCCTCGGTGCGGTCGCGGACGCGGGCGGCGACGCGACGGGCGCCGCGTACCGGGGCGCTGGCGCGCTGGACCATCTTCCCGGCTTTCTGGGCGGCGCTGAAGACGTTCTGCTGGGCGTGGGTGCCGTGCGGCATCTGGGCTGCGATGTAGAGCCACTCGGTGAGCAGCGTCGTCACCGACTCGTAATCGGCCTCACAGGTCGGTTCCTCGGGGCCGCCCGCGGCGATCGCCCAGAGCGTCCGGGTGAGCAGGCGGGAGCCGCGCGAGCCGGCCATCCGGGCGTGCGGGTCGAGGTAGTGGCCGTGGGTGCAGAGGACGCCGGCGAAGCTGTAGGTCGGGTAGGCGATCTCGATCTCCACCCCCGGCATCCGCGCTTCGAGGAAGCTCTGGAAGAAGCTCGGGCCGGGCGGCTCGTGGATCGCGCTGCCGTCGGGGCGCAGGGTCTCGCCGCGCGCCAGCGCTGCCTCCAGCTGGTTCTCTTCGTCGCGGTGGACGAAGTGGTGGTCGTGGTTGCCGGAGAGGAAGACGAAGCGCTTACCGGGCAGCTTCTCGGCGAAGATCTTCAGCAGCCCGGCGGAGGCGTCGACGGCGTCGGCGACCGAGCCGAAGAGGAAGTCGAAGAGGTCACCGAGCAGGATCACCTCGTCGATCCCGTCCAGCGCGGGTGTCAGGCGCTCGAGGAAGAAGTCCTCGTGCAGGAGGTCGCGGCCGGTCCAGGCGCCGAAGTGCGTGTCGGAGATGACCAACGCTCGCAAGGAGACTGAGTCTAGATGGGTGCTTGCCCGGTTCGGCGGACGGGGCCGGCGGCAGGACGGGGAAAAGGACCCGGCCCTCTCGGAGGCGGCCCGGGCAGGCTGCCCGCTTGCCTCCGAGAGGGCCGGGTCTCGGGGGGACTGGCGAGGGTGCGGAGTCTCCTGCGGGTCACGGCGGGGAGTCGTGAGGGAGGCGTCGGGAACTCCACGTTCCCCGAGGGAAGACGTCGCGAAGTGACCCTTCCGTGAGGGCCGAGATGTCGATGGGCCGAAAAGCGCTCTATATCAGCGCTTTTCGGCCCATCAACCTGGGGGTGTGGTGGAGGCTTGACGTCTTTCCCGGGAAGCGCGCGGGGCCTGCGCACTTCTCCCGCAAAGCCTCGCGTCCCGGGCGTCTCGTGGCGGTCACAGCCTGCCCGGACCGCCGCGAGACGCCCAGGACGCGACCGTCCCCGGCCGCAGGGGCCCAGACCCTCACCCATCCCTCAGCCGCGCGGGCGCAGGCGCATCTGCAGGCCGCCGCGGGGCGAGAGCGTCGGCATCTGGCGCACCGTCATCGTGCGGCCCGGGAGGGCGTCGGCGCGCAGGCGCTGGAGGAACATCGTCGTCACCAGCTTCACCTCCAACTGGCCGAAGCGTTTGCCGATGCAGACGCGCTGCCCGCCGCCGAAGGGGACGTAGGCGCCCCGCGGCAGCGCCGCCTTGCGCTCGCGGGTGAAGCGCTCGGGGACGAAGGCCTCGGGCTCGGGAAAGACCTCGGGGATGCGGTGGCTGGCCCAGGAGACGTAGTTCACGTAGGCACCGCGGGGAACCGAGTAGCCGCCGAACTCGAAGTCGCGGACGGCGCGACGGGGGCCGATCCAGGCGGGCGGATAGAGCCGCAGGACCTCGTCGACGACCATGTCGAGATAAGGCAGTTCGCGCTCCAGCTGGTCGATCGTCGGCGCCTCCCCTCCCAACACCCGGTCCTGCTCCTCGCAGAGGCGCTCCAGCACGTCGGGGTGATGGGCGAGCTCGTAGAGGGCGAAGGTCACGGTCGAGGTCGAGGTATCGTGGCCGGCGAACATCAGCGTCATCACCTGGTCGCGGATCTCGGTGTCGGTGAAGCGCTCGCCCGCCTCGCCACGGGCCTCGACCAGGAGGCTGAGGATGTCGCGGCGGCCGCTGTCGGGGGCGCCACGGCGGCGGGCGATCTCCGTGAAGACGATCTGGTCGAGGACGGCGCGGGCGGCCATCAAGCGACGCCAGGGCGACCCGGGGCCGCGCAGCAGGCGGAGGGCGAAGTCGATGCCGAAGAAGCCGAGCGCCTCCTCGAAGTTCTCCGCCGCGACCGCACCTTTGCCGCCGTCGTCGGGATCGAGGCCGAGCAGCGCCCGCATCGCGATCCGCATCGCCAGCCGCCGCATCCAGGCGTAGACGTCGACCACGGTGTCGGGGCGCAGGTCGGCAAGCGCCGCCCCCGCCTCGGCCGTCATCGCCGCGGTCGAGGCCTCGACCTGCTCGCGGTGGAAGGCGGGCAGCATGATCGCCCGGGCGCGATCGTGGTAGTCGTCGTCGATCGTCAGCAGCCCGTCGCCGAGCAGCGGGATCAGGTCGCCGAAGCTCGACTCGCGCCAGTGGAAGTTCTCCGGATGGCCGACGGTGACGAAGTTGTTCGCCTCCGGGCCGAGCATGAAGATCACCCGGGTGTGGAGCAGACGCATGCTGAAGATCGGCCCGAACTCTTCGTAGGCGCCGAGCAGCAGCGGCAGCGGGTCACGCGCCATCTGCTTCGTGCGGGCGAAGCTGAAGTCGCTCGGCCCAGGCGGGTAGGAGCCCCGCCCCCGCCACTCGGCGGCGAGGTCGTCGGCCACCCGCTTGACCGGGTTCGCCGACATCCGCGGCGGACGCTCGGCGATCGGCGCGCTGGAGTCGACCGTGGCCATCGGGGGCAGCTTACAGAGAAAACTGGCTGGCTGGCCAGTTTTCGTCAGGCGGCGGCTTTGGCGGCGAGCTGGCCGCAGGCGGCGTCGATGTCACGGCCGCGGGTGAGGCGGACGGTGGCGGGGACGCGGTGCTCGGCGAGGATCGCGCGGAAGCGCTCGATCCGCTCCGGCGAGGAGCCGTCGTAGGAACCGGTCGGGTTGTAGGGGATCAGGTTGATCTTGTAGATCCGCGGGTCGAGCAGGGCGGCCAGTTCGCGCGCGTGCTCGGGTAGGTCGTTGACCTGGTCGAGCATCACGTACTCGACGAAGACCTTGCGCCGGCGCTTCGCCCGGTAGCGATCGCAGGCGGCCAGCACCTCGCTGAGCGGGAAGCGGTCGTTCACCGGCATCAACTGCGAGCGCAGGCCGTCGTTCGGGGCATGCAGGGAGAGGGCGAGGCCGATCGGCAGGTCGCAGTCGGCGAGCCGGTCGATCCCCGGCACCCAGCCGACGGTCGAGATCGCCGTGCGCCGGTGGGTCACCCCGAGGTGGGGCAGCCGTTCGCAGGCGCCGAGCACGTTGTCGATGTTCATCGTCGGCTCCCCCATCCCCATGAAGACGACGTGGTCGATCGCTTCGACCCGCCGGAAGTGCAGCGCCTGGTCGAGGATCTCGTCGGCGGTGAGATTGCGCCCGAACTTCATCTTGCCGGTGGCGCAGAAGGTGCAGGTCAGCGGACAACCCGACTGCGAGGACAGGCAGACCGAGCGCCGCCCGTCCCGATACCTCATCAGCACCGCCTCGATCGGCCGCCCGTCGGCGGTGTCGAAGAGCGTCTTCACGGTGCCGTCGTCGGAGCGCGCCTCGGCCCGCACCGACAGCGTCGAGATCGGCACGTCGGCCTCCAGCCGCGCCCGCAGCCCGGCCGGCAGATTCGTCATCTCCTCGTAGCCGGCGGCCCCGCGCGCGACCCACTCCCAGACCTGTTTGCCGCGGTAGGCGGGCTCGCCGGCGACGGCAAGGACCTCGTTCAGACGTTGCGTATCCACGTGACGAGGTTAGTGGGCGTCTGGCTCGTGCTCATCGCGACCGGCTTCCAGCGCCTCCAGGTCATCGCGGTCGCGAGGCCGATCGCTGGCCCGCTTCATCGCGAGCAGATCGTCGAGCGAGCAGACCCTGACCACAAGCCCGTCGATGTCGACCTCACTCGCGCGCTCGGCGAGCGCCGCGAACGGCGGCACCTGCGGCAGGCCTTGGAGGACGTCGATTCGGCCGAAGTCGGTGAGCACCAGCGCGCGATCGCCGCTGCGCAGGAACGTCTTGATCGCGGGCTCAGCCGTGGATCTTTTTGCCGCGCTCGAGCATGGCGATGAATTTGGTCAGGCGGCGGGCGCGGGTCTCGGGTTTTTTGGCGTCGGCGAGGCGGTAGGTGATCGCGTAGCGGTTGGCGCTGTCGAGGTCGGCGAAGAAGGCCGCCGCCTTCGGGTTGGCGTCCAGCTCGCGTTGTAGATCGTCGGGGACCCTGGCGGTGCGCTGGCCCTCGTAGGCGGCCTCCCAGCGACCGTCGTCCTTGGCCGCGGCGACCTCGGCGGCGCCGGCGGGGCGAAGGCGGCCTTCTGATTCGAGCGCTTCGCACTTCTCGCGGTTGATCTTCGACCAGCGGCCACGGGGCCGGCGCGGGGTGAAGCGCTGGAGGAAGTGGGTCTCGTCGAGGCCGCGCTTCTGGCTGTCGATCCAGCCGAAGCAGAGGGCCACCTCGAGCGCCTCGGCGTAGGTGACGCTCGGCTCGGGAGCGCCTTTCTTGGCGATCTTCAGCCAGAGGCCGGGCGAGTCGGCACCGTTCTCCTCGAGCCAGACCTCGAGGTCGTCGGGGCCGTCGAAGAGGATGATCTCCAGGTCATCGGGCATCGGGGCTCATCCTCCCAGGAGGCCCGGCAGCGCCGCCGCGTCGACGCCCTGGATCTCGACCAGCTTGTCCCGCGACTTCACGCCGCGGACCACGGCGACGCGCGAGGGCGGCACGCCCGCCCGCTCGGCGATCAGCTTGCAGAGCGCCTTGTTCGCCTTGCCGTCGACCGGGGGCGCCGCGACGCGCGCCCGCAGGACGTCGCCGGCGAAGCCGAGGAGCTCGTCTCGGTGCCCGCGCGGCTGCAACTTCACCGCCACGCGGGCCACCTCCTCCCCGGCCCTCACGCCGCCGCGCTCAGAGGCCGGCGGCGTCGGCGAGGAGGTCGACCTGGTCGGGGTCGGCGACCGTCGGGAAGAAGATCAACTCGTCGCAGCCGGCCTCGGAGAAGCCGCCGATGTAGCCGCGCACGGTGTCGGCGTCGCGGGCGGCCGAGCCGGCGATCATGTTCGCCGTCTCCTCACCGAGGAAGGCGTAGTAGTCGGTCAGGTAGGGAGCCGGGTCGGCGTCGCCGAGGGCGAAATAGCCGAGCGCCATGCCTCGCGGTTCGCCGTCGCGACCGGCCGCCGCCCAGGCCTGCTTCACCTTGGCGAGGGAGTCGGCGAAGGCATCCGGCGGCAGGCCGCCGGCGATCCAGCCCTCGCTGCCGTACTTGGCCGCGCGCTCGAAGCTGGCCGGGACGCCGCCGCCGATGATCAGGGTCGGAGGCGCGACGGCGGGGCCGATCGTGTCGTCCGCCCAGACCTCGGTGAGGCGGGTGAGGATGGCTTCCATGTCGGCGCCGCGGGTGCTCATGTCGGCATCGATCGCGGCGTAGTCGTCGTCGCGGCCACCGAGGCCGAGGCCGAGGGTCAGGCGCCCGCCGGAGAGGGCGTTCAGGCTCAACGTCTGCTTGCCGAGCAGCGCCCCGTTGTCGCGCAACGGCGCCAGCAGCACCGCGGTGACGAGGCCGATCCGCTCGGTGACCGCGGCGGCGGCGCTCAGCGCGATCAGCGACTCGTAGCTTCCGTAGGTGATCCGGTCGATCGTGCCGAGGCTGGAGAAGCCGCGCTGCTCCGCCTTCCTCGCCCACTCGACCATCTGCTCGCCGCTGGTTCCCGGCACTGCATTTGGCAATCCGATCGCGATTTCCACCCGACGTCCTCCCAGGAGTAGTAAGAAGATGGTTGACACGGACACTAAACCACTGCAACCCCCATCACAGGAGGACTTATGGCTGCAATTCCAGACGAGGCGAAGCCGCTGCTCGAAGGCAAGCACTTCGCCCACGTCGCGACGATCAACTCCGACGGCACCCCGCAGGTCTCCGCCGTCTGGATCGGTCTCGACGGCGACCTCGTGACCTTCAACACCGCCGAGGGTCGGGTCAAGACGAAGAACCTGCACGCGAACCCCGCGGTGGCGATCTCGGTCACCAACGAGGGCAACCCCTACGAGAACCTGATCATCCAGGGCAAGGTCGTCGAGATGACCCCGGACGGGGCCGACGACGACATCGACGCGCTCGCCAAGCGCTACCTCGACGCCGACTCCTACCCCTTCCGCCAGCCGGGCGAAGAACGGGTGATCGTGAAGATCGAGCCGGAGAAGGTGAACCACGCCAACCCGTAGCCAAGGGCGCGGCGGCCGACGGCGGAGCGGCCGCCGCTAGGCGGGCAGTTCCGACTCCAAGCGCGTCAAGGCGGCGCGGGCGTGGTCGAAGACGCGGCGGTCACCGCTGAGGCGGAAGCGCGAGTTGGCGCCCATCACCACCGCGTAGAGCTCGAAGGCGTAGCGGTCGGGGTCGTCGATCCCAGCCGCTTTCGCCTGCTGGACCAACAGGGCGATCCAGGCGTCCACCGAGGCGGCGATCGCGTCGCGGACCGGGCCGGGCCGGTCGTCGTACTCGCTCGCGGTGGCGCCCCAGAAGCAGCCGCCGGTGAAGGTCTCCAGGTACTCGAAGTAGTGCTCGGCCATCGCCCGCAGGCGGGGGCCGCCCGCAGGTGCGGCGAGCGCCGGCTCGACCACGATGCGCCGGAAGCGGTCGCCGGCCGCCCCCACGGTCGCCAGCTGCAGGTCCTGCTTGGAGCCGAAGTGGGCGAAGAGACCGCTCTTGCTCATCCCCAGGTCGGTCGCCAGGCGACCGATCGTCAACCCCTCGAGCCCCTCGACCGAGGCGAGGTCGACGGCGTGCTCGAGGATCGCGGCGCGCGTCCGTTCGCCCTTGGTCTCGGTTGCACTGGCCACCCCCACAAGATATAAAAAAGCACGAACGTTCGTGCACAAAAAGGAGGAACGGCATGGGGGAATACGTGGTGAAGCGCATCGACGAGATGGACGCGGCGCTGTTCGGCAGCTTCAAACGGGCGCGCGCCGAGCTCGGGGTGGAGTCGTTCGGGATGCAGGTGATCGACCTGCCGCCGTCGTTCGACGCCTATCCCAGCCACGACCACACGCATGACGACCAGGAGGAGGTCTTCCTGGCGCTGCGGGGCAGCGGCGAGCTGGAGGTGGAAGGCGAGCGGATGCCGCTCGACGCCGACCACATCGCCCGGGTCGGTCCGGAGGCGAAACGGAAGGTGTGGGCGGGCCCGGAGGGGATCCGGCTGCTGGTCCTGGGAGGAGTCCCCGGCCGCGCCTACGCGGCCCCGCCGACGAGCGAAATCGGCGGACCCGAACCGAAAATGCCCTCCTAGCCCCCCGCCACCTCGGTGAGTTCGCAGAAATGACCGCTATGCGGTCATTTCTGCGAACTCACCGGCAGGCCGGGCTCGAAGCCGGGGCATTGGACCACCGGCAGGCGGGGGTAGCGGGGGAAGGCGTCTTCGGTGCGGGAGCGCTCGCAGAGGGAGAAGACCGAGCCGCGCGTGTTGGGGACCAGTTTCTGGTGGCGACAGGAGTCGCAGAGGCCCGCCGGCTGCCGCGAAGGGGCGCGATCCATCAGCTCGGGCTCGCCGCCGGGGGCGCCGAGGCGACCCGTCGCTTCACGCCGCGGAGCACGCGCTTGACGACCAGCACGTGCATCCGGGTGCCGATCACCGCCACCCGGTAGGCGCGCCCTTTGACCCCCGGGAAGACCGCCCGGGTCTCGGCGATCACCCGCGTCCGCACCGCACCCAACGGTTCGAGGCGAAAGGTCAGCGCGTAGTCGGAGAAGTGGTGGGAGCCGGCGAGGACCAGGAGCCGCTCCGGGGTCAGCGCGGCGACGTGGAAGCCGGGAACGGCCGAGCCGACCTCGAGCGGTCGCGGTCCGCCCGCCTCGGTGTCGGCGCAGCCGACCAGCCGCGCGTAGCGGGGCGCCGCGCCGCCGTCGGTCATCCGCTCGACCGTGCGCAGCAGGGCCGGCCAGACCGCGCCCACCGGCGCCAGGATCTCCTCGGCGTGCTCATCGATCCAAGGCAAACCGGTCGGGTCGTCCTCGAGCTGCCCCTCCCCCGCGCTCATTTGCGCGTCACCCGGCGCAATCCGCCCGCCTCCGTCCACCATTCGATCGACAGTTCGTCCTTCGCCTCGGTCAGCCGCGTCACCGCCAGCTCGCGCACGTCGACCCGGTAGAGCGCCGAGGCGTCGTCGACCTCCTCCGCCCCCATCGCCTTGAAGATCGCCAGCTTGCGCTCCTGGTCGAGGGTCTCCTCGGCGAGCCCGGCGAGCTTCGCGTCGCCGCGCCAGTCGGGCGGGTCGTCGGAGCCGCTGTGCAGGGCGAAGCGCGGATCGCGAGCCAGGTCGGCACCCTTCCGCGACCCCGGCATCGACCCGATCCAGAGGTCCCCGTCGATGAACTTGGCCTCGATCCCGCTGATCCGCGGGGCGCCGTCGGCGCGCACGGTGGCGATCGTCTTGTGGACGTGCGCCTCGAGCAACTCGCGCGCAGTACGCGCCAACTCCGGCGCAATCTTCTCGATTTCTCCCCAACTTGGCATAGCCTCGACGCTACACCCAGCCCTCCCGCCTCGCCTCCGACTAGCTTTGGGAGGGTGATGCGCTCCGCCACCCTGTTCGACGCCGACGCCGCCTCCTACACCGGCACGGTCGAGGTCGTCGGGGTGATCTTCCGCGCCGAAGACGACGGCTACGCGGTGCTGGAGGTGCAGGAGACCGGTGACGGCGACGGCTTCGCCCTGGTCGGCCCGGTCGCCCACCTGAACGCCGGCGACCGCGCCGAAGTGAGCGGCGAGTGGCAGACCCACTCGCGCTACGGCCGCCAGCTGCGCGCCCAGGGCGCCGTGCCGCTCGACCCGACCGACCGCGAGGGCCAGATCGCCTACCTCACCTCCCTGCGCCACATCGGCCAGGCGCGGGCCGAGAAGCTGGTCGACCTGCACGGCGAGGAGGTGATGCAGGTGATCGCCGCCGACCCGCAGCGCACCTTCGCCGCGCTGAAGGGGGTCAGCGTCGACCAGGCCGCGGCGGCGACCCAGTCCTGGCACGAGAGCCGCGCCGTGCGCGAGCTGCACGTCCAGCTCGCCCCCCATGGGCTCGCCCACCTGGCGGCGCCGATCCACGCCCGCTACGCCGAGCGCTCGATGGTGATCCTGCACGAGGACCCCTACCGGCTGACCGAGGTCGAGGGGGTCGGCTTCGCCCGCGCCGACAAGATCGCGCTCGCCGCCGACATCCCGCCGGAGTCCGACAGCCGCGCCCAGGCGGCCGCCGTCTACGCGCTGCGCGAGGCCGAAGGGGGCGGCAACAGCTTCCTGCCGATGGAGGAGCTGGCGAGCCGCACGGCGAGGCTGATCGGCCTCGTCCCCGACCCGGCGGTGCTGGCCGAGGCGCGCGGGCTGGTCGACGAGGACGGCCGCGTCTACCGCGAGCTGACCCTGGAGAGCGAGCGTGCCGTCGCCGCGACGCTGGCCCGCCGGCTCGCCGCGCCGGCCTTCCTCGACCACGACCCCGGCGAAACCGCCCCCGACGAGGAAGTCACCGCGGAGCAGTGGGCCGCGGTGCGCGGCGCCTTCGGCTCGCGGGTCTCGGTCCTCACCGGCGGCCCCGGCGTCGGCAAGACGCGCTGCACGAAGGAGATCGTCGAAGCCGCCGAAGAGGCCGGCATCAAGATCGCCCTCTGCGCGCCGACCGGCCGCGCCGCCCGCCGGCTGCAGGAAACGACCGGCCACGAGGCGCAGACGATCCACCGGATGCTCGAATGGATCCCCGGCGGCGACCCCGGCTTCGGCCCCGGCCGGCCGCTGCCGGTCGAGCTGGTGATCGTCGACGAGTCCTCGATGCTGAACCTGCGTCTCGCCGAGGTGCTGCTGGAAGGGCTGGCCGAGACGACCCACGTGGTCTTCGTCGGCGACGCCGACCAACTGCCGCCGATCGGCGCGGGCAAGCCGTTCGAGGACCTGATCGCCTCCGGCGCGGCGCCGGTCGTGCGGCTGACCCAGATCTTCCGCCAAGCGGCCCGCTCGATGATCACCACCGCCGCCCACGAGATCAACCAGGGCCGACCGCCCCATCTCGAGCCCGGCCCCGAACAGGACCGCGACTTCTTCTTCATCGAGCGCCCGGCACCCGACCGGGCGCTGGAGACGGTGGTCGAGGTGGTCGCCGAGCGGGCGGCGGAGAGCTTCGGCGTCGACCCGATCCGCGAGGTGCAGACGCTGGCGCCGATGTACAAAGGGCCGGTCGGGATCGACGCCCTGAACGAGCGCCTCCAGGAGCGCCTCAACCCGGACGGCAGGCGCGCCCTCGCGGGCCGCTTCCGGCTCGGCGACCGGCTGATCCAGACCCGCAACTCGCACGAGCTGGGCCTGATGAACGGCTCGATCGTCTTCCTCCGCCGCGACGACCCCGACGAAGAACAGATCGTCGTCGACACCGACGAGGGCGGCACCCTGGTGATGCCCTACTCGGAGACGGCGACGCTGAAGCTCGCCTACGCAATCTCGGTCCACAAGGCGCAGGGCTGCGAGGTGCCTGTGGTGGTGGCCGTCTGCCACCGCTCCCACACCCGGATGCTGAGCCGACCCCTGCTCTACACGGCGATCACCCGGGCGCGCAAAGACTGCGTCCTGGTCGGCGACTCGGCAGCGCTCGCGGCCGCCGTCAACCGCGGCGAGAGCGGCGGCCGCTGCTCCGGCCTGGCCGACCGCCTGCGTGGCGCCGCAGCCGCCTGAGCGGCCCCTTCACCTGCCGCGCCGTCCGGTGTGCCAGATTGGCGACTCGTGACCGATGAGACGAAAGCGGAGTCGCCGGCGGCGGCGGATCCACGCGAACGCGGGCACCTACCCTGGCTGGAGATCGGGATCACGGCGACCGCCTGCCTGCTGATCGCGATCCTCGTCATCGCGGTCCCCGCCCTCCGCCACGCCTTCGTCGCCGCGATCCACGGCGAAACCTCGGAAGTCCGCCACCAGATCAAGTCGCTCGGTGCCGGCGGACCGCTGATCATCGTCGGCCTCGGAGTGATCCACTCGGTGGTCCCCTACCCGGCCGAGATCGTGAACGCCGCCGCGGGCTTCGCCTACGGCTTCTTCGGCGGCCTCGGGATCGTCGTCATCGGCTGGATGATCTCGGCGATCGTCTGTTACTGGTTCGGCACCGGAGTGGCGCGGCCGCTGCTCGACCGCTGGTTCGGTGCCGAGCGCTTCGCCCGCTTCGAGCGGATGGTCGAACGCGGCGGCGTCACCCTGCTGATCGCCCTGCGCCTGCTGCCGATCGTCCCCTTCAGCCTGATCTCGGCGGCGGCCGGCGCCGCCCGCGTCCCCTTTCCCCGCTACTGCTGGACCACTGCGATCGGCTTCCTGCCGATCACCGCGCTGGCGGTCTACCTCGGCACGCGGCTGGAAGGGATCCGATTCACCGACCCGGCGGTGATCGGCGCGATCGTCGGCGTGGTGCTCCTGCTGCTGGTCGCCCACCTGATCATCAAGCGCTCCGGGGCCACCGACGACGGCCCGGGGGCTACCGAGACGCCGGCTTCGACTTCGGACGAATCTGCTTGACCCTGAACTTGTAGACGGTCGGCTTCGAGGCGAGGTTGCCCGCTGCGTCCATCGCCCGCACCTTCAGCACGTGGTGCTTGCCGGCGCTGAAGCGGTGCTTGAAGTTCTTGCCGCAGATCCGCAGCGGTTCTTTGTCGAACTGACAGTAGAAGGTGACCGGCGCCTCGTTCGACTTCAGCCTGAAGCGGAGGAGGACGCTGTTCTTCTTCGTCTTCACCACCTTCTTCGGATGGCGGACGATCGTCGTCTTCGGCGCCTTGGTGTCGACGGTGAAGGTGTAGACGCCGCTCGAGGCCTTGCGGCCCTGGGCGTCGGTGGCGGTGACGACGAAGCCGTGGCCGCCGTCGGCCAGCACGCTCGGCACGACGAAGGGCGAGGCGCAGGGCTGCGTCGCGCCGCCGTCCACCTGGCAGATGAAGGCGACCGGGCGATTGGAGGTGAATTCGAAGGTCGGGCGGTTTTCCTTGCCCAGCGCTTTCGGGCCCTTGGTGATCGTCACCGTCGGCGCCGGCGCTTTTTCTTCTTCTTCCACCGAGGCGACGACGTGGCTGGGCGGATCGTTCACCGGCGAAGCGCCGACCGCGGTCATCGCGGCGAGCGCGTTCACCATCCCGGCGCCGACGTCGAAGGGCGATTTCACTTCGGTGAATTTCGTCGCCGTCGATTTCAGCGCATTGGAGATCTGGGATGGCGTCGCGAGCGGATTTCCCTGCTGCATCAGCGCGGCGATCGTGGCGGCGTGCTCGGCGGCCTCGGAGGAGCCGCAGAACTGGTAGCCGACGCCGGGCACGAGTTCGCCGAAGAAGGTGGTCGAGGCGCAGTCGGTGGCGGTCATGTCGGGCTTCGAGATCACTTCCGGCGAGCCGAGTTTCGCCGCCGGGGTGACGCCGTCCACGGGCGCGAAGAGGTGGGTCACCGGGCCGCGCGAGGAGTAGGGCTCCGGCGCTTTCGGCGCGGTGTTCGATTCGCGCCAGTCGACTGCCGCGATCGTGTTCACCACGGCGGCGCCGTCGTGGCCGTAGATCGTCGGGCCGACGACGTCGGGGGCTTCGACTTTCCCTTTCGGATACTCGGTGTCGAGGACGCCGGCGCCGTCCTCGGCGAACTGGAGCTTCATCGGCGTTTCGACCGTTTTCGAGGCGGCCGGATTGCAGGTGCCGGCGCAGCGGGCGATCACCAGGCGGACTTCCTGGGTCGAGGCCGTCGGGTTCAGCCATTCGGCCCCGGCGATCGGCTGTGGGCTCAGCCCTTCGTTGCTGCCGCCTTCGCCGACGATCGCTTCGCTCGCGCCGCTGCCGGCGACGAGGAAGGCGAAGTAGTCCGATTTCACCCCGTACCACGGTTCCGCCCACTGGAGGAAGAGCTGCAGCGGCCGTTCGCGTTCGACCGTGATCCCGAATTCGGTGTCGACCGCGCCGCCCGGGTCGAAGTCCATGCATTCCGGTTCGTAGGGACCTTTTCCTTCGCTCGCCAGCGCTTCGTCCAGGAATTCGACGACTTTGGCGTTACAGCTGGCCGAGGAGCGGAATTTCGGCGCTTCCCAGGAAGAGATTTCTTCGCCCGCGGCGTTGAAGAGGTTTTCGTTGGCGGCGGCGCTGAAGTAGAGGACGCCCTTTTCGGTCACCCGCTTGATCGCCGCGACGATCGGACCGTCCTGGTAGTAGGGCTCGGTCTGGTAGCTGAGGTCGTCGACGATCACGTCGGCCCCGGCACCCCCGGCGCTGACCGGCGCCGCCAGCTTTTCGATGTTCTGCGCGTAGACGGTTTCGGTGGGCGCGCCGGTGGCGAAGGCGAGCTGCGCGTGCGGAGCCAGGTCGTGGACCACCCCGAGCATCGCCCGTCCCTCGTCGGTGTAGCTCGTCGGCTTCAGCCCCGGCGGGGCTTCGGCGATCACGTTGACCGGGAACTGCTGATCGCTGCAGGTGCTCGCCGGGCCGGGCAGGTCGTTGGTGAGTTCGTCTTCGTGGGCGTGGAAGGGGACCGGGTTGCCGTTCGCGGTGCTCGCCGAGTCGAAGGAGTCGGAGATCACCGCGATCGTCTCGCCGGCGCCGCGGGTGCTGTAGGCGGCGCGGGCGAGGTCGACTTTCAGCTGGCCGAGGCCCTGGGTGATCACCGAGCCCCCTTCGCAGAGCCCGTTCGACTGGACCGCGGCGGTGCCGGGGCCGCCGAGGTCGGAGACCTGCGGTGTGACCGCGGCGGTGATCGCCGCGACCCCGGGGACGGCGGCGAGGCTGTCGATGTCGACCGGATCGACCGCCAGCGACAGCGTCTGGTACCGGCGGGCGGCGTCGAGGACCCGGGCACCCGCTTCCTCGACCGCCGGGATCGCCGCGATCGCACCGCCGGCGAAGTGGGCTTCGACGATCACGTCGCCGTGGCTGCGGGCGAGCGTTCCGGGACCGGAGCCGACGATGCCGAGGGCGGCGTCCTGGCCGGCGACGGACTTCGCCGCCACCTGCGGTTCGGCGAGCGTGGCCAGCGCCGGGGAGAGCGATGCCGTCGTCGCGGCGCCGGCCGTGGCGGCCGGGGCGAGGAGGGCGGCCAGCGCTCCGAAGAGTGCGGCGAAGGACAGGGACGAACGGGAACGCGGGGTGCCGAGCATCTCTTGACCGTATCGACCGGCGGGGCGGCCCCTTTAGCCGCGCCTGCCTGCGTCCCCCGGCCTAAGCGCCGATCCGTTGGACGCGGAAACGGAACGAGGCGGGCGCCGAGGAGGCGTTCCCGGAGGTGTCGACGGCGCGCACCTTGACCACGTGACGGCCGATCCCGAAGCGGCGCTGGAAGCGTTCCCCGCAGCGGCGCGCGGCGGTCCGGTCGACCTGGCAGAAGAAGGTGACCCCGCTCTGGTCGGCGCGGAAGCGGAACTTCCCGACGATGCTCCGCTTGCGGGTCCGTTCGAGCGCCTTCGGGTGGCTGACGATCTTCGCCGTCGGCTTCGCGTCGCCGCCGCTCGACCGGGAAGAAGCGGACTTTGCCTTGCTCGTCTTCGTCGTCGTCTTGGTGGTCGCGCCGCTCGAGGAGACGGTCGGCGTCGAGGTCGTCGCTTCGGTCGACGTCGTCGGCACCGCCACCGCACCGACCACCGTGCTGGCCGGGTCGGACGCCGCCTGGCCGCCGATCGCGGCGATCGCCGCTTCGGCGTTCAGCATCCCCGCCCCGACCGCCGCCCGGGCTTTCACCGCGGTGAAGGCGGTCGCCGAGGATTCGAGCGCCGCGACGATCGAGCTCGGCGTCGCCGCCGGCTGGGTCTGCCGCATCAGCGCCGCGATGGCGGCGGCGTGCGGGGCCGCCTCGGAGGTGCCGCAGAAGTGCCAGCCGTCGGAGCGGAGGCTGGCGAAGAAGGTGGTCGAGGCGCAGTCGGTGGCGGTCGCGTTCGGCTTCTGCACCACTTCCGGCGACCCCAGTTTGGCCGCCGCGGTGCTGCCGACGACCGGGCCGAAATAATGGGTCACCGGCCCGCGCGAGGAGTAACGCTCGGGCCGGACGGGG
>ERZ778021.1222-NODE-1222-length-32280-cov-6.198821_pt1 | contig 32280 bp, 27 predicted proteins | sample MGYA00375751_ERZ778021 | MGnify/ENA primary metagenome ERZ778021 (study PRJEB29350, sample SAMN05389814) | bioreactor metagenome | isolation source: Thiocyanate stock bioreactor | place: South Africa: University of Cape Town | collected 2013-08-29 ... | reverse complement strand
GTCCCCCTCATCCGGCCCTGCGGGCCACCTTCCCCCGCGAGGGGGGAAGGCCGTTCATCGCTCTCATCCCGAGTGTCTTCGACGCAGCACCTCAAGGGGAGAAGGATGCTTGTCATGAGCCGGCTTTGACCTTGCTTCCGTCATGCCCTCCGCGCCCCGACGACCCTCACCCGCCGCTGCGCGGCTGCCCTCTCCCGGCGGGAGAGGGGACATTCAGGAGACGCTTTCCAGCGAGCGATACCCCGAAAATCGCATTCGAGTCTACACTCGAAATGGCCGTGTTTTGGCGCTCAAGTTATTTTCTATGATGGACTTGCGTCCGATGGCTTCGGTCGTCGCGACGACGAACGGACCGGAACGAACTCAGCGCGGGCGGGGCGTGCGGACGGGGGCCTGGGCGGTGGTGGGATCCTCGGGCCAGGGGTGCTTGGGATACCGGCCCCGGAGGTCCTTGCGGACCTGGTGATAGGTGGTCGCCCAGAAGCTCCGGAGGTCGGACGTCACCTGCACCGGCCGATGGTTCGGGCCGAGGAGTTCCAGCAGCAGCGGCACGCGGCCCCGCGCCAGCCGGGGGGCCTCGGGCCAGCCGAACAGCTCCTGGAGCTTGGCGGCGAGGACCGGCTGGCGGCCCGGCTCATAGTCCAGGCGGACGTTCCGGCCGCTCGGGATCGTGATCGAGGTCGGGGCGCAGGCGTCCAGCTCGCGGGACTGCTCGTAGGGGAGGAGGGGTTCCAGGTACGACACCTTCGACGCCCGCCGCACCTCGTCCATCCGGGCCTTGCCATGGCAGAGGACTTCCAGCGGGCCGGCGAGGGCGTCGTCGCCCAGCGCGGGCCAGGCCAGCTCGGGGACGGCCTCGCGGACGAACTCGTAGCGGGCGAGCCACGCCGCGGCGGCCGGGTCGTCGCGGAAGATCGCCCCGGCGCGGGGCCGCAGGGCTTCGAAGAGGGCGCGCGAGGTTTCGCGGCCGTCGGGGGCCTTCGCGGGGTCCTCGCGGATCAGGACGTCCTCGTACCAGAGCCGGTTCATCGCCGCGACCCGCTCCCGCGCGGCGTCGTACTCCACCCGCCGCTCGCGGCGGATCGACTGCGGGACCAACTCCTCCAGCCAGTCCAACTCCACGGCGCTGGCGATGGAGACCTGCAACTCCAGCGTCCCCTGCCGGCGCTCCTCGCGGGGGTCGAGCGCCAGGAAGAATTCCCCGTCGCGGACCACCGACTCCCGCGCCAGCCGCACGCCCCGGCCGCCGACCATCACGCCGGTCTCCTCCGAACCGCGTCGCATCACGACCCGGTCGGGATAGGCCAGGATCAGGAGCTTCAGCAGGGCCTCCTCGCGGGCGTCCGCGTCCATGCGGGATGCCCCGCCCGCGTCGAGCCTGGATCCCAGGCGGACCAGGTCGTCGCGGATCTTCGCCGCCTGGCGGGCCGCGCCGGGGTCGATGCCGCGGTCCTTGAGCGAGGGCGCGAACCGCGCGGCCTCGGCCTCCGCCAGCATGTCGAGCCGATCCAGCATGTCCGACGCCCCCCGACGGCCGCCGGGCCGGCGGCGCTCGGCGACGTCCTTCTCGGAGAGCAACGCCGCCAGCGCCGCGCCCTCGCGGAGCAGGCCCGCGTCGGCCGCCGCCAGCAGGAGCCGGGCGAGCCGGGGATGGACGGGGAGCGTCAGCATGCGTCCGCCCGTCGGCGTGATCCGCCGCGTCGTCGGGTCGAACGCCCCGAGCCGGGCCAGCATCGCCTCGGCCGCCTCGATCCGGGCGGGCTCGGGGGCCTCGTACCAGGCGAAGTCGCGGGGCTCGGCGACGCCCCACGAGTGGAGCGTCAGGAGCGTGGCGCCCAGGTCGACGCGGCGGACCTCGGGCGTCTCGAACGGCTCCAGCAGCGCGTGCCGCTGCTCCGACCAGAGCCGGATGCAGCGCCCCGGGCCGGTCCGCCCGGCCCGCCCGGCGCGCTGGTCGGCCGACGCCTTGCTGATCGGCCTCAGGTCGAGCCGGTCCAGCCCGCGCGAGGCGTCGTGGCCGGCCACCCGCGCCAGGCCCGAGTCGATCACGGTCGTCACGCCGTCGATCGTCAGCGAGGTCTCGGCGATGTTGGTCGAAAGGATGATCTTGCGTCGATGCGAAGGCCGCAGCGCCGCGTCCTGCTCCTCGGGCGGCAGCGAGCCGTGCAGCGGCAGGACGACGGCGTCGCGGGCCGAGGCGATCGGCCCGAGCGCCGATCGGGCGCGGCGGATCTCGGCCATGCCTGGGAGGAAGGCCAGGACGTGGCCGCGGTCGGCGGGGTCGGCCAGGGCGTCGGCGACGGCCCCGGCGATCGCCTCCGGGTCGGCCGGCCGGGCGGCGTCGCGGTAGGAGACGGCGACCGGGAACGTCCGCCCCGGGACCTGCACCACCGGCGCGTCCAGGAACGCGGCGACCGGCCCGGCGTCGAGCGTGGCCGACATCACCACGATCTTCAGGTCGGGCCGGACCTCGCGGCGGACCTCGCGCAGGAGCGCCAGGGCCAGGTCGGTGTGCAGGCTCCGCTCGTGGAACTCGTCGAGGACCACGGCGCCGACCCCTTCGAGGAACGGGTCGGCCAGGAGGCGGCGGGCGAGGATCCCCTCGGTCATGACGACGAGGCGGGAGTCGGCCGAGGCGCGGCGGTCGAACCGGACGTGGTAGCCGACCTCGCGGCCGAGCGTCCAGCCCTGCTCCTCGGCGATGCGGGCGGCCGTCGACCGCGCCGCGACGCGACGGGGCTGGAGCACGAACACCGCCCCCCCCGCCCCGCGGCGGGCCATCGCCGGCGGGACGCGGGTCGTCTTGCCCGAGCCCGGCTCGGCGACCAGCACGAGCGAGCCGCGGGCGTCGAGCGCGTCGAGGATCCGGGGCAGGCTGGGGTCGATGGGGAGCGGGGTCATGGCACCCGTCGGGCTCGCTCGGTCGGCCTTCGAAACGCGACGAAGCGGGGGGCGTCCCCGCTTCGCTTCGCACCGCGACGCGACGTCCAGCGTAGCGTCAGCTCTCGATCTTGAGAACCGGCGTCAGGCGGCCGTTGATGAACTTGTAGTAGGTGCCGGTCGGCTTGAGCGTCTGGCCGTTGCTGGCCCGGCCGCGAGCTTGCCCGGCGAAGGCGTACTGGGTGTTGGCGTTGGCCCGGAACCTGACCTGGCCGGCGCGGCCCGCCAGGCGGTTGAAGCCCTCGCCGGCGGTGAGGGTCGTCCGGCCGAACCAGCCGTGGGCCAGCGTGAAGCCCCCCCCGCCCTTCACCCGGTTCCTCCCGCCCAGGCCGCCGTCGATGGTGGCGGGGACCGTGACCGAGTCGTCCACCGAGATGTCGTCGTTGGCCTTGGAGCCCTGGATGATGATCTGGGACAGGGCCGACGGCACCGGCTGGATCGAGTCCAGCGTGCCGTTGACGAACACCTGGAGGTTCTGCGACGCCGGGATCGTCGGGGCGTCGGCCTGCTTCACCTCGATCGTGTTCGTGCCGCCGAAGAACTTGCCCAGGGCGATCGGCGTGGCGATCAGGACGTCGCCGATCAGCCGGACGGCCCTGGTGTCCCCGGCCGTGTAGACCTTGAACTTCTGGACGGCCGTCGAGCCGTCCGACGGGTCGGTCGCGGTGACGGTGATCGTCGCCGACTCGCCCGCCCCGGCCGCCGTCGTGTCGATCAGCAGCGCCCCGTTGGGGTTCTGGCTGGAGATCGTGGACGAGGTGATCGTCACCGGGTTGACCGGGATCGATTTCTCGGTCCCCCCGGTGGCGGTGACCGTCGTGATCTGCGACATCTTCTCCAGCGTGTCGAACCCGTCGACCTGCTGGCCGAAGATGGTGTACTTCTGGTTGATCGCCGGTTGCGGCCCGAACGTGATGAAGAATTGGGCGTCGCTGGTGTCGCCGGGGCCGGAGTTGGCCATCGCGAGCTGGCCGTAGCTGCTGAAGTCGACCGAGGGGTCCACCTCGATCCCGATCGGCGTCACGCCGCTGGACGAGGCCGTACTCGTGGCGCTGTTGGAGCCGCCCTGGGCGACGAAGCCTTCCACGATCCGCGGGAAGTAACGGCCGGTGTCGACGTAGTAGCCGTTGTTGCTGAAGTTGGTGATGCGGTCGACGGTCTGCGGGGCGACGTCCGGGAAGAACTGGAAGGTCAGCGGCTCATTGATGATGTTGGGGTCGTCGCCCCCGGACGAGAGGTGCTGGACGTTGATGGTCCAGAACTGGCCGTTGGCGACCGACACCTGGATGTTGGGGTTGTCGGACGTGGCGGTGAAGGTCTGGGAGGTCGCCCCGCTGGCGCTGCCGTCGAGGGTGAGCTGATACCCCTGACCGCTCGGGGCCGCGACGTCGGGGATGGGGGCGAGCGAGGCGGTCATCAGCCGACGGCCTTCGAGCGACTCGACGGCGGGGCGGCGCTTGATCCGCGTGGCGTGTGGGGCCGCACCGCTCGCTTGCGGGTTCGCAAGGAACGGACGTCTCCGAAGGATCCGGTGCCACATTGCGCTGCCTCCTGCCGCCCCTGTCCTGTCCATTCCCGCCGCGACCGGCGTCCGTGGGAGGTCGCCGATCCATCCGGTGGGTTGTATCGACCGTCGGGGATTTTGCCCTTGAGCCGGATTCGGGCCGTCCCCCTCCGCGATCGGTCGCACGCGGTCGGATCCCGTCGCAGGCCCTTGCCGCGACGAGACTTGCCTCCGCGGCCCCGGCTTGCGGCGTTGACACCCGTCGCGGCCGGACTTATAGTTGCAGGGTCACGCGGCCTAAGCATGGACATGGCGGGATTCTCTTCTTCGGGGGCCTCGGCTCGGCTTGGGTTCGTCTTCGGGATGCGCACGGACGTCTTGTTGGGGGATGAGCCCCTTTGAGCGAGCACGAGTCCTCCCACGCCCCACCCGACCCCTCCGGCGGTCGCGCGCCCCAGGCGGGCTCGCGCGTGCAGGGGACGTCGCGCCCGTCGCGAGCCGGTGCGGGGCCTGGGGCCGAGCCCGACGCCCCGACGGCGGCCCGCGGCTCCAGCGTGGACTCCAAGCGGGCGGCGGCGGCCCGCCCGCCCGCGGCGTCGCTCCCCCGACCCGGGGACGTCCTGGGGACCTTCGTGCTGGAGGAGGCGATCGGCGCCGGCGGCATGGGGGCCGTGTTCCGCGCCCACGACGCCACCCTCGACCGCGAGGTCGCGCTGAAGCTCCTCCCCCCCGATCAGGTCGAAGACCCCGAGGTCGTCCAGCGCTTCTACCAGGAGGGTCGGTCGGCGGCCCGGCTCGACCACGAGAACATCGCCCGGGTCTACAGCCTGGGCCAGGACGGGCCCTTCCACTACATCGTCTTCGAGTTCGTCGAGGGGGAGACGATCCGCCGCCGGGTCGACGAGCGGGGCCCGATGTCGGTCGCCGAGGCCGTCGACGTCACGCTCCAGATGGCCCAGGCGCTCGTCCACGCCTCGCTCCGCGGGGTCGTCCACCGCGACGTCAAGCCCTCGAACATCATCATCACCCCCGAGGGCCGGGCCAAGCTGGTCGACATGGGCCTGGCCCGGCGGTTCGAACGCCAGGGCGAGCGCGGCGGGCTGACCCAGACCGGCATGACCCTGGGGACGTTCGACTACATCAGCCCCGAGCAGGCCCGCGACCCGCGGGACGTCGACGTCCGCAGCGACCTGTACTCGCTGGGCTGCACCCTGTTCCACATGCTGACCGGCCGGCCCCCCTTCCCCGGCGGGACGGTGCTCCAGAAGCTTTTGCAGCACCAAGAGGAGGCCCCGCCCGACGTCCGGGAGCTGAACCCCGACGTCCCGCCGGCCCTGGCGAAGGTGCTCGACAAGCTCATGGCGAAGGACCGCGACCGCCGCTGCCAGTCGCCGGAGCAGCTCCTGCGCGACCTGCTCGGCGTCGCCGGCCGGGCCGGGATCCCCCTGCCCCGGTTCGAGACCTCCGCGATCCCCGCCGAGCGGCCGGCGTGGGAACGCCCGGCGGCCTTCGCGACGCTGGCCGGCTTCCTGCTGCTGGCGGCCGGCCTCTTCTACTGGGGCCGGGAGCTGCTCGACCCCTCGGCCACGACCCCGACGGTCGACTACCCGTCGCTGAGCGCCTCGCGGGCCGCGTCGAATCCCCGGCCCCCGGCCCCGTCGGCGAGCCCCGCGACGACGACCCCCGCGCCGCCGGCCGCCCCGCGGAAGATCGACGTCCGGCCGGGCGACGACCTGGCGTCGATCCTGGCGTCGGCCCCACACAAGTCCATCGTCACCCTGACGGAGGACGGGCCTTATCTGCTGACCGGTCGCGCCCCGGCCCCCCGCGGGGAGGCCCGCGACGTCACGATCCGGGCCGAGGTGGGCAAGCGGCCCGTCCTCCGGTTCGTCGCCGACGCCGGCGGCGGCGACCGGCCGGCGACGGCCCTGCTGGCCTTCGCGCGCGGCCGGGTCGCGATCGAGGGCCTGACCTTCGAGGCCGAGGGTCGCGCCCTGGACGACCGGCTCGCCGCCATCGTCCTCGACGACGCCGAACTCCAGCTCGCTGGCTGCGTCTTCCGGCGAGGACCCGGGGCGGGGGCGGGGATCCCGGCGGTCCTGGGCCGGGTCGCGTCGGCCGACGCGGCCGGGGACCGGCCGCCGGCGATCGTCGCCCGCCAGTGCCACTTCGACCCCGGCGCCGCGGCCGTCGAGTGCCGGGGGCCGGCGGACGTCAAGTTCTACGACTGCACCTTCGGCCCTGGCGGCCCGGCCGTGGTGCTGGACGATCCCGGAGGCCCGACCGGCCCGCGCGACGTCTCGGCCGTGCGGTCCAGTTTCATGGCCGGCCCCTCGCCGGTGTTCCTCGTGCGCGGCCCGCAGGCCGGCTTCCGGGTGGACGACTGCGTCCTGGCCCCGGGCGACGCCTCGGCGGCCGCCCGCGTCCTGGCCCTGGTCGACTCCCCTCGCGACCTCGCCTGGATGGGGCGGGGCAACCTCTACGGCCCGTTCGACGCCTTCCTCGAAGTCGCCGGCAAGCCGTCGTCCGAGGACGCCGTCCCCGACTTCGAGCGCTGGCGTTCGGGCCTGCGCGAGGACCGTTCCGTGCTGGCGACCTCGCCGGTGTGGGAGTCGTCCGACCCGGCCCGCGAGCTGGCCCGGGGGCCCGAGGCCCCCACGCTCGCCTTCCGGCTCGCCGCGGCCGACGACCGGCCGTCCCCCGTAGGTGCCCGCAAGGGGCCGTTCGGCACCCAGATCGTCGAGCCCGCCGCGCCCCGCCCCGCGGCCGAGGCCCCCGCGACCGCCATGGCCACGTCGACGGCGTCGGAGCCGGTGAAGTCGGCCTCCGCGGCCCCGGTCGCGAAGCCGGACGGGGTCCGGGAACCCTCGCCGGTCGTCGAGCCGGACGAGCCCCCGGAGATCCCGACCATGCCCCCCATGGTCAACGCGGACCCGGACGAGGCCGAGCCGACCCCGCCCGCCCCCGTCGCCGTCGCGGGCCCCCCCGCCGAGGCGACCCGCGCCGCCGGCGAGGGCCGAGCCCCGGCCGAGGAGGACCTGGTCCGCAGCGCCGAGCAGCTCCAGAGCATGATCGCCCTGGCCGCCCAGCAGGGGGCCGGGGGGGGCGAGTTGCACGTCGCCGCCGGGGCCGAGCTGGAGCTGACGACCCTGACGCTCCCGTCGGGCTCGTGGACGATCGCCGCCCAGCCGGGCGAGCGCCGCCCTCGCCTGCGGTTCCACGCGTCCCCGTTCGGATCTTCCACGAGCTGGACGGCCCTGTTCCAGGTCCCGTCGGGCGAGCTGAAGCTCCAGGGGCTCGACCTCCAGGTGGAGGACGCCGATCACCAGTCGATGGGGAGGCTCGCCGCCGTGAGCGTCGCGGCGGGGGCCTCGCTGGAGCTGGCCGACTGCACGATCAGCGTGGTAGGTCGCGCCCCATCACACGCCGCGATCGCCGTCCCGCCGCCGCGCGACCCGACCGGGCGCGGCGTCGTCAGGCCGGCCGTCGTCCGGATCCGGGACGGCTTCGTCCGCACGGTGGGGGACGGCATTTTCGTCGCCTCCGGCCAGCGGCTCGACGCCCGGCTGGACAACGTGGTCGTCGCGGCCGACGGCAGCCTGCTCCACGCCCAGGGGGGGAGCGGCCGATCCCCGGACGGGCCCTCGCTCGCCCTGAAGATGGAGCGCGTCCTCGCCCGCGCCCGGGGGGGGCTGGTCCACCTGGACGGCTCGGCCGACGAGGCGGGGCTGCCGATGGCCGAGGTCGCGGCCCGCGACTCCGTCTTCAGCACCGGCGACGCCGGCTCCCCCCTCTTCCGCGTCGACGGCCGGGGCCGATCCGACGCGCTCGCCGACCGCATCCGGTGGACGGGCGAGGACGTCGGCTACCACGACGTCACCACCTACCGCGCGGACGACGTTGGCCGCATCGGCGTCTCCCCCAGGCGCTACGCCCGCTCCGACTGGCTCATCAACTTCGTCGCCCGCGACGACGCCCCGGTCCTGGACGTCGAGTTCGCCGACCGCAAGGCCCCGGCCCTCCCCGCCCGCGACCTCACGCCCCAGGCCCTCCGCCTCGCCCCCGGCGGCCCGTTCGCCCGCAAGGGGCCCGACTTCGCCGCCATCCCCCCCGCGCCGGCCGCGGGGTCGTGAGCCGCTAGGGACGACCGGCCCCCGGTCGCATCCCGACCAGCCGTTCGACCTGCGCGCGGCGGAACGGAACGCCCGCGCCGGGGGGCGGCGGGGCCGGGACCAGCGCCCGCGCGATCGCCGTTCCCAGCTCGTCGAGTCCCGTCCCCGCCTCGGCCGAGACGACGACGAAGGGAACGCCTGCGAAGACTTTCGCCGGCTCCCACGCGGCGGGGAGGTCGGCCTTGCTGGCGACGATCAGCGTGCTCGCGGCCGGGGAGGCCGCGTCCCCCGGCTCCAGCGGGCGCGAGCGGTCCAGGACCAGCAGCGTCAGGTCGGCCCGCTCGCGCTCGCGCAGGGCCCGCTCGACGCCCGATCGCTCGACGGCGTCCTCGGCCTCGCGGACGCCGGCGGTGTCGACCAGCTCCACGGGCCAGCCGTCGAATGCGGTGCGCACGGTCACGGCGTCGCGGGTCGTGCCGGGCGTCGGGGCGACGATCGCCCTCGCGTAGCCGGCCAGCGCGTTGAGCAGCCGGCTCTTGCCCGCGTTCGGCCGCCCGGCGATCGCCACCCGCCAACCGTCCACTAGCCGCACGCCGACCCGGCCGCGATCGATCAGCGCATCCAGCCGCGACGCCGCGTCCTCGCCCCCGCCCGCGATCGCCGTCACCTCCCGGTCGAGCGCCCCCTGCGCCTGCTCCAGCAGGATCTCCGCCGTCCGGAGCGTCGACGCCCGCGCCAGGTCGTCCCACGCCTCGGCCGCGGTCGGCGTGGGGACGGCCGATCGTAAGAACGCCGACGCCTCCACGAGCCTGACGCCTCGCCCGGCCAACGCCCGGACGACCAGGTCGATCGCGGCCGAGCCGCCGTGGCACTGGACGTCCACGCCGCCGGGATCGCCGTCGAGGACCACCGCGACGACCTCGTCCCCCAGCCCCGCGCCCAGGCGGCCGAACCGGGGACGCATCGGCGCCGTATCCGCGAGCGACGCCCCGCGCATCGGGCGGAACGCGGCGTCGACCGCCTCCAGCGCCCCTGGTCCCCACGCGCGCACCACGGCCACCGCCCCGCGGCCGGGAGGTGTCAGCACGGCCATGAGCGGGGCGTCCGTCGGCAAGTCTCGCGCTCCATACCCAGGTCGACGCCGCCATCCCGCCGTGATAGAGTACCGGGGCGATGGGGCTTCGAGGTCTGGAGCAAGGATCCCGCATGGCCTACTGGTTGTTCAAGTCCGAGCCCGAATGTTACTCCTACGCCGACCTGGAGCGCGACGGCTCGACGGGGTGGAACGGCGTGCGGAACTTCCAGGCGCGGAACTTCCTGCGCGACTCGGTCCGGGTCGGCGACGGCGTGCTGTATTACCACTCCAACGCCGCCCCCCCGGCCGTCGCCGGGATCGCCGAGGTCGTCGAGGCCGGGCATCCCGACCCGACCGCCTTCGACCCGGAGTCCGAAGAATACGACCCCAAGAGCAAGCCCGACGCCCCGACGTGGTTCCAGGTGACCATCAAGCCGGTGCGGCCCGTCGACCCACCCCTGAGCCTGGCCATGCTCCGCGAGGTCGCCTCGCTGGCGGGGATGGAGCTGCTCCGCAAGGGGAGCCGGCTCTCCGTCCAGCCGGTGACGGACGCTGAGTGGAAGGCCGTCCTGGACCTGGCCGGCATCAAGCCCGCGAAGAAGTCGCGGAAAGGCTGAGCGACGCATGGCGAGACTCGAACACTTCGCGATCTACGCGGCCGACCTGGAAGCCCTGAAGGACTTCTATGTGCATGTCATGGGGATGAAGGTCGCCCGCGTCGGCGGCGGCAATCCCCCCGGCGGCTACTTCCTCGCCGACGACCACGGCGGCGCCATCGAGATCATCGCCCGCCCCGCCGGCGAGGCGAACGCCGACCAGCGCTGGGTGTGCCACCTCGCCTTCTGGGTCGACGACGTCTTCGCGAAGAAGGCCGAGCTGGAGCGGCTGGGCCTCCGCTTCGAGGTCGACACCGCGGCCGACGACGCCGAAATCAAGACGTGCTTCTTCAACGATCCCGAAGGCAACCGCTGCCAGCTCGTCTGGCGGAGCAAGCCGCTGGTGGATTGAGGGCCGCCCCTCACCGCAGGTCCGCGTCGAACCCGATCCGCTGGCCGGGGACGAGGCGGTCGGACTCGATGGTTAGCTCGCCGCCGGCGGCCTCGATCGGGAACGTCCGCGATTCGCCGGGGAGCAGACCCTTCAGCGACACGGTCGAGCGCACGCCGCCGACGGCCGGGTGGGCGTCGTGGTAGATCGGGGCGACGCCCCGGTTCTCGATCGTCGCGACCGATCGCTCGGCCGAGCCGCGGAACTCGACGACGCGGAAGCGATAGCCGCACGCCAGGCCCGCCGCGCGGATCCGCTCGGGCTTCTGGTGTTTCGGCTGGGCGTCGCCGATCATGAACGTGATGTGGAACTTCGCGGCATGGTCCTCGAACGGGACGCCGTGCGGGCCCTTCGGCGCGAGGGCCTGCGCCTGGTCCTTCGGCTCGTAGAAGCTGAATTCGCCGCCGGTCGGGGCGACCTTCCAGCGGTCGCGGCCCAGGGCGATCCAGTTCGGCTCGTTCTCCCGGCTGTGCTTCGCGTGATTGAACGAGTCGTCGAACACGCCGAACGGCAGGGCGAGCAGCGCCTCATCGCCCGCGAACGGGGCGTGGTCGCCCGCGGCGTCGACCGAGATCATCCAGGGCGTTTGATGGAACGCGGCCGTCATGTCGCGGGCGAACTGACGCTGATAGTCGAGCGACGGGAACGTGCCGCCCAGCGTCATCGGGCCGTCGTAGATGTGGTATTCGGACCAGAGCCCGAAGCCGACCTCCAGGAACGCCAGTCGCGGGTCGCGGTCGTACCGCTCGGCGAACCGCCGGAAGAACTCCGCGACGGCGCGCTGCAACTCGGGGTGCGACCAGTCGGAGAAGCCGGTCTTCTTCTTCTCCGAAAGCGCCGTCTGCCCCTTGTAGTCGGGCAGTTTCTGGATGTACGTCGGCACGCCCGAGGGCTTGCCGACGTAGGTGTCGTAGAACCGGAGGATCGCCTGATGCTTGCGGCCGGCGACCTCGTCCAGCAGCCTGTCGACCGGCCCCCAGTCGTATTCGTCTCTCCCCCGGATCACCTGGGAGTACGGGAAGTAGCTGTATTCGAGCTGGATCGGCGCGGTGCGGACGGCCTCGTTGGTCGTCCACAGGACGATGCCGGTCATCGGCTGGACCTCGCGGACTTCCGACTTCAGCGGGATCGGGCGGAGGTCGTCCGCCCGTCCCGTGGAAGCCAGGGCCCAGCAAGCCGCCAGCCCGAAAGACAGCCTGGAATTCATCCGATCATCCCTTGATGACCCCGACCGGCCGGAGCCGGGCGACCTTCTTGGAGATGTCGGCCTTGTCCACGACGTCCACCACGAGGTCGACGTCCTTGTACGCGGCGGGCTGCTCCTCGGCCAGGCCCTTGTGGCCGCGGGCCTTGGCGATGATGCCGAGGGCGTCCAGCTCGCGGTCGATCCGTCGGCCCTCGGCGAGCTTGACGGCGGCGGTGCGGCTCATCATCCGCCCCGCGCCGTGGCAGCTCGACCCGAACGAGTGGATCATGCTGCCGGGCTGGCCGGCGAGGACCCAACTCGCCGTCCCCATGCTGCCGGGGATGATGACGGGCTGGCCGGTCTCGGCGTAGGCTTCGGGGATCTCGGGATGTCCGGGGGGGAAGGCCCGCGTCGCTCCCTTGCGGTGGACGCAGACCTCCTTCTCCACGCCGCCGCCGACGTCGTGCCGCTCGAACTTGGCGATGTTGTGCGCCACGTCGTACACCAGGTCCATCCCCAGCTCCTGCCACGGCTTGCCGAAGACCTTCGCGAAGACCTCGCGGGCCTGGTGGGTCAGCAGCTGGCGGTTGCACCACGCATAATTCGCCGCGGCCCGCATGGCCCCCAGGTACGCCTGGCCTTCGGGGCTCCGCACCGGGGCGCAGGCGAGCTGGCGGTCGGGGAGCGTGAAGCCGTACTTCTGGGGGGCGTCCTTGAACACCGTGAGGAAGTCCTCGCAGACCTGGTAGCCCAGCCCGCGCGAGCCCGAATGGATCAGGACGGTGATCTGGCCCTCGTGCAGGCCCATCACCTTCGCGGCGGGCTCGTCGAGGATGCGGTCGACGACCTGGACCTCCATGAAGTGGTTGCCCGAGCCGAGCGTCCCGCACTGGTCGGCCCCGCGCAGGATGGCGCGGTCGCTGACGCGGCCGGGGTCGGCGTTGTCGAGCCGGCCGCCGGCCTCGGCGAACTCGACGTCGCGATCGGTCCCCCACCCCTTGCCGACGACGTACGAGACCCCCTGCTCCATCAACTGCACGAGCTGCGGCTTGGTGAAGGCGAACGGCCCGCGCTGGCCGACGCCGGTGGGGACGTCGCGGAAGAGCTGCTCCACCAGCGGGCGGATCTTCCCCTTCACGTCGGCCCACTCCAGGTCGGTGCGCAGCAGTCGGACGCCGCAGTTGATGTCGTAGCCGACGCCGCCGGGCGAGATCACGCCCCCCTCCTCGGGGTCGGTCGCCGCCACGCCGCCGATGCAGAAGCCGTAGCCCCAGTGGATGTCGGGCATGGCCAGGCTGGCCTTCTGGATCCCCGGCAGCGTGGCGACGTTCGCCACCTGCTCCGGACCCTGGTCGGCCCGGATGTGCCCGATCAGCGCGTCGTCGGCGAAGATCACGCCGTCGACCCGCATATCCTCCCGATAGTCCTTCGGGATCCGGAACTGGAACGGCGAAATCGCCTCCAGCGGCCCCGCGAATCCGGCCTTCGCCATCGTACCACCCTCCCGCCTCATGCTCGGATGAGACGCCATTGTCATTCGCATCGGTTCGACGGGTCAAGGACGCGGGGCGGGGCGTGCAGGTTCGGCGCCGGGCGCGGGCTCACCGGCCGAGCCGATCCGCCAGGACGTCGCCCGTCGCCGTGCCGAATCGCGCGACGTCCTCGGGCGTCCCCTCGGCGACGATCCGGCCGCCGGCCTCGCCCGCGCCGGGGCCGAGGTCGACGATCCAGTCGGCGGCCAGCATGACGTCGGGGCTGTGCTCCACGACGATGACCGAGTGGCCGCGGTCGACGAGGTTCGACAGGGCGTCCAGCAGCCGGACCATGTCGGCCGGGTGGAGGCCGGCGGTCGGCTCGTCGAGGATGAACAGGGTGTGGGTGATGTTGCCGACGCGGTTGAGCGCGGCCGTCGAGCCGCCCAGGAACGCCGCCAGCTTCAGGCGTTGGGCCTCGCCGCCGGAGAGGGTGCCGGCGGGCTGGCCGAGCCGCAGGTAGTCCAGGCCCAGGTCCAGCAGGGGACGCAGCCGCGACTGGATCCGCGGCCGGCTCCGGAAGAAGGCGAACGCCTCGCGCGCGGTCAGGTCCAGCACCTCCGCGATCGTCTTGCCGCGGTAGGTGACGTCCAGGATCTCCGGCCGGTAGCGCGTCCCCTTGCAGTCCGGGCAGCGCACGGTCACGGCGGGGAGGAATTGCATCTCGATGCGACGGATCCCCTCCCCCTTGCACGCCGAGCATCGGCCGCCGTCGACGTTGAAGCTGAACTTCGCCGCCCCGTAGTTGCGGAGCTTCGCCTCGTGCGTGGCGGCGAACGTGCGTCGGATCTCGTCGAACGCCTTCAGGTAGGTCGCGGGGTTCGCCCGGCCCGATCGGCCGATCGGCGACTGGTCCAGCCGCTCGACCTGGGCCAGGTCGCCGATCCCCTCCAGCGATTCGAACGGCAGCGTCGGGAGCGATTCGCCCGCGATCGCGTCCCGAAGCGCGGGATAGAGCGTCTGCTCCACGAGCGACGACTTGCCCGCGCCGCTGACGCCGGTGACGACGCACAGGACGCCGAGCGGGAACGTCGCGTCGATCCCCTTGAGGTTGCGTCCCGAGGCCCCGCGCACGGTCAAGAAGCCGCGCGACGGGGCGCGGCGGGACGCGGGCCGGCCGACCGTGCGGCGGCCGGCCAGGAAGTCGGCCGTGGCCGAGCCGGGGGCGTCGACGAGGCCCGCGGCAGGCCCTGCGTAGAGGACCGAGCCCCCTGCCTCGCCCGCGCCGGGGCCGAGGTCGACGGCGAAGTCGGCCGCGCGGATCACGTCGGCGTCGTGCTCCACGACGATCGGCGTGTTCCCCTCGTCGCGGAGCCGGACCAGGGCGTCGACCATCCGGCCGACGTCGCGCGGGTGGAGGCCGGTCGTCGGCTCGTCCAGGACGTAGAGCGTCCCCACCAGGCCCGTCCCCAGGGCGCGGACGAGGGTCGCCCGGCGCAGCTCGCCGGTGGAGAGGTCGCGGGCGGGGCGGTCGAGCGTCAGGTGGGCCAGGCCGATGCGGTCGAGCGCTGCGAGCCTCTCGGCAATCCGGGCCCGCTGCTTCGCCGCGTCGGCCGGCTCGTCGGGGACCGCCCAGGAGTCGAGCGTCTCGCGGGCGCGGTCGACCGTCAGGGCGGAGAACTCGGCGATGCTCCGGCCGCCGATCCGGACGGCCAGCGCCTCGGGCCGGAGCCGGGCGCCGCCGCACGCCTCGCAAGGCCGGCCGTCGGCGTCCGCGCCCAGGCCCTCGCAGCGCGGGCAGGCGCCGAGGGGGCTGGTCCAGCGGAACAGGTTGGGCTGGGGCTCGACGTGGTCGGCGCCGCATCGGCTGCATCGCCAGCCCCGGACGAAGGTCCGCACGCCGGCCTCGGAGACGATCCGGCAGCGGCCGAGGCCGCGCCCGAAGGCCGTCTCGATCGAGTCCAGCCGTCGCGGCGTGGCGTCGCGGCCCCGGACCAGGCGGTCGACGATCGCGTCGACCTGGGACGGGGCGTCGACGGGGAGCCCGGCCGCGTCGAGGGGCCCGGACGTCAGGTCGATGCGGCGGTCGCCGGCGCGGAGGCGCGTCAGCCCCTGTTCGAGCAGCGTCCGCCCCAGCGCGGCGAGGTCGGTCCCGGGGAGGAGGTCGATGGGGAAGGCGACCTCGTATCGCGTCCCCTCCGGCTGCGCGTCGATCGCGTCGGCGACGGTGAGCGGCGTGGCGGGGAGGACGCGCTCGCCGCAGGCGCGGCAGTGGACCTCGCCGCGGCGGGCGAAGAGGAGCGCGAGGTGGTCGTGGGCTTCGGAGATCGTGCCGACCGTCGCCCGGCCGGACGGCCGCGAGCCCGCGCCGGGGGCGACGGCCGGCGGCAGGCCCTCGATGCGGTCGACGTCGGGCTTCTCGGCCGGCTCCAGGAACTGCCGCGCGTAGGCCGAGAAGGTCTCGACGTACCGACGGCGGCCCTCGGCGTACAGGGTGTCGAAGGCCAGCGAACTCTTGCCCGCCCCGCCGACCCCGGTGACGACGACCAGCCGGCCCAGGGGCAGGTCCAGGTCGATCCCCTTCAGGTTGTGCGTCCGCGCGCCCCGGACCTTGATGCGGGCGTCGGGCTGGGGCATCGGCGGGCCTCGGGGTGGAAATGGGAGCGGCGAGCCGGAAGGTCCGGCTCGCCGCGCGATGGGTCGATCAGCCTGGCGGGCCGCCCGGGATCAGGGGTTGGCCTTCGGCAGGCTGAAGCCGGTCTGGACGAAGCCGTCGTCGTCCATGACGCTGTAGCTGCCGCCGAGCGTCAGGTACTTGGCGAAGACCTCGAAGTCGGGCATCTTGGCCGGGTCGACGAGCTGCGGGATCTCGGGGACGGGCTGGCCGGGGCGGCTGGCGGCCATCCCCTGCTTGACGGCCTGCTCGAAGCGGCCGGACTTGAACATGTCATACGTCAGGCGGGCCTGCTCGTCGGGCCTGACGAAGGTCATGCCGCTGACCTTCTCCGGGAGCTCCTTGGCGACCGTCTGGTACTCGGGGCTCTCCGCGAGCGGGACGACGCCGGGGCGGAGCACCTGCTCCAGCAGGGTGGCGTCGGTCGTCAGGAAGAGGGCGTCCTTGGCGATCGTCAGGCTGATGGGGCCCTTGAGCTGGGGCTGCACGCCGTTCTGGGCGGGCATGTCGGGCAGCTCGAAGTCGTAGATCGTCGCGCCCTGGAACTCGCGCTTCTTGGGCGAGGCGTGGGCCAGCTCCATCAGGCGGTTCAGCGTCCCCTGGAAGGCCTTGGGGTCCTCCAGCGCGACCGAGACGACGACGCGCTGGCTGTCCTCCTTGATCGGCTTCTTGAAGTCGCTGACCATGGTGATGCGGTCGCCGATCGGGCCGAAGAGGTCCTTCTGGAACGAGAGCGGCTGGCCCCCCTCGGGGCCGACGAGCTGCTGCTCCAGAACGTTGAGCATGCCGGGCTGGAACTGGTTGACCAGGTCCTCGATGGCCTTGTAGGCGTTGTCCAGGTCCCAGGAGAAGGTCTGGTAGCTGGCGACGGCGGCCGGGACCCAGGGCTCGGGGCGGACGGCGACGGGCGGGAACGAGAAGATCTTCAGCAGGCCCTTGATGCCGCCGGCGGGGGCGTTGAAGAAGGTCTTGGTCAGGCTGCTGTAGCCGCCGGCGTTCAGCGAGAGCGTGCCGCCGACCGACTTGAGGCCGTCGAGGCCGAGGGCCTGGATCTGGAAGGCGAGCTGCTGGGCCTGGGCGTCGTTGCCGCGGGCGCCGGCCTTGGTGGCGAACTTGATCAGCTTGACGACGTCGGCGAACCAGATCACCTGGGCGGACTCGCCGCCGATCTTGTTCTGGGTCTTGACGAACGCCTCGCCGGCGCCGAGGGAGGAGGAGCCGCGGCCCCCGGCGTTGGTCGCCAGGTCCTTGATGGCGGCGACGTCGCTCCCGAGGAAGAACGTGCTGCCGGAGTAGGTCCAGACGACCGGCGGCGGGGCCGGCTTGTCGTCGCCGGGCTCGTCGGGCGGGGTGATGACGTGCAGCGGGTTGCCGTTGAAGGTCTCGACGGCGACCTTGGCGCCGTTGTCGGCCGCCTGCTTGTTGCTGCGGGTCAGGACCTCGGCGAGCTTGGGGGCGTTGTCGCCCGCGTCGGCGATGATCGCCAGCGAGACCGTCGGCTTGTCGTCGGCCCCGGCGATCGCCGCGATCGCGACGGCCCCCTTGGGCAGCTCGGCCAGTTCCTTCAGGGAGACGCCCACGCGCTCCTTCAGGGCGTCGCTGGTCGGCTTCGCCTTCTCGATGAAGTCGGCGCGCAGGTCCGCCATGGCCGGGTCGGCGAGGAGCTGGCCGTAGGTGCTGGCGCGGAACGCCTCGCGGAACTTGCCCACGTCGGCGACCTTGAGGAAGAAGAGGGTCGAGTCGGGGAGCACCTGCTCCGGCGTGGCCGCCCCGAGGGACGTCAGTCCGAGCATTCCGACGAGGGCCAGGCGAAGAGTCGCCCCCTGGGCCTTAGGCATCGATCAACACTCCATTCTGCTGGCTGGCGCGCCACGGCTCACCGGCCGGGAACGAGACCTGTCACGTCACGCGGCCTGGCGGCCGATGACCCTTGCTTCCTCACCGCGAAAGCCCGATGCGGGCACCCGCCCGGCGACGGCCGGCGGGGCGCCCTCGGCGGGGCGATCGGCTCACTTCGACTCGCCGGGCTTGCCGATCAGGCCCTCCGGCTTCTCGCGCCGGGGGCGTCGAGGCGGGTCGAGGTAGCGGTAGCCGCTGTTGGGGTTGGTCTTGTCGAACGCGAACGCCTCGCGATGGCGGATGAAGTCCTTGACGTAGGCGATCGGGATCGCGAACCCCAGGTTGTCGGCCATGTCCGCCCGCGCCCCCCGGCTGGTCACCCCCACGACCTCCCCGCGCTGGTTGAACAGGGGGCCGCCGGAGTTGCCGGGGTTGATGGCGGTGTCGGTCTGGATGTAGAGCTGGCCTTCCAGGTTCCGGCTGCGATTGCTCACGATCCCCTGCGTCACGGTCCGCTCCATCCCGAGCGGGTTGCCCACGGCGAAGACCGAATCCCCCGAGTTCACTTCCTCACTACCCAGGATCGCGTGGCCGGGTTTCACGTCCGCGCCGAGGGGGAGCTTGATCAGGGCCAGGTCGAAGAATGGGTTGATCGCGACGATCTCCACGTCCTCCACGCGCCGCCGCGACAGCCCGCCGCCCGGGGCGTTCTGGTAGAGGATCGCGGCGATCCGCGTCTCGCCCTCGATGACGTGCGCGTTGGTGATCGCGTAGCCCTGGTCGTTGATGAGGAAGCCGGAGCCCTTCCCCGAGGGGGTCTCGATCGCGACGACGGCCTCGCCGTGCTTGGCCACCAGCTCCTTCACCGGCGCGGGCCGCAGCGATCCGGTCGCGAAGAACCCGGACGGGTCGGCGACCGTCGTCCCGGGCTTCGCGACGACCTCGCCCGACGCCTCCTCGCCCTTCGCCCGCCGGGCGATCGACTCGCGGGGGACCTTCAGGAGGTCGTACCCCAGGTCGACGTACAGGGCCTCGGGCTTCTCGGCGACCACGTCGCCGACGACGCGCTGGCCGTCCTTCAGGACGATCGTCTCGAAGCCGTCGCCGAGCGCCTCACCGGCCCCGGCCGCCAGGACGAGGAGGGCGGCGTACGTTCCAATCCTGCGGATAGACATGGGCGGCGGAGTCCTTCGTGGGTTCGGCCCGTCCCGGCCCCGGGGGGGCCGCGCCGCTTCATTGTAAGAGCCCTCGCAGGCGTTGCAACCCTGGCGATTCGCCCCGCGCGGGGGAAAATCTCGGGGTTCCGCCGGCCGACCGGGCCAGTTTGCTCGAACGGCGGCTAAACTTGAAGACGACTTGACGGACTTTGACGGTGCGGGATAGCCTGCGGCCTCCACACCCGGACGCGCCCGCACGTCGATTCCGTCCGCCGAACGAATACGCTCTGGACCTCGTCCCTCTCGCGGGACATAGACCTGGGGAGACTGTCCCGTGTCGATCCTCACAAGGCGGATCGCGCTCGCCCTGGCGCTCTCGACGACGGCCGTCGGCCTCGCCCGGGCGCAGGACGCCGCCCCCGCCGGCCTCCAGCCCGAAGACCAGATCCACCCCACGCCCGACCCGGCGCCCAAGCTGATCCCCGAACTGCCGACGATCCCCTGGCGGCACGACCGCGTCTCGTTCGGCGGCTGGACCTCGATCAAGACCGCGCCGCTCCCCAAGGACCGCGCGGGGATCTGGGTCCTCGACTTCGCCTACAAGCCGCTGCGGATCCAGACGGTCGAGATCCCCGGCAAGGGGCGTCGCGCCGTCCACTACCTCTATTACAAGGTCGTGAACCGCACCGGCACGCCCCGGCCGTTCCTGCCCCAGTTCATCATGGTGAACGAGCGCGGGCAGAAGTTCGAGGACGCCGTGATCCCGGAGGCGATCCCGATCATCAAGAACCGCGAGGATCCCACCATCGCCCTCCGCGGCGCCGTCGACGTGATGGGGACCATCCCCCCCAGCACCAAGCAGGGGGTCGACGACGCGGTCTTCGGCGTGGCCGTGTGGGAGCGGTGGGACACGTCCTCCGACCGCTACAGCATCTACGTCCGGGGCCTCTCCGACGGCTACAAGGAGATCACCCCCCCCGACGGCGGCAAGCCGATCGTCCGCTACAAGACCCTCAAGATCGACTACATCCGCCGCGGCGACGAGCGCAACATCTCCGAGAAGGAGATCGAGCCCGGCGACCCGCCGTACGACTGGGTCTACTGGTGAGCCCGGGCGGGCCGTCGCATCGAACTCGCGGCCTTTTGTAGGCTGGCTCGAGACCCAGCCCGGAGAAGCCGAGGCTTGCGTGGGCTGGGTCTCGACCCAGCCTACAAAAGGCTTGTAAGCCGGGTGCCTCGCCTCGCCGGCCGATTTCAGCCGGCGTAGGCGACGGGATCCGTCATCCCCAGCCGGCCGAAGGCCGCGAGCCGGAGGCGGCAGGAATCGCAACGGCCGCAGGCGAGGCCGTCGGGCGTCGGGTCGTAGCAGGAGTGGGTCAGGCCGTAGTCGACGCCCAGCTCCAGGCCGCGACGGATGATGTCGTCCTTGGTCAGCTCCAGCAGCGGGGCGTGGACCGTGAACCGCCCCGCCCCCTCGACGCCGGCCTTGGTGGCGAGATTCGCCAGGGCCTCGAACGCCCGCAGGAACTCCGGGCGGCAGTCGGGATAGCCCGAATAGTCGACGCAGTTGACCCCGACGAAGATGTCGAACGCCCCCAGCGTCTCCGCCCAGGCCAGGGCCAGGGAGAGGAACACCGTGTTCCGCGCCGGGACGTAGGTGATCGGGATCGCCCCGGCCATCTCGGCCTCGTCGCGATCCTTGGGGACGTCGACGTCGGCCGTCAGGGCGCTGCCGCCGAAGGCGCGGAGGTCGATGTCCAGCTCGACGTGGCGGGCCGCGCCCATCGCCGCCGCCACGCGGCGGGCGGCCTGGCGCTCGACGTCGTGCCGCTGGCCGTAGGCGACCGTCAGCGCGTACGGCGCGAACCCGGCCGCCGCGGCCTCGGCCAGCGCGGTCGCCGAGTCCAGGCCCCCGCTCAGCAGGACCACCGCCGGACGCTTCTCGATCGAGCCCTCGCCCACGCGACCCTCCCCCCTTCGCCGCGACTCGCCCGCATCAGGGCTTGTCGGGCCGACGTTCGTTCGGATAATCTACCAGGATCGGCGGGGAACCGTCCTGCGCGGCGACGCTGCGCCTCGACGGGCCCCGCCTCGTCGTCCCCGGCGGGGCCGGGACGGACGAAGCGGACTGCGGACGGATCTATTCTCAGAGACAGGTAAGGTCGAGCGATGGCTCACAAAAAGGGACAGGGCTCCAGCCGCAACGGTCGCGACTCGAACCCCCAGATGCTGGGGATCAAGCTCTACGGCGGCCAGGTCGCGAAGCCCGGGAACATCATCTGCCGCCAGCGCGGCACCCGCTGGAAGCCCGGCCGCGGCGTCGGCGTCGGCCGCGACTGGACGATTTTTTCGCTGATCGAAGGCAAGGTCAAGTTCGACCAGGGCGGCCGTCGCATCAACGTGGTCGCCGACGAGCCCGTCGCCGCCGCCAACTGACCCGACGCCCGGGCGCGAACCGCCGGGGCCGGACGTGCGAATACCAGGGAGGGCGGAGGTCCCGCGCGGGCCGCCGCCCTCCGTTCGATTGGCCGGGTCGCCGTTTTTCGAGATCGAATCGAGTCGTCGCATGTTCGCGGATCGCGTGACCATCTACGTTCGCGGGGGGGACGGGGGCAACGGCTGCCTCAGCTTCCGGCGCGAGAAGTACGTCCCCAAGGGGGGGCCGAACGGCGGCGACGGCGGCGACGGCGGCGACGTGATCATCCGCGCGGCCGAGGGGCTCACGAACCTCGCCCACCTCTCCCACCAGCGGCACTGGAAGGGGGAGCGCGGCGAGCACGGCCAGGGGAACAACTGCTTCGGCAAGCGCGGCGAGCCCGTGGTGATCACGGTCCCCCCCGGGACCATCATCCGCGACCGCGACCGCGGCCACGTCCTCCGCGACATGAAGGCCGACGGCGACGAGGTGATCGTCGCCAAGGGGGGCCGCGGCGGCCACGGCAACACCTTCTTCAAGTCGGCCGCCAACCGCGCCCCGCGCCAGGTCGAGAAGGGCCTGGAGGGGGAGGAGCGCTGGATCACCCTGGAGCTGAAGGTCATCGCCGACGTCGGCCTCGTCGGCCTCCCCAACGCCGGCAAGTCGACGCTCCTCTCGCGGATCACCCGCGCCCACCCGGAGATCGCCGACTACCCGTTCACGACCAAGTATCCGAACCTGGGGACGGTGGTCGTCGACCGCGAGAACGCCTTCGTCGTCGCGGACATCCCCGGGCTGATCGAGGGCGCCCACGCCGGCCACGGCCTGGGGCACGAGTTCCTCCGCCACGTCGAGCGCTCCGGCCTGCTCGTCCACCTGATCGAGGCGATCCCGGTCGACGGCTCCGACCCGGCCCGCAATTACGCCATGATCCGCGAGGAGCTGGCCCGGTACAGCGCGGCCCTGGCCGAGCGCCCCGAGCTGGTCGTCGTCACCAAGATGGACCTGACCGGCGCGGAGGAGGCGAAGGAGCGGATCGCCCGCGAGATCGGCCGCGACGTCCTCTCGATCTCGGCCGTCAGCGGCAAGGGCGTCCCCCAGCTCCTCCGCGCGATCCAGGACCAACTGGCCGAGAGTCGCCGGGCGCAGGTCGAGGCCGAGGCTGCCGCCGAGTCCGCGGCGATCGCCGCCCTGGCCTCCCGCCCCGTCCCCCCTCCGGGGCCGACGCGCCCGCCGGCCCCGACGGCCGAGGTCGAGCCCTCCCCGGACGCCGTCGCGGCCCCCGCCGGGGGCGAGTGACCATGCCCCGGATCGTCGCCGACCTGGGCAACTCCCGGCTCAAGTGGGCCCTGCTCGACGAGGCGGGCGTCCCGGGGCCGACGGTCGCCCTGCCGCTCGACGACCCGGCCGCCTGGGCCGTCGTGTACGACGGCTGGCATCGGAACATCCCCGGGCTGTCGACCTGGGCCGTCTCCTCGGTCAACCCCCCCCTGGCCCGTCGGCTGGAAGAGTTCCTGGACGAGCGGAAGCCGGCCGAGGTCCGCTGGATCCGGACGGCCGCCGAGGTCCCCGTGCCGAAGGACGTCGAGGGGGCCGAGACCGGCGGCTCCGACCGCGCCCTGGCCGTGCTGGGGGCGTCGAAGCTCCTGGGGACGGGCCGGCCGATCCTCGTCGTGATGTGCGGGACCGCGATCACGGTCGAACGGCTCTCGGCCGCGGGCGTCTGGCAAGGCGGCGCGATCGCGATGGGCCTGGGCCTGTGCGCCCGGGCGCTCCACCACTTCACGGCTCAGCTTCCGCTGGTCACGCCGACCCTGGACTCGCCGTCGTGGGGGCGATCGACCGAGCCCTCGCTGGAGGCGGGCGTCTTCTGGGGGACGGTGGGGGCCGTCCGCGAACTGCTCAAACGCCAGGAGCCCGACCTGGAGGGGCCGCCGCTGGTCGTCTGGACCGGGGGCGACGCCTTCCTGCTGGCCCCGGCCGTCGAGGGGCCGGCCGCCCGCGTCGTCCCCGACCTCGTGTTGCAGGGCCTCGTCCACGCCGCATTCCCGAGCGAACCATGAAGCCGACCGCCGCATCGACGAACCCGGACGCCCTCCGCTGGGGCTTCATCGGCTCGGGCCGCATGGCCTCGGCCCTGGTGGGCGGGATGATCCGCGCGGGCGTCGCGACGCCCGACCGCATCGCCGCCAGCGACCCCCACCCCGCGGCCCGCGAGCCACTCGCGCGCGAGGCCGGCGTCGCCGTCCACGCGACCAACGCACCGGTGATCGAGGCCAGCGACGTGATCGTCCTGGCGGTCAAGCCGCAGAGCATGGCCGCCGTGCTGGCCGAGATCGCCCCGACCCTCGCGCCGCGGCACCTGGTCGTGTCGATCGCGGCCGGCGTATCGATCGCGACGATGGCGAAGGCCCTGGGCGGATCGACGCGGCTGATCCGCGTGATGCCCAACACCCCGGCCCTGCTGGGCGAGGGGGCCTCGGCCTTCGCGCTGGGCTCGACCGCGACCGAGGCCGACGCCGAGGCCGTCCGCACCTTCCTGGAGTCGGTCGGTCGCGCGGTGCACGTCCCCGAGTCGCAGCTCGACGCCGTCACCGGCCTGTCGGGGAGCGGCCCGGCGTTCGTCTACCTGATGATCGAGGCCCTGTCCGACGGCGGCGTCCGCGCCGGCCTCCCCCGCGACGTCGCCACGACGCTCGCCGCCCAGACGGTCCTGGGCGCGGCGAAGATGGTCCTCGAAACCGGCCTCCACCCCGGGGCCTTGAAGGACCAGGTCGCCAGCCCCGGCGGCACGACCATCGCCGGCGTCCAGGTCCTTGAACGCGCCGCCCTCCGCGGGGCCCTGATCGACGCCGTCGACGCCGCCGCGCGACGATCCGCCGAGCTGGCCGCGACGGCGAAGGGGTGAACACCCGAGGAGCGATCATGGCAACCGCGACGCCGCCCCACAGCGAGAACGAAGTGAAGATCCTGGCTCGGCTCCTGGTCGACGAGGACCGTCCGCTCCCGGACGATCTGGCCCGATATTTCCTGGGCCTGGAGATCCGTGATCGCGACAGGGCCCGTATGCACGACCTGGCCGTCCGCAATCAGTCCGACGACCTATCCCCCGCCGAGCGAGAAGAGATGTTCGCCTTCGCCAAGGCGTCCACGCTCCTATCCATCCTCAAGTCCAGGGCCCGTCGATCGCTGGGCGTGAAAGCGACGCGGTCGCCGGGGGCTTGATCCGTGGAGGGCCGGCTGGCGAGGTTGATCCGGGAGCGGGCGGCGGACTGCTGCGAGTATTGCCAAATGCCCCAGCAGTTTGACGACGCGACGTTCGAGGTCGACCACGTCATATCCCGGAAACATGGCGGCCCGACAGCCCAGGCCAATCTGTGCTTGAGTTGCTTCTACTGCAATTCGCACAAGGGCTCCGACATCGCCGGGCGGGACTTTGCGACTCGACGGCTGACGGCGCTGTTCAATCCGCGACGGAACAAATGGTCGCGGCACTTTCGCTGGGAAGGTCCGATCCTCGTAGGCCGCACGGCGATCGGTCGCGTCACCGTCGAGCTTCTTCAGATCAACGATGAATACCGCGTCCAGCTTCGACGCGTCCTGATCGAGGAAGGAGTGTTTCCGCCGTTATGAGGGACCGGCCGTGAGCTATGGACCTCACCCCCCCAGGTTCGTCGCGGCGAGTTGGATGACGGCGAAGACCAGGCCGACGAAGAACAGCAGGTAGATCAGGCGGTAGCAGTTCAGCAGCGAGGCCAGGGCGGCCATCAGGTGGGTGACGTCGCGGCCCCGGGAGTCGGCGACGCGGCGGAACTCGGTGCCGGCGCGGTGGGTCCAGATGCCGAAGACGATGAACAGCATCGTCAGGAACAGCAGGCCGATCTCGATCTCAAGGACCCGAGACCAGCGCTGGATGGCCGAGACCGCGAAGCAGAGCCCCATCCCGACCATGAACAGGCCGACGAAGCTCATCTTCGAGCCGAGATCCTGGATGATCCGGTCCTCGGCGTCGTTGAACTCGTACTCGGGCCGGCCGGGGGGGGCGGGCGTCGCCGGCGGGGGCGACGCCTGGGGCGCGGCCTCGACGGGTGTTGCGGTTCCTGCGTCGCCGGGCGCCGTCGCCATCGCTCCCCACCTTTCGCGCGAGCCGTCGGGGAGGCGTCCCCTCCCCCCACGCATTTTATCTGACTTCGCGCCCGAGGGCGTGTCAAGCGGGTGCCCCCTCGAGGGTTCGCCTGGTCGCGATGGTCGGGCTGTGCTAAAAGTATACTGAACGTCTGAGCCGAAGCGACGCTCGGGAGAATCCGCCATGAGCACCGCCGATCAGAGCCTCCCGCGCCCCGACGCCGGGGCCGTCCCGCAGGCGTATGTGGACGTCTACGACCCGACGTACCCCGACACCGACGGTAAGCCCATGGCCGAGGGCACCCAGCAGTTCGACTGGATCGTGACCATCAAGGAGGGCCTGGAGGCCCTCCTTGACGGCCGCCCCGACGTCTTCGTCGCCGGCGACCTCCTCTGGTACTACACCGAGAAGGTCGTCAAGGACTGCGTCGCACCCGACGCGATGGTCGTCTTCGGCCGTCCCAAGGGTCGGCGCTACTCCTACCGCCAGTGGTTGGAAGGGGGCCTGGCCCCTCAGGTCGTCTTCGAGGTCTATTCGCCAACCAACACGCCCGCCGAGATGGCCCTCTACGACCGGCTGGGCGTCGAGGAATATTACGAATACGACCCTCGCACCGGCTTATTCAAGGGGTGGGCCCGCGAGGGGGACGCCCTGCGGCCGATCCCGGACGTCGAGGCCTGGCGCAGCCCCCGGCTGGGGATTACGTTCGAAGCCCCGCCCGAGGAGGACGCCCTGGTCATCCGTCGGCCCGACGGCGTCCCCTTCGTCACCGCCGCCGAGGCGATCCGCCAGCGCGACGAGGAGGCCCTCCGCGCCGCCGAGGCCGAGCGCCGCGCCCGCGCCGAACACCGGCTCGCCCAGGCCGCCCACCGCCGCGCCGAGAAGGCCGAAGACCGCGCCGAGGAAGCCGAGGGCCGTGCCGACGCTCGGGAGCGCGAGGTCCTCGCCGAGCGCGAGCGGGCCGACGCCGAGCGCGAGCGCGCCGACGCCGAGCGCGAGCGGGCCGACCTCCGGGAGCGCGAGATCCTCGCCGAGCGCGAGCGGGCCGAGCGGCTGGCCGCCCTGCTGCGCGCGATGGGCGTCGATCCCGATCGATCGGGATAAAGGGGCGGGCCGACGGCGAAACCTGGCCGCGGCGGGTTCTCGACCGCCGTCTCGCGTGCTAGACTGACGGTTTGCTGAGCCGTGCCGCGACGCCTCGCGGGCCGGGTCCATCCCCCTCGTCGCCGGGAAGACAAGCCTGACATGGAGCCCTCCGATCTCTCGTCGCGGCCGGTGCTGGTCCTCGACTTCGGTGCCCAGTACGTCCAGCTGATCGCGCGGCGGGTCCGCGAGCGCCACGCCTTCGCCCGGATCGTCCGCCACGACATCACCGCGGAGCGGGTCCGCGAGCTGGACCCGCTGGCCCTGATCCTGTCCGGCGGCCCCAGCAGCGTCTACGAGGCCGGCGCGCCCCAGTGCGACCCCGAGCTGTTCCGCCTGGGGGTCCCGGTGCTCGGGATCTGCTACGGGATGCAGCTCGCCGTGCAGGCGCTCGGCGGCAAGGTCGACGCGCCGCCGGCCCGCGAGTACGGCCGGACCGACTGCCGCGTGGTCGACGCCGAGGAGCCCCTGTTCCACGACGTCCCCAGGGACACCGTCGTCTGGATGAGCCACGGCGACCAGATCCTCGACGCCGGGCCCGACTTCATCCCGCTCGCGGCGACCGCCACCTGCCCCATCGCCGCGGCCAGGCATCGCGAGGTCCCGTTCTACGGCCTCCAGTTCCACCCGGAGGTCTCGCACACCCCCTACGGGGCGCTGATGCTCGGCAACTTCCTCGACCGGATCTGCGGCAACCCCCGCGCCTGGACGATGGAGGCGTTCATCGAGCAGGCCCTGGAGCGGATCCGGGCCCAGGTCGGTCCCGACCAGCGGGTCGTCTGCGGCCTCTCCGGCGGGGTCGACTCCGCGGTCTGCGCGGCGCTGCTGGCGAAGGCCCTGGGCGACCGGGTCGTCTGCGTCTTCGTCGACACCGGCCTGCTCCGCGGCGGCGAGCGCGCCCAGGTGGAGGACGTGTTCCGCGGCCACAGCGACGCCGAGCTGCGCGTGGTCGACGCCTCCGGCGCGTTCCTCAAGGCGCTGGCCGGCGTGACCGACCCGCAGGAGAAGCGGCGTCGGATCGGCCACACGTTCATCGAGGTCTTCCGCGAGGAGGCCCGCTCCATCCCCGGGGCGCACTTCCTCGCGCAGGGGACGCTCTACCCGGACGTCATCGAGAGCGGCGGCGCGCCGGACGGCCCCGCGGCCACCATCAAGATCCACCACAACGTCGGCGGCCTGCCGGCCGAGCTGGGCTTCGAGCTGATCGAGCCCCTGCGCGACCTGTTCAAGGACGAGGTCCGCCGCCTGGGGCTGGAACTCGGCCTGCCCGACTCCCTGGTCTGGCGCCACCCCTTCCCCGGCCCCGGCCTGGCCGTCCGCTGCCTGGGCGAGGTCACCGCCCCCCGGCTGGAGGTCCTCCGCCAGGCCGACGCGATCTTCCTGGACGAGCTGCGGCTCGCCGGCCTGGAGCGGCAGACCGCCCAGGCGTTCGCCGTGCTTTTGCCGGTGCAGTCGGTCGGCGTGATGGGGGACGCCCGGACCTATGAGAACGTCGTCGCCGTCCGGGCCGTCGAGACCGAGGACTTCATGACGGCCGACTGGTCCCGCCTCCCGCACGACGTCCTGGCCCGGACCTCCACCCGGATCATCAATTCCGTCAAGGGGGTCAATCGGGTCGTCTACGACGTCACGAGCAAGCCCCCCGGCACTATTGAATGGGAGTGAGGCCGCCGGGCCGGGATTCCTCGGAGGCGGCCCCGGATTTGCTAGAATCTCGCCCCGTCCGCGACGAGAAGGGAGGGGCGATTCCGATTCAAGGGGGAGAGGCGGCCGCGCTCGGGGCGGGGCCGGATCAGGCCGGGGACGCCCCGGGCTCGGTCTGCGGCCGGGACCGGATCAGGCTCTGGGTGAGGCCCTCCTGGACGACGCGCCCTTCCTGGTTCAGGAGGCGACGCCGCCAGGCCACCACGGCCCGACGGCCGCGCGCCTGGGGCTCGATCGACTCGACCGTCGAGAGGACCCGGACCGTGTCGCCGAACGCGATGGGGAGCAGGAATCGCCACTCCAGGACCGCCAGGAACGCCAGGGTGTCCATCCGGGGCGCCGCGGAGGCGAGCCCGGACGCCAGCGCGAGGCCGAGCAGCCCGTGGGCGACCGGCCGGCCGAACGGCCCTTCCGCGGCGGCCCAGGCGTGGTCCATGTGCAGCGGGTTGAAGTCGCCGGAGAGGCCGGCGAACGCGGCCACGTCGGCCTCGGTCACGGTCCTCCCCGCGCTCTCCCACTCGTCGCCGACCGCCAGGTCGTTGTATCCGAGGACCGTCGCACGATGTCGCGTCACCTTCGAGAGACCCCCTGACGATGGACGAGGCCGCGGCGCGGCGTCGCGGCCCTGATCGACCAGTCCCTAGCCCAGCGGGGCGGCCGGCGTCGGGCCGGGCCCCGAGTCTATCCGGTGCGCCGCGGGGGCGGAAGCGGGAGCGGGCCCGGCGCGGGGCCGCCCGGCCGCCCGGCGATCCGAGGGGGAGGAGCCAGCATGTCACGCCCGTATCGATTCGTGATCGCGGACGACGAGAAGGCGGTCGCCGCCGGGTTGCAGAACCAGCTGGAGTCGCTGGGGTATGACGTGGTGGCGGTGGTCCACGACGGCCAGCGGGCCGTCGAGATCTGCCGCCGGCTCGCGCCCGACGCGATCTTTTTGGACATCGAGATGCCCGGCCTCGACGGCCTCGCCGCCGCCCGGCAGATCGCCGAGGACCCCGGCACGCCGGTCATCATCGTCACCGCCCACGGCCACCCCAACCTGATCGACCAGGCCGTCGAGGACGGCGTGATCTCGTACCTGCTGAAGCCCATGACCACCCCCAGCCTCCAGGCCGCCGTCGAGGTCGCCGTGGCCCGGGCCCGGGAGATCCAGGCGCTGCAGGAGGACGTCGACCACCTCAAGATGACCCTCCGCGAGCGCAAGCTCATCGAGCGGGCCAAGGGCATCCTCATGACCCGCAAGCAGCTCAGCGAGACCGAGGCGTTCCGCCTGCTCCAGCGCCAGAGCCAGGACCGTCGCGTGCCGATGGCCAAGCTCGCCGAGTCGATCATCCAGACCGACGAGCTGCTCGACTCGCCCAGCCAGGCGGCGGCCCCCCTCCGCCCTCTCCGCCGCCCGTCCGAGCCGCCGTCGGCCCTCGACTGAGTTGACCCCGGCCGGTCGACTGGTTAGGCTTCACGTTACGCCGGGGCGGCCCCCCCGACGGTCGTCCTGGGGCCCGTCCCGGGGCCGGATCGCTCGGCCGGCCGACGGGCCGTCTCGCCCCTCGCGCCATCGATCCGGCGGCGGACGGATCGTCCGCCCTGCGCTTCTTCGCGGCACCAAGGACGAGGACGCGGTCATGACGACGCTCGCCACGAGAGCCGACCTCTTTGGGCCCGGACCGGTCAGGACCCACCAGGAACTCGCCCGCTACATCCGGGGCCACGTCGACCGCGCCGCCAACGGCCGGATCCGCGACCTGGAGGTGGAATACAGCGACGATCGCATCCTCCTCCGCGGCCGATCGCGCACCTATCATGCGAAGCAGGTCGCCCAGCAGGCGGTCCTGGACCTCACCGACGGCCACCCCCTGCTGGCCAACCAGATCGTCGTCTCCTGAGCCCCCTTGGGCGGGCCGTCGCCGGCCCGCCCGCATCGCGAGCACGTCATGGATGCGCACCCGGATCCCGGCCCCGACGGGCCCTCGTCCCGGTTCGACCGCCGCGAGCTGCACGACCTGCTGTGCAGCCTGAGCGGGGAACTCTGCCGGCCCCTGGCCTCCCTGAGGATGGGCTTCGACCTGATGCTGGGCGGGGGTGCCCCGGCGTTCTCGGCCGCCCAGTCCGGGCACGTCGCCACGATGCGCGGGCTCTGCGACGATATGCTCCGGCTGACCCGCAGCTACCTCGACTACGCCGAGGTCATCCGCGCCTCGCGCCCTCCGGCCCTCGGTGCCTATTCGCTCGGGGCCCTGGTCCGGGAGGCCGAGCGGACCTTCGGCGGGGCGGCCCGCGAGAAGGGGCTCGACTGGTCGGCCGAGGCGGTCGACGGCGACGCGATCGTGACCACGGACGCCGCCCGCTGCCAGCAGATCCTGGCCGCTTTGGTCTCCAACGCCGTCAAGTTCACGCCGCCGGGAGGCCGCGTGCGCGTCGTCGGGAAGCTCGGCGACGGCTCGTGGAGCCTGGCCGTGACGGACAACGGCCCCGGCATGGCCCCGGACGAGGTCCATCGCGTCTTCGAGCCGTTCTACCGCCTCGTCCGCGACGAGCACTCGGCCGACGGGAACGGCCTGGGCCTGCCGATCGCCCGGGAGTTGGCGGCCCAGCTCGGCGGCCGGATCGAGCTGGAATCGCGCGAGGGCGAGGGCGTCGCGGCCGTCGCCGTCTTCCCCCTGGATCCCGCCGCGGCCGGCCCCGCACCCGATCGCCATTGACCGCCGCCGGGATCGGCCGTAGCCTTCGTCGGATTCGGTCCGCCCGGGGGCGTTCGCGCCCGGCCCGGACCGATCGGCCCGCCCTACGGACGGGGGAATGATCGCATGCGGCGGTGGCGATGGATCGCCTACCTGGGCCTCTTCTTCGGGATGCTCCCCGCGCTCGCGGGGTGTAGCTGGCCCGGCGCGCGCCGAGGGGCGCGGGGCCCGCTGGATCCGGAGAAGGCCGCCCAGGCCAAGGCGATCGACGACCGCGCCCAGGCGGCCCTCGACGCCGGCGACCTGGCCACCGCCGAGGCCGAGCTGGCCCGGCTCTCCGCCCTCACCCCGGCCTCGCCCGAGGCGCTCCAGCGTCGGGGCGCCGTGCTCCAGCTCCAGGGCCGCGCCGCCGAGGCGGAGGTCTGCTTCCTCAAGGCGGTCGAACTGGACCCCGACTTCGTCGCCGCGCTGACGGGCCTGGGCCGGATCGAGGCGGATTCGGGGAGGCTCGAATCCGCCCAGAAGCGGCTGGAGGCCGCCGTGGAGATCGAGCCCCACGACCCCACCGCCCACCTGGAACTGGCCCGGGTGCTGGAGGCCGTCGGCCGGACCGATGACGCCCTCGCGGCCTACTTCCGCGCCCTGGAGGCCGATCCGTTCCTGGTCGCGGCCGGCCGCCGGATCGCCGCCATCCAGCTCTCGCGCGGCGAGGCCGACCAGTCCCTCGTCCGCCTCGACCAGACGATCGAGGCCGTGCCGGGCGACGTCGAGTCGCTGTACCTCCGCGGCCAGGCCCACCTGGCCCTGGGGCACACGGCCCAGGCGGTCGCCGACCTCCGCGACGCGGCCCAGCGCCTGCCGGATCGTCCCGACGTCCACCTCGCCCTGGCCCACGCGCTGGCCGCCGACCGCCGCCCCGCCGACGCCCTCAAGGCCGTCGAGGCCGTCCTCCGCCTCTCCCCCGACGACGCCGACGCCCGCTCTCTCGGCGACAGCCTCCGTCGCTGAACCCGGTCGCTCCGTTTGGGTCCATTCGTCGCCTCGTTGGAGGTTTCGGTCGCGGCCTAAGTTGTTTTGGGTCATAGGTTTGATTGCGTTTTTCGGTTGGCTTCGTTCGTCGTTGCGCGATGAGGAAATCGGGGAAATCCGACCCGCTCCGAAGGCGACGAGGGCTGCGGACGCCCATCGGCGACGGGCGTGGTATGGCGGG
>ERZ778021.1218-NODE-1218-length-32351-cov-6.325613_pt1 | contig 32351 bp, 25 predicted proteins | sample MGYA00375751_ERZ778021 | MGnify/ENA primary metagenome ERZ778021 (study PRJEB29350, sample SAMN05389814) | bioreactor metagenome | isolation source: Thiocyanate stock bioreactor | place: South Africa: University of Cape Town | collected 2013-08-29 ... | reverse complement strand
CCTGCTGCTCCGGGGGGGCGTAGACCAGCGTGCCGATCCCCTGGCTGGTCCGGGTCAGCCGGTCGCGGTCCCCTTCCAGGACGGCCAGGCCGAAGTCGGCGACCTTCACGAGCGAGTCGGTGGGGGCCAGGATGTTCTCGGGCTTGAGGTCGCGGTGGAGGATCCCCTTGGCGTGGATGTGGGCCAGCGCCTGGCCGATCTGCGCGAGGATCGACCGCCGTCGCGCCGGCGGCATCGGCCCGGCGGACATGAGCCGGCGGAGGTCGCCGTTCTCGACGTACTCGGTCACGAGGAAGGGGGAGCCGTCGTCGAGGATCCCGAAGTCCAGGACGGTCAGGATGTGGGGGTGCGAGGCCATGGCCAGGAGCCGGGCCTCGCGCTCGAAGCGCTTGCGGGAGGCGACCCGGTCGGGGCCGGGCTCGGCCGCCAGGAGCTTGATGCAGACGGCCCGCCCCAGCCGGCGCTGGCGTGCGAGGAAGACGCGGCCCATCCCCCCTTCGCCGATCAGCTCCTGCACGTCGTAGCCGGGGACCGCGGGGGTCGTCGTGCGGTTCGCCTCGATCGGGGACATGCCCGTTCCTCCCGATTCGGGGGCCTGGCGTCCGGGTCGCGGGCCGCGGCGCGGAGGCGCGGGGCCAGCGGTCTTTTGAGCAGAATCCGTACCGCGTTTCAAGCCCGACCGCGAGAACCCGCGACCCTCCTTGCACGGTCGCAACCCGGCGGAAATGCGGCGACGGCGCGGGAGCCGCTGGCATGCCGGCGGGGGGCCGATTACACTCGTCCCAGGCTCGGGGGCCGGCCCCGGCGAGGGTCGCCGGCCGGGACCGCGGCGTGGGCGGAGCATTCATGGGCGGATCCCCTTGGCTCTGGGCGCAGGCGAACGCGGGCGGCGACCCGGCCGCGACGGCCTATCTCGCCCTGCGGCGATGGTGCGGCGGGCTGACCCTCTCGCCCGCGCTGCCGGCCCCGGACTGGATCGGCCTGGCGGCGCCGGCGGCGGCGGCCCTGCTCCTGGTCTTCCTGGCCATGGCGTGCCAGGGGCCGGCGGCCGCCCTGCGGCAGTTCTTCGACGTCCCCGGCCATGCGAACCTGGTCCGCGAGGCCGTGGCGCGGGTCTGGCGCTCCGGGCGGCTGGTGACGGCGCTGCTGGCGTTCACGGTCGCCTCCTGGACCGCGTCCCAGTGCATCGCCTTCGTTCGCGACGACCCCGAGCGCGGCCGGGCCGACCTGGTCATGCTGGAGCGAGGCCGGGGGCCGATCCAGCTGCCCGCCGAGCACGCCGCGCACGCCGCCGGCTCCCCCCTGCGCGACGTCGCCGGCCTGGGGGACAATCTCCCGCTGCTGGTCGCGGCGCTGGTGGTGCTGCTCTCGCGGGCGTCGCGCGGCCCCGCGCCGGCGCCGGCCGGCCTGAAGGGGCACGGTGGCTCCTTCGCGGCCCCGCCGGCCGAGCCGGGCATGGGGGCGGGGGCCGCGACGATGGCGCTGGGCCTGTACCTGCTCTATCGCCTCTTCTGCCGGCTGGCCGGCTCGCCCGACCTGCCGACGGGGAATTGCCTGGTGGTGGAAGTCGCCATCATCCCGGGCCTGATGCTGATCTCCGACGGCTTCCTGCTGGCCTGGGTCCTCGCCGAGCTGCGCGACGGCGAGCCGGGGGACGACCAGGTCGACCGGGTCGACCCGTCGCGGGCGCTCCGGCTGATGCCGGCGGCCTGCCTGGCCTGCCTGGCGGCGCTGCCGGCCCGCTACGCGGCGACGTCGCTCCTGCTGGCGACGCAGCACATCCCCCCCACACTGATGGCGACGGGCCTCGGGCGGGGCCTGCGGTGGTCGCTGGGGCCCGGCGTGGCCACGATCCAGGCGGCGTCGCTGATCTTCCTGGGGATGGCCGGGGCCGCCGCCTGGGGGGGAGGGACCTTCGGCGAGGCGACGTGGGCCTTCCGCCGCCTCCTGCGGGCGGAGGGGGGGCGGCTGGCGGCGGCGACGATCCTCGCGGCGGTCGGCTGCGCCGGGGCGTCGGCCGCGGCGTATGCGGCCCTGCTCGCGCTCCCCCCCGCGGGCTGGGTCCTGCCGGCGGCCGACGCCTACGCCCACTACGCGACCCTGCCGATCGGCCTCTGGTCGCTCGCCGCCTGCATCCAGATCGCCGAGCGCACCCTCCCCCGCGCCCGGCTCGCCGCGGCCGAAGGGGATGCGGACGCCCCGGCCCTCGACGGCGAGGCCGAAGCGGCCCCGGTCGCGGGCTGACCGCGGCGAACCTCGGGGCCCCGGCGGGCGTCCGATCCGAGGGGGCCCCGGCGCGGCTTTTGCTCCGACGTCGAGACGCGGGCGCGATCGGCGGGAAAATCACGAAGGCGTCATCCCGCGACGCGACTCCGGTCGTACAGTTCAGGGGGGGCCTCGCGGGGGCCCGGCGGGCGTCGCGTGGGGCCCGCCGCTTCGCTTGACAGATTCGCGACGACGGGGGTGTAATGACGAACGACGGCCCCGCCCGCTTGGGCCCCGCCGACGCGCATCCAGCGGATTCCTCGGGAGACCCGTTCGTCTCGTCTCGTCCGCCTTCCGGATCCTCTTTCGCCCGCCGGTCGAACTTCGCAGGACCCCGACCGGTCGAGCCCTCCCCCGTCGCCTCGCTCGCGTTGGCAATGCGGTCGCGCCTCAGAGCCGGATCGGGGCGGCGCGCCCCTCCGCGCCCCGGGGCCCTCGACCGGCCCCGCGGGAGGCCGACTCGCCGCGTCGACTCCCCCTCGGTTGTCTCCGTCCTCATCGATCGACCTTCAGGAGGATCCCCGACATGTCCGCAGGATCGGATCTGATCGCCCTGGTCGCCCGACGCCAGGATCCCGACGAATACAAGCAGAAGCACTGGATCGGCACCTTCGCCGAGTACCTCGACGTCGTCCGCGAAGACCTCGGCGTCGTGCGCACGGCCTACCAGCGCCTCTACGACATGATCATGAGCAAGGGGACCGAGGAGATCGTCGTCAACAAGGAGAAGCTGGTCCGCTACCGCTTCTTCGACGACCCGGACGACGGCGGCGCGGACGCCATCTTCGGCCTGGAACGGACGATGATCAGCCTGGTCAACGTCCTGAAGAGCGCCGCCCACGGCTACGGCACCGAGCGCCGCGTCCTGCTGCTGCACGGCCCGGTCGGCAGCTCCAAGAGCACCCTGGCCCGGCTGCTGAAGAAGGGGCTGGAGCGGTACTCGCACTCGGAGGAGGGCCGGCTGTTCAGCTTCGGCTGGCGCGACGTCGGCCCCGAGGGGGAGGAGGTGTTCCACGAGTGCCCCATGCACGAGGAGCCCCTCCACCTGATCCCCCGCGACGCCCGCGGCGACGTCCTGGCGCGGCTGGGCGAGGGGAAGGAGCACCCCTACGAGCTGAACGTGACGGGCGACCTCTGCCCGTTCTGCCGCCAGATGTTCAACGACCGCATGGCGAAGCACGGCGGCGACTGGTCGAAGGTCGTCGAGGACGTGCAGGTCCGCCGCGTGATCCTCTCGGAGCAGGACCGCGTCGGCATCGGCACGTTCCAGCCCAAGGACGAGAAGAACCAGGACGCCACCGAGCTGACCGGCGACATCAACTACCGCAAGATCGCCGAGTACGGCACCGAGAGCGACCCCCGCGCGTTCAACTTCGACGGCGAGTTCAACATCTCGAACCGCGGGATCATCGAGTTCATCGAGGTCCTCAAGCTCGACGTCGCCTTCCTGTACGACCTCCTGGGCGCCAGCCAGGAGCACAAGATCAAGCCCAAGAAGTTCGCCCAGACCGACATCGACGAGGTCATCATCGGGCACACCAACGAGCCCGAGTACAAGAAGCTCCAGTCCAACGAGTTCATGGAGGCCCTCCGCGACCGGACGGTCAAGATCGACGTGCCGTACGTCACCCGGCTCGCCGACGAGGTCCAGATCTACGAGAAGGACTACAACGAGCGCAAGGTCCGCGGCAAGCGGCTGGCCCCCCACACGCTGGAGGTCGCCGCTATGTGGGCCGTCCTCACCCGCCTGGAGGAGCCGAAGAACGCCGGGCTGACGCTGATGCAGAAGCTCAAGCTCTACAACGGCAAGACCCTCCCCGGCTTCACCGAGGACAACATCAAGGAGCTGCGCGAGGAGGCCGAGCGCGAGGGGATGCAGGGGATCAGCCCGCGCTACGTCCAGGACAAGATCTCCAACGCCCTGGTCGCCCACCCGACCGAGCGGTCGATCAACCCGTTCATGGTGCTCAACGAGCTGGAGTCCGGCCTGAAGCACCACTCGCTCATCAACAGCGAGGAGACCCGCAAGCACTACCGCCACCTGCTCTCGCTGGTGAAGGAGGAGTACGAGGACGTCGTCAAGAACGAGGTCCAGCGGGCCATCGCCGCCGACGAGGACGCCCTCACGCGCCTCTGCGGCAACTACATCGACAACGTCAAGGCATACACCCAGCGCGAGCGGGTGAAGAACAAGTACACCGGCCAGACCGAGGACCCCGACGAGCGGCTGATGCGGTCGATCGAGGAGAAGATCGACATCCCGGAGAGCCGCAAGGACGACTTCCGCCGCGAGATCATGAACTACATCGGCGCCCTGGCGCTCGACGGCCGGAAGTTCGACTACCGGACCAACGAACGGCTCCAGAAGGCGTTGGAACTCAAGCTGTTCCAGGACCAGAAGGACACGATCAAGCTCACCAGCCTGGTCTCCAGCGTGGTCGACAAGGACACCCAGGAGAAGATCGACATCGTCAAGGCCCGGCTGATCCGCAGCTACGGCTACGACGAGGATTCGGCGACCGACGTGCTGAACTACGTCGCCAGCATCTTCGCCCGCGGCGACGTCAAGCGAGGGGCCCACTGACGCCCCCCGGGCGGCCGGCGCGGCGGCCCCGCCGGCCGCCCGGGGAATGCGCAGGGGGGGCCGCGAAGGCGGGCATGACGATGCGTGGAAGCCACGCGCCAGGCCCCGGAAAGCCGGGGCCCGGGACCTCGCCTTGAACGGGACCGGGGACGGTCTACAATTTGCTGTCGAGAGGCTGGCCCGGAGTTTCCACCCCCGGCCTCTGATCGCGGGCCGCATCCTCCGCCCACCTCCTGAGTCGTCCGGCCGCGATCCCGAAGCGGCGATCCTGCGGTCGCAGTCCCGGACGTCCAACCTGCTCTTTGCCAAATGGAATCCGGCGGCGAGAAATCCGCCGGAGCGTCCGTCGTCCCGCATGCGCGGGGGCGCGGCGCGGGGAAGGGAACCGTCAACCACCTGCGAGCGGCGGGGGCCAATCAGCCGTGGTGCGAAAAATCGATCGCGACGCCAGTCGCTTCAAGCAGATCGTCCGGGGCAAGATCAAGTCCGACCTGCGCAAATACATCACGCACGGCGAGATGATCGGCAAGTCGGGCGGGGAGTTCGTGTCGATCCCGCTCCCCCAGATCGAGATCCCCGAGTTCCGCTACGGCGACAAGAACCGCGGCGGCGTGGGCCAGGGCCCCGGCGACGTCGGCACGCCCATCGGCCGCTCGGGCGACGGGGAGCCCGGCCCCGGCGCGGGCGAGGCCCCCGGGCGGCACATCCTGGAAGTCGAGATGACGCTCGACGACCTGGCCGAGATCCTCGGCGAGGAGCTGGCCCTCCCCCGGATCCAGCCCAAGGGGAAGGCCAACATCGTCGAGGAGAAGGACAAGTACACCGGGATCCGCCAGACCGGCCCGGAGAGCCTCCGCCACTTCAAGCGGACATACAAGAAAGCCCTGCGGCGGCAGATCGCCTCCAGCCAGTACGACCCGCGCGACCCGATGGTGATCCCGATCCGCGAGGACAAGCTCTACCGCTCGTGGAACCCGATCACCGCGCCGCAGTTCAACGCCGTCGTCCTCTACCTGATGGACGTCTCCGGCTCCATGACCGACGACCAGAAGGAGATCGTCCGGACCGAGGCGTTCTGGATCGACGCCTGGCTCAAGAGCCAGTACGACGGCGTGACGACCCGCTACATCATCCACGACGCCGTCGCCCGCGAGGTCGAAGCGCACACGTTTTATCACACCCGCGAAAGCGGCGGCACGCGGATCAGCTCGGCCTACAACCTGGCGAACAAGCTGATCGACGAGGGCCACCCGCCGGCCGACTGGAACGTCTACGTCCTGCACTTCTCCGACGGCGACAACTGGGGCGAGGACAACCGCCACTGCATCGCGATGCTCCGCGACCAGCTCCTCCCCAAGTGCAACCTCTTCTGCTACGGCCAGGTCGAGAGCCCCTACGGCTCCGGCGAGTTCTACCGCGAGTTGGAGGACGCCTTCGAAGACGTCCCCAACATGGCCCTGTCCGAGATCCGCAACAAGGAAGGCATCTACGAGTCCATCAAGGAATTCCTCGGCCGGGGCCGCTGAGGCCGAAGTCCGCCCGAGAGAGAAGGGGAGGGCCGCATGGCGACCGTCGCGAAGCCCGAATCTACGACCGACGTCGAGGGCGACCAACTCGTCGTCTTCGAAGGCGTGGAATGGGGCGGCTACAACTCGGTCCTGAAGCTGAGAGGGGCCCGCGGCCTCCCGAAGGTCGTCTACCTGGACGGGAGGCTGACCCTCATGTCCCCCTCCTACATTCACGAGCGGCTGAAGAAGCTCCTGGGGAGCTTCATCGAGATCGCGCTGGAAGGGCTCGGTATCCGGTTCGTCGCTGCGGGATCGACCACGCTCCGCCGCAGGCGACGGAAAGGGGGCGTCGAGGGGGACGAGACGTACTACCTGAAGAACCTCGCCGACCTGCGGGGCAAGACGCGGATCGACCTGCGCGTCGACGCGCCGCCGGACCTGGCCGTCGAGGTCGTCGTCAGCCACGACGCCGACGACGCCGTCGAGGTCTACCGCCGGCTCGGCGTACCGGAGGTCTGGGTCAGCTCGGAGGAAAGGATGATCTTCCTGACCCTCGGCGAAGATGGGGCCTACGCCCCCGCCGCCGAGAGCCGAGCCGTCCCGGGCCTGACGCCCTCGGAGGTGCATTCCTGGATCACCCGCGACGACTTCCCGGACGATTTCGAGTGGCGCCGGGTGCTCCGCCGCTGGGTGGACGAGGAGTTGGCCCCGCGCCGTGAGGAGGAAATCCCGTAGGCCGGGCGAGACCCGGCTTACGAAGACTTCCAGGGGATGGATGAGAGGGGAGGAGGGCCGCATGGCGACCATCGCGAAGGCGGAATCCACGGCCGAAGCCGAGGGCGACCAGCTCGTCGCCCTGGAGGGGGTCGATTGGGCCGGCTACGTCGCGATGCTTCGCCTTCGCGGCGGGCGCGGCCTGCCCAGGATCACCTACCTCGACGGGAGGATGTCGCTCGTGTCGCCCTCCTATCGTCATGAGAGCCTGAAGAAGCTCCTCGACTACTTCATCGCGTCGACGCTGGCCGGGCTGGGCTTGCCGTTCACCCCGGCGGGCTCGACGACCTTCCGTCGCCGGAGGAAGCGGGGTGGAGTCGAGGGCGACGAGACCTATTACATCGCCAACCACGCCCGGATTCAGGGGAAAGCGGCCATCGACCTGCGGACCGACCCGCCCCCCGACCTGGCGGTCGAGGTGGTGGTCTCCCACGACACCGACGACTCGATCGAGGTCGACCGGCGGCTCGGCGTGCCGGAGGTCTGGGTCGGCTCGCCCGAGGAAGTCCTCATGCTCATCCTCGGCGAAGACGGGCGATACGCCAGGGCCGAGGCGAGCGCCGCGATCCCCGGCGTCACGCCCGCCGAGGTCCGCGAATGGCTCGCGCGGCCGAAGGACGCCGGCGTGGCCGCCTGGATGGACGAGGTCCGGCGCTGGGCCGCCGAGGAACTCGCCCCTCGCCGTCGCGGGCCTCAGGATTGAGACGATCCGATACGACAGACGAGAGGAACCCGGCCATGTCGATCGTCAACAACCACGACCTCCCCGCCGACCTTCGGGCCATCCAGGTCGAGACCGAGGGATACGCCCGCGCGTACGGGCTCGACTTCTACGAGTGCATTTTCGAAGTCTGCGACTACGACGAGATCTCGATGATCGCCGCGTTCGGCGGCTTCCCCACCCGCTACCCCCACTGGCGGTTCGGGATGGAGTACCAGCAGCTCTCCAAGGGCTACCGCTACGGGCTCCAGAAGATCTACGAGATGGTCATCAACAACGACCCCTGCTACGCCTACCTCCTGCGCTGCAACCAGCTCGTCGACCAGAAGCTCGTCATGGCCCACGTCTATGGGCATAACGACTTCTTCAAGAACAACATCTGGTTCAGCCAGACGAACCGCAAGATGATGGACGAGACGGCCAACCACGGCAGCCGGATCCGCTCCTACATGGAGCGGTTCGGCGAGGACGAGGTCGAGAGCTTCATCGACTCGTGCCTGTCGCTGGAGAACCTGATCGACGTCTACTCCCCCCACATCAAGCGCCGGGAGGCCGTCAGCCGCTACGACTTCGAGGAGGGTCGGGACGACGACGCCGGGCCGTCGAAGTTCCAGAGCAAGTCGTACATGGACGACTTCATCAACCCCAGGGACGTCCTCAAGGAGGAGCGCCGGGCCCGCGAGGAGGAGCGCCGCAACGCCGGCCCCGCCTCGTTCCCCGAGCGGCCCGAGCGCGACGTCCTGCTGTTCCTGCTGGAGCACGCGCCGCTGAAGCCCTGGCAGCACGACGTCCTGGCCATCATCCGCGAGGAGGCGTACTACTTCGCCCCCCAGGGCCAGACCAAGATCATGAACGAGGGTTGGGCCTCGTACTGGCCCTCCACCATGATGCCCCAGAAGCTGCTGGACTCCTCCGAGGTGCTGGACTACGCCGACCACCACTCCGGCACCATGGCCACCCAGCCCGGCCGCCTCAACCCGTACAAGCTCGGCATCGAACTCCTCCGCGACGTCGAGGAACGCTGGAACAAGGGCCAGTTCGGCGCCGAATGGGAAGAGTGCGACGACTACGAGGAGAAGCGGCGCTGGGACAAGCAACTCGGCCTGGGCCGCCGGAAGATCTTCGAGGTCCGCCGGATCCACAACGACGTCACGTTCATCGACACCTTCCTGACCCAGGACTTCTGCAAGCGCTACAACCTGTTCAGCTACAAGCACAACGACCAGAACGACCTGTACGAGATCGAGAGTCGCGAGTTCAAGAAGATCAAGGAGCGGCTCCTCTTCAACCTGACGAACTTCGGGCAGCCCATCATCCGCGTGAAGGACGGCAATTACCGCAACCGCGGCGAGATGTACCTGACCCAGGAGCACTTCGGCGTCGACTTACGCCTGGACTACGCCCAGGACACCATCCGTCACCTGCACCGCCTCTGGACGCGCCCGGTCCACCTGGAGACCACCGTCGACGGGCGGCCGACCCTTCTCTCGTTCGACGGGACCGATCACTCGATCCGACCCTTGGGAGGCGTTCCCCATGACGCTGAGCCGAAAGATCGCCGCCGCGCTTGACGAGAACACCCGGGCCTACAACCCGCCGTGCTCCGTCACGGTGGACGACGGCCCCGACCGCCTGACCCTGGAGATCGCCGCGCTCGACTCCGTGGGCGTCGCCCTGGACGCCCTGGAGTACGCGGCGACCGACCGCCGGGAGTGGACCCCGCAGGCCCTCGACGCCTGGGGCGCACGCCTGGCCGGCCGCGTGACGTACCTGATGGAGCCGCTGAAGGTCCTGGAGGCCGACGGCGGCTCGGGGGAGGTCCTGCTCCGCAGCGAATCCCCCAGCCGCCGCGACGACTCCCGGAACTTCTACGAGATCCGCCTTCGCCGCGACGGGACCTGCCGCATCGAGCGGATGACCTTCGACGAGGTCGGACGCCGGCGCGCCCGCACCCGCTGCCAGCTCACCCGCGAGGTCGCCGAGCGCCTCGCCGACGACATCGCCGCGTCCTCGCGCTGAGCCGCCGGCCGATCAGCCCTCCGTCGGCCCGTCGTCCTCCGCGACGACGGCCGCCGACGGCCTTCGCGCCGGCCTCGGCGCCCGCCGCGCCGCGACGTGATAGCCCGCGCAGCGTGCGCATCGGTAGACGACCAGCCGGCGGTCCCCCAGGTCCCGCCCCGTGGCCCGGTTCCAGACCTCCAGCGCGACGAGGTGCGCCAGCGCCCCCTGGCGATCGGGATGGAACACGCGCCGGCATGCCGGATCGAACACCGGCTGGATCAGATGCAACCACATGGCCTGGGGCCTCAAGTTGGTGATGCGGGCGTCCGGCTTCCATGTCCCATCCGTCTCCTGATGCCGGCCCTCGCGCCCTGGCGGGCGGAGCATGGCGGCGATGCCGTCGTGCGTCGATGGCTCGTTGCGTGCGTTGATGTAACGGCCCCGGAGGCCAGGGGTGACGTGGCTTTTTCGGGACCTTCCCGCGGGGACCGAGGCTTTCCCCGACGCCGCGGGAATCTTGGGGGTTGCGAGGGTTGGTTGAGCGGGGGTTGTCCGCGGGGTAGATTAAGATGGGGGAAGCCGAGGCGTATCGACCTCGGCCCCCGGACGACGCCCGCCGACTCTTCCGCCGAGCGACCGCGGGTCGGCCCAGGATCCGCCATGCTCGACCCGACCAAAACGCGATTCTGGAAGGCTGCGCTTCAGAGCGGCCTCCTCGACGCCGAGGCCCTCGCCGCGTGCTGGGGGGCGATCGCCCCGGAGAAGCGCGAGGACGAGGACCACGTCGACCGTCGCCTCGGCCGCCAGGCGGTGCATCTCAAGCGCCTGACGCTCTGGCAGGCCCAGCAGCTGCTCGCCGGCCGATTCTCGGGCTTCAAGGTCGACCGCTACGTCCTCCAGGACCTGCTGGGGCAGGGGGGGATGGGCCGGGTCTACCTCGCGCGCGACACCCGCCTGTCCCGCCAGGTCGCGCTGAAGATCCTCTCCCCGGAGCGGATGAACAACCCCCGCGCCATCGCGAGGTTCCAGCGCGAGGCCCGCGTGGGGGCGCAGCTCCAGCACGAGAACCTCGTGCGGCTGTACGACTTCGGCGAATCCCAGGGCCGCCATTTCCTGGTGATGGAGTTCATCGAGGGGAAGACGCTGGGGTTCCACATCGCGACCCAGGGGAGGATCCCCCCGGAGGCCGCGGCCCAGTTCGGGCGGCAGGTGGCGCTCGGGCTGGATCACGCCCACGAGAAGGGCCTGATCCACCGCGACGTCAACCCGTACAACGTCATCGTCACTCATGAAGGCGTCGCCAAGCTCGCCGACATGGGCCTGGCGATGGACCTGGCCGACGAGGGGAAGGTGACGCGCGACGGCGCGACGGTCGGCACGTTCGACTACGTCGCCCCCGAGCAGGCGCGGCATTCCCACTCGGCCGACATCCGCAGCGACGTCTACTCGCTGGGCTGCACGCTCTACCACGCCATCGCCGGCCGGGTGCCGTTCCCCCACCCCGGCCTGGCGGAGAAGCTGTTCGCCCACCAGTCGCAGGAGCCGGAGCCGCTGGAGGAACTGGCGCCGGACGTGCCGACCGGCCTCGCCGAGGTCGTCCGGAAGATGATGCGGAAGGACCCGGTCCAGCGGTTCCAGACCCCCGGCGAGGTCGCCGCGGCCCTCCTCCCGTTCACCGGGGGCTACCTCCCCGGGAGGGCGGCCGTGGCCGCCGTCGGGGCGGTCGCGGGGGCCGAGGGCTCGGGGCTCGGCTCGGGGGACTCGCCCGCGGCCGACGCGACGGCGGCCGGCGACCCGGAGCCGGGGGCCGCCGCGGCGTTCCCGTTCCAACTCGATCTGGGACCCCAGCCCTCCCTCTCGGACTCGGTGCGGAACCCGCGGGCCTGGTTCGGCGGATCGGGGTCGAAGCCTTCCTCGACGAGCGGCTCGACGTCGGCGTCGCCGTCCGCCGAGGTCGCGGCGGGGACCGCGGGCTCATGGGCCGATGACCCGACCCGTCGCCGATGGCTCGTCGCCGCGATCCTGTCCGGGATGGTCGCGGCCGGCCTGGTCTTCGAGGCCGTGCGCCGGGGCAAGCTCGGGCCGGCCTCGTCGAACGCGAAGACGGCCGAGGCCGGCGCGAGGCCCCAGGACGGGTCGGCCGGCCCCGCCCAACCCCCCGCCGCGGGGAAGCGAGCCGCCACGATCGACTGGGGCGGGGCCTCGGTCGTCGTCCGCGACCGCGACGGCGCGGTCACGCCCGCGCCGGACCTCTCGGCCGCCCTGGAATCGGCGCTGGGCGGCCGGGGTACGGTCGTCGTGAAGGAGGGCGAGCCGCTGACCGTCAAGGCCGACGCGGCCCGCACCCTCGCCGGCCGGGGGACGATCGAGGTCGAGGGCGAGGGGGGCGGGGCCGTCCTGCGCGTCGAGCTGGGGGCCAAGCCGTGGCTCGCGACGGGGTCCAGCGTGAACCTCGTGCTCCGCAACCTGACGATCGAGGTCGGCCGGGCCGCGCCGGGCGATCAGACGCCCCCCCCGCTCATCCTGGCCGCGGGCCGGGCGACGATCGAGCGGTGCGCGCTCCGCACGGCCCCTGCGCTGGGCTATGCAGGCTCGTGCGCCGTCGTCTCCAGGGGGGGGGCCCTGGAGGTCGACGGCTGCTGGTTCGAGGGGTTCGACGCGGCCGTGGAGATCCGGGCGATGGCGGGCGTGGAGCATCGCCTGCGCGACTCGATGTTCGTCCCCGGCGGGACCCCGTCGGAGGCGACGAAGGCGAGCCTGCCCGTGCGGCGCGGCTGGGCGGTCCGGGCCGTGTTCGAAGGCGGCGGCGCCCGCGAAGCTCGTCGGCTCGTGGGCCTGGAGCGTTGCACGATCGTCGGCGATGGGTTCCTGAAGATGCGGGAATTCTCCGAGGCGACGCCGCTGCGGATGGAGGTCGCCTCCTGCGCGGCGAAGGTCGAGCACCTGCTCGACGCCTCCCCCCCGTGGACGCCGAAGGCGCTCGCCTGGGAAGGCGCGGGGAATCGGATCGACGTGGCGGGCGACCCCTGGGCGTCGGCAGGCCCGGCGGAGGTCATCGCCGCGGGCGCGAGCGAGTGGGCGCGACTCTATCCCGAGAAGAATCTCGACGAGACGGGCGTCCGCTTCTCGATGCAGGGGCAGGGCCCCGGCGGCCGCTTCCTCCCCGCCGCCTATTCGCTCCTGGGGCCGACCGGGTCGAAATACGGCGCGAATCCCGAACACGTCGGCCCCCGGCCCTGATCGGCGACCGCCGGGGCCCTCAATCGATCGACTCGCCGAGTTCCCGCAGCCGCGCCGCGAGCCGTTCGGCCCGCTGCCGCTCGGCCTCGGCTCGCCGGGCCTCGACCTCGGCTCGCTGAGACTCGACCTCGGCGCGCTGGGCCTCGGCCACGGCTCGCTGACGTTCGGCCTCGGCCCGGATCTCGGCGGCCTCGGCGCGGCGGCGTTCGACCCGCTTGCGGCGACGTTCCTCGCGGGCCTCCTGCCGCGCCTCCAGGGCGTCCTCGCGGGCCTCGGCCGCCTCCTCGCGGGCCTCCAGGGCGTCCTCGCGGGCCTCCAGGGCGGTGCTGAAGGGCGAGCCGTCGGGGTGGTAGATCGTCAGGCCCTCGGGCCCTTCGGGCTCGAAGCGGATGCCGAGGAGGGGGCTCACCCAGCCGCGGACGTTCGGGATCTCTTCCAGCCGTCCCTCGCGACGGAGCCAACCTTCGAGGGAGCGGCCGTCGGGGTCGAAGAAGTAGTATTCCTGGACGCCGTGCTCGTCGTAGAAGCGGAGCTTCCGTGCCATCTCGACGGGGGTGTTGCCGGGCGAGCGGACCTCGAAGACGACGTGCGGCGGGACGCCCCCCTCCAGCCATTGCTTGTACGACCCGCGCTCGCCCTTGGGCCGGCCGAAGGCGACCATGGCGTCGGGGGCCATGCGAATCTCGGCGGCCCGCTCCCTGGCGTACCAGAGCAGGTTGCCGGCGACGAACACGTCGGGGCGGTCGCGGAACAGGAACTCCAGGCCCTCGACGATCAGGCAGATCCATCGGAACTGGATCGTGTTGTCGGACATCGGTTCGCCATCGTCGTCGGGGTAGAGGATCTGGTCGTCGATCTCGCGAGCGATCGAGGTCCCCATGGGTCGTCCCTCCGGATATCGAAGCCGTTCAGACCGCGTCGTCGCCCAGCAGGTGCGCGCTCGACTTGAGGATCCGCTGCTGGCGGCTGCGCGAGGCGCTGGCCGCGGAGGCGGCGGCGCCCTGCGCCTCCAGGTCGGCGAGGTTCGCCCGGCAGAAGGGGCATTCGACCACCTCCAGGTGGAAGCGGAAGTAGTCCCCCAACTCGGGGTCGAGCGCGTCCAGCAGGTAGCTGCCGAGCTGCTGGCGGGTGGGGCAGGTGAGGCGGGCCCGCCGCCAGATGGCCCCCAGGCTGTGGAGTTGGAAGTCCTCGCGGTCGTCGCGGACGTCCTCCAGCCGGGCGCGGAGCGAGGCCGAGTCGCGCAGGGCCTTCTCGACCCGGGCGGACCCCTCGGGCGGCAGGCGGTCGGCCAGGTAGTCGCGGAGCGTCGCCTCGTCGATCGCGGTCGGTTCGTCGCTGTGCATGGCGGCGTCAGCCCTCGTGGACGGCGTCGAGGCTCAGGCCGGCGCGGCGGGCCATGTCCTTGAGCCGGGCGATGGTCTGGAACTTGTAGCTGGCCACGGCCTGCTCGGTGAGGCCCAGGCTGCGGGCGACGTCCTTGTTGGCCCAGCCCTTGACCACCAGCAGTTCCAGGCAGCGGATCCGGTCGAAGTCGCCGCGCGCCAGCCACTCGCGCACCAGCCGTCCCATCGACTCGCCCAGCACCTTCTCCTCCTCGCGCCGGCGCTCGCTGCTGCGGGCGATGCTGGAGGCGGCGCGGGCCCCGCCGGGGACCTCGTCGAGCGGCCGGCCGTGGTCGTCGGAGCCGAACTGGTCGATCGGCCGCCGGCCCTGCTTGCGCAGGTGGTCGGTCAGCTTGTGGGCGGCGATCGAGAACAGGTACGCCTCGATGTCGCGCTTCTCGTCGTAGTGGGGCAGGCTGGTCAGGAAGCCGATGAACGTCTCCTGGACGACGTCCTCGCTGGCGGCGCGGTCGCGCAGGCGGCTGTCGACGAAGGCCAGGAGCCGGCCCTCGAATCGCTCGATGAGCTGCCGCCACGCCGGCGCGTTGCCGGAGCGGACCTGGCGGACGAGCAGGGCGTCGGAGTCGGACGTGGCCATCGCAGGGGATCCCGCCAGTTGGCCCGGCCGCGGGGTGCGGCCGGGTCTCTGAGGGGATTCTATCCCCGACGGCGGTTTATTGGTATCGAATCCCCGTCAGGCGAGGAATTGGTACAGGACCACGCCCGAGGCGCCCACCGCCGCGGCGGCGGCCAGGCGGAGGCGGGCGGTGTAGTACCCGCGGGTCGCCTCGTCGGCCCGGATGTAGCCGGAGACCGCCGCCAGGCAGACCAGCACGAACCCCAGCGCCGCGGCGAGCTTCAGCGTCCGGTCGCGGGCGACGTCGCCCCGGTAGGCGTCGACCAGGCGGGTGCGGTGGCCGGCCCCGAAGTCGGCGTCGATGACGGCGGTGTAGACCGTGCCGTAGTCCTTCTCCTCGGGCGCGACCCGGATCCCCTCGACCATCGCGTCGACCAGCGCCGCGGGGGGTGCCCACGACGTCGCCACCTGCGGCGTCAGCCAGGCCCGGACGTCCTCCCCGAGCTGCCGGCGGGCGTCCTCCTTGGCGCGGTCGAGCGTGGCCGAGACGCGGCCGGCGACCTTGCGGACCTCCGGGGCGTCGTCCGAATGCGTCCGGATCGTCCGCGTCTCGACGTCGTGAGGGAAGAAGGCACGCCGGCGATGCTCGTCGACGCGGCGCGGGCCGGGATGCCGGCTCGCCTCGCGGACGGTCCCCAGCAGCACGAGGGCGGCGAAACCGAGGAGCAGGAGCTTCATCAGGGTCTTCATGGGAGTGGATCCATCACCGACCGGGGCTGTCCACGACCGCATCGATCCGCGTTCAGGCCGTCCGGGCGCGGCCGGCGGCCTTGTCGATCCGCTTGACGTATTCCGAGTACCGCGCGGCCTTCTCGTTCCAGGGGCTGACGAGCGGGACGACGGCGGCGGCGATCGCGGCGATCGCCGCGCCCTCCCCCGGCCGGTCCCCCCACAGCGGCGAGAGGAAGGCCGCCGCGAGGAGGGTCCAGGCGATCGGGACCAGCCGGAGCCGCCTCTTGCGGTCTCGGGTCGTCTGGCCGTACCAGGCCGACGTCGCCCCGAACAGGCCCGCGAAGTAGAGCGGCGCGAGGAGGACCTCGCCGTCGCCCAGCATGAGCCCCCGCGAGAGGAGCCAGGCCCCGCCGCCGACCGCCGCCCCGGCCATCGCCGCGGCGACGCGCCGGCCCGTCGAGTCGACCTCGCGCGCCTCCAGCACCTTGTTCAGCACCAGGGCGGTCCAGGTCGCGAGCAGGGAGGCGCCGTACAGGAAGACGATGCGGGCGGTCTCGCGGGCCGGGTCGATCCCCAACGCGCCGACGGCCGGCGCGATCAGCAGGCCGACCAGCGGCGCGGCCCAGAGCATCGACGCCGTGGCTTCGGCCACCCGGGCCCGGCCGGTCGCCGGCGGCGGGGGCGACGGCGGCGGGGCCTCGACGCGGCGGACCTCGCGCGGCGGGGCGTAGGCCGCGTCGTCGGCCACGGCCCGGACGAACCCCGCGGCCCGCGCCGGCGGGCGGGGCTCGCGGCGGGCCTTCGCCTGGCGCATCCGCCGCCAGTCGGCCTTCATCCGCTCCTGGAGCGACGGCCGCGGCGGCATGGTCTCCGGGCCGATGTAGAAGATGGGCTCCTCGGCCTCGATCCGGTGGACCTCCTCGTCGGCCGGGGCCGCGACCTCGGCCACGCCCTTCGCGCCGATGATCCGGATGTCGGGCACCTTCGGCGCGTCGGCCGGCAGGAGGAGGTCGTAGAGGCGGGCGGGCCGCTGGTTCGGGTCCTTCGCCAGGGCCTTCGACACGATCCCCCGGTACGCCTCGGGGAGCGGGGAGACGTCGGGCCGGGCGGTCAGGTGCTTCATCAGGATCTCGTTGACGGTCTCGCCGTCGAACGGGACCCGGCCGCAGAGCATCTCATAGAGGATCACGCCGACGGCGTAGACGTCGATCGGCCGGTTGTACTTGCCCGAGCCGATCTCCGGCGCCATGTAGTGGCAGGTGCCGATGCTCTCGGAGTGCTCGCTGCCGTGGCTGGCGGTGATAAGCTTGGCCAGGCCGTAGTCGCCGATCTTGACGAGCCCCCCCTCCATGAAGAGGTTGGCCGGCTTGAGGTCGCGGTGGACGACCCCGTGGTCGTGCAGGTAGGCGACGCCTTCCACCAGGCCCTTCAGCCAGTGGCGGACCTCGTCGGCCGGCAGCCCCTTCGGGTGCTTGCGGAGGACCTGGGCCAGGCTCGGGCCGGCGACGTACTCCATCACGACGAAGGCGTCCCCCCCGTCGTTGGTCTTCAGGTCGAAGATCGTCAGCAGGTTCGGGTGCTTGAGGTTCATGCACTGGACGACGCCCCGGCGCTCGACGTCCAGGTTGCGGAGGATCAGCTTGAGCGCGACCTCCTTGCCCGAGTCCGAGGTGGCGTAGTACACCTCGCCGAAGCCGCCGCGGCCGACGGCCCGCTTGATGGTGTAGCCTTCCAGGGGGCGGTCGCCGCAGCCGAACGCGAACCGGCCGGCGGGCGGCCGCGGGGAGTCCAGGTCGTGCATGGGGGGGATTCCCGCGGCCTCGCCCCCGCCGCGGGCCGAATCCTCGTCGGCGCGGTAGGGGGCCGTCTCGTCGATGGGCGTCCGGGGGCGATAGGCGGCCGTCGCGTTCATCGGTTCCTCGAATCCGGGGTCCGGAGGCAGGTCGCGTCGAGCCACGTCTTCGTCCTTCCCGGCCTAGATGGGGATTCGCCGAGGGTGAGAGGATGTTGATGCCGGGGCCCGATTTCGGCGCCCGGGGCTCAGGCCCGGGACGACCCGAGGGGCTCCAGGCTGAACGAGAAGCCCTCGCCGAGGACGCTGGAGGTCATGGTCAGCGGCGCCCTCGCGACGCAAGGGCGGCCGTCGACCTCGAAGCCGCCGCGGGCCCGGCACCAGAGCGAGCCCCCCTGGCGGTACAGGACGACCGGCTCGCGGAGCGACGGCGCCGGGATGTGCGCCTGCTCGGCCGGGCCGACGATGCAGGTGTCCGCCATCAGCAGGACGCCGTCGACCGCGACCGGGAGCCGATGCCGGCTGACGATCGCCAGCCTCGCCGTGGCGCTGAAGGGGCTGGGCTGGCGGAATTCCAGCTCGACCGTGGCCCCCAGGCGGATCACGTCGCCGTTGCGGAGGGCCGTGGGCTCCTGCACGCGGCGGCCGTTGACGAATGTGTCGTGGCGGGGCTCGATCGCGTAGCTCTCGCTGCCGCGGACGATGGTCGCGTGGTCGCGGGAGATGTCCCCCATCAGGGGGACGTCGGCCGAGCCGTCCGAGCCGGCGCGGCCGAGGACCACGCGGTCGTCCAGGCAGACCAGGTAGCCGCCGACGGCGTCGGCCCAGAGGAGGAACCGGCCCCCGGGGCCGTCCTCCGAGGCTCGCGCGATCGGGCGGGCGGACTCCGGCCGGGCCCGGTCGGCGACGGGGGCGGGGCCCAGGGCGGGGAAGACCCGCCGGCCGGCCTCGCCCTTCGGTGAGGGGGGCTCCTCGGCCTCGCTCGCGCGGGCGGGCCGCGCCGGGGCCGGGCCGGCCGCCCGGCGCGCCCACTGCGACCCGCTGGACGGCCCGATGGCCGCGATCTGCTGCCAGGCGCGGGCGCGGGCCTGGCGGGCGGCCGGGTGCTCCGGCACGCCGGCGACCACGGCCTCGGCCGCGGCCAGGATCCTCGGCCACTCGCCGCCGGAGAGGGCCGCGTACAGGGCCTCCACCAGCGGCGCGGCGGCCTTGCGGCGGGCTTCGAGGTCGTCGCGGGCCGCGGCGATCGCCTCGCGGGCGGCGTCCGCGCCCGAGCCGGCGGCCAGCCGCTCGGCGCGCTCCAGCCCTTCGAGCGCCTGGCCGAACTCGCCGCGGCGGGCCTCGACCGCGGCGGCGGCCCAGGCGTCGGCGATCTCGCGGTAGCGCCGCAGGGCCGGGCCGCTCACCTTGTCGCGGGCCAGGGCCTCGATCCGCTCCAGCGCCCGCGCCGGCTCGCCGACGTCCAGGTCGCCGCGGATCTCCTCGGCCACGCGGTCGGCCAGGCTGAGGCGGGCGGCGGCCAGCGAGTCGGGCGGGGCCCCGAGCCGCTCGGCCAGCCGCAGGTCCTCGATCGCCCCGGCCACGTCGTCGCACGAGGCCCGCCGGGCGGCGCGGGCGATCAGGTCCAGGCCCAGCCGGCCGCGGAACTGCACCGCCTGCTGGTGGTCGGCCACCTCGGGGCGGCCGGCCAGGGCGTACGCCTCTTCGTACCTCCCGCCCCGCGCGGCCTCCTCGGCCTGCCGCAGGGCGATGCGCCATTGACCCATCATGGTGGATTCGCCGCCCGGAATGGCCATGGGGTTCTCATTCTCCGCCATCGTACGCTGGATGCCGGGCGCCGCTCAACACGTCGAGCGGGCGGCCCGGACGGGACGAGGCCGGCCGGGGCCTCGCGGGCTCCCGGCCGGCCTCGGGGTCCCCGGGGCGTCCGTCTCGATCAGAGGCTTTTGCCCGAGGTCTTCTCGGCCGTCGGGGCCGGGGCCGGGGCGAAGGCGGCGTCGATCTCCTGGACCACGTCGCGGCCCGGGGCGATCTCCACCGGCACGCCCGTCTCGGCGTAGCGGCCTTCCATCTCGGCCTTGCGGGCCAGGACTTCCAGCTTCTTCTCCAGCTCGCCCACCGTCTCCTTGGCGTGCGCCAGGGCGCTGCCGTCGAGCTGCACGTCGTTGGTGGCCTGGGTGGCCTCGATCTGGCGCAGCCGGGCCTCGATCTCGTCGAGCTTGGTGGTCAGGGTCTTCTTCTGGGCCATCATCGTCGTGAGCTGCTTGCGGAACGCGACGATCTCGCTCTGCTTGGCCTTGTACGTCGACTCCTTGGCCTCCAGGATCTTCTGCACGTTGACGTACGAGTCGTAGCGGCGGGCCAGGTCGTTCTTGACCTCGTCCTCGGTGTAGGCCACCCGGCTGTGGCCGGCCAGGCGGTACTCGCCCGTCTTGAGGCTCTCCCGCAGGGTCAGGATCGCCGTCTTCTCGCCGTCCATGTTCGCCTTGTTGGCGGCGATCTCCTTGTCGAGGTGCTCCACCTCCACCTCGGCGCGGGCCAGGCGCTCGATGTTGTCGCGGATCGCCGGCTCCAGGTCGGCGATCTCCTGGCGGGCCCGCTCGATGTCGAACGGCAGGGGGACCATGTCGCGGGCGTCGTGGCGGACCTTCCGGAAGGCGGTCTTCACATAGCTGGGGGCGTGGGAGCCGAACACCAGGAACAAGGTCCCGGCGCCGAGGGCCGCGCCAACCACCGACTTCTTGATCAACGAGCAGGCCATGCTGAGTCTCCTGAGGGCCGGGAACCTGGGCGTCCGTCCGGGTCGGCCGGGCCGGGCGTCGGCGGATCGGATCGGGGCGGCCGGCCTCGACCGGGCCGGCTCGCCTGACACTAGTGATTCGACGCCCCGGCGGGTTTATTCATCGCGGCGGCCGGTCGTCGGATTCGGGGAGGGCCGTCGGCCCCGGGCCTCGCGTCCGGGCGGCCCCGGCGACCCCCCTCGGGGGTTATTCGCCGCCCGCCCCGGGATTTTGACTTGATTTGTAAATTCGCATCGCGGCGACGGCCGCCGGCACTGCTGGGAAGCCTCGCCCGGCCCTCGCGATCGCTACAGGCGGTTTGATCGTAAGTCGTTTTGGAATTTCGCGTTCCACTTCGGCATTGGCGCGCGGCTTGCCATAAGAGAGGCCGTCTCCGACATGAGGCCGCCGTCGACCAGACGACCCCGCGGCCCGGCCGACCGCCTCGCCCGCAACGATTCGCCTCCGGCTCATCCTCGTCCGCAACCCGATCGCTCCGGTCCGCCAGGAACGGCCCCCGCCTCCCCCCTCCCAGGGGAGTCGGATCGGCCGGAGCGACCCCGGTACGCCCATAGAGACTTCATCCGAGAAAGGCAGGATATCCATGTCGAACGCCCGCTCCCCCTGGATCCTGATGCTGCTCGTCTCCGCCGTCGCCCCGACCGCCGCCGCCCAGGACGCCGCCACCGGCCCCATCTCGCGCTTCCTCAACCGCAATCGTCAGCCGGCCGTCCATCAGCATCAACATCATCACCACGTCCACGCCCAGCCGGCCGCGCCCTCTTACGATTACACCTACGCCCAGGTCCAGCCCGCGGCCGTCGAGGCCGAGCCCGTCGCCCAGCCCGCCGAGTCGGTCGGCCAGGAGGTCGCGGCCGTCGAGCCCGCCCCGGTCGCCGTCGAACCCGCCCCGGTCGCCGTCGAACCCGCCCCGGTCCAGGTGCAGGCCCAGCCGGTCGCGGAGCAGGCCCCCGCCTACGATTACCAGTACGCGGGCGACCCCTACGGCTTCACGAACGTCCTGAACCGGATCCGCGCCTCCGCCGGCCTGCACCCTCTGGCCTACGACCCGGGCCTGTCGTCCTGGGCGCAGCAGAACAACGCCGAGCAGTGCCGCCGCGGCCTCGGCCACCACGTCAACCCGACCGGCACCCAGAACTGCGCGTACAACTACACCGACGCCAACTCCACGGCCGCCGGCTGGATGAACTCGCCCGGCCATCGCCAGAACATGCTCTCGCCCACGGCCACCAGCTTCGGCATCGCCTTCGGCCCCGGCCCCTACTGGACGCTCAACGCCCGCTGAGACGGCGTCCCCACGGCCGATTCGGAAGGAGGGGGGGCCTGGCCCCCCCTCCTTCATCCCCTCTCCCGCCGAGAGAGGGCGGCCGCGCAGCGGCGGGTGAGGGTCGCCGGAGCGCGGAGGGCACGCCGGCGCGCGAAAGCCGAGCGAGGCGACGCCGAAACCTTTCTCCTCTGAGGTGCTCCTTCGAAAGACATCGCAGAAGCGTGACGATGAGCATCCTTCTCCCCTCGTGGGAGAAGGTGGCCGCAGGCCGGATGAGGGGGCGACCGCCGTCGCTCCCCCAGGCCGGCGCGGACTTTGAGACCGGCGGCCCTCGGTCGCGCCCCCCTCATTCGCCCCTCCGGGGCACCTTCTCCCACGAGGGGAGAAGGGGGATTCCTGCTCCTGATCTCATGTTTTCAACGCAGCACCCTTGAGGGAGAAGGATTTGGTTGCCGAGGCCGTCTCGAAAGCCCACGACCTTCACCCGCCGCTGCGCGGCCGCCCTCTCCCGGCGGGAGCGGGGACGTCGATCGGTCGTCGATAGGCCGATCCATCACCCTTCGATCTTCACGGCAGTTCCAGCACCGCCACCCCCTGCGGCTCCAGCACCACGGTCGCCGTCCCCTTGTCCCAGGCCACGGGATTCCCCTCCACCAACTCCCGCCCGTTGCCCGAAGCCCGGTCGTCGTGCGTGATGGTCGCCTTGCGGGCTTCGGACGAGTCGTTGAAGACGGTCAGGTAGCGGTCGCCGAAGCGCTCGACGTACACCCGGTCGTCGAAGGAACGGGTGCGGGTGATCGGCTCCCAGCCGGCCTCGGCGACGAGCTTCGCCAGCGGGAGATACTTCTTGAAGAGGGGCCGGTCGCGGTTGTAGAGCTCGGGCCGGGTGAAGTAGGCCCCGTCGGCCGCGTTGTGGCTGAAGAAGCCCGGGAACATCCCGTAGGCGACGCAGCGCCGCATGTAGAGTTCGACCTTATCCGGGCCGAGCTTGTCGAAGTCGGTGTTCATCAGGAAGCAGAACGGCTTCCCCTTGCAGAGCGACCGCCGGAGCAGGAGGTCGGCGTCCGACATCGGCCGCCAGCGGCCGCCGGGATTCCAGTCGGACTCGGTCCCCATCACGTCGAGCAGGGGGGCGAGCCAGCAGAGGCGGTCGGGCGTGGCGTTGGCCATCATCAGCCGGCCGGTGGCGTGGACGTCCCGCTCGATGCCGCGGACGTACTCGAAGGCGATCGTCCCGCGGAAGACGGCCGGGCGGCGGTCTTCGAGCGCGAACGTCAGCGGGGCCTCGGACTTCGCGAAGTGGTCGCGGCGGAAGTCCAACTCGTCGGTGACATAGCCCTCGCTCGAATCGACGTATTCCCCGTCCAGGTCGCCGCGACGGCCGGGGCCGTAGAGGCGGTCCTTGAGCTTCACGTTCCATTTGTTGACGGCGAAGTCGTCGTCCGGCGCGAGGCCCGGGGTGGAGTTCATGCTCCAGACGGCCCCCTTGTTCCAGGGCTCGTCGCGGAACAGGGCGACGGGCTCGCCGTCGCGGTCGTGGAAGACGCTGGAGCGCCAGGCCTTCGCCTCGGCCTTGCCCGCGTCGGCCAGCCGCTTCGCCTCGGCCGCCGCCGCCGCGATGGTGCGGGGCATGTCGGCGGGCATGGGCATCCACCAGGTCATCGGCTCGGTGTAGCGGAAGGTGACGATGCCGTGGGCGTCGTCCCAGGCCACTTCGTCGTTCCCCTCCTTGAACCGGAAGCCGAAGTCCTCCCAGCCCTCGACCTTACTGATCTTCGAGAACGGCATCCACAAACCTTGCTCCGAAACGCGTCGCTCGAACGCCGCGGGGAACAGCCGGTAGTAGGCGTCGAGCGCCGAGCGGAAGCCCCAGGCGGGGTCGAAGTCGAACGCGCGGAATGCCACGCGGGCCTCGGGCTTCTCCGCCGTCAGGGCGACGTCGAACGCGAGGAACAGCTCGCCCGAGCCCGCGTTGTAGCCGGCCCGGAAGAACGCCGGCCGGGCCATGTCGAGCCCGATCGCCCGCCCTCGCGAGCCCTGCACGACCGCCCCGAACGGGTACGACGACATCCGGCCGCCGGCACCGACGCGGAAGTGATGCGGCGACGACTTCAGGTACTCGCGGCCCGCCTCCACGGCCTCCGACCGTCTCGGGTCGTCGAGCCAACGCACACCCTCGGCCGGGATCGGGACGGCGTAGAGCAGCGTGATCGCCCGGTCGCGGCCGGTCGCGTCGCGGACCGTGACGTCGAAGGCGCCGTCGGCCGATTTCTCCCGTTCGAGCGTCAGCCCGAGCGCCTCCTTTTCGATCCGGACAAAGTCGCCGTCGGCGGCGACGTCGCGGGCCTGGAAGCCCTCGACGGCCGGCCCGCGGACGACGACTGGGACGCCGTCGAACACCGCGCCCGAGCCGGCCTCGACGACCTCCAGCCGGGCGTCGCGGAACCGGGCCTTGCCGGCGTGGTTGCGCATCAGGAGGTGGAACGACAGCTCCTTGATCGGCCGCTCCGGGATGAACGCGACCCGCACCTGCTGCCAGTCGTGCGTGCCGACCTTGAACGGCGAGGCCTGGCCCCAGACCGGCGTGCCGTCGTCGTAGATCAAATCCAGGTAGAGCGCGTAGTCGGCGTCCGGGCTCCCCGAGACCCCCTCCGCCTGGCTCCACGCCGAGGCCACGATGGGCGTCGGCCGCTTCTGATCCAGCACGACGCGGCGCGTCGCCCCGCGCCGGGCCTTCGACGAATCGCCGTTGTCGCAGACGAGGACGTCCCCCTCGGCCGTGAACCCGTCCTCCCAGGGCGCCCACGCGCCCGGCCCGAGCCGATCGCGCGCCCCGTCGGCCGCCCGGACGACGGCCTTGGCGACCTGGCCGTCCGGCGGCGCGGCCCAGGCCCGGCCGGGGAGGGTCGCGAACATCGACGCGGCGAGGACGTGGGCGGCGCGGCGGGGCGTCATGACGAAACCTCTCGGAGGCGGGCTCTCCGCGGCCCGGCCGACGACGGGCCGGGCCCCAGGCCGTCCATTCTCGCACGGCCGCCGCGCCGGATGAAGCGGCGGGCGCAAAGGGAAAGGGCGGGTCGCCGCCCCTTGCTTGCGGCGACCCGCCCTCGGAGGCGGGATGTCGGGATGTGGGCCGGCTCCTCCCCCCTTGCTAAAGGAGTCGCCGGTTCGTGTGCGAGGCGGGGTCGAGGTCGTGCTCGGGCCCCTCCCCCTTGCATAAGAGGGGCCCTCGCCAAAAGGTGCTTCGTAGGGCGCGTCTCCTTGTCAGATCAATAGCGGCCGACGAGTTCCGGCGAGCGGCCCAGGGCGGGGGGCAGGTCGAGGATCTCGGCGGGCGGGGCGCTGCGGCGATATTCGCGGTGGGCGTGGCGGACGGGGCTGTTCGGCGCGAAGGTCCCTTGCCGGCTCAGGAAGTCGGCGTTGAGCCGCAGCCAGCGGAGGATCTCGCCGGCCGCCTCGCCCCGCACCAGCAGGTCGCTCCGGCCTCCGCCCTGCGCGGCGAAGCCCAGCCGAAGCTCCGGCCCCTCGGGCCCGTCGCCGTCGACGACCGCGTAGGCCAGCAGGTCCGGGTTGATCAACGTGTCGCCGACCGACAGGAATTTCTTGCTCATGTCTCAATATCGCCTTCGTGAGTTCGTGGCCGTGGACGCCCTCGGGCCGGGCCTCGGCCCTCTTCCTGGTCTGAGGTAGGCACGCCGGCCGCCCCATCGGGCGGCTCCCGGCGAACGACGGGGGCCTGCGACGCCGGGCGGCGGAGGTCCTGCCCGGACGCCTTCAGACGAGGCGTCGACAACACAATCGGTCGCGATCCGGCATGCTCGACATCAGCGAACTCCTCGGGGCTCGACGGCGGAGGCGGGAGGGCCTCGCAAACGTCTCGTCGGGCGACACGTCCAAACATATCGACCCGGCCGCCCCCGTTCAAGAGGAAAATCGATAATGCCTATCGAATTTATATGCAATGCCCGTCCGTCCCTCGCACGGCATTCATGATGCCCCCGATTGATGAAGGAATTCGGCCGGCCCTAACGTCCTTTTGATGAAGACTTTCGCGCGGGGATGGTTGGGATGTCCGGCGGCCCGTCCCTGGACCGTAGGGCCTTCGCTCCTACGATGACGTGGGATGGGCGATGCGGCCCGGGGCGGGACGCAGGTGCGGGGCCTGGGCGGCCGGGCTCGAATCGGGTCTTTACGAAGTTTCGGAGTTCCGGGCAAAATAAGTGGTATAGAGAAACCGGAATCCCGATCCCAAGGAGGAGGCATCCCGGTGTCCGGGCGGGTTTCGACGCCGAGGCTTGGCCCGACGGCCTGGAGGTTTGGCAGGATGAGCGTTACCGAGGCTGCGCGTCCGTCGTTCGACGATGCCGTCCTTCAGCGGCGGATCATGGAGCTGAGGCGTCCGGACAACGTCACGAACCTGATGTATCTGGCCCGCGAGTACGCGTGCCTGGCCCTGGCGATCGGCGGGGCGGCGACGTTCGCCGAGTCGCGGGGGGCGTGGGGCCTCTCGTGGTGGTGGAACGTCCCGGTGTTCGGCCTGGCGATGATCCTCGTCGGCGCCTTGCAGCACCGGCTGGCGGGCCTGGGGCACGAGTCGTCGCACTACTCGTTCCTGCGCAACCGGACGGCGAACGACCTGGTGGCCGACGTCTTCTGCATGTTCCCGATCCTGACGTCGGTCCACTACTACCGGGTCTTCCACATGGCCCACCACCAGCACACGAACGACCCGGAGAAGGACCCCGACCTGCTGAACCTGGGCCGGGGCAAGCGGGCGTTCGAGTTCCCGATGACCCGCGAGCGGTTCGTCGCGCTGGTCTATTTCTGCTTCGTCACGGCACCGGTGCGATTCGTCGAATATCAGCTCGCGTACATGACGGTGAACACGTTCGGCAAGGGGCGGAGCATCTACAACGGGACGGCCCGGGGCCGGGGATTCGACGTCTTCATCCCCCGCCTCTCGACCTGCCTGGGCATCCTGTACGTCCTGGGGTTCAACGTCCTGTGCCTCGTCCTGACCTCGACCGGCCGGGCCGGCTGGGTGGTCCCCGCGGCGCTGGCGGCGGGCGTGATGGGGACGGCGGTCGCCTACGCCTTGCCGGATCGGTTCACGTTCCGGTCGCCGTTCCGCCAGGCGTATTCGGAGCGGTTCGCGGGCTCGGCGCGGCTGTGGTTCTTCACGGTCGCCTTCGCCGCCCTGGCCCTGACGCGCTGGGCCTCGGACGGCCGCTCGCCGGCCTATGTGATGCTGCTGTGGTTCATCCCGCTGACCACGACCTTCCCCTTCTTCATGCTCCTGCGCGACGTGTATCAGCACTCGAACGCGGACTCCGGCCGGCTGACGAACTCGCGGGTCTTCTTCGTGGACCCCTTCACGCGGTGGGCGGTGTTCATCTACGGCCAGGACATGCACATCCCCCACCACCTGTTCCCGACCGTCCCCCACTACCGCCTGGGCGAGCTGCACGAGCTGCTGAAGGACCAGCACGAGGCGTATGGCCGCCACGTCGTCGAGTGCCACGGGACGTTCCGCGGCGATCACCACCACCCGACGATCCTCGACGAGATGACGAAGGACCACCCGCCGCTGGTGGCGACGGGGGGGCGTTGATCGCCCCGACGGCTTGACGGTCCCGGTCGCGGGCGGCCAGATTGGACGTCAGGCCGCGTCGCGACCCCCGAATCAGGCCGTGCAGGAGGGATCACCGATGGCGACGATCACGACGGAACGCCCCCGGGCCGTCCCGGAGATCGATGCGCGACCTTCACTCTCCATCCCGCCCGACGTCCGGCTGGTCGTCGACGCCGACGGCTTCGCCAAGCTCTGCGCCGCGAACCGGGACATGCGGCTGGAACTGGGGCCCGACGGAGGATTGATCGTCATGACGCCGGCATCCCCGGATGGTGGCGGACGCGAGTTGCAGTTGGGCTTCCAGCTTGAAGCCTGGAACCGAACGGCCAGGCTGGGCAAGGCGTTCGGGCCGTCGGCCGGCTATACGCTGCCGGACGGATCGATCCGCGCCCCGGACGCCTCGTGGATCCGGCGCGAGGTGTGGGACGCGGTCGACCGCCGCGAGCGCCTTCGGTTCGCGCGGGTGGTCCCCGACTTCGCGGCCGAGATCCGCTCGCCGTCCGACGCGATCGCCGACGTCCGGGCGAAGATGGCGGCGTACATCGCCAACGGCGTGCGGCTGGGCTGGCTGATCGACCCCTGGACGAAGTCCGTGGAAATCTACCGCCCCGGCCGCGAGCCCGAGCGGCTGGCCGCGCCGGTGTCGGTCTCGGGCGAGGGCGTGCTGCCGGGCTTCACGCTCGTCCTCGCCGAGATCTTCGAGGACTGAGGACGATCGCGAGACGGGAGGAGATTATGTCCACGACCACGATCGAACGGGCTCGGCCGAAGTCCGACGAGCGGGCGTCGGCGTCCTTGCTCATCCCCGCCGACGTCCGCTTGGTCGTCGACGCCGACGGCTTCGCGAAGCTCTGCGCCGCGAATCGCGACATGCGGCTCGAACTGGAGCCCGACGGAGGGCTGATCGTCATGACGCCCGCGGCATCCGACGGCGGGGCCCGCAACGCGGACCTCACGATGCAACTCGCGGCCTGGAATAAGTCGACGCGGTTCGGGAAGGCTTTCGACTCGTCGGCGGGATTCACGCTGACGGACGGGGCGGTGCGCGCCCCGGACGCCTCATGGATCCGCCGCGAGGTCTGGGACGCGGTCGACCGCCGCGAGCGCCTTCGGTTCGCGCGGGTGGTCCCCGACTTCGCGGCCGAGATCCGCTCGCCGTCCGACGCGATCGCCGACGTCCGGGCGAAGATGGCGGCGTACATCGCCAACGGCGTGCGGCTGGGCTGGCTGATCGACCCCTGGACGAAGTCCGTGGAAATCTACCGCCCCGGCCGCGAGCCCGAGCGGCTGGCCGCGCCGGTGTCGGTCTCGGGCGAGGGCGTGCTGCCGGGCTTCACGCTCGTCCTCGCCGAGATCTTCGAGGACTGACGGGCGGGGCCGCATGGCCCCGCGCGATTCATCCGAGCAGGAAGACGAAGGACAGGGCCGCCCCGGCCAGGCCGAAGCCGAAGGCCGCGGAGCCGGCCATCAGCCCCACGATCGTTGCGGGGCGTCGCGGATGTTCGGCGAGTCCCAGAAGCACGGCCAACCCGCCCCCGAACATCATGCCGGCCGCGGCGAGCCCCCAGAGGGGTAGCAGGATGATTGAGTTGCCGCTCATGATCGCCGCGATATAGCCGATCGGGAACACCACCGAGCCGGCCGTGGCGGCCAGGCCCAGGATCGCCGGGGCGTTCGTCCCCTTCGCGGGCGGCGGGGGCGCGGGGCGGAATCCCGAGTGGGCGGGGGGCGCGGGCCGTTCGTCGCCGCCTCGCGCCGCGGCCTCCTCGTCCCCCAGATACGCTTCCGGCGGATCCAGCCGGGCCAGCACCGCCAGCACGTCTTCGCGCGAGGGCTCGGCCCCCGGGCCGCGGCGCTCGCGCAGGAGTTCGTCGATCCGGGACTCCACTTCGCCGACGACGTCCAGGCGCTCGGCCCGCGAGACCCGGCCGAGCAGGGCCCGGTCGATGGCGTCGAGGCGGGCGTCGATCAACATCCGGGCCGCGTTCATGGTCGCGCTCATCTCCGCCGTGCTCATCCCTGCACCCCTTCGAGTAAGGTGGACAGGCTCGCGGACACCGCCCGCCAGCCCTTCGTCATCTCCCGGAACCGTCGCTCCCCCTCCGGCGTCAGGCGGTAGTAACGCCGCATCGGCCCCGACGGCGACCGCTCGGCGCGGATCGCCAGGAAGCCCTCGCGGGCCAGCCGCGCCAGCACCGGGTAGACCGTGCTCTCGGTGAACTCCAGCCCTTCAAGGCCCCGCAGCCGCTCCACGATCCCGTACCCATACGCCTCGCCGCCGACCATCGTCGCCAGCACGGCCAGCTCCACCAGCCCCTTGCGCAGCTGCGTCTCCCACGGACTCATCCCGGCCCCCCCTTCGGTCGCTACTGTGTATCGCAGGGTACTGGCCGCCGGGCGGATGTCAAGACGGGAGGACCGGCGCGACCGGCGCATTCCTTAAGTCCGGGCGGCGGCGATGCCGAAACCAGACCAGGGAGCCGGGCGAGGTCGCGCGGCGGTCGGGCCGATTCTGGACGAGGAAGACCCTTGAACCGTTCTCGACGCAACACACTGGGCCTGCTGGCCCTGGGCCTGGCGCTCGCGACGGCCGGGCGGGCCCGCGCCCAGGAGGCGTCGCCGTCCAAGGTCCACGGGACGATCACCGTCGACTTCGACAAGGTGACGATCTCCGAGCTGCTGAAGCTCGTCAGCGTCGTCGAGAAGGTCGACGGGACGATCCACATCGTCTCGTCGAAGCCCGGAGACGGCGAGAACGCCCTGATCGTCAGCGGCGCGAACGGCGCGATCGCCCTGACCCGCCCCGACCAGCCGGCCGCGCCGAAGGTCGTGATCGGCCCCGCCAGGCCGACCCCGCCCGCCCTGCCGGTCGCGGCCCGGCCTTCGGTGCCGAAGCTCCCGCCGCTCGCGGCGCTGGGCCGCCTGCTGGGCCTCGGCCGACCGACCGATCACGACCATGCCCCGGTGGCGTCGGCCCCGGCCGAGCGTAAGGCTATCCCGCTGGAGACGCCGGACGCCGTGCCGCCGCCGCCCGGAGTGCCGGTCGCGCTGGATTCGGGCTCGTTCCTCGGGTCGCTCGCCCAGGGCGAGCCGGTGATCGTCGGCCCGGTCCATTCGCCCTGGCCGAAATCCGAGCCGCGGGCGAAGCCCAAGGCCGACGGCGAGGTCTCACGGGTCGGTGCCGAGCAGGCCGCGGCGACCCCCGCCCTGAAGCACGTCGTCGCGCAGGGCGATTCGTTCGAGGTCCTGGCCCGCAAGTATTACGGCGACCCTCGCTACGCCCGCGCCCTGTGGTGGGCCAACCGCGATCGCGTCGCCTGGCCCGACGCCCTGGCGGAAGGGAAGTCCCTGGTCGTCCCGGGCCTGGGCGAGCTTGAGCCCCGGATGGTCCTGGCCGGGCCTGCGCCCGCCGCGATCCCCGACCTGGAGTCGTCCGACCCGCGTCGCGATCCGCACGCCGTGCGGGCGTCGTACTCCGAAACGCAGGCCGCGCCCGGCTCGCCGGACTCGGGCGGGGTCGCCGTCCACGTCGTCCGGCCGGACGACACGCTCCGGATGATCGCCCGCGAGAAGTGCGGCGACGAGCGCAAGGCCCTGGAGATCATGGCCCTGAACCGCGACGCCCTGAGCAAGGACGGCCGCCCCCGCGTCGGCCAGTGCCTCATCCTCCCCGCCCCGGTCGAGAAGCCCTGACGGAGGGCGACGTACCGGCTTCCGAGGCGCGTCTTTTCGTTGAAAAGATCGTGGACGATCTCAGCCGACCGACGTCCCCTCTCCCGCCGGGAGAGGGTGGTCCGAAGGGCCGGGTGAGGGTCGTCGGATTTCGGAAACGCCGGGGCGGTCGACGCCTTCTCCCCTTGAGGCGCTCTGTCGAAGACATGGGGGTGGAGCACGAATCCCCCCTTCTCCCCTCGTGGGAGAAGGTGCCCCGGAGGGGCGGATGAGGGGGGCGCGACCGAGGGCCGCCGGCCTCAAAGTCCGCGCCGGCCTGGGGGAGCGACGGCGGTCGCCCCCCCATCCGGCCTTCGGCCACCTTCTCCCACGAGGGGAGAAGGATGCTTGTCATGGGCCGACTTCGACCTTGCTTTCGTCATGCCCTCCGCGCGCCGGCGACCCTCACCCGCCGCTGCGCGGCCGCCCTCTCCCGGCGGGAGAGGGGACGTCTCCGGGACGCTTGCGATACCGATGTCGGCTCACCGCGATCCGACGCCCTGTCCGACTCGACCGCCTCAACGCCCCTCGCCCGAGGGGGCCGGGATGTCGACGTCGAGCCCGATCGGCTTGCCCAGGTCGGGCGTGCCGTCGGCCTTCCAGGCGATCTTCTGGGCGCGGGCGGACCGGTCGAGGTAGCCGACGGCCGTGCCGGGCTTGGCGTGGTAGGCGATCCAGTCTTCGCGGCCGTCGGGCGACTTGAAGAACGAGCAATGCCCCGGCCCGTACACGCCGGCCTCATCGTTGCGCTGGAAGACCGGCCGGGGGTCCTGCCGCCACGACGCGCTCTTCATCGGGTCGGCCCCGGGGGCGATCGAGACCATGCCGAGCTTGTAGTCGGGCGTGTCGGCCGCGCAGGTGGAGTAGATCAGGAAGACCCGGCCCTCGTCGCCCTGACGGAGGGCGACGGGACCCTCGCGGACGACGTCGCAGCCCAGGCCGTCGACGTCCATGTAGACGCGAGGCCCGGTCAACGTCCACGGGTTCGTCATCCGGCTGATGTAGAGGCCCTGGCCCGACGGGCTCGGACGGCCGCACCAGACGAAGTAGTTGGTGCCGTCCGGCATGGGCAGGACGGTGCCGTCGATGGCGTAATACTCGTCCTTCGGGTCGGTGAGGAGCTTGGCCTTGAAGGTGTACGGCCCCATCGGGTCGTCGCCGGCCGACTCCGCGACGTACATCCGATGCGCCGGCTCGCGGCCGTCGCCGGCCGTGTAGTAGAGATACCAGCGCGGGCCGGACCCGGATTCGAGGCGATGGAACTCCGGCGCCCAGATGTCGCGGTTGCGGCTCGGCTGATCCTCGCGCCCGACGACCTGATCCTTGGCCGTCTTCAGGCCCTCCAGGCTCTTCGCCTTGCGGAG
>ERZ778021.1213-NODE-1213-length-32431-cov-4.987923_pt1 | contig 32431 bp, 34 predicted proteins | sample MGYA00375751_ERZ778021 | MGnify/ENA primary metagenome ERZ778021 (study PRJEB29350, sample SAMN05389814) | bioreactor metagenome | isolation source: Thiocyanate stock bioreactor | place: South Africa: University of Cape Town | collected 2013-08-29 ... | reverse complement strand
CGACTTTCACCCTGCCCTGGCAAGGTGAAAGTCGAGAGCGCGACGCGACCGTCCCCGGCCGCCAGCGCCCCGAACCCCGCCGTCCCCTCGGGTGCGTTCGCATTTTCCCGTACCGGCTACGGGAAAGTGCGAACGCCGGCCGCTGGCCCCGAACCCCGCCCTACAGGTCGTAGCGGGCCAGATCGTCGTCCAGACGCTGACGATCCTCGTCGCTCGGGCCTTCGACCTCCGGGTGGCGGTCCTCGCGCTTGCCCGCCGCCTTGCGCCATTTCCAGACGGCGAAGGCGAGCAGGATCACGGCGACGACGAAGGCGATGATCGGGACGACGTAGGCGGAGAGGCTGAAGCCGCTGCCCTTCGGTTCGGCGAGGACGGCGTCGCCGTACTGGGCGACCAGAGCTTCCTTGATTTCGTCCTTGCTCTGGCCCTGCTTCACGAGTTTTTCGATGAAGGCCTTCTCGCGGGTGGCCTGGGGGGATTCGGCGAGCTCAAGCAGGGTGCCGCAGACCGGGCACATCACTTCGGACTCGATTTCGTTCAGCTCGGTGCGCAGGCCGCTGACCGCGCCGGCGGCGTTGGGGAGGAGCAGGGCGGTGAGGGCCGCGACGACGGCGAGCAGCAGGGGCAGCCGGCGGAGCCGCGAGGGCCGTTTGGCCGCGCCCGCGCTCATGAGGTCTTTTCCGGCGGCAGCAGCGGGGCGACGTGTTCTTCGAGGATCTTGCCGTCGACCGGTCCGTATTCCGCCCAGGCCAATTTGCCGTTCGGTTCGAGGAGGTAGTTCTCCGGCACCCCGGTGGTGCCGAATTCATGCGCGCTGTCGCCGTTGCCGTCGTGCAGGAGGGGATACGTGATGCCGTATTCCTTGGCGAACTTGACCCCGTCGTCGCTGATGTCCTGGGTGTCGATGCCGACCACGGTGAAGTGCTTGCCGCCGTGTTCTTCCTGGAACTTGGCGAGGGCCGGGGCCTCGTCGCGACAGGGGATGCACCAGGAGGCCCAGAAGTTCACCAGCACCCACTGGCCGCGGTATTCGTTCAGCGAGCCGTCGCCGGATCCGGTCAGCTTCGGCAGCTCCGGCGAGGGCGCCTTTGCGCCCATGGCGAGGCGGGAGTTGCCCTTGCTGACCAGGCCGTAGACGAGGAAGGCCACCACTGCCACGGCGATCAGGACGGCGATGACGGAGCGAACGCGCACGACGCCAAACACTACGTAAAGCGCCTAACGGCTGGTTCAACGGCGCCCGGCGGCTAGGGGCGCAGCTCGGGGAACGGCTGGACGATCGCCCCGAAGGCCTCGTCGATCAACTCGATCAGGTCCTCGGCACCGTCGCTCGCGGCCCAGCGCGAGGAGGCCGCGTCGAGCGCCCCGAGCGCCGCGCCGACCAGCGCCTCGACCTTGATGTCGGAGTGGGGCAACCCCAGCCGCACCGCCAGCGCCGCGCCGATCAGCGTTTTCCACTTCGCCAGCCGCTCCAGCTGGTGGACGCGCAGGTTCGGCGTCTCGCGGATCAGCCGCAGGCGCCCCAGTGCCTCCTCGGAGCTGCGCTGATAGGTCTCGACCGCGGCGTCGAGAGCCCGGCGCAGCGCCGTCCAGGCGTCCTCGCCGCCGGGCCGCGCGGTCAGCGCCGCGGCCACGTTCGCTCCCATCTCCTCCTGGGCGACGAACACCGCGTCTTCCTTCGACTCGAAGTAGCGGAAGAAGCTCGCCCGCGAGATCCCCGCCGCCTCGGCGACCTCGGTCGCCGTCACCTCGTCGAAGCCCCGCTCGGCGAAGACGTCGAAGGCGACTTCGGCGATCTCGGCCCGCGCGCTCGCACGCGCTTTGCTGCGCAGGTCCAACCCCTTGTCCGAGGTCGTCTCCATGCGCGGGCATCTTAGGTCCCGCAGCGTTCTTCCGGCGGACTTTCTCGATAGGGTTCCCGACCGATGAAAGATTTGAGCTTCGAAGACAAGATCGGCATCGGCTTCTGGGTCTTTGTCGTCATCTTCATGCTTTCGCAGATCCTCCTGGTGGTCTTCGCGATCGCCTTCTTCCTCGGCCACTTCGTCTGGCCGCAGTGATGCGGGGCGCCCACCCGGCGCCGCACTTCCCCGCTCCTAACTAGAATCCCCCGCCTTGCGGCGGTAGCTCAGTTGGTAGAGCGCAAGCTTCCCAAGCTTGAGGTCGCGGGTTCGACCCCCGTCCGCCGCTTCGAATCCCCATTCCAGAGCCGTTTCCGAGGGCTGCGTTCTACGCCCGTCCGGTATTTGGCTCTGGAATGCGAACCGCGAGATCCGTTCCCGGTCCACGTTTCAGGGCCAAGGTAGCCGAGGTGGCGGCGCCCCGCGCTTTGGCCGGTTACTCGCGCGCCTACTCGACCTCTAGCGTTGTCTATGTCTTGAGGCTCGATCGGATCGCGACCCGGCGGAACCTTCTATCGGGGCTCGCCGCCATCGCGCTAGTCGTTGCCGCCGTGGTGGTGCTTGACCTCTGGGAGGCTCGGATGCCTTCGACTGGCTCCCCGAAGCCGGGAGTTGGGCGTATCTGGCCACCGCCGGGATGGTCTTCGGCGCTGCGGTCTTCCCGGTACTGCCTGGCGAGACGACTCTGAATGCAGCGTCGACGCTCGCCGCCTAGGGCTCGCTCCACCTTCCGCTGGTGATGATCGCGGGAGCCTGCGGCGCGATCGTCGGCGACTCGGCGCTTAACTGGATGGCCCGGGTGGCGAGGCGGCGTTTCGAGGCGCGGATCGAGAAAGCCGAGAAGGACGAACGAGTCGCCGCGGCGCTGGCCGGATTCCCGCTTGCCTCGGTGATGATCTCGGGGCTGACCACGACGGCGGCCGTCGCCGTGGTCGGCATCTACGTGGTCAAGGCCCGCCGACGTACGGCCTCACGGTCGGCCCGACCGAACATCCGCTTACTAATACCGAGTAAATCTGGATCAAAACGGCACGCGCGGGTAGCTTCTGAAGATCGTGCGTCGGAGGGCGAGAAGCGCGGTGATCCTCGGGATCCTGGCTATCCTCACGGTCCCGACGGCCGCCTCCGCCCGCCCGGCCGCGACCGGATCCGCATCGGGAACCGGCCTCCTCGTCACCGTCGCCGCGCGTGAATGCCCGACCTACCAGGACATCCGCGCCAACCTCGCCCGCAACAACATCCAGGAGAGCCTGCAGGACCTGGGTGAAGACACGCTCTACAGCAACGGCGAGCCGATCAACCCGAAGCTGGAGCTCGAAGGGCAGCCGAAATGCAAACCGATCACCGGCTGGCAATTCACCCTGGGCTCGGGGATCAAGGAAAAAGCGTCGACCGGACCGTGGGGCGCGCTCTCGATCGTGACCGGCGCCGAATCGCCGACCGTCACCACTGAGGCCTCGACGCCGTTGCTCGGCTGGAACGGGGAAACGATCCCTGGGGTCTCGATCAAAGGGGCGACGACCTTCGAACTGAACCAGGCCCAGGCAGAACGCTCGGCTGGCCATTACCTCTGGATCCAGGGCGGCACCACGAGCGACCCCGTGCTCTACACCTCGGGGAAATTCGCCGGTAAATATGGTTTCGGAGCACTGCGTTGCTCGATCGACAACCTGAACGGCGACAACGTCGAGACGATCGACTATCCCGTCGGTATCACCCACGCCTTCTGCTACGCCTACTACGTCACCCCGCCGCCGGCCTCGGGCACGATCGTGATCCGCAAGGAAGTCAAAGGCTCGGGCTCCGACGGCGCCGACTTCAGCTTCGGCGGCAACGTCTCCTACAACCAGGGCGGCACCTTCGACCTTTCGGCCTCGCCGGGCTCTCCCGGTGAACAGACCTTCTTCCGCGCCGAAACGAGGCCCGGCGACGAATCGTGGAAGGTGAACGAGGAAGTACCCGACGGCTGGACGCTCTCAGAACTCCGCTGCGAACACGGCGCCAGCCAGGTGACGACCGACCGATCGACCGCCGGCGTCAGCATCGACCTCGCGGCCGGCGACACCGTGACCTGTACCTATGTCGACCAGCTCCGGCCTCCTGCCGGCGCCCTCCTCCTCGGCAAGGTCACCGAGAACGGGGTCGGCACTTTCCGCTTCCGCGTCCGCGACTCCTCCGGCGACGTGGTTAGGCGAACTTCGATCACGACCGAGGAAGAAGGCGAACCGGAGTACGCCAAGCCGATGATCCTCGCCCCAGGTGACTATGAGGTCGAAGAGTCCTCGCCGCACACCGACCGCGGTGACTGGAAGCTGGTCGACGTGAATTGCAATGGCGACCACCACCGTGGCTCCCCGACGAAGGTCACGGTCGCCGACAAGGAAGGCGAGGTCTGCACGTTCACCAACCGCCTCAACTTCCACGCCCGACTCTCGATCATCAAGGAAGCGATCGGCAACGTCGGCACGGCCGCCTTCCAGATCACCACGCCGTCCGATCCCGAACTGCAGCTGCACCAGGCCGCCGTGGTGAAGGAGGAAAAGACGACGGTCCTTGCCGCAGGCGATTCGACCCATGGCCTTCCTTACGGCACCTATGTGATTCAGGAGTACGCGGGCAAAGGAACCGACCCGACCGACTGGTCGCTGATCGAGGTCGTCTGCGACGGCAAGGCGATCCCCTTCGGGCAGGGTCGGGCCGTGGTGCGGCTCTCGCGGAGCGACCCGTCGAAGCACTGCCGCTTCGTCGACCTCTTCTCGAAGGAACCCACGCCGCCTGCCCCTGGCCCGGGCCCGGAACCTAACCCCGGTCCGGGCCCGCAGCCCGGTGAGGACGCGGAAACCTCCGTGTCGAAGACGCTGGTCGATCCGGGGACGGGACCGACCCCGACCGAGACCTACCAGATCTCGGTGAAGAACGACTCCGGGGTGACCGCCTCCCACGTCGTCGTCACCGACCAGCCCGGGCCGGGGCTGGCGGTCACCTCGGCCGAACCGAGCGCGGGCGGCAGCTGCCTGAAGGCCGACCAGTACATCTGCACCTTCGACTCGATCCCCGCCCACGGAGAAGCGACGGTGATCGTCAAGGCCAAGAACTACGGTGGGGGCACCTACAACCGGGCCGTGGTCGGCTCGGCCTCTCCGGACGGGGACCCGGCCAACAACGTGGACGCGGCGAGGGCCGAAAGCCCGAAGCGCCACTTCAAAGCATGCGGCTCGAGCCTCTCGATCGCCTTCCGCTGCTGAGCTGGCTGTCCGTCGATCGCGGATAGCCTTGTCCCATGAGCCCGAGGCAGACGCACGAGGTGGGAGGTGCCGATGCCCGGCATCCGACCGGGCGGGGCATCGGCTTCAAGCAGGGCCTCCTCGTCGTCTGTGGCGTCCTCCTGGCCCTGTTCTTCGTCCTCAATTTCCAGAAGGTGAAGGTCCATCTTCTGGTCGCGACGGTCGAGATGCCTCTGATCATCGCCTTGGCGATCGCCGCCGTGCTCGGTTGGATCCTGGGTTGGGCGATACCTCGCCTGCGCCGCGGCGGACGCGACGCAGGATCCTGATCGCCGCCCTTCTCGCGCCCGTTAAGGGGTAACGATGTTGAACCAGAATTCGAACTCGTCGAGGAGGGCGAGGAAGTCGTGGAGAGCCTGCGCGTCTCCGTCGACCTTTGCCGTTCCGGCGGCGATCTGGGATTCGAGGTCCGCTTCTTTCAGGATGACGCGGTTCAGGTCGGTGCGGTGGATGGTCACCGTGACGTCGACATCGTCGGCCGCGCCGGCGCGGTGGTTGAGCGTGCCATGGCGAAGCATGAGCGTCCACTTCTCGTCGACGTCCGGCAGCTCGCAGGCGATCGCGAGGCGGCGGTCGCCGGCCTTCGCCCCGTTCAGCCGCATCCCCAGGTAGTCCCAGAACAGCTCGGTGGTCATCGCGGTGACGTTGTCGGGGCTCGAGGTGCTGGGCGTCGGCACGTCCAGGACGCCTTTGCGCAGCTCGGTGGCACCGCTCAGGTAGAAGTTCCGCCACGGTCCCGACTCCGACTGGTAGCCGAGCTGCTCGAGGGCGTCGGCCTGGAGCGAGCGCGCCGCCTCGTTGTCGGGCTCGGCGAACACGATGTGGTTCACGACCTCGGCAACCCAGCGATATTCGCCCGTCTCGAAGGCCGCCCGCGCCTTCTCCAGCGCGGTCGCGGCGCCGCCCATGAACTCGACGTAGCGCTTCGCCGCCTCCTCCGGCGGCAGGGTGTAGAGGGTCGCCGGATTGCCGTCGAACCACCCGAGGTAGTTCACGTAGGTCGCTTTGACGTTGTGGTTCAGCGAGCCGTAGTAGCCGCGCATCCCCCAGTGGCGGTCGAGTTCCGGGGTGAAGCTGACCTGCTCGGCGATCTCGCTCGCGTTGAAGCCGTGGTTGGCGAGGCGCAGGGTCTCGTCGTTGATGAAGCGGTAGCCGTCGCGGCCCATGCCGAGCATCTCGTTGACCCGGTCGTTGCCCCAGACCGGCCAGTGGTGCATCCCGTACATCACCTCGGCCCGCTCTCCCCACATCGCGATCGTGCGCTCGAGGTGCTTCGACCAGGAGAGCGGGTCGCGGATCTTGGCGCCGCGCAGGGTGTAGGTGTTGTGGAGGGTGTGGCAGCAGTTCTCGGCGGCGGAGACGGCCTTGTAGTCCTCGATGAACCAGTGCATCTCCGCCGGCGCCTCGGAGTCGGGCGCCATCATGAATTCGAAGTCGAGACCCGCGATCGTCCGGCGTTCGCCGGTCTCGGAGACGATGTCGGTCGGCGGGATCAGCCCGATCGTCCCCGAGGAGGTGGTGACCCCGAGGCCCGCACCGACCTGTCCGCGTGGATCGGCCGGCAGCAGGTTCCCGTACATGTAGCTGGACCGCCGGCTCATCACGTTGCCGGCGAGGACATTCTCGGCGATCGCAGCCTCGAGGAAGCCCTCGGGCGCATAGATCTTCACCTTGCCCGAGTCGACGTCGGCCTGGTCGACGATGCCGCGCACGCCGCCGAAGTGGTCGACGTGGCTGTGCGAGTAGACGACGGCGACGACCGGTTTGCGCGGACGGTGTTCGTGGTAGAGCTCGAGCGCGGCCTTCGCGGTCTCGGCCGAGATCAGCGGGTCGAAGGCGACGATCCCGTCGGAGCCCTCGACGAAGGTGATGTTGGACAGATCAAGGGTCCGGACCTGGTAGATCCCGTCCGGCACGACCTCGTAGAGGCCGCCCTGGACGGTCAGTCGCATCTGGCGCCAGAGGCTCGGGTTGACGGTGTCGGGCGCCTCGTCGCCGTGGGAGTGGAGGAACTCGAAGCGGGAGAGGTCCCAGAGCAGGCCGCCGTCGGCGCCCTTGACCCGGCCACCGTCAGGCAGCTCCGCGATCAGGCCTCGCGCGGCATCGTCGAAGTCGCGGGTGTCCTCGAAGGCAAGGCCCTCGGCCATCGCCGCGTTGGCGGCCCGCGTCGCCTCGCTCGCCTCCGCGCGTCCCAGGTCATCCCGTCCCGCCATGCGCTTCCTCCCGTCTTTCAGACCATCGACCGTCCGGTCAGGCTTCCTTTGACAACCCTACCCGTGGCTATGCTCGCGTTGTGAACGGGGAGGTACCCTTCGGCTCCCTGCGTGGCTATAGGGGCAGGTGGCTGCGCAGCGACTTGATCGCCGGGTTGACGGTCTGAGCGATCCTCGTCCCCGAGGCCCTCGCCTACGCCTCGATCGCCGGGGTGTCGCCGGTGGTCGGTCTGTACGCCGCCCCGGGGGCGCTGATCCTCTACGCCGCCTTCGGTAGCTCGCGGGCCTTGGTGGTCGGCCCGATGGCGGCGACGGCGGCCCTCTCGGCGGCGACGGTCGGAGACCTCGTCGCCCATTCGAGCGGCGACTTCCTCGCCTTCACCACCGGGCTCGCGATCACCACCGGGATCGCCGCCGCGGCTGCGGGGATCCTCCGGCTCGGCTTCTTGGCGAACTTCATCTCCGAGCCGGTGCTGAAGGGATTCATCGTCGGGCTGGCCCTGACGATCATCATCGGCCAGGTGCCGAAGCTCTTCGGAATCGACGGCGGCGAGGGCGACTTCTTCCGCAAGACCGTCGAAACCGTCGGCAACCTCGGTGAAACGAGCGGGATCACGATCCTCGTGGGAGGGCTCTCTCTTGCTCTCGTCCTCGCCCTGAAACGGATCAACACGGCGATCCCGGCGTCGTTGGTGGCCGTCGCGCTCGGGGTCGCCGCCGTGAAGATCTTCAGCCTCGATGACCACGGCCTGGCGATCGTCGGCCACGTCGACAGCGGCCTGCCTTCGCTGGGTGGACATGGACTCAGGCTGCACGACTACGGGACCCTCGCCGCCGGCGGGATCGGCGTGATGCTGGTGGGGTTCGCCGAGGGTCTGGGGGCGGCGAAGACCTACGCGGAGCGCGACCACTACGAGATCGATCCCAACCGCGAGTTGCTCGGCCTCGACGGTGCCAATCTAGCCTCGGGACTGTCGGGCGGCATGGTCGTCAACGGCTCGCTCTCGAAGACGGCCGTGAACGCTGGGGCGGGGGCAAAGACGCAGCTCGCCGGCCTTCTCGTCGCCGGCCTCACCGTCCTCACCCTGCTCTTCCTCACCGGCCTGTTCGAAGATCTGCCCGAGGCGACCCTGGCTGCGATCGTGATCGCCGCGGTGGTCGAGTTGGTCGACTTCCCGGCGCTCCGCGACCTCTGGCGCGTCTACACCCGGCAGCTCGGCTTCGATTACGGCTTCGCCTCCCGCCCCGACTTCATCGCCGCGGTCGCCGCGATGCTCGGGGTTCTCGTCTTCGACACCCTGCCGGGCCTCTTCATCGGGATCGGCGTGGCACTGCTCCTTCTGCTCTACCGTGCATCGCGACCGTACGTAGCCGAGCTGGGGAGGCTGCCGGGGGAGGCACGTGAGTTCGGCGACCTGCGGCGTCATCCCGAGGCGGTCAGCCCTGACGGCGTCGTCGCCCTGCGCATCGAGTCGGGTCTCTTCTTCGCCAACGCAGATCCCGTCAGGACCCAGATCACCCGTGCCGCCGACAAGGAGGGCACGCACGCAGTGGTTCTTGATCTCGAATCGGTGCCGTCGCTCGACGTCAGTTCGGCCCGCATGTTGGCGACGGTGACCGAAAACCTGGGGCGCTCCGGCGTAGAGCTGCGGCTCGCCAGAGCCGACGGGCAGGTGCGCGACGTCCTCGAAAAGGCGACCTCCAGTTCGACGCCGCTCTACCCGACCATCGTCGCGGCGGTCGCCCGTAAGAACGTCACCGTCTAGGGGATCCTCTGCGGAAGGTCGCGGGTTCGACCCCCGTCCGCCGCTTCGATCGATCGGCGGCCGGAGGCGCAGGCGCCGCCGACTGCCGTCGCTCAGTGTTTGACCACCGCCTGGATGAACCCTTCGCCGGGTGACCCGATGCCGGTCATCGAGTCGAAGCCGGGGGCTGCGGTCAGCGACTCGGGTGCTTCTTCGATCGGCACTTCGCATTCGCCGGTTTCTGGGTCTTCCTGGGGGCAGAAGTACTCGGTAGCCCCTTCCATGCCGAGGATCTTCGCCGTCGGGAGGACGCCCGCGGTCGCGTCTTCGCCGTTCAGGTAGTCGTTGCGGACCACCGCCTGCTTGCCGGCCGGCAGGACGTCGAAGAACGCCCCCGCGTTCCCGCCGAGATTTTTTTGCTGCTACCCGAGGCTGCCAGAAAGTGGACCAAGGGGCGATGCCGTCCGCCTGCCGGCGCGCGGGGTCGGTCATCATTCCCGGGATCGCCACCGAGGCCCTCCCCGAGATCGAGACCTACGCCGACTGCGAGCGGCTCGTGCGCGCGTTCTATGAAAAGGCGATGGCGGACGAGCTGATCGGGTGGATCTTCGTCGACATCGCCGAACTCGACCTCGAGGAGCACATCCCGGTGATCGCCTCGTTCTGGGCGACCAATCTGCTCGGCGCGATGTCCTACAAAGGGGGTGCGTTCGGGGTCCACGGGCGACTGCACCAGAAGGCGCCCGGGGGGCTGAAGAAGGAACACTTCGAGCGCTGGCTGGTGCTCTGGTGCCAGACCGTGGACGAGATGTTCGACGGGCCGGTCGCCGCTGCCGCCAAGGTGCACGGCCTGCGGGTGGCGAACGCCTTCTACGGTCGCCTGCAGATGCAGCCGGTCGGCGATCTGTGACGGACCGGCAAGCGGACATCGAGGTCGAGCAACGGCGGCTGGATGCCGCCGAAGCGGCGCTCGCCGAGGTGGTGGCGCGGTTCGAAGGAGCCGCCGGGGGCGAGACAGTCCGAGATGACCGCCGCCGACGTCGCTCTCTATGACGAGGCCCAGGCGCTGATCGCCCCGGAGCATCGAAGCTACGGACACGTGATCCTCGACGAGGCCCAGAACCTCAGCCCGATGGAGCTGCGAATGCTCGCTCGTCGCGCCCGCGGCCGCTCGATGACGATCCTCGGTGACATCACCCAGCGCAACACGACCGGGGTCACCGACTGGGGCGCCTTCCTGGCGGGCTCGGCCGGCGAGCGGGTGGAGGTGCGGCGCCTCGGCGTCAGTTACCGCGTGCCGGAGGACTCCCTCCGCCTCGCCGCCCGGATCGCGGGGGACGGGAGCGAGATCCCGACCGGCGTCCGCGCCGCGTCGATGCGGCCGTTCGCCGTCGCCGCGGTCGACGGGGAGCTCGGATCGACCGTCGCCGCGGTCACCGAGCGACTGGTCGCCGAAGGTCACAGCGTCGGGGTGGTCGCGCGACCGGCGGGCGGGCCCGGCGGCCTCTACACGGCGCTCCCCCGCGCCACCCGGGCGGTCGCGATCGTCCACGCCGAGCCGCTCCCCGCGGCGCTGGCGGACGCTCCGGAGCTGCGGCGGATGACCGCGGTCTAGATGATTGATTCCACGACATCGCACACCCGGATGGCGCGCCCGGCACACTGCGCATCTCTGCGTCCTCGGGTTTGCCTTTGCCCACCGGCAAAGGCTGCACCCTGCGTCCTTGATCTGCTTGGCCGGGCCCGCCCCCGGTCACACCCTGTCGTGGAATCAATCATCTAGCTCGCCGCGCCGCGGCGGGCGCTGAGGACCGTGGCGGCCGAGGTCGCGAGGTGCTCGCGCATCCGCTCGCCCGCCCGCCGCTCGTCCCCCTCGGCGATCGCCTCGTAGACCGCCTTGTGGGCCTCGAGCGAGATCGGCGGCTGCCCCTTCAGGCCGAGCGAGCCCTGCGAAGTCTTGTCGATCGCCTCCGCGAGCTGGGCGTAGAGGCTCTGCAGCATCGGGTTGTGGGAGGCGTCGAGGATCGCCTGGTGGAAGTGGCGGTCGCCGAGGACGCCCTGGCCGCCGGCCGCGACCGACTCTTCCATCGCCTCCAGCGCCGCCGCCATCCGATCGAGCTCCTTCTGGTTGCGCCGCTGCGCCGCCAGCCGCGCCGCCTGCGTCTCGACCGCCTCGCGCACCTCCCAGATCATCGGGTGGTCGGCCTCGCTCTCCAGCACCTCGATCGCCAGGCTGGGGACGATGTCCTCGGTGCTGGTCACGTAGACGCCGTCCCCGGGGCGGACGTCGACCATGCCCAGAACCCGTAGGGCGGTCAGCGCCTGGCGCACCGAGGTCCGGCTGACGCCGAGCTGCTCGGCCAGTTCGCGCTCCGGCATCAGCTTGTCGCCCGGCTTCAGGTCGTGGACGTCGATGAACTCGCGCAGGCGGTCGACGACTTCCTCGTAGAGCGCGTTGCGTCGGATCGGTCGCAGGGGGGACTCGGCCACGAGCCGAATCTACCGGCGGCGCACGGTTGACAAGTGGTCTATCTTTTTGGCTCACTGGTTGGACCGGTTGGACCAGTGGGCCTTGAACCTCACCGATGACCGATTCCCCGCGCAAATCGCCGCTTCACGTCGCCCACGTCGCCGCGGGCGCCGACCTGGTGCCCTTCGCGGGCTGGGAGATGCCGATCTCCTACGCCGGGATCCGCCAGGAGCACGAAGCCGTGCGCGGGGCGGTCGGGATCTTCGACGTCTCGCACATGGGCGAGATCGAGACCTCGGGCCCGGAGGCGGAAGCGTTCCTGCAGCGGATCCTCTCCAACGACGTGACCAAGCTCGGCGAGCGGGGCGCCCAGTACAGCGTCCTCTGCCGCGAGGACGGCGGCGTTCTCGACGACCTCTTCACCTACCGCCTTGGCCCGGACCGCTTCCTCACCGTGACCAACGCCGCCAATCACGAGAAGGACCTCGCCTGGTTCCGCGCCGCCGCCCGGTACTTCGAGGTCGAGGTCGACGACCAGCTCGACGACTGGGCGATGATCGCGGTGCAGGGACCGGAGGCCCGGGCAACCCTCGCGGGCCTCGCCGACGCCGAGCTGCCGGGACGCTTCCGCACCGCCGAGGTCGGCGTGGCCGGGGTCGATTGCCTGATCTGCGGCACCGGCTACACCGGCGAGGACGGCTGCGAGCTGCTCGTGCCCGTCGCGTCCGCGCCGATCGTCTGGCAGGCGCTGCTCGACGCGGGTGCCGCCCCGGCGGGCCTCGGCGCCCGCGACACCCTGCGGCTCGAGGTCTGCTTCCACCTCTACGGCAACGACCTGAGCGAGGACCGCGACCCGGTCGAGGCCGGCCTCTCCTGGTGCTGCGCTCCCGACACCAACTTCATCGGCTCGGGCGCGCTCGGGCGTCGGGGCCGCACCCAGAAGCTGATCCCCTTCGCCTTCACCGGTCGCGGCATCCCGCGGCCCGGCAACGCGATCCGCACCTCCTCGGGGCCAGGCGTCGTCACCAGCGGCACCCACTCGCCCTCGCTCGGGATCGGCGTCGGCATGGGCTACGTACCGGTCGAGGCGGCCGAGCCCGGCACCCCGATCGAGGTCGACGTGCGCGGTCAGATCCGCGCCGCCGAAGTCAGGAAGAAGCCCCTCTACGCAAAGGAGCCCGTGGCGTGACCGATCCGAACTATCCGGCCGAGCTGCTCTACCACCCGGCCCACGACTGGGCCCGGGTCGAGGCGGGGAAGGCCACCTTCGGGATCACCTGGTACGCCCAGGACGCGGTCGGGGAGATCGTCTTCTTCGACCCGCCCGCGGTCGGCACGCAGCTGGAGAAGGACGCGGCCTACGCCGAGATCGAGTCGGTGAAGGCGGTCTCCGACGTCGTCGCCCCGCTCTCCGGCGAGGTGGTCGAGGCGAACGCGGCGATCGAGGCCGATCCGGAGATCGTCAACGCCGACCCCTACGGGGCGGGGTGGATGGTGAAGGTGCGGTTGACCGATCCGGCCGAGGTCGAGGGGCTGCTCGACGTCGCCGCCTACCGGGAGCTGCTCGGCGATGCCTAAGCGGACGCTGGAGATGCCGCTTGCCTACGTCGACCCGAAGGTCGCCTCGGTGCTCGCCGCCGAGGTCGGCCGCCAGCGCGACACCCTGGAGATGATCGCCTCGGAGAACTTCGCCCCCCGCGCGGTGCTCGAATGCCAGGGCTCGGTGCTGACCAACAAGTACGCCGAGGGTTATCCGGGCCGACGCTATTACGGCGGCTGCGAGAACGTCGACCTCAGCGAGCAGATCGCGATCGACCGGGCGAAGGCGCTCTTCGGCGCCCAGCACGCGAACGTCCAGCCGCACGCCGGCGCCCAGGCCAACAACGCCGTCTACCACGCGCTGCTCACCCCCGGCGACAAGATCCTCGGGCTGGAGCTCTCCCACGGCGGTCACCTCAGCCACGGGATGAAGCTGAACGTGTCGGGGCGCCTCTACGACGCCGTCGCCTACGGGGTCGATCCTGAGACCGGCCTGATCGACATGGACGAGGTCGCCCGCCTGGCTCGCGAGCAGCGGCCGCGGATGATCGTTGCCGGCTGGTCGGCCTATCCGCGCCAACTCGACTTTGCCGCCTTCCGTCGCATCGCCGACGAGGTCGAAGCGCTGCTCATGGTCGACATGGCGCACTTCGCCGGGCTCGTAGCGGCGCGGCTCCATCCCAACCCGGTGCCTTACGCCGACGTCGTCACGACCACCCTGCACAAGACCCTGAACGGACCGCGCAGCGGCATGATCCTCTGCCGCGAGGAGTGGGCGAAGAAGATCGACAGCGCCGTCTTCCCCGGCCAGCAGGGCGGACCGCTCGAGCACGTGATCGCGGCCAAGGCGGTGGCGCTGAAACTGGCCGGCGAGGCCGAGTTCCGCGAGCGCCAGCGGCGCACGATCGAGGGGGCGCAGGCCGTGGCGGCGGCGCTCGCCGGGGCGGGTGGCGGGGTCTCGGTCCTGACCGGCGGCACCGACGTCCACTTCGTCGTCGTCGACCTGCGCGAGTCGCCGCTCGACGGCAAGGAAGGGGAGGACCGGCTCCACTCGATCGGCGTCACCGTCAACCGCAACACGGTGCCCTTCGACCCGCGCCCGCCGATGGTCTCCTCCGGCCTGCGGATCGGCACCTCGGCGCTGGCCACGCGCGGCCTCGAGCTGGCCGACTTCGAACGGCTCGGCGGCGTGATCGCGAGCGCGCTCGGCCCCGACTTCGAGGCGAACCGCGCCGAACTCGTCGCCGAGGTCGCCGAGATCGCCCGCCGCTACCCGCTTTACGGCTACCTCGACGGAGGTCTCGATTGAGCCGCTACACCGCCGTCACCGACGCCGACCGCGAGGCGATGCTGGCCACGATCGGCGTCGACTCGGCGGCCGATCTCTTCGACGCGGTCCCGACCGGGTTGCGCATGGATCGACCGATCGCCCTCCTCGACGGCCAGGCCGAGCAGGCCGTCTACGCGCACCTGCGCGAGCTCGCGGCGCGCAACGTCTCGACCGAGGACGAGGTGAGCTTCCTCGGCGCCGGGATGTACGACAGCTACTCGCCCGCGCTGATCGAGATGCTGATGGAGCGCTCCGAGTTCCTCACCCCGTACACGCCCTACCAGCCGGAGGTCTCGCAGGGCGGGCTGCAGGTGATGTTCGAGTACCAGACCGCGATCTCCGAGCTGACCGCGCTGCCGGTCTCCAATGCCTCCGTCTACGAGATGCCCTCGGCGCTGGCCGCCGCCGGCTACCTGGCGAAGTTGGCCAACAAGCGCTCCCGCTTCGTCGTCTCGCGCGGCGTCCACCCGCATGCCCGCGAGACGCTGCGGACGGTGGCCCGCGGCTACGGCGCCGAGGTGGTCGAGGTCGGCTTGGTCGACGGGGTGACCGACCGCGACGCCTGGTTCGCGGCGATCGACGGCGACACCGCCGCGGTCTTCCTCCAGCAGCCGAACTTCCTCGGTCAGATCGAGGACATCGCCGACCTCGCCGAGGTCGAGCCGGTGAGCGTCTGTGCCTGCGACCCGCAGACGCTCGGCATCCTTCGCCCACCGGGCGAGTGCGGGATCGAGATCGCGGTGGGGGAGGGCCAGACGCTCGGCAACCGGCTCGACTTCGGCGGCCCGTCGTTCGGCTTCTTCGCCGCCGCCGAGGAGCACCTGCGACGGATGCCGGGACGGATCGCGGGAGAGACCGTCGACGCCGACGGTGCCCGCGGCTTCGTCCTCACGCTGCAGACCCGCGAGCAGCACATCCGCCGCGAGCGGGCGACCTCCAACATCTGCACCTCGCAGGCCCTGAACGCCCTCGCCGGGGTCGTCTACCTGGCCTGGTTGGGACGGCGGGGGATCGTCGAGCTGGGCGAGCTGCTCGCCCGCCGCGCGTTGAGTGCGGTCGACGGCATCGAGCCGCTCTTCGACGGGCCGGTGCTGCGCGAGTTCGCGATCCGCTTCCCCGGCGCCGACCGCGCCCGGGTCGAGGCGATCGTCGTCGCCTGCCGCGCGACCGGAGTGAACCCCGGCTACCCGCTCGGCCGCGACTATCCGGAGTACGAGGACGCCCTCCTCGTCGCGCTCACCGAGCAGCGCACCCGCGCCGACATCGACCGTCTGGTCGAGTCCCTCACCGTCGCGTGCTCCGCTATGGGCGAAAAGCGTCGGGAGGTGGCGGCGTGACCGTGAAGACGATCTTCGAGCGCGGGGCCGAGGGGCGGCGGGCGTTTGTCGCGCCGCCGGCCGAAGTGCCGGAGACGCCGATCGAGGAGCTGATCCCGGCGTCGGCGCGTCGCCCCACCGCGCCGCGCCTGCCGGAGGTCTCCGAGCCGGAGCTCGTCCGCCACTACGTGAACCTCTCGAAGCGGAACTTCGACCTCGACTCGGGCTTCTACCCGCTCGGCTCCTGCACGATGAAGCACAACCCGCGCCTGCACGAGCGGGTCGCCGCGCTGCCCGGGCACGCGCGCCTGCATCCCTTCCAGCGGCCCGCGGCCGCCCAGGGCGCGCTCGAGCTGATGTGGGACCTCGAACGCTCGCTCGCCGAGATCTCCGGGCTGCCGTTCGTCTCCCTGCAGCCGAGCGCCGGGTCCCACGGCGAGCTCGCCGGCGTCCTTCTCACCCGCGCCTACCACGAGGCGCGCGGGCTGCGCCGCCACAAGGTCCTCACCCCCGACACCGCCCACGGCACCAACCCGGCGACGGTGACGATGGCGGGCTTCGAGGTGGTGAAGGTCGGCACCTCGGCCGACGGCGGGGTCGACCTCGACGACCTGCGGGCGAAGGCGGACGACGACGTGGCCTGCCTGATGCTGACCAACCCGAACACGCTCGGGTTGTTCGATCCGAACATCGAAGAGATCGCGGCGATCGTCCACGGCGCGGGCGCCACCCTCTACTACGACGGCGCCAACCTGAACGCGGTGATGGGGGTGACGCGGCCCGGCGACATGGGCTTCGACATCGTCCACTTCAACCTGCACAAGACCTTCACCCAGCCGCACGGCGGCGGCGGGCCGGGGTCCGGGCCGATCGCGGTGTCGGAACGGATCGAGCCCTACCTGATGACGCCGCGGGTCACCAAGGTCGACGGCCGTTTCGATCTCGACTACGACCGCCCTCGCTCGATCGGTCGACTGCGCGGCTACCAGGGCAACTACGGCACCTTTGTCCGTGCCTACGCCTACATCTGCTCGCTCGGGGGCGACGGCCTGGCCGAGGCGTCGGCGACCGCGGTGCTGAACGCCAACTACCTGAAGGCGCGCCTCGCCGAGGTCGCCGACGAGCACCTGCCGGCCGCCTACGAACGGATCTGCGGCCACGAGTTCTGCCTCTCCGGGGCGCCGATGAAGCGGGCGCTCGGCATCGCGACCCTCGATCTGGCGAAGCGCCTGCTCGATCACGGGTACCACCCGCCGACGGTCTACTTCCCGCTGCTGGTCGAGGAGGCGCTGTTGTTCGAGCCGACCGAGACGGAGACGAAAGAGACGCTCGATGCCTTCGCCACGGCGATCGCGGCGATCCTGGCCGAGGCGGAGGAGGATCCGGAGATCGCTCGCACCGCCCCGCACACGACGCCGGTGCGACGACTGGATGAGGCGGGCGCCGCCCGGCGACCCGTGATCAGGCAACAGCTGAATCAGGAGGAGTGAGATGAGCGACCGCGAGACCATCACCGCCGCCGGCGCGCCCGAGGCGATCGGCCCCTACAGCCACGCCGTCCGCCATGGCGACGTCCTCTACTGCAGCGGCGCCCTGCCGCTCGATCCCGCCACCGGCGAGATGGAGGACGCCTCGTTGGGCGCCGCGACCGCGCAGTGCCTGCGCAACCTCGCGGCCGTCTGCCAGGCGGCCGGGGCGGAGTTGACCGACGCCCTGCGACTCACGGTCTACACCACCCAGCTCGAGAGCTTCGCCGAGATCAACGAGGCCTACGCCGGCTTCTTCCCGAGCGAACCGCCCGCCCGGGTGGCGATCGGCGCGGCGGCGCTGCCGAAAGGTGCGCGGGTGGAGGTCGACGCCGTGGTGGCGATCCGGCAGTGACCGGGTGGGACCCCGAGCTCGCCGAGCTGCGGCGCATCCACGCCGGCTCGCGCGACGTCGTCAAGGAGACCCCGGTGTTCAGCTTCGGCGCCCTCTCGCGGCGCTGCGGCGGCCAGGTCGTCCTCAAGGCCGAGAACCTCCAGCGGACCGGCTCCTTCAAGCTCCGCGGCACCTCGGCGAAGCTGCGCACCGATGCCGCCGGGGCCGCTCGCGGCGTGGTGACCGGGAGCGCCGGAAACCACGGCCAGGCGTTGGCCTACGCGGCCCGCGCGCGCGACCTCCCCTGCACGATCTTCATGCCGACCGAGGCGCCGGTCTCGAAGATCGAGGCGGTGGCGGCCTTCGGGGCCGAGGTCCGCGCCGAGGGCGGCTCGGTCGACGACTGCGTGGTCGCGGCGCGCGAGCTTGCCGCCGAGAAGGACCTGCTCTTCGTCCATCCCTTCGACGACCTGGACATCGTCAAAGGCCAGGCGGGGGTCGGCCTGGAGATCGCGGCCCAGGTTCCGGACGTCGCCCGCGTGATCGTGCCGGTAGGGGGCGGCGGGCTGATCAGCGGCATCGCCGCGGCGATCAAGTCCGAACGACCCGAGGTCGAGATCGTCGGGGTCCAGGCGAGCGGTTGCGCCTCCCTGCGCGCGTCCCTGGCCGAAGGGCATCCGGAGACGGTGGGCGCTCCCTCGACGATCGCCGACGGGATCGCGGTCAAGCGCCCCGGCGACCTCACCTTCGCCCTGATGGAGCGCTGGCTCGACGATCTGGCCGAGGTGGATGACGACGCGATCGCCGCGGCGATGGTCTTCCTGATCGAGCGGGCGAAGCTGGCGACCGAGGGCGCCGGCGCCGTCGCCGTCGCCGCGCTCGCGACCGGGGCGGTCGCGCCGGCGCGTACGGGGACCACCGTCGTCGTCCTCTCCGGCGGCAACGTCGATGCCAACGTGCTCGCGGCGGTGATCAATCGAGCCCAGACCGGGGCCGGCCGGCGCGTCCGCTTCTTCACCCGGATCAGCGATCGCCCCGGCGGCCTGGCCGGGCTGCTCGGACAGGTGGCGGCGGCGGGCGGCAACCTCCTCGACGTCACCCACGTGCGCGACGGGGTCAGCCTCCACGTGCAGGAAACCGGGGTCGAGCTGCTGGTCGAGTGCCGCAGCATCGAAGCGCGGAGGAGACTGCTCGGCGAGATGCGCGCCGCCGGGTACGACGTGGAAGAGCTGAACCGAGAGGAGACCCAGTGATCAGGCATGCCGTGATCTGGTCGATGGCACCGGACAAGGGCGAGGAGCTCGAGCCACTGCTCGAGGAACTGCGGGCGTTGCCCGGCGCGATCGAGGAGATCCGCGCCTTCAGCGCCGGTGCCCTTCTGAACGAGTCGCCCTACGACGCGGCGCTCTGTGTCGACGTCGACGACGAGGACGCTCTGGAGCGCTACCGCAGCCATCCGGCGCACCAGCCGTCCCTTTCTCGACTGCGCGAGGTCGCCGCCGAGATCGTCGTCGGCGACTATCGGATCTGAGTTCGGGGACCCTCGAAGGGGTCCGGCTGGGGAAAAGTCGTGTTCGATGAAACGGAACACTTGACGCAGCCATAGCCAGTAGCGTACGGTGCCACCGGTGGAGAGAGCTACTGGTACCGATTCCGTTCGATTTGCCGAACGCGGCAAGGACGATAACGGCGAGCCTTCCGTCCTCGTGATCGGCACGTTGGACACGAAGCGCGACGAGATCGTCTTCTTGGCCTCGGCAATCGTAGACGCAGGCGCGCGCCCCGTGTTGCTGGATTCCTCGGTCGCGGCGGGCGAGGTCGAGGTGCCGTTTCCGGTGATCACCCGGGCGGAGGTCGCGCTCGCGTCGGGGTCGACGATCGATGAGGTCACCCGCCTCGCGCGCGGCGAGGCGGTCGAGCAGATGCAGGCCGGAGTTCGCGACCTGACCAAGGCGCTGGTGGCGGGCGACAGGGTTCAGGGGGCGATCTGCATCGGCGGCGCGGGGGCCTATCTCGCCGGGCCGGCGTTCCAGGCCCTCGATGTCGGCTTCCCGAAGATGGTCGTCTCGCCGCTCGCCTCGGGGCTGCGGCAGTTCGAGCCCTACGTCGGCCTGCGCGACGTCGCGGTGATGCACTCGGTCGCCGACATCGCCGGCATCAACCCGATCACCGAACGCGTCTATCGCAGCGCCGCGGGCTACATCGCCGGGGCCGCCCGGACCTTCGCGCGGGTGAAGGACCAGGCGGCGGTCCCCGCCGCCGCGGGACCGACCGTCGCGATCTCGATGAACGGCAACACCACCAAGGCGATGGACCGCGGGCGGGCGCGCCTCGAGGCCGCCGGCTACACCGCCGTCATCTTCCATGCCAACGGGGTCGGCGGCCGCGCGCTCGAGGACCTCGCCGGTTCCGACGGCGTCGACGCCGTCCTCGACTTCACCACCACCGAGCTCGGCGCGAACCTCGTCGGCGGGCTGATGGTGACGGACCCGGACCGGATGGAGTCCGCCGGGCGGCAGGGCATCCCGCAGGTCCTGGTGCCGGGCTGCATCGACTTCATCACCTGCACCACCTGGGAGGCGACCGAAGCGGAGTTCCCCGGCCGCACGATGTTTTGCCACAACCCCGAGCTGACCCTGGTGCGGTTGACCGCGGCCGAGATGGCGGAGCTGGGACGGATCTTCGCCCGCAAGGCGAATGCCGCGATCGGGCCTACCGCGATCCTCGTCCCGACGCGCGGCTTCTCCGTCCCTGACGCGGAGGGCGGGCCGTTCTGGGATCCGGCCGCCGACGGCGCCTTCCTCGAGGCGCTGCAGGCGGAGCTGCGGCCGGGCCTGGAGGCCGAGCTGTGGGACTCCCACATCAACGACCCGGAGTTCGCCGACGCCGCCGTCGACACCTTGATCAGGCTGATCGGCGACAGCGGAGCCGAGCTTGGCGAGGCGACCCAGGCGAGCGCGGGAGGGCCATCGGCATGAGCGCCCGGACCGACCTGCCGCTGCGTTGGGGCGTGCTCTCGACCGCCCGGATCACCGAGGAGCTGCTGCCCGGCTTCGCCATGGCCGCCGACGCCGAACTGCGCGCGGTCGCCAGCCGCGACGGCGCGCGGGCGAAGGCCTACGCCGACGAGAACGGGATCGAGGTCCCCTACGCCTCCTACGAGGAGCTGCTCGGCGACCCGGAGATCGATTGCGTCTATGTCCCGCTGCCGAACTCGCTGCACCGCGAGTGGGTGGAGGCCGCCCTGCGGGCGGGCAAGCACGTGCTGTGCGAGAAGCCCCTCACTGCGACCGCCGCCGAGGCGGCGGCGTTGTTCGACCTGGCGGCCGAGCGCAACCTCCTGTTGATGGAGGCATTCATGTACCGGCACCACCCGAAGACGCGGGCGCTGCGCGAGGTGGTCGCCGGCGGTGAGATCGGCGACCCGGTCATCGTGCGGTCGCGCTTCCACTTCACGGTGGCCGACCCGGCCTCCGACATCCGCTACCGCCCCGAGCTGGCGGGCGGAGCCCTGCGCGACGTCGGCTGTTATTGCGTCAGCGTCTCCAACTACCTGGCCGGCGCCGCGCCGGTCGAGGTCACCGCCGCCGCCCGCTTCGCCGCCTCCGGGGTCGACGAGGCGCTGGTCGCAACGGCACGCTACGACTCGGGGTTGGTCGCGCTCTTCGACTGCGGCATGACCAGCCCGCTCGACGTCGGCGTCGAGGTGCTCGGGACGCGTGGCCGCGCCGTCCTGGCGATGCCTTGGTACGCCTACCGCGAGCCGCACGGGATCGAGGTCGTCTCCGAAGCCGGGACCGCTTGGATCGAGACCCCGGTGCAGGACCCCTACCAGCTTGAGATCGAGAACTTCTGCGCCGCGGTCAGGGGGGAGCGGGCGCCGGAGGTCTCGGCCCACGAGACGGTGCGCAACCTCGAGACGATCGAGCGGATCCTCCTCGCGGCCGAGACCGACGCTCCGAACGAGAGCCAGTGAGGACCCGATGAACACCGCGAAGGAGGAGTCGAGCCAAGTGAGCAGCGTGACCAGCGCCCCGCAGGTCGATTCGGCGACCCCGCCCGGCGCCCAGGGGTCCCCCGTCGTCGAGCTGAAGGGGGTCTCGAAGACCTATCCCGGCGGCGACGTCGCGGCCGTCGACAACATCGATCTGACGATCCGGGAGGGTGAATTCTTCTCCATCCTCGGTTCCAGCGGCAGCGGCAAGACCACCACCCTGCGGATGATCGCCGGCTTCGAGCAGCCGACCAAGGGCAGCGTCCTACTCGACGGGGTGGATGCGACCGGGGTCCCGCCATATCGCCGTGACGTCAACACCGTCTTCCAGAACTACGCCCTCTTCCCCCACATGAAGGTGGAAGCGAACGTCGCCTACCCGCTGAAGATGGCGGGGACGCCGAAAGGTGAGATCAAGCCGCGGGTGGCGGAGGCGCTGGAGCGGGTCTCGATGACCGGGTTCGAGAAGCGCCTGCCGCACCAGCTCTCCGGCGGCCAGCGCCAGCGCGTCGCGCTCGCCCGCGCGCTGGTCGGGAGCCCGCGCCTGCTCCTCCTCGACGAGCCGCTCGGAGCCCTCGACCTGAAGTTGCGCGAGAACATGCTGCTGGTCCTGAAGCACCTCCAGCGGGAGGTCGGGATCACCTTCATCTACGTCACCCACGACCAGGGTGAGGCGCTGGCGATGAGCGACCGGCTGGCGGTGATGAACGGCGGCTACGTCGAGCAGCTCGCCAGCCCGACCGAGATCTATGGGCGTCCGGCGACCTCCTTCGTGGCCGGGTTCATCGGCAAATCGAACCTGCTCGAGTGCGAGTGTGGCAGCGGCGGCCAGGCCAGCGCCGGGAAGATGCCGCTGGTCATCGCCGAGAAGCCGGCGGACCCGAAGTTCACCCTCAGCATCCGCCCCGAGACGATCGTCGTCGGCGAGGCGAGTCGGACTCTGGCCAACCACTACGAGGCGGTGGTCGGCGACGTCCTCTTCCTCGGCCACGAGCGTGAGGTGATGGTCGACTGCGGCGATCAGCGGCTGGTCGTCAGGGCGGGGCAGGACAGCTACTCGCCGGGCGATCCGATCGAGTTCGGATGGGGCCCGGAGGACGCGGTGATCGTGAAAGCGACGGGGTCATGGCAGCAGCAGTCGGAAGACGTCTAGAACCGATCACGGCGCTCCCGCGCCGGATCCCCTCCTCGATCAAGAAGTTCCTGATCGTCAGCCCGGCGCTGCTCTGGATCCTCGCGCTGGTGATCCTGCCGAACGTCTTCCTGATCTCCTACAGCCTCTGGAAGAACGAACTGGGCAGCGTCGCCCACGTCTGGAACTTCAACAACTACAGCGAACTGTTCGCCTCCGACGTCTTCATCACGCTGCTGAAGCGGACGCTGATGATCGCCCTCGTGTCGACCGCCTGCGCGACGCTGATCGCCTACCCGCTGGCCTACATCGTGGTGACCAAATTCGGTCGCTACAAGACGCTCGCGGCGCTGCTGATCATCATCCCGCTCTGGGTCAGCTACCTGATGCGGATCTTCGCCTGGAAAATCATCCTCGGCGAACGCGGGGTGCTGAACGGCTTCCTCGAATCGATCGGCCTGATCAACAAGCCGTCGACGGCCTTCCTCTACTCGACCACGACCGTGATCGTGGCGCTCACCTACGTCGCCATCCCCTACGTCTTCCTCTCTTCCTATACCTCGCTCGACCGGGTCCCCAAGCACTACTACGAGGCCTCCGCCGATTGCGGCGCCTCCGCCTGGCGGACCTTCCGGCACGTGATCTGGCCGCTGACCAGACCGGGGGTAGCGGTCGGGTTCGCGATCGGCTTCGTCCTCACCTTCGGTGACTACGTCACGCCGGCGATGGTCGGCGGGCTGAGCGGCACGATGCTCGGCTCGATCGTGCTGCAGTCCTTCGGCACCGCCGACAACTGGCCCCAGGGCGCCGCGATCGGGGTGACGATCATCGCCGCCGGGCTGCTGGTGCTCGCCCTGATCTCGTTCTTCACCCGACTCGAAGCGGAGATCGACTGATGGCCGCCGAGGGTGCGGTGCGGATGCCGCGACGGCGACGCGAGTCGAAGGCACTGAAGTACGTGGTCGTCGCCCTGATCGCGGTCTTCGTCGTCGCCGTCTACGTCTTCCTCTACGCGCCGATGATCATCACCGCGCTGTTCTCGGTGAACGACTCGAAAATCCAGACGCTGCCGTTCGCCGGCTTCACCTTCAAGTGGTTCACGGCGCTCTTCAACGACGGGCCGATGAAGACGGCGATCTTCTACAGCCTCAAGGTCGCGGCGGTGGCGGTCTTCGTCTCCGCCTGCGTCGGGCTCGCCTTCGCCCTGATGATCGACCGGCTGAAGATCCGCGGCAAGGCGGTGATCCAGGCGCTGCTGGCGGCGCCGCTGGTCGCTCCCGGCCTGGTGCTCGGGATCTCCCTGCTGGTCAACTTCCACACCGCGAAGATCGAACCCGGCTTCTTCACGATCGTCGCCGGGCACGTCTCCTTCATCACGCCGCTGATCATGTTCATCCTCTTGCAGCGGCTGAAAACGGCGGACCCGTCGTTGGAGCAGGCGTCGATGGACTGCGGCGCCGGGCCACTGCGCACCTTCTGGCACGTCACCTTGCCCGGCGTCCGGGTACCGCTGATCGCCGGGTGCCTGCTCGGGTTCACGCTGTCGATGGACGAGATCGCCTCGACCTTCTTCCTCGCGGGCACGCAGCCGACGCTGCCGGTCTACGTCTGGGGCCTGCTCCGCTTCGGCTTCACTCCGGAGGTGAACGCCGCCTTCACCCTGATCGCCGGGGGCTCGCTGCTGTTGATCGGGATCGCCGGGGTGTTGCTCTTCTTCTCCGCCCGGCGGAACCGCCTGCCGGAGGAAACGAAGGCGAGTCGTTGGCGCCGCCGCGGGGCCGGACGGCGGAGCGCCGGCCGCGAGCGCGAGGTGGCCCCGAACTCGATCGCGCAGGGGGCATGAGATGAAGTACGGACTGTTCATGCCGAACTTCGGGCCGTTCGGCGACGTCGATGCGCTGGTCGAGATGGCCACCGCCGCCGAGGCCCACGGCTGGGACGGCTTCTTCCTCTGGGACCACATCGTCCTCGACGGCGAGCAGGCCCCGATGGCCGATCCGTGGGTGGCGCTGACCGCGATCACCGCCGCCACCTCGCGGTTGCGGGTGGGCACGATGGTGACGCCGGTGGCGCGCCGACGCCCCTGGAAGCTCGCTCGCGAGACGGCGTCCCTGGACACCTTCTCCAAGGGGCGGCTGGTCCTCGGGGTCGGTCTGGGCGTCCCCGCCGACACCGAGTTCGGGACGTTCGGCGAAGAGCTCGACGACCGTCGGCGGGCGAACATGCTGGACGAGGGCCTCGAGGTCCTCGACGGGCTCTGGACCGGCGAGTCGTACAGCTTCGAGGGTGAGCACTACTCGGTCCGCGAGGCGCGCTTCGACCGTCCCTTCCAGCGCCCTCGGGTGCCGATCTGGTGCGCTGGCTGGTGGCCGAACAAGCGTCCCTTCCGGCGCGCCGCCCGCTGGGACGGGGTGATCCCGGAGATGGTCGGCGGCGACACGCCGGAGCCCCGGCACGTCCGCGAAATCCGCGCCTACATCGATGAGCACCGCGGCTCCGACGCGCCGTTCGACATCGCGATCGACGGCTACACCGATGAGCCGGACCCGGCGCGGACCGAGGAATACGAAGCGGCAGGCACCACCTGGTGGCTGGAGCGCTTCGCCCCCGACCGCCTTTTCGACTTCGACGCAGCAATAGGGCGAATCAAGGCCGGCACGCATGGCCGTGTTGTGGCTGGCGGCAACCAGAATCAGAAAGGATCACGATGAGAAGCAAGAGAGGTCCGAGCGGCCGTGCAGGTTCCTCGGTCCGGTCCCCGTGGAGGTGGGCGCTCGTGCTCGGGGTCATGGTTTTGCTGGCCGGCGTCCTTGCCGCCTGTGGTGGTGGAGGGAGCAGCAGTTCCGAAAGCAGCGGCACGAGCGAACCGGCGAGCAGCGAAGAAAGCTCGGGCGGCGAAGAAGCCGCCGGCGGCGAAGAAGAAGAAAGCACCGAAGGCGAGGAACTGAACGTCCTCACCTGGGAGACCTACGACGAACCCGAATACCTGAAGGAATTCGAAGCAGAAACCGGGATCAAGGTCAACGCTACCAACGTCGGCTCGCCGGCCGAAATGTTCTCCAAAGTAAAAGCCAACCCCGGCCAGGTCGACATCGTGCTGGCCACCGCCGGCTGGTTCCCGCAGTACGTCGAAGCTGGTCTGCTCGAAGAAATCGACACCAGCAAGATCCCGAACCTGAAAAACATCAAACTCGGGTTCCCATGGGAAGAAGCGACCAGCGTCGAAGGCAAGCTCTACGGCGTCCTCTACAACTGGGGTGACCAACCGCTGGCCTGGATCCCGAAGGAAGTCGAAGGCTTGGATCTCTCCAAGTACGAGAACTCGAAAGGCGAACTCGACGACTGGAACGTCCTCTGGGATCCGGCGCTGAAGGGCAAGGTCTCGCTCTTCGACGACCCCACCTCGGTCGAGCCGATGGTCCCGCTGGCGCTCGGGTTCGAAGAACCGTACAACCTCGACGAACAGGAATTCGAAGAATTCGAAAAGAAGCTTTTCGAACTCCGTCCCCAGGTGAAACGGCTGACCACCGGCTTCGATGATCAGACGACCCAGCTGGCCTCCGGCGAAGCGTCGGTCGCCTATCTGAACAATGTCGCCAGCGCCACCGCGTTGAAGGAAGAAGGCGACGAACTGATGGTCAACAACACGGTCGAACAGGGCGTTCCCGCATGGAGCGACAACCTCGCGATCACGAAGGAAGGCGGCGGCAAGAAGCTGGCGGCCGTCTACAAGTTCATCGATGCCTCGCTGGCCGAAAAATGGCAGGCCCGGTTCATCGGCGACTCTGGCAACTCGGGGACCCTGAACTACGAACAGGCGACCTCCAAAGAAGCGGAACAGGCCGGCCTGACGGCGGAAAAACTGGAAGGCACGCTGATCCCGGCGACCAAAGCCGGCGAAGCGTTCTTCTCGAAAATGAAGTTCTTCAAACCAGTGGAGGATCTCGAAAAGCGCCTCCAGGTTTGGAACGAATTCAAACTCGGTATCGGCGGCTGACCGCTGCCGGTCGGTGGGTCGGTGGTCGCCTCGCGGCCACCGACCCCGCCGCCGGGCCGCACCGCGGTGAAAGCAGGCATCCACGGGGTACGCGCTGATGCCCCGCTAGCATCGACCGGATGACAGAGACGAGCACCGTGGCGAACGACAACGGCAGCAGCAAAGGGGACCCGGAGAACGGCGTGGCGGCCGATTCGATCGGCGCGCGGCTGGCCGAACTGCGCAAGGAGCACCGGTACAGCATCCGCAAACTGGCGGAGCGGGCGGGCGTCTCGGCCTCGTTGATCTCCGACGTCGAGCGGGGCAAGGTCGAGCCCTCGATCTCGACCCTGAAGCGCCTCTCCGACGCCCTCGGCACCACCCTCACCTTCTTCTTCTCCGAGCCCGCCGAGCAGACCGGGCGGGTGGTCCGCGCCGGCGAGCGGGTGGTGCTCCGCGGCGGTGAGGACGCGACCAACGAGCTGCGCTCGGCGATCGAGACCGACGGCATCCGCTTCGAGCTCGCCTCACCGGACCAGACCGAGTCGATCGAGGCGATCTTCGGTCGCTACGAGGTCGGCGCCTCGCTCGGCGAGGAGTGGGTCACCCACGCGGGCGAGGAGTGGGGGATGGTCCTCAAGGGCCGGCTGAAGGTGTGGGTCGGCGACGAGATCCACTTCCTCGATCCCGGCGACGCGATCTGGTACCCGAGCACGACGCCGCACCGGATGGAAAACGTCGCCGACGAACCCACCGAGTACATCTGGATCGACACGCCGAAGAGCTTCTGATCGTCCATCGGCCGTTACTGGCGAACGTATAACGGCGTTAGGCCGATTTTCGCCTTCTGTCATCGATCACTTGACGGCATATACCTCTCTTCTGTACGGTGAGACCGTCGGTTGGTCCACGGAACAGGAGATGGAGAGAGCTGATGTCGACCGGAAAGGCGCTGCGGATGCGGCGCATCATCGATCCCGCCACGCAGTCCACGCTGATGTTCGCCTTCTCGCACGGCACCAGCTCGCCCGAGGTCCTGCCCGGCCTCGAGAACCCGGCCGCCCAGTACGAAGCGGCGCGTGAGGGCGGCGCCGACTGCATCTTCATCGCTCCCGGGCTCGTCCACAGCCTCGCCGAGGTGGCAGGCGCCTCGCGCGACCTGGCGGTGGTCGCGAAGATCACCTCGACCGCGTCGCGCGGCGGGACCAAGCACCAGGAGCGGCTGATCGCCTCGGTCGAGCACTGCGCCGAGCTCGGTTGCGACGGGGTCGTCGCGATGATCCCGTTCGCGCCCGAGAACGAGCCCGACGTGATCTCCCTGACCGCCCAGATCGGTGAAGCCTGCGACCGCCTTGGCATGCCCTACGTCGCCGAGGCCGAGTTCCCCAACGCCTACTACGACTCCGGCGACGACTACGCGAAGGAATGGGGCCTGCCCTACCTGAAGCGGAGTGCCCGCCTCTGCGCCGAGCTCGGTGCCGACGTCGTGAAGAGCAACTGGCCCGGCTCGGGCGAGGAATTCGCCCAGATCGTCGAGGCCGTCTCGGTCCCGGTGGTGGTCGCCGGCGGCTCGCGCGAATCCGACCTCGACCTGCTGCAGAAGGTCGCCGACGCTCGCGCCGCGGGCGCCGTCGGCTGCTCGGTCGGGCGCAACATCTTCCAGCACGACCGACCCGCGGCGATGGTCGCCGCGCTCTCGCAGGTCGTGCGCGGCACGGCCTCGCCGGAGGACGCGCTGGAGTCGAACGACCTGGGTAAGGCGGGCGCCGTCGCCTGAGCGGCGCCGCGAGCTTCGAGGGACAAGGAGAGAAGAGTGAAAGCCGTCGTACTGAACGCCGAGTGGGCGCCCCGCGAGGGGGCCGAGATCGACCCCAAGGACGCCGAGCGCCGCTGGGCCGTGAACGCCAACCTCGTCTACAAGAACCCCGAAGCTACCTATGAGACGGTCGACGATCCGGGTGAGCCGGGGCCGCGCGAGATGGTCCTGAAGGTCGGCGCCTGCGGCATCTGCGGCTCCGACGTCCACATGTTCGAAACCGACGACGACGGCTACATGTTCCTGCCGTATCACCTGGCGACGCCGGTGGTCACCGGACACGAGTTCTCCGGCAAAGTCGTCGCGATCGGCTCCGAGGTGACCGAGTTCAAGGTCGACGACCTGGTCACGGCCGAGGAGATCCAGTGGTGCGGCGAGTGCGATGCCTGCCGCGGCGGCTACTGGAACAACTGTCGCTACATCGAGGACCTCGGCTTCACCATCGACGGCGGCTTCGCCGAATACGTGAAGGTCCCGGTCAAGGCGTGCTGGTCGCTGAACGCGGTGCTCGAGCGCTACGGCGACGAGAAGACCGCGCTCGAGGTGGGCTCGATGAGCGAGCCGACCAGCGTCGCCTACGAGGGGATGTTCACCCGCGCCGGCGGCTTCCTCCCGGGCCGGGCGGTGGCGGTCTTCGGCGGTGGCCCGATCGGGCTCGCCTCGGTGGCGTTGGCGAAGGCCGCCGGTGCCTCGAAGATCTTCTGCCTCGAGCCGCTGCCGGAGCGCCGTGAGATCGCCGCCAAGCTCGGCGCCACCCACCCGATCAACCCGCTCGAGGTCGACGCGGTGGAAGCGATCGAAGAGGAGACGAAGGGCGACGGCGTCGCCTTGGCGGTCGAGGCGAGCGGGAACTTCCCTGCCGTGATGAGGACGATCGAGCGCTCGCTGGGGATCGGCGGCAAGGTCTCGATCATCGGCCTCGACGGGCGCCCGGCGCAGCTCAACTTCGTCGACTACCAGCTGAAGGCGGGCTCGATCTACGGCTCGATCGGGCACTCCGGCTCGTGGGACTTCCCCAACGTGATCAAGCTGATGGCTTCGGGCCAGATCGACATGCACCACGCGATCACCAAGCGGTTCGCGCTGGAGGAGCTGGTCGCCGCGATCGACGAGACGAAAACGCGGGTCGACGGCAAGATCCTGGTCAAGTCCGAGCTCTGAGCCCGGTGCGCTTTCGGTGGTCGGCGATCTCTAGAGTCGAGGCCACAGATGGCGCCGCGCACCAAAGACGGGGTCGAGGGGGGAGACACGCTCGATATCGGGCGGCGCCTCGCCGACCTGCGCGCCGAGCACCGGTACAGCATCCGTGCCCTGGCGAAAGAGGCCGGCGTCTCGGCCTCGTTGATCTCCGACGTCGAGCGGGGCAAGGTCGAGCCGTCGATCTCGACCTTGAAGTCCCTTGCCTCGGCGCTCGGCACCACCCTCGCCTTCTTTTTCAGCGAGCCGTCCAAGCAGTCCGGCCGGGTGGTGCGGGCGACGGAGCGCGACGTGCTCGGCGAGGACGGCGAGGTGAACAGCCAGGCGGCGCGCAGTGCGATCGAGACCGCCGGAGTGCGGTTCGAGATCGCCTCGCCGCCGGAGGCGGAGACGATCGAGGCGGTCTACGGTCGCTACGAGCCGGGCGCCTCGCTCGGCGACGCGATCACCCACGAGGGCGAGGAGTGGGGGATGGTCCTCAAGGGCCGGTTGAAGATCTGGGTCGGCGACGAGATCTACTTCCTCGACCCCGGCGACGCGATCGGCTTCCCCAGCACCATGCCGCACCGGCTCGAGAACGTCTCCGACGAGCCGCTCGAGTACATCTGGATCGACACCCCGAAGTCTTTCTGAACGTCCGGTAGTAACCGACAACTTGACCGCATATCCGTCAAGATGTACGGTCACACCGTCCCGGCTTACCCAACACGGCAATTACGTCCGATATCTCGGACGGTTTGGTGGTCGGGACAGACTTCAGGAATACGACGATAAGGGGTTACGAACGGATGTCCAGCTCGAACGGCCAGTTTCACTCGCGCCAGCTACTTGATCTGGCGCCCCCGGACATCCGGGCCCACCTGGAGCAGGACGACACGATCCTCATCCCGATGGGTGCCTGCGAGATGCACGGCGATCACATGCCCTTGGGCACCGACATCTACAACGCGATCGAAGTCTCCAAGCGCGCCGCGGAGAAGGCGAACACGCTCGTCGCGCCGCCGATCTGGACCGGCTATTCGCCGCACCACCTGCGCGAGCCGGAGCGGGGGATGGGGACGATCACGATGCGCTCGGAGACCCTGCTGGCGATCCTTCACGACGTCTCCCGCTGCCTCATCCACCACGGCTTCAACCGCCTGATCTTCGTCAACGGCCACACCTCCAACACCAAGGTGACCGACCCGGTGTTCCGCAACCTGCGCTACGAGACCGGCGCCGTCATGGCGATGTTCAAACCGTACGGCGAGCGCTACCTCGGGCTGATCGAGGACGTGATGGAGAACTCCCCTGAGGAGACCGCCGGCTGGCACGCCTCCGAGCAGGAGACCTCGATCATGATGGCCTACGACGCGGCCAACGTGAAGATGGACCGCGCCCTCGACACCCGCGCCCAGGCGCCCGAGTGGATGCCGCCCGCCTTCGCCAAGGAAGATGGCGCGCCGGACGCCGAATTCAAAGGCTTCGAGTACTTCTACTTCCCGATGGAGCACAACGAGTTCGCTCCCCACGGGGTGATCGGCAACCCGAAGCGGGCGACCGCGGAGAAGGGGAACGAGATCTTCGAACGGTTCTCGACCTACCTGGCCGAGGCGGTCGACGAGATCCGCAAGATCCCGGTCGAGATCAAGCAGCGCGAGTATGTCCTGAAGGCTTAGACGGAGGAGATCGAACGATGGGAAGCAGGTTCGAGGGGAGCGGCGTCCTGGTCACCGGAGGCGCCGCCGGAATGGGTCGCGCGATCGCCGAGGCGTTCCTGGGTGAGGGCGCCAAGTTAGTGATCGCCGACATCAACGAGGAGCGGGTCGGGCAGACCGCCGACGAACTCGGTGCCGGAGGCGAGGTCTCGAGCCTCGGCGTCGACGTCACCAGCGAGGAGCAGGTCGGCGAGATGATCCGTCGCGGCGACGAGACGCTCGGCGGCATCGACATCCTCGTCAACAACGCCGGCGTGATCACGATGGACAAAGTCACCGACGTCTCGGAGAAAGACTGGGACTTCGTCATGGACGTGAACGCGAAGGGCGTCTTCCTCTGCGTCAAGGCGGTGATCCCCGGGATGCTCGAGCGGGGCGGCGGCAAGATCGTGAACATCGCCTCGCAGGCCGGTAAGCGTGGCTACAAGCTGTTCGCCCACTACTGCGCCTCGAAGGCGGCGGTGATCGTCTTCAGCAAGGGCGTGGCGCTCGAAGTCGCGCCGACCATCCGCATCAACTGCGTCTGTCCGGGCATCGTCAACACCGAGATGATGGACCGCGAGTACGTCTGGGAGGAAGAGATGACGGGCGAGACCCAGGACGCGATCAAAGAGCGCTGGATGGCGGGGATTCCGATGGGCCGCTTCCAGGAGCCCGAGCACATCGCCCGGGTGGCGATGTTCCTCGCCTCCGACGACTCCAGCGAGATGACCGGCCAGGCGATCAACGTGACCGGCGGGATGGTGATGGAGTAGCGCCTCCGACGCCGATCAGGGCCCGGCGGGCGTGGGGCCCGGCGGCCGTCGCCCGCTGCACCAGGTCGAGGGCGAGGTAGCCGGCGAGGGCGGCGACGAAGACCGGGCATCGACCCTCGGTGCGGTTTTCATGCGAAAGTCGCCTGATGGCTTTCGCGGTCCCCGCTGACGTCGCCCCCGAGAGCCGGCTGATCCTGGCCGGGATG
>ERZ778021.1209-NODE-1209-length-32492-cov-9.306471_pt1 | contig 32492 bp, 28 predicted proteins | sample MGYA00375751_ERZ778021 | MGnify/ENA primary metagenome ERZ778021 (study PRJEB29350, sample SAMN05389814) | bioreactor metagenome | isolation source: Thiocyanate stock bioreactor | place: South Africa: University of Cape Town | collected 2013-08-29 ... | reverse complement strand
AGGTGGAAGAAAACGGTCTGAGTATGGGCGAGATGCAAAACAAATTATTACAAAAAATTGAAGAGTTAACCTTATATATGATTCAACAACAAGATAAGATTGAGGAGTTACATGCCAAAATAGAGAAATTGGAAAAGGGTAAATAATGCAAATACCACTAAATTCAATATAACAGCTTAATAACTTAAAATTTTGTAAATATGAAAAACAATATTCTAAAACTTACAGCATTTTTGCTGCTTTTGACAGGAAGTGTTTCTTGCGAGAATGACATCGGAACATATAAAGACAGACCAATTTATACGCTTTGTAAAAAAATAGAAGGAAGTTATCTTAATATTCTTAAATTACAAGGAAATGGCAGGCTGTTTTTAGATTCTATCCCTGTCAAGTTGGTAAGTCAAAATAATGTTACTCTTATAGTCTATTATCCCGAACAGGATAGTACAATATTTAAACTATCGAATCCTGAAGCAATTTATAATGCAGAGATTTGTAATTTTCCCGATTATGCAAAACATTGGGAAATACCATTACAAGGCAAAACGTTTTCGTTTGAAGGAGATTTTTATGAAGAAGGACGGTATCTTAGCGTTCCGCCATATATAGGTGGTAAAATGGTTTTAACAGTGTTCAAATCTAAATAATTATGAAAATTTTGATTTTTGTTTTAATAAGTGTATGTACGATATGTGAATTATCAGCACAAGAATTTTATATGTACATTGGAGATCAAAAGCATTATTTAAATGTGGCACAAGATAGAATGATTGTAAAGTTGGAACACGATACAGTCAATATAGGTAATACAATTTCCATGTACTCTACAAATATATCAGAGACTGACCAAAGAGGAATAATGATTGTTGAGTTTCAAGAAAAAAATACTGTGAATAATAATTTTGAATTAATAGATTCATGGAAAAAACAAGGTGTTATTTCTTTTTTCAGTCCAATTTATGTTGATGAAGTAGGTAATAATTTATCCGCATTAACCGATCAAGTTATAATTAGATTGAAAGATAATTCAGTTTATCCCAATCCTGCATTGGATTACATCAATATCGAATACAGTTTAAACAGATCGGAATCGGTAGAAATACTACTGTACGACAATTCTGGTAAACTTGTTTACAGATTAAAGAACAAATCAGTACACGAAACAGGAGCATATTTAGTTAAACTTAATGGTATTGTACTACCGTCTGGAATTTATCACTGCGTTTTACAAACAGAAAACCGAAAGGTCACGAAACAAATAATAATTCACTAAAAAATATTATTCGTATGAAACAATCCAATATAATAGTGTCGTTTAGGACTACAGGAGATAATACTGTTCTCACAAGCAGTTACATACCTGCTTCGGCTACCATATCTGATGTAATAGCAAAACAAAATATAATTACGAGTGGCAGTGTAAATTTGGGAGATGACAAAACATTAACTTTAAGGGCAGGAAATTCCATAACACTTTCATCTGGATTTCATGCACAAGCCGGTAGTACTTTTAATGCAGAAATAAAGGAATTTGATTGTACTCCAATTGAAGTAGAAGCTTGGACGAGTGTTGCATGTATAGGTAGTGGTTTGAAATTCAATGTAGCAAATGCAACCAATTATAGTGTGAGAATATATTCTATTTCAGGTTCTTTGATTTATAGTGGAAGTGGGAGTATAACGGGAAATCCAGTCATAGTTTGGTCGGCATTAGGAGCACCGATTGGATATTATACGGCAGTCATTAATTTTTTCTCTCCTCATAGCAAAATATCCAATTCATATAATATATTAGTACAATCCTGTGCTAATAATGTTCCTATAATGCCGAGTTTATCAGAGGAGTTATTAGCTACACAAGAAATAACCAGTAACAAATTCGATTTTATCCTTTCCCCCAATCCTAACGATGGAAATTTTATTTTACAGTTAGCTACGGAAAACTCGGAACCTTATTCCATCTATATTTTTAACTCTTTCGGAATATTAGTTTCAAAAATTGAACACTGTAATGGTCGTCAGATTCAAATCAATCATTCCGGTTTGATTCGAGGCATATATTATATAAAATTGACTATGGGTATTGATTCGGTAATAAAAAAAATAATTATTCAATAATCATAAAAAATTACAGAAATGAGAACTAATCAACTAACAATATTACTTTTTTCATTACTATTTTTGTTGAATAGTTGTGAAAAAGAATTTAAAACCACAGCAAAAATTATAGGTTATCAATATTGTTCTAATTCAAATAATGGAGACATCAGAGAATTTGGGCTGTTAATCATAACAGAAACAAACGATTCATTACTTGTTTATGATAAGTATAATTCTGATTTTATTATACAACTAAACATAAATAAGGATGACTGTAAATATGGAGTTTTTTTTACTGATTTTGAAATTTCAACCATTACTTTTGAATATAGATATGCAAAAACAGAAGAAATTCTATCTGTGTCGTGTGGTGAATATCTTGTTGCTATGCCATCTTCATTCCCTATAAATGATTTTAAGCAAGTTATTATATATTAAATAAATAACGAAATAAACAAATGAAGAAAATAATTATTCTTATAATTTTAATGCTATCTGTGATCCTTACATGCGCACAAGATATATTTATGTATGGAGAGGGAGGTAAAAAAGTTTTTTTTCAAAAATCGGATAGTTTATTGCAGATTATGTTTAAAGAAAATTTGGGTGAGAATGAAAAACGCAATATTATATTGACAATCAATCCCAAATATACAGATAAATCGTATCAGATCAACAGGATGATTGTAGAGCCTGACAAAAATGCCAAATATGATATTAGCGAATTTAAAAAGAATAATGGAGTTGTGTATGTTAATCAATCTTTAATTAATTCAGAAGGAAAAATTGTTATACCTACAAATAAAGTAATGGTACAAATAAAAAAAAATTATACAATAGAAAATGTTATTAAAATATTGGATGTTAATGTAGAAAAATACCGAAGACTTGGATACAATGAAAGAGCGTATTTAATCATATTAAAAGACGGAGAATCAATAAATACAGCAAACCGCTTGTTTGAGACAGGTTTTTTTGACTATGCTCAACCTTCACTGACAGAAATTAGTGCTTTTTCCAATACTTATTTTGATAATCAATGGGCACTTAATAATACAGGGCAATCAGGAGGAACAACGGGTATAGACATCAAGGCTGTTAATGCATGGAATATTACAACAGGCTCCAATAATATCTCGGTAGCGGTGATTGATCAAGGCGTAGATTTAACACATCCAGATTTAGAAGCTAACCTTTTAATGGGATATGATGCGACGGTAGGTGCACCAGGTGGAGTAAACGGAAGTCCTTTTGGAAATAATGCACATGGAACTGCTTGTGCTGGTATTATTGGTGCCATTGAAAATACAATAGGAATTAAAGGAGTAGTACCAAACTGTAGAATTATTCCAATTCGTAATGGTTATACAACAATCTATGGTGTAGATGTAATAGATCCTGATTGGGCCGTAGATGCAATCAATCACGCTTGGGAAATATCAGGTGCAGATATTTTAAGTTGTTCTTGGAATATATCTACTTATACGGCATTGACAAATGAAATTCAAAGTGCTGTTACTCTTGGGCGGCAAAGAAATGGTGTTAGATTAGGCTGTGTTGTCGTTTTTGCTGCAGGTAACAATAATCAATCAAACATACCCTATCCTGCCAGTTTGAATGATGTAATTTCTGTCGGTGCAATATCTCAATGTGGCTCTCGTAAACGTAGCAACAATAAACCATCAGAAGTAAATCCGGGTGTCACACCAGATCCGTTGGGAGTATCTTGTGATGAAGAAAAATGGTGGGGTAGCAATTATGGACAAGAACTTGATGTTGTTGCACCGGGAGTTAAAATATACACTACAGATATTCAAGGAAGCAATGGATACAATACTTCTACAGGAGTAACGGGTAATTATTTTGATAGTTTTAACGGCACTTCCGCTGCTTGCCCACATGTTGCAGGTATTGCTGCTTTGGTGCTTTCGGTAAATCCTTGCCTCACACAGCAGTAAGTCCGCGATATAATAGAAATAAGTTGCGAAAAAGTCGGCTCGTATTGCTATTCCACCACAGCAGGTCGTCCCAATGGTACTTGGAACAATCAAACGGGTTACGGTTTGGTAAATGCGTATAAGGCTGTACAATATGCACACAGCACTACTATTACAGATTTTGAAAACATATCCGGCAGCATATATGGCACATTGAGCAATCAATATACATGGCAGGTAAGCTCTAACTGTGGTCTGGCAGCAGGTAACTATTTGGTAAAACGCCGGGAAATAAGAGCAACGATTTCGTATCCATACACTCCAAGTCCTGTTATCGTAGGTGCAGCCAACGGCTTGTCGGCCGCAAGTCCGAATAATGGACGACAATATATCGGAACAGTATCCGCTTCGGAAACTTTGGCAACAGTAAATACATACATATACGAAGTATATTCAATAGCCGGACAATATCTGGGATGGTATCCCACTACGGCAGCCAATGTACGGTTTAACTTTAAGGTATTAAGCGCATTGGATACCGATTTGCATCTTCAAAATCAGAATATCACAACTACTGCTTCACATGCTGCCATCAAAAGTATAACCGCCGAAGATTTTACAATTCAGAGCGGAGCAAATGTAACGCTTCGTGCGGGTGAACAAACTGTCTTAAAACCTGGCTTTTACGCCGTAGACGGCAGTACTTTTCGCGCTTATATAGAGCCGTTTTTTACCTGCGAACAGTTTCCGGCAATGATTGCACCACAAAATAACAATTATCAGGAAACGCCCGATTATGTAATTAAAAATTATGAAGTAGAAGACACTCCATTACCTAATAAGGAAATAACGGTTGAGTCCGCTTATTTTAGTGTTTATCCCAATCCTGCATTGGATTACATCAATATCGAATACAGTTTAAACAGATCGGAATCGGTAGAAATACTACTGTACGACAATTCTGGTAAACTTGTTTACAGATTAAAGAACAAATCAGTACACGAAACAGGAGCATATTTAGTTAAACTTAATGGTATTGTACTACCGTCTGGAATTTATCACTGCGTTTTACAAACAGAAAACCGAAAGGACACGAAACAAGTAATAATTCACTAAAAAATATTATTCGTATGAAAACAATTTATTATTTCATCGTTTTATTGGTATTTTCAGCTTGTTCTGAAATACAGATTGAAGTCCCTCCAATCGGAGGTGGAGATTGTCTGGGTTACGATAGTTTCACAGACACCTATCATCACTTTCAAACTGACTCAAATATTTTCTTTGTAAAAGGAATTCCTGTTGGTGAAACAATATCGTATTGGGGTAGAAGGATTAAGGTGATAGAAGATATAAAAGGAAATTTTGAAGATTATCCTTCGATTGTCCTTTGGAGTAACACAAGAAGTTGTGATGAATGTTTACCTCCACTTTTGGAGGATTTGAGTAAATATACTGAAAAAGACACTTTAATATTATTAATGCGTTCATATATTTAGGAACGATGGGAAAATGGAAGATTAGAATCTAAAGGCAAATATTATGAAACAGCACCATGTGGAAATACAGTTTTAAAATACTCATCGGCTACTGTAACCGGCTACATTTATTCAAAAAAATCTGATGTAGATGATAGAGGAGTTACTATACCTTGGGATGAATTTATTTCGATCTTTCGGTCAGAAGAAGAACATGAATGAACTAAAAACATAAACAAAATGAAACAATCAGTACTAATACTAATACTTGTAGGAATAGTCACTTATTCGTTAATGTATGGACAAGATATATTATTAAACCAGTTTAAAGATTATTGGAAGAGTAATAGAACTGATGTTATCCGAGATGTTGCACATTCATTCACGGGACGAACTTTGGATAAGCAATAAATAAAATAAAATGAAAGCGATAAAAATAAAAACAAAAATGATGAACAGATTTTTTATCAGCATTGTAAGCATTTTCTTTCTCATAACCTGTTGCTGTAACTCTTGTAAAGAAATTGAGAGAGAAGAACTACAAATAATAATTCAAAACAGGACAGACAATCCTATACATATAAGTTTGTATCCTAAAGGAGATATAGGCGGATTATATCCTATATGTGATGGATGTGGAGGACATAAAATAACAGAATTTGCCTTAAACCCCAATAATAATGACAGATATTATTGGAACGAAGTAATATTTACTACCAGCGATTTAAACATAAAACCATACACGTTAGCAGCAAAAGTGTTTGACAGTATTTACATTAGTACGGCAAACAAAGACAACGTAATCATAAAATTCACGCATGAAAATGTAACAGGATATTCAGAAAACATTTTTTCAGAGAATTCAAATTGGGATTTTAGAATGTTAAGATGGAGTGAGCCAACGCAATTCAGAAAAAATCCTGTGAAGTATCATCAATACAAATTTATGATTTTAGAAGATAAAATAATAATTGAACAAAACTAAAGGATGATAAAATGAAGTCTACAAAAACAAAAATTATTTTAGGAATCATACTTTTTGCAGTAGTTACTGAATTGTATTCCAACCCTGTAGATATTGAGACTGTAAAAATTGTTGCTCAAAATTTCATGAACAGAAGTAGCAATGCTTTAAAGTAAATACCACTAAATTCAATTTAACAGTTTAATAATTTAAAATTTTGTAACAATGAAAACACTAAATAATCTATTGCTTTGCCTTACCTTGTTTGGTCTACTTACACTTACTTCTTGTTTGGACTTTTGTAACCCTATTGAAAGACCTAAGGATTTGCAACCTATTAACTGGGAAAGTTACAATGATGTGAAGACGGTATATTATAATTGTGTGAAATTCTGTTCGGAAGGAAGTGATATGGAAGGCAAAAAGGTAAAGGTTTGTGGTTGGAATCTAACAAACTTTGATGGATTCGTAATAGGCGATGATTCAATTTATAATAAAGGACCTGCTATATTGATATCATCACCAAAACCGGAGCAAAACGGTAAATATTACATCACAGGAACTATTTCGTTACCTTGTTTAGAAACTGTAAATTTATTTGGAGGAAATTGTTCGATAACTGCTGTGGAAATTCTTGCGGATAGTATTTGTTTTGAAAAGTAAGAAAGGAGAAAATTTTGTAATCAGACGAATATTATGAATCAGTGAAACTCGATATATGCTTATTATTCACGGACTTTCACAGTGATAGCTCAATATACCATACACGACATACAAAGTAATAGACTATCGGCTGACATTCATTGTTTTTATAAAATCGTCTGGTAACATTACCGACAATTTACTGTTTATATAATCTTTTGTGTTTCTCGTTACTATGATGTCAATTTCTGAACTTTGTTCTGCCGAAAAATTCTGCAAAGCATCCTCAAAATCTTTAAACTGAGAACTTAATGCTTGCATAATCACTCTTTTGTCAGTTATCAATACTTCTAAAAAAGAAATCAACAAAGTCAGTTTTTCGATTATTTTTTCGTGTTTTGCTGTTTGTCGTAACAGATAATAGACATTACTTACAATTACGGGTGTTACAAATCCGATAATTTCCTTTGATTCACAAAGGGTCAGGATTTCCGATGCGCTTTCGGAAAAAGGTTTTATGTCGAAAAAAAAATCCAAAATTACATCCGTATCAATCAGTACCTTATTCATTTAGACAAATATTTTTCTGATAAATTTTTAGCGAGTTCTTCTTTATAATCGAAATTTCTTGGCATACTGAAAGAACCTCTTAAAGATTGTACAATCGGACTCTCTTTTGTTTTATTCATTTCATTTTCTGAGGTTAACGCTTTCAAATAACTTTCAATCAAGTCGGATAAACTTCTCTCTTTCCGTTTTGCGTATCTTTTTGCCTTTTCAATAACGGAATGTTCTATTGTTAATGTGAGTTTTGTATTCATACTACCTCCGTATTCTTATCTTTATCGGCAAATATAATACTTCTTTTTAATACGTGCAAATTATTTTTTAAAAACACGTTTTTGTGTTTGCTACTTACCGATATCATGCAGCCAACATTCGTTAACGCGCTATAACTCCCTATTTAGGGGGCTGAGTAGTTATATTCTTGGGTAAAGTCGCCAGCGGGTAAAGAACAAACGCCCGCTGCATAGACGATACGGAACCGAATCCCGACATTTCGGCAAGATCTTCTTTGCAAATATGCGGATTTTGTGCCAGAAGAGCGCGGGCGTATCGGGAACGATAAGCATTGACGAAGCCGGAAAAATTTTGCCCAAAATCGTTGTTGATGATGGTGGATATGTAGGTGCGGTTGGTTCCTATCACGCCCGCGATATCCCAAATAGTCAGATTCTTATTCAGATAAATTTTATCTTCCTCAAACAGACGCAGCAGTTTTTGCCGGATAATGAGCAATTGTTCAGCGTTTGCCGGATTTTTATCCTGTTTTTGTCCGCAGTTTTCTTTATTTCCGTTTTCTTCGGTGGGAATGGCTACCGTGCGCTGCTTGTTGCCGAGCCAGCCGATAAAAAATAGCATGACTGAAAAAATTATCGAGGGAAGAAACAGTTTCATATCTTCGGGCATAAAACTCTCCTTTCCGAAAAAGGACATCATAATACCCGCGACGATAGTAATAGGGAGTGTAATATTCAGTATGTGTATTTTATCCAAAGAGTCGTCTTCCATGTTGGCGTAGTAATTCAGCACATTCTTTTTGTTTTTAACCACCAAGCGATAGGAGAGCCACATATACACCAATCCTTGCACGATAAAAACAATCCGGCATAAGGTGTAAATAATCTTTTGATATAAAAAAATGCCCGATAGCGCCGTTTCGGAATAAAGCGCGCCATACAAATAACGGATATGTTCTTCTTTTGACATGATTAAAACGCCCACTCCGTAGAGTACAAACATTACGAAAGGCAGCAAAAGAAAAATACCGTGTTTCCTAAGGCTGAACTTTTCGTCCACCGTAAGCAGGCGAATGTAAATATAGTACATCGGGTAAACCGACAGATTGCACAGCTGATAAAAGGGGTCAAGATAATGGTAAACGTCGGGAAGCGGAAAGTAATAAAACAAGTGCGATAAATAGAGCAGAAACGCCACAAGCATAAACCGACCGAGAAAAATCTTCGGCTCGTTGCCCTTCGCTTTGTTGGTGTTGAGCACCAATGCCCAAAACAGGGTTACATACAGGGGATTCAGCAACAGAAACAGTTTTACCATAAGTAAATAATTACGGATTACAAATTACGAATTTAGATTGCCATTTGATCGTTTTCTGGATTATTCCTTTCCATACACAAAAAAACCAATACAAACATACATAAAAAACGCAGATTTTTACCTTTTGCATCAAAGTTTTTACCTTTTGAATGCCTCTTACCTTTTGTAAATCCTATTTTTGTATCGCGTTCGAAGCTTGTAAATCTGCCACAGTAAACCACATTTCGGTACTTCGGGCAGGAAATTTTATTTTCACGGCTATCGTTTTTTTGTACAGATGGCGCGCGCGTCTCTACGGTCAATTAAAGACATACATTTTTACCATTATGATGAAAGTATTAATCTCTAAAATTTTTCAAAAATGAAACCACAAATTTTACACTCAATCCTTTGCGGTCTTTTTCTTCTGACAGCGACACAGGCGCAGGCACAGGGTTCTTCAAAGGAAACTGCAACTACAATCAGTGTGGGAGATACTATCACCACAACTTTCCCGCAGGGAAGCGTGGATCTCGAAACCACGTATTGGTACAAAGTTCCCGTTTCGGCGGGCGTTTGGTACGAATTGCCCTGGGCAACTTCGCACAGCGTGTATTTCAGTGCGGACGGTACTTCGGGAAACGTCGCTTATCAAGATTACATTTATCCAAATTACACTTATTCCGGTTATGTCGGATTGATTTACCAGCCTTCGGAAAGCGGTTATTACTTTATTAGCATCCGCTATGTAGCAAGTTCTCCCAATCCTCTTGTGTGGACTTTCGAGCAAATCTCTGACAACCGCATTTGCGAAAAAGCGAGCGAGGTTACGTTGGGAAATCCTGAAAATGTTCCTACCGGACAGATTTATCGTTGGTACAAAGCGAATTTGGAAGCCGGCAAATACTATAATGTGTATAATAAGCCTGGCACTATTACCGCATACAATTCCTGCGGAGGAAATCAGCTTTTTGGAAGCGGAGGTGATGTTATTTATAAAGCGAGCGCCGATGTAACCGCTTATATGAGAATAGGCAACGGCATTGGGCAAGGTGGAACCTTGACTGTGTTAGAGGTTACGCCCGCTACTAACACCACTTGTGCCGATGCAACAAGTATTACTATCGGCGATACAATCGGATTTGCCCACACCGACAGGGAATTTTGGTGGAAAGTCGATTTGCAAGCCGGATTAAATTATAAAATCAACCTGTCTTGGGCGGCTCAGCAAACCCAGATTTATGTTTACGACCAATGCGAAAATAATCCTTTGGTTTTCAGTACAATGGCTTTTAGAGAGGGAGTATCGTTTACTCCTTCGGTAGCAGGAACGTATTATATAAAGGCAACTTATGATTCTTCCTATAATCTGCTTAACCCTGCCGAAAATCATTGGTTGAAAATCGACCTTTCGCCCTGCCAAAAGGCTATAAGCATAAGCGTTGGACAAACAGCTACTTATACCCACAAAAACAATTCAGACAATTGGTATAAAATCGATTTGCAGCAGGGACAATATCTGATTGAACGTACAGGATTTCCAGATGCTCGTTTTAGTGTTTACGAGAATTGTAGTTCGAATTTAGGCAGTATGGGAGATAATTTTTCGATAACAACTGCAGGAACTTATTACATTAATGAGTCGAATTGGTATAACAGCGAAACGGAAATCGGCATATTCAAAATTATAAAATTCGAAACGCCGATTACGATTTGCTCCGAAGCCAGCGAAATCGCGCTTGGTCAAAGCGTTGCCACCTCGCATCCCGATAATGCCGATGCGTGGTACAAAATCTCCCTCGTGGGCGGAAAGGTCTATCAGATTAACGACCGCAACGTTCCGCAAAACAATGATGTTAACGCATATATTTATACTTTGTGCGGCGCAACGAAGGAAATCGCAAGCAGCAGTTATTACCGGAATTGCATTTTCCTCTATCCCACTGTCAATACCACGTATTATATTAAATGGACAGGCACGTCAAACTACAGCTATTCGTGGAACGTGAGCGAAGTAACCGACAATCGCGTTTGCGCTTTGGCAACGCCGCTCACCTTGGGGCAAAGTCTGATTGTTCCAGCTTACAACGAACCTGACCGACCAAAAACGGACGATTACGGTTACAAACACTATTGGTACACGCTTAACGTTACGGCTGGGAAATACTACGACTTCGACTTCTCGCAGGCGAGTCTCGCTCAATGGAGCAGCGATAAAATCGATATTCTCGATGCTTGTGGTGGCAATACAATCGCTTCGTTTAATAAGTCGAAAACGCTTATAAAAGCAACGGAAAACACCGTTTGGTACATAGATGTACATAACAGAAATTATTCGCAATACACATTTAGTGTAGCTGAAAAAACGCAAGGCGATAACCGCTTATGCGAATTTGCGACACCCGTAGACGTAGGAACGCAATTTACCGTCAGCCACGCCGACTACGAAACGCAATGGTATAAACTCAATGCTACGGCAGGCACTATGTACGAAGTCAATATTCCGCAAACAAGTTACGAAAATATGTACGTATATGACCAATGCGGTATGGTAAACAGTATTGCTTTCGGCTATGCCGATGCGTTTACTTTCACATCACAAGCCGCCGGAACGTATTATATTCAGTTTACTAACAATTACAACAGCCCAACATTTAATTGCACTGTTGGCAAAATTACCGACAATCGTTCCTGCCAGTACCCAACGGCATTAGCCGAAGGCGCAACAGCAACGGCTAATTATTCAGACGATTCGTGGTATAGCGTTTCGCTCACTGCCGGCAAGTATTACGAGTTCAATTTTATGGGAACGGACGATAGGTATTATGCAATAGCTTCGCTTTATACGGCTTGTGGCAGCGAAACTCCAGTTGCTTCGGGCGAAAAAGAGAAACTGTTGTTCAAACCTACGACTACCGCTTCGTACCTTGTAAAAGTACGCTCAAGCAGCCCTTCCGAAGAAGAATGGTCTTATACCGAAGTTGCTAATGGCGACAACCGCCTCTGCGAATTTGCAGCACCAATCAACGCCGGCGAAGAAACAACCGCCGATTTCAGTAACGGTTTCAGTGTGCGTTGGTACAGAATCAATGTAAACGGCGAAAAATACTATCACATTTCTGATGAAGCAGGCGTATTTTATTCCGAATGTGAGGGCGAACAAATCGCAGTGCCTTACACCAAAACCGCTGATACGTGGTATTTTCAGGTGCAAAGAAACAGATGGTCTTCTGATTTATCAAAAATATTTACGGTAAATGAACTTGCACCCGATGGTCGCGTTTGCGCTTACGGAAAACCAATGACCGTAGGACAGACCATTACCAATGAGAATCTTAACGCCAGAGCCGTAGTTGTCGCTTCAAATAACCCCGATTATGTGGAATACATTGTGGGCGGCACTTGGTACAAACTCCACATTGAAGAAGCGGGAACTTACGAAATTCAATTAGCGCAATGGGAGATTTACGAAGCAGAATACAATGATTCGTCTCAACCGGGTTATTACTACGGACCGTTTTGGGCAGCATATATTACAAATACCTGCGGCAATGACGGTATTATTTCATATATCGGTGCGGCAGGACATACTTTCAACACCGGTCGCTACGCGTTTGAAGCTGCTGCCAACAGCGACATCTACATCTTGATAGATGATTGGGGCGTGGGGCATTCAGACTCCGGCGAGCGTACATTCAAGGTAGTTAAAAAGAGCGTAGGCAATGTTGTTATATCGGGCAATGTAAAAACCGATGAAGAAACACCGATAAGTGGTGCTACGATTAAACTTTATCGCAGTATATCGCAGCCGAGCAATGCACCGCAGAGCGTGCGTCGTGTACAAAGAAGTGCGGTCAATCCAGCTCAGTGGGAGTTGATAGCCATTCTCCACACCGATGCGAGCGGCAACTACTCTTTCGGCAATTTGGCAGCAGGGCAATATATGCTCACCGTTGAGTTGGATGGCTTCACTATGGAAGAAGGCGCGGTAGTAACCGCTTCCGAAGACGGCACTGTTAGCAATGTAAATTTCGTTGCCGACACTGAAACAGGTGCTATCATCGGAAGCGAAACCGGCTTGAACGACGTCGATATGGTAAAATTACAGAGTTATCCGAATCCAGTGAAGGACAAGTTGCATATAGATCTGAACGGTGCTTTCTCAAGTTTCCGAATTACCATCAGCGATGTTTCGGGGCGGATGATGTATGCTTCCGATCACAAAAACGAGCAACTGCTGACGGTTGATATCAGCGAATTCAAGGCGGGAATATACTTAATTACGCTAATAGGCGATAACAAAAGTGCCGTAATGAAAGTGATGAAAGAATAAGGGGAAAGTAATCGAGTTTTCAGTAAACGAAGAATAAAACCAATAAACAAACACAAAAAGAAGAACCGTTCGGCAGAACTAAACGGTTCTTTTTTTGTTTTATAAGAAACCATAAGAGTAATCTCCATTACAAATCAGGATAAGGAAATAACAATATTTTTAATATTCAACAAAAAAAGTTCTATTATCGTATAACTTTTTCTACCTTTGCACGTGTATGAAACAGAGGAAAGTACGGTATATTACAAGAAAAAATGGATAATGAACAAACTAACATACATACTTATGCTAACATTCCTTTTCTTCGGCTGCTCTGCCAATAAAAAGAATAGCACGATTTTCGCACAAAATTTTTACAATTTTTCCGCCACAGATATGAAAGGCGCAGAAATAAGTATGGAGCAATTCAAAGGAAAAATCGTGTTAGTGGTCAATACCGCGAGCAAGTGCGGTTTTACGCCTCAGTTTGAAGGATTGGAGCAGCTGTATCAGAAATACAAGGACGATGGTTTGGTTGTTCTTGGCTTTCCTTGCAATCAGTTTGGCAGTCAAGACCCCGGCACGAACGAGGAAATTCAAGAATTTTGCCAGCTGAATTATGGCGTTACATTCCCTATGTTTGCCAAAATAGATGTGAACGGCGAAAACGCTCATCCCTTGTATCAGTTTTTAAAGGAATCATTGCCAGGCTCACCCGGTACAGCTATTAAATGGAATTTCACGAAATTTCTGATTTCGGCTGATGGAACGCCCCTCAAACGGTACGGCTCTAATATAAAACCGAAAAATTTAGAAAAAGATATCGAGCGGGAGTTGAAGTAGATTTTTTAACGTATCATGGTATAATTATTGATGGGTGGAGTACGTTTGAGAAATCAATATCATTACAATAAAACAACTTAGATAGGGAGGAACAGTTATGAAAGCACCCATTTCGATTCTTATATTTTTCTTGAGTATGGCATTTTATATGTCTGCTCAAAGTATCGATGACGATATTTATTTTAAACCGAGTGATGCTAAAAAGGCAAAAGTAACAGAAAGTAAGAGTGTTGCTAAGCCTAACTACAAAAACGGAGCTAAAGAAATTATCTATATCGACAACACAAAAGCTAAATCAATTGTTGTTGATAAAGATACTGTCTATATCCTATCAGAAAACTCTGAAAATAATAATCTTAATGAAGAAGCTGACTCCATCGATGAAAACGGCTATTATCTTAATGACTTTAATGGTGGAGATATGGAATATGAATATGCTGAACGTATAAGAAAATTTCATAATCCAAAATTCACTATTCATATATCTGACCCGCAATACACTGATATTTACTTCCTTGATGATTATAATTGGAATGTATATGTTGATGGTTCGTATGCGTGGGTAACACCAACCTGGACAAATCCATATTGGAATGATTATTACTGGAGACCATATAGTTATAATAGTTGGTATTGGCGAAATAGTTGGTATAGCCCGTACTATTATAATAGTTGGTATGGTGGATATCCATGGGGTTATGGCAGTTACTACGGTGGATATTATGGTGGATATTATGGAAATTATTATGGTGGCTACTACGGTTGGGGAGGGTATTATCCTAATTATTATGGAGGTTGGGGGTATCCTTATAGTTATTATGGACATCATTGGAATTACTATCCCAATTACTATACTGCTACTCCAAAGAATAAAAATCATAATGAAGCTAACAGAAGAAAAGAGTATTACAATAGTGATCGTATTTCCGGAAGTGCTTCAGGTACACACACAAGAATTGCAGGCGGAAACTATAGTTCGGCTGTAGGACGTAACTCTGTTGTTAACAATGACAGACAAAGAATTACTAATAATGTTGTAGAAACGAATACAAGAACTTCCAACACAAGAATATCAACAAATGCAAATACTATATCTCGGACTGATGGAACAACAAATCGTCCGACAGGTATAGATACACGTACGAGAATAACAAACTCTACAGCAATTAGTAATAGAAATAATGAAGCTGTTAATTCAAGTTACAGAAATACAACTACTAATCGTACTGCCTCCGGTTCGACTGTAAATACAACTCCAAGCAGTACGAATAGAACCGTAAATTCTGCAACAACTGTAAGATCGAGCAATACAACTGTAAGAACCGGTACAGGAAGTTCTTCAACAAGAGTAACTACTCAACCATCAACATCAACATCAACATCAACTAATAGAAGCAGCTCGTATTCAACACCTTCTGCACGATCATCGTCCTCGTCTTCTTCGTCATCATCATCTTATAGTACTCCAAGTTCGAGTTCGAGATCTTCGTATTCAACGCCGAGTTCAAGTTCAAGCTCAGGATCTTCATATTCAAGTCCGAGTTCGAGTTCAAGTTCACGATCATCATATTCCAGTCCAAGTTCCAGTTCCAGTTCGGGAAGTTCCAGGAGTTCATCAGGCGGAGGTGGTGGCAGAAGATAAATATATATTATCACATTAACACATTATCACATTAGCATTACTTGTCCCGATTGATCGGGATTAGCACATTATCAAACTAACACATTATTTACGTATGAAACGATTAATAGTTATATCAATAGCATTTTTAGTATTTGCTTTTATGTACGGTCAGAGTGAATTTGACGCCTTAAAACTCATTGAGCATGATATTAATGGTACCGCACGATATACCTCTATGGCAGGGGCATTTGGAGCATTAGGAGGTGATGCTTCTGCAATAAAAGATAATCCTGCCGGTCTGGGAGTGTATAGGAAGTCGGATATATCTACTACACTTAGTATACAAACACAAGAAACATCTTCTAGCTGGAGAAATGGCAATCCAACAAGTGATTCTTTTTATCGTTCAAAATTTAATCATGTAAGTGCTGTCTTTTCTTTGCCTGTATCAAAATATATTACATCAGATTTAAAGTATTCAAACTTTGCAATTTCATACAATAGACTGAAAAACTTCGATAGAAACGTAACTATTAAGGGTGGAGATGGTTCAAAATCATCTATTACAGATTACTGGTCATATTTTTCAGATTATTTTTCAGGATATGACTTATACGAAGACAATAGTTACAATCCATATAACAATATTAACATACCATGGATATCGGTAACGGCAGCAAATGCAGGATTAATATATGAAAGTGATACTATTAATAACATTTGGGCGTCAGTATTAGATGCTGATGAAACGGTTGCACCAAATTATAGTTTAAGAGAAAAAGGATACTTAAATGAATTTTCAATAAGTTGGTCGGGTAATTTCAACGATCGACTATTTCTTGGAGCATCATTAAACATTTATGATTTATCATATAGTTTATCGTCTGATTATTCTGAAGATTTTGAATATAGCGGTTACCTGTCTCTTTTAAACAAATTCAGCTCTACTGGTAGTGGAGTTGGATTGAAAGTTGGAGGTATCTACACACCCGCAGATTTTTTAAGAATAGGAGCATCATTTCAAACGCCTGTTGTATACAGCATATATGACTATCATTATGCAGATTTAAAATACGGTTATGATACAAATAGTGGATTTATAAGAGATAAAGAATCGACTCCCGATGGAGATAATGAGTTTAAAATACAAGGTCCGTTTTCATATAATTTAAGTGGTGCATTAATATTAGGTAATAAAGCCGTTATTGGAGTTGAATTTGGATCAAGTATTAATTCAAGCACTCAATTTATGGATTTGGAAAATGACACAAGAAATTTCAATTATGAAAATGATAGCATAAATGCGTTATTTACAACTCAAAACATAATCAAAATTGGTGGAGAATATAAATTGACAGATAAATTTGCATTACGTGCAGGTTATGCAATTTCAAACCCATCAGTATTAAGTCGTATGGGAAAAGAATTTAGCTCTTTTTCAATACGAACAGATGTTGACTATTTTGTACCTAATGGAAATACACAATATTACACAGCAGGTATAGGATATAGAGAAACAAACTGGTATTTTGATATTGCATTTCTAAACAAAAGATATAGTCAAAAATTCTATCCATATAATTACAGTAAACTCGATGCTACCAGAGCCGGTGAGCCAGGAAAAGTAACAACATTAAATTACAATTTTGTTGCTACTTTAGGGTTTAGGTTCTAAAACAACGATATAGAATTATTTCTTTTTACAATAATTCTTTATCTTTGCAGATATTTATCAGAGGATAATAAATTTCCTCTGATTTTATATTGCACCAAACCAATTTATTTATATATATGATAACCCAAATACAGCTAATTCTTACGCCCGAACAAGCCTTTAAAGAAGAATTATTGAAAGAGAAAATTGCAGAAAAGCTAAAGATTTCTACAAGAAGTATAAATCATTTTAGAATTGTAAGAAAATCAATCGATGCACGCTCTATTTATCCTAAAATTAATATTGCTATTGATGTTTTCATAAATGAAGAACCTAACGAAAAAGATCTATACTCAAAGAATTTCAAATATCAAAATGTCCACAATAAAGAATCTGTTTTAATTATTGGCTCGGGACCTGCAGGCTTGTTTGCTGCTTTAAAATTAATTGAATTAGGGATGAAGCCTATTGTTTTAGAGCGTGGTAAAGCTTCTAAAAAAAGAGTTTTAGATATAGCTGCTTTAAATCGCAATAAAGGGATGAATCCTGAGTCGAATTTCTGTTTTGGTGCAGGAGGTGCAGGTACTTTCTCCGATGGCAAACTCTACACTCGTTCCAAAAAGAAAGGTAACACTCAGGAAATTCTTGAAATATTTCATTATCATGGTGCAGCCGATAATATACTTTATGAATCACATCCACATATAGGTTCTGATTTATTGCCCGGCATTATATCTAATATGGTTGACACAATTACATCACATGGTGGAGAAGTACATTTTGAGAAAAAACTGACAGAAATCTTAATAAAAGACAATCAAGTAACAGGATGTAAAACCCAAGACGGTTCGGAATATAGCTCACGCTTTTTAATTTTAGCTACAGGGCATTCTGCACACGACATATATGAGATGCTTCATTCACAATCAATTAAGTTAGAGCCAAAAGGTTTTGCTATGGGTATCAGAGTTGAGCATCCACAGACTTTAATCGATAGTATACAATATCATTCACAGGAACGAGACCCATATTTGCCTGCTGCTAATTACGCATTAGTAGAACAGGTACAAGACAGGGGTGTATATTCATTCTGTATGTGTCCGGGAGGCAGAATTGTACCGGCAGGAAGCAGTGAAGACGGAATTGTTGTAAACGGCATGTCGGCATCAAAAAGAAATTCACCTTTTGCCAACTCAGGTATTGTTGTAGAAATAAAGTCAGAGGACATACCCGAAGAATTTAATAAGTATGGAGTGTTAGCAGGATTAAAATATCAGCAACTTCTTGAACATATTGCCTATCTTCAAAATGGAGGTCAAGCTTTAAAAGCACCGGCACAGCGACTACTTGATTTTGTGCAGGGCAGACATTCGACAAGTCTTCCTGAATGTTCATATATGCCGGGAGTAGTCTTATCACCATTACATGAATGGTTGCCTGAGCATATCTCATCACGTTTACGTGAAGCATTCAGATTGTTTGACAGAAAGATGAAAGGCTATTTAACAAATGAAGCTATTGTAGTTGGAGTAGAGTCGCGTTCATCATCAGCAGTAAGAATACCACGTGATAACATAACAGGAGAACATCCGGAGATAAAAGGCTTATTTCCTGTAGGTGAAGGATCTGGTTTTTCAGGAGGAATTACATCATCAGCAATTGACGGAGAAAATGCTGCACATCATGTGTTTTCTTCAAGCCATTGATCAAAAGTCATATTATCTTTCTGTTTAAAAGCTTTTAAGAATGATTTATAACTATCAAAACCAGAGTCGTATACAATATTCTTAATTGTTTCAAGATTCTTTTCTCCAAGAAAAATTATTTTTTCTTTTATATGCTTCATTCTTAACTCAGCCATCATTTTTTTACATGTAGAACCAAAACAGTATTTTACACAAAAATGAATATGATGTAAGGGAATCTCTGTATCGGCACTTAATTTTTCAGCATTATATCCATGTTCTAAATAAGGTTTCTTTTCAGTGATATACTGCATTAAAATTTTAGATAATTCATCAAAATATACATTATATGTATGAGCTTCATCTACAGCTTCTTTAACACTATAGCTTGCATCCACCCTGGTTTTATTTAATTGATCTTTCATTAAAGGGTTTAACATTCTGTTGGTTGGAAACCCAAATAAAACGCCGGGATTAAACAAGATAATTAAGGGTGCCAAAGAATTAAATATTGTAGCAATCACAAATATATAATCTTGACGATCGAGCATAAACTCCCTGCTCGTATCAAATCTAAAGTACATAGTAAGAGCAAAATGTAACGATGAAAGCACAAAAAGTGAAAATGTAATTGTATTTAACCATCTATAATTAGAAATATATTTCTTTCTGAAAACACCTTTTAAACTTGATATCTTTTTATTATAAGATCGTCTGATGATAATTAAAGACCAGATGATATAAATTAATATTGCAAATGTCCTGATTTGAGTATTCATCCATGTTGGAGAGAAAACAAGAACGGTATTCATATAATAGGGCAAATTTCCTAATGAATTTTCAGCTAAGGTATACTTAAATTCATATGGTTTAAATAGATAAGGCAATAAAATAATCATATTAATTAAGAAAGGAAGAAGATGAATTAAATCTCTGTCAGAGAACTCATATTCTTCGTCGACTACTCCTCTTATGAAGAAATAAAAAAGTGGTCCACATAAGAAAAACAAAGGTCCGGCAACACTCATCATTAACAGCAGTAGACGTACTGATCCACCATTAATCACATGATCATATAAAACTGAAGTAAAAGAAATAATAAGAAGAAATAGCGAAAAAAATATTACATTTTTATTTAGCTTTCGATTATTGATAAACATAATTATAGCTAAAAATACATTAAATACAGCTACTAAGAAAGTTATACTAATCATGGTAATTTATTTAATTTTATTTGGCTGTAAAGATACGAAAGAATGTTATAATTGGCTCATACTAATCCTTTATCTGCCGGAAAAACAACACCTAATTGCCTGCGGATTTCATCAATTATTTCGATAACAATCAGAGAGTTATTTAAGCTGTTTATTTTCGATTCCGATTGATTATTTTGAATAAGATTGATAAACTCTTGAATTTCATAGAAGTATTCGTTGTGTTTCAATGGTTTAGAGAGTGTTTTTGATTTTGAGAGTCTACCCTTCCCTACTGAAACATCGCCAACGGTATATAGTTTCACACTATTGATAGAACTGATTTTATCTATCAGCAAATTACCGTTTTCTCCTTGAATTTCAGTGTTTAATACAGAATCAGCAATTTTTGAATAAATAATAGTTGCAGTGATGCTATTATCATATTTAAAATTAACTGTGCCTGCGCCATCGGCTCCTGTCGACAATAAAAACCCATTAGCTTTTATCTCAGAAGGTTTTCCAAAAAGCACAACCATTGGATAAATAGTATATACACCAATATCCATAATGGCACCATTAGAAAGCGAAGTGTCAAAAGCATTGACAGCTATACCTGATTTAAACTTATCGTATCTTGATGAATATTGACAAAAGCTTGAAAAATAATGACGAATTTTACCGATTTTATTGATATTTTCTAATACAACTTTGAAGTTTGGAGATAAGGTCGGTTTCATTGCCTCCATTAGGACGACTTGGTTTCTTTTAGCTGCATCTATCATCAGTCGAACTTCATAAGCATTCGAAGCCATAGGTTTTTCACACAGAACATGCTTTTTGTGGTTCATGAACATAATACTCTGAGAAGCATGTAAGGCATTTGGTGAAGCAATGTAAACAGCATCAATCAAGTCTGACTCAGCCATTTTTTCAAGAGAAATAAAGGTATGAGGAATATTATGTCTAGTAGCAAAATCATCAGCAGTTTTCTGAGATCGGGAATAAATTGCAGTAAGCTCAAAACGAGGATCTTGCAAAGCACCGGCGATTATCCAATCAGAAATAAAATTTGTACCAACAATACCAAATCTGACTTTATCGGACTTGGAAGGAAAAGAATCAGTTTTTAAACTTTCAGTCATTATTACTTATACCAATCATCCATAATTTTCAGAAACTCAACAACTTTTTCTTCTAAAGCAATATTTTTGCTTTTCAGTTGCTGATATAAATATTGAGTTTCGAGCAAATTTCTAATTCTATAGCTAACTTCAATCAAATCGAAAGGTTTTGACAAGAAATCTTTAGCACCACCTTTCAGAGCTTTATGTTTTGCTTCGGTAGTAATATCGGCTGTAAGCACTAAAATAGGTAGAAATTTATTAGGATTTAATGATTTTGCTCTATCGTCTTTTAATTTTTCCATCACCTCATAACCCGACATATGTGGCATCATTAAATCTAGGAGAATTAAATCAGGATCGTAAGTTTTAACGAAGTCGCTTACCTTTCTTGAGTCTAATAAACATTCAATATTTGTATACCCTTCGATTTCAAGTAGACCTTTCAGTACATCAATATTTGATTGCAAATCATCGACAACCAAAATTTTAGCATTTTTCAGATTGTGTTCTAACATGACTATTATCTTTTTATATATGTATATTTATTAATTTATTTTGTACTTATCGATTTCGCTCAACAATTCTACCACATCTAAAGGCTTTGTTAAGTATCTTTCTGCCCCCGAGTTAATAAGATTACTTATTCTGTACGGCATAGCATCTGCACTAATAACAATTACAGGAATATGTCTGGTGTTTTTATTTTTCTTCAAATCAACGATAATTTCACTACCATGACTATCCGGTAAATTCAAATCGAGTAAAATTAAATTAGGATCGTGCTTGATAGCTAAATCAACAGCTTTTAATCCATATTTATGGCATATAAGTTTTATATCCGGACGATAAGTTGAAATAATTTGCTGTACTAATTCAATATTCGAATTATTATCTTCTATATATAAAATCGTACCTTTAGCATTATTTTTTCCTTTGCTATTGTGTGTAATATTAAAATTGTCCAATTGAAACTCATTGTGTTTGTTGTCCTCATATGGAAGTAAGATGTAAAAAGTACTACCCTCGCCTACTTTACTCGTAACGGCAATAGTACCATTCATCAGCTCAATTAATTCTTTTGCAATAGATAGTCCTAATCCGGTACCTTCAGCAATATTAATAGCTTCTTCCATACGTTCAAAATGTGTAAACAACCTTATTAAATTTTTCTCTTCAACCCCAATTCCTGTATCAATCACAGATATTTTGATTTTATTTTCAGTACTGTCAGAATCTTTTTCAATATCTACTTTTAAAGTAACTGAACCATCATTCACATTATATTTAATAGCATTGTTGAGAAGATTAATTATCACCTGTAAAAGTCGTTGTTTATCAACTTTTATAGATAAATTGTCACAATTTTTCAAATCTACAAGAATTGAAATATTTTTACTGACAGTCAGAGGTCGTACTAAATCCACAGCTTCTTCTACAATCTCCTTAATCTTCACTAATTCAATGCTTAAAGAAAGTTTTCCTGATTCAATTTTTGAAATATCAAGAACTTCGTTAATTAATTTTAGAAGATGATTACCGCTATTTAAAATATGTTCGACACCCTTTTTCTGCATATCATTTAACTCACCCATAGAAAAAAGTTGAGCAAATCCCAGAATTGAATTCATAGGAGTTCTAAGTTCGTGACTCATCCTCGAAATAAATTCACTTTTAGCTTTATTTGCTTTTTCTGCATCATTACGAGCTACTTTTAATTCTGCCTCATGTTTTTTTCTTATAATGATTTCATTCATTAAAAACTCGTTTGTAACTGATAATTCAGAAGTCCTCTCTTTAACTTTCTGTTCAAGACTTAGATTTATTTCCTTAATTTCTCCCTCTATTTTTTTCCTTTCAGTAACATCCTGCATTATTGCAACATAGTTAACAACATTACCATTAATATCATTAATAGTGTTAATAGTTAAATCTTGCCAATACAATTCTCCACCCTTTCTTTTATCAATAATTTCACCACGCCACACATCTTTAGCTTCTATTTTTTGCCACAACTCTACATTTGCAGCTCTGTCTTCATTAGCAAGCCTTAAAAACTTATATGTTCGTCCGGTAATTTCCTCAAATGAATAACCCGAAAGTAAGCAGAAAGATGGATTTACATATTCTATCTTGAATTCTGAATCGGTAATCAATATCATATTTGGGCTATTCTCAATAATCTTTGAGAACTTATGAATTAACTTCTCATTTGCCTTACGACTTGTAATGTCTTCTTTAACACCAAAATAATGTGTTGTTCTTCCTGTTGAATCTTTAACCGGTGAAATCGTTGCATATTCCCAAAACAAATCACCATTCTTTCTTTTATTGATCAATTCGCCTTCCCAAACTTGCCCTGATGTAAGAGTCTTCCAAAAGTTGACATAAAAATCAACACTTTGCTTACCAGAACTTAAAATATTGGGATTATTTCCTATTAATTCTTCATAAGAATAGCCTGATATATCACAGAATTTTTTATTTACAAACTCAATGTTTGCATTAAAATCAGTAATAACGATTGAAGCCGGACTTTGATCAAGAGCTAAATTAAACAACTGTTCTTGTTCGCGGGTCTTCTTAGTTCTTGTAATATCAGTAAAGAAAGTTGTGAAATAATACTTTTTGGGTGAAAAAACAAATACATTATACCATCTGTCTAAAGGTTTTGAGTATTGCTCAAAATTCATTTCCTCTCCGGTTAAAGCAACCTTACCATATATTGAAATCCAATCAAACTCACCTGTTGTAATATCAGGCATCACTATCGTAACTGTCTTATTAATAACTTCATCAGCTACCAATCCGGTCATTTTTTCAAAAGCTTCATTAACTTCAAGAAAAACATAATCAACAGGTACATCATTATCATCAGCAATAATACGATGATGAGCATAAGCTAAAAGCGGACTGTTTAAAATTGGATTTGAAGGTTTATTCTTCATACATTACAAAACATATAAAAAAATTTCTAATTTTGCAAAGTTACTTAAAAGTCTTAATTAGCAAATAAATAAATACTAATTATTGAATATTGAATTAAAAAAATCATAACTTTATCTCATTAAACACAAAAAACTACTCACATATGGAACATAAAAAGGAAGAAATCGGTTTACCGGAGAACGCATCAAGAGAATTAAAAGATGGGGAAGAATACATTCCTATAATGAAACCTGAACATAATTATCCTGAAGTAAATTTACGATCGGTATCTTTAGGAGTATTAATGGCAATAATATTCTCGGCAGCAGCAGCATATTTAGGATTGAAAGTAGGACAAGTATTTGAAGCTGCTATTCCTATAGCCATTATTGCAGTAGGACTCTCCAGTGCCTCCAAAAGGAAAAACGCTCTAGGAGAAAATGTAATTATCCAATCAATTGGAGCAAGTTCGGGCGTTATAGTTGCCGGTGCCATATTTACACTTCCTGCTTTATACATTCTGCAAGAAAAATATCCTGACATAGCAGTAAGTTTCATGCAAGTATTTTTAAGCTCGTTATTGGGCGGTATTTTAGGCATATTGTTTTTAATACCATTTAGAAAATATTTTGTTTCTGATATGCATGGTAAGTACCCATTTCCTGAAGCAACAGCAACCACACAAGTATTAATTTCCGGAGAGAAAGGTGGAAGTCAGGCTAAACCCTTAGTATTGGCAGGATTAATAGGAGGACTATATGACTTTGCCATAGCCACATTCGGAACATGGGCAGAGACAGCTTCATCACGCATATTACCATTTGGCGAAGCAATAGCCGACAAATTAAAGATGGTATTTAAGGTAAACGTAGGAGCAGCAGTATTAGGATTAGGCTATATAGTAGGATTAAAATATGCAATAATAATATGTGCCGGCTCTTTGCTAATATGGTTTGTCATCATACCGATTTTACCATTTATAAATGAAAACATACTACATATCATAAACCCAATATACACGGGTGGAGGACTAACCGACGTAGCACCTGAGACTATCTTTAAAGACTTTGCGAGACATATAGGAATAGGCGGTATAGCTATGGCAGGTATAATAGGTATAATAAAATCATGGGGTGTGATTAAGAGTGCTGTTGGTCTTGCCGGCAAAGAATTAAGAGGCAAGGGACATACAATAGATGCAGAAACTAAGCGTACACAAAGAGATATTTCCATGAAAATCATCATCTTTGGAGTAATTATAGCATTGATAATTACATTTATATTTTTCTATTTAGGTGTGGTACAAAATCTACTTTATGCTACAGTAGGAATTGTCGTAGTAGCTGTTATAGCATTTCTTTTCACTACAGTAGCAGCGAATGCAATAGCTATTGTTGGTACTAACCCTGTGTCAGGAATGACGCTTATGACTTTGATTTTGGCTTCAGTAGTTATGGTCGCAGTAGGTTTGAAAGGCACAGCAGGCATGGTTGCCGCATTAGTAATAGGCGGAGTGGTATGTACAGCATTATCGATGGCAGGTGGATTTATTACCGATTTAAAGATAGGTTATTGGTTGGGCAGTACACCAGCAAAACAGCAATCATGGAAGTTTTTAGGCACTTTAGTTTCAGCAGCAACAGTTGGAGGGGTTATAATGATATTAAACAAAACCTATGGATTTACCGGAGATGGAGCTTTAGTTGCACCGCAGGCAAATGCGATGGCAGCAGTAATCGAACCGTTAATGTCGGGAACGGGAGCACCTTGGTACCTATATGCAATAGGAGCATCTATATCATTAATACTGACTTTCTTCGGTATACCGGCTTTGGCTTTTGCTTTAGGAATGTTCATTCCTCTTGAATTAAACGTGCCATTAGTAATTGGAGGTGCGATAAGTTGGTATGTATCAACAAGAAGTAAAGATAAAGCATTGAACACAGCCAGACATGAGAAAGGTACATTATTAGCATCCGGATTTATTGCGGGTGGAGCTTTAATGGACGTTGTAAGTGCTTCAATGAGATTTGGTGGCATCGACTTGATAAATCCGGCATGGGCAGAAAGCAATGGTGCACAGTGGTTAGGAGTGATAATGTATGTTGCTTTGATTGTTTATTTTGCGTGGGATTCGAAGAGAGTGAAAAACAACACAAACTCTGAACCTTGACCTTCTTTACTTGATAAGGTAATGGCACCTCCATGAGCTTCTATCACACTTTTCACATAACTTAATCCCAGACCAAATCCTTTGGCTTCTTTGCGTGTTACCGCTTTACCGCGTTCGAACATCGTAAATACTTTTGTCTGATCTTTTTCAGACATACCGTAACCGTTGTCTTTGATGTAGATAAACACATCATTGTCTTTTCGTTCGCAACGTATTGTTATTTTAATCCTACTGCCCGAATACTTTATAGCATTGTCTATCAGATTACTTACGGCATTGGAAAGCAAAGTAATGTCGGCTTGCAGACTGATATCTTCAGGTGAAAAAGACACGCTAAATTCCACCGGTTTTCTTGCCTGAACATTGAATTTATCCGTTAACGGTAAAATAATATCTCTTAGGTTGACCGACGACAGATTTACATCTAATGCAGATTTCTCAGCCTTTGCCACAGTAAGTATCCTGTCGGTGAGTGCTTGTAGATTAAGTATTTGCTGTCGTGCAAGATCAATATATTTCGCACGTTTATCGGGGTCATTGTACAGTTTTTCGTTGGCAAGCAGGCTGTTAACCTGAGCTATAGTTTGCAGTGGTGTCGCCATGTCGTGAGTAAGAGCGTGCGAAAAATCGGTATGCAATTGTCGAAGATGTTTTTCTTTGATAAAAGAACTCATCTGATAGAACATAGCATACGCTACGAACAGTATCAATAGCACAGAAAGTATCAGTATAAATGTCATTTGCAAAAAAACGGAACGATATGGCGAAACCAACAACACCTGTAAACCTTCGCTTTTATCCATGCGAATGGGGATGATATTGGAGTAAAGAGCACCTTGTAACGAACCCTTATGTTCCTTATCTGTTGTTTCCAACACCTCTCCCGTTTGAGCATTTATGCGATTAATAATGAATTTTCCATAGATGTTTTTATTCTCAATCTCAAAATGAAAAATGGAATCTAAATAATGCAGAGAAGCGTAAAATTGATTTTTATATAAATGTTCCTGAAGCACTAAATTTAATAAAATATCGGGAGCTTCACAGGGATCAATCTCCATACTTCCTATAATATATTCTTGTGCCTCCGCTTGTTTATTGTACAAAATATCCTTACTCTCATTTTCTCTTTTTCGTAATTCTTTATACGATGCTTCTTTAAAAGCATTGTTGATATGTACCTGCGTTTGTTGCTGAACAATAGAATATGTATAGTACAACCATGCTCCCTGTAATATAAAAATAAGGAGTATAGCCGTAACAGTAAATACTTTTATGTGCCAGATGTTTCTCATGCAGTGCAAAGATATATCTTTTCCACTATCTATTACATAACATCAAGCAGAAAAATTAACATAGAATATATGTCTATGTTAACAACACTTGCATTCGACATACAATATCCGGCTCTTTACTCCTTATAATCAACACGCTACATAACATCCAATGTTATATAACATAAACTGCCATGTTATATAACGTTCTGTTAACCTACTTGTTACGAGAAAGTTTCCAGTTTTGCAGACAAGAAATTTAGTCAACAAAACAACTAATTTAAAATTATTTATTATGGAAACTTTGCGAAAGAAAGGCAGAACATTAAGTCTGCAACAAATGAACAGTTGTCTCGGCGGAAAAATAATCAGAGTGTTTTATTATGACCAAAACGGACAACTACGCTATCGAGATATAATTGTAAAATAATGGTTACGTTCGCGAATGTGCTTGTCGACTTCCAATATCTTCAGAATAGGATTTACGGATAAAAAAACAGAGACAGTACAGAAAGCACGTTGAGTGATTATGTTCTTGCCAGCACTTACATTAGAGTTGCTCTATCATTTAGTTAGAGTAACTCTGATGTTTTATATATACATTCACAATACTCCCTCTGTTTTAAGAATTATACCTTTTCCTTTTATTGTAACAATTTGAATAGAAGGATCGTATGCAAGATGTTTACGTAGTTTGGCAATGAACACATCTAAGCTGCGAGAATGAAAAAAATCGGCACTTTCCCATAAATCGATAAGGATTTTTTCACGTGCAACTATCGTATTTTTATTTTCGTACAGCATTTTAAGGATATCAGCTTCTCGTGTGGTCAATTTCTGTTTCTGCATACGTAATTCCAACGTTTCTTCTCTGAAATTAAACTTATAATTTCCGATATAAAGAAAATCGTACGCATCGGCTACATCTTTGTTATATTTACTACTCATACGTTTCAGAATAGCCTGAATATGTGCATGAAGTTCTTCTGCAACAAACGGTTTTTTGATGTAATCGTCCACTCCAAGTTCGTATCCTTTCAGCACATCTTTAGGCATAGTTCTACCTGACGCCATGATGATAACAACAGATTTATCTTTTATTCGTACCTGCCTTACCAACTCATAACCATCCATTTCAGGCATTTCAATATCCGTAACTAACACATCAGGTTGAAACCGGTCGAACAGTTCTAATCCTTCTTTGCCGTTGTGAGCTACCTCTACATCATAGATATCTAATAACTCCAACCCACCCTGTGTGGTATAAGCACAAGTTTTATCATCTTCTATAAAAAGAATTTTTATCATTTTAGTTGTATGTTAAAATTATGTTATTAGCTGATATGTTTCATTTGGTGCAAAGATATGGCTTTTCCCTGATTGTTATGTTATATTTTAACGCGAATGTTAACAGAAATATGTATCTACGTTAACAATCCTCACATCCTATAAAAACCATATAACAATTTACTCTCTATTAATCAGCACATTACAAAGCCTCCAATGTTATATAACGTAAACCGCAATGTTATATAACATTCCATTAACCTGATTATACAAAAAAAGTTTGGAGCTTTGCACATGGAAAATTGGAGTTAGTGAATGGAGATAAAATAATAGTAATTATATAACAACCAACAGATATGAAATTAACTACTATGAGATCAAATCATCTGATTGAAAAAGCCGTCCTGCAAAAGACCTTACAGGACGGCTCAACCAAAAACGGTCGTTCTTTTATCAGAAGAGGAACGACAAAGATAATAAAAAAGTAATCTCCGGTTGTAGGTTATGAAGGCACAATAATAAATACAAAAAACAACAATTAAAATTTTAAAAAAAAATGAACAAATTAATATGTATATTTGCGGTCGCAATTGGAATAGTGTTTACGGCTTGTGAGAAAAATGACGTGATAATTGATAAAGATAAAACAGAATTTAACACTGAACAACAAAAAATGCGTAGTGCATTAGAAACAACAACAAATATCCTTTTAAATATGATTACGAGTGATGAAACCTACTTTGATGAATTAAACAAAGTTATTGTAGCTGGGTCATCAAATTATATGGAAGATCGCGTGATGCTCAAAGATTTATTTAGTACAACCTCTAAATCGAGTGCATTACGTGTAAAAGTAAATTCTAACAAGTTTACTTCTGATTTTAAAACAGCATTCACCAAAAACAGGCCACAAAAGATCGGTGGAATTAATGGAATAAATTCAAATACATTTTCAAATCCAGATTCATTAATTCAGTTTTTGATTGAGAATAATGTTATACTAAACTGTCCTTATCCATTAGAAGATTATGATGAAGATAATAGAATACCGGCTATCTCGTTTGATCCTATGAATAATGATTCAACGAACGTTGGATATCTTCTTGACAAATTAGGTAATATCTCAGAGGTTATTGTCAGTCAATCTTATGCAGACAAGCACCCGGTTTGGATATTAATTCCGTACCAACCAGAAAATACAACCCAATCTGCAGCAAATGTTAGACATGCACAAAGAAGTAAGACAGCAACAAATGATGGCTTCAGAGCAACGTTCCATAAAATTTACCTTACTGAGTATTATTGTACAATATTTAAAGCAACTTTAGATATGCGTATATTGAGAAGTTCAAACTCATTTTCATGGAATGATCAAACTAAAAACTATACAGGTTCTTTCTCCCAGATGAGTACGTTCCAGATGCCAAGAAAATACGTGGGTTACGCAAAAGATCAGAAAATGTCTGGCTGGTATCCTATTGATATTGAGTGGGATTATGATTGGCATAGTGATAAAGTAGAACAAGGTTTATCTGTATATGAATATGATCCAGGTACAACTTATGAGACAAGTATAACTGTAAAAGCAAAAATTGATGGAGTAGAAGTAGGAGCAAGTGTAAATGCTAAATTTTCAAAATATGATGATATTATTGCATTGCAACCCTTAGGTAGGAGCTATTTTTATGACATCGCTAAAAATGGGATTCGTAAGGATGATTGGAAGTGGACTGAGGTTACAAAAAGGAATTTTTGGGGTACGCCAACTCAAACCAAGGTACATAACCAAATAGACGGCAAATATATTTATCGTTTTAGTCCAAGTTTTATGATGTCTGTTAGTGCTCAATAATATAAATATTTTTTAACACAAAAGAGGCTATCTCAAAATGAAGATAGCCTCTCATAAAAATTAAATCAATGAAAAAAATTATATTAAGTATTTTTTTGAGTATATCATTAATTGTGAATGCTCAAGTAGATTGCTATATTTTGGGTGGTACGAGCCATGCTATAAATCTTTACGATCTAACACAACCGGGTTTTAATTTTGGAGCAGTTATTAATTTACCTTTTTCAAAAACATGGAGTTTCCAAACCGGATTAAATTACAATTTTGTATCAACTGACAGTGATTGGCCAACAAGTGAATTGGTTGTAGATAAAATGGTAAGCTTTGATAGCGGCGTAATATATAATTATAGTTTTATAGAATTACCTGCATCGATAGCAATAGGAATAAAACTTTCTGAAAGAAGTAAATTGAAATTCAATTTAGGTGGTTATTTTTCAGTTTTCACCGGTGGTAAATCACTATATAGAAGTCCCGAGGGTTTTTCCAAATATGTTTTATTGGCAACATGGACAGACCCTGTAGGTGGTGGTTTTTTAGTTGGTACCGGCTTTGAAATCAATAAGATTTATGTAGGGATGGAAGTAAATTATAGTCCGGAAAGTTACAATCCAAATACAGTAATTAAAACAAAATTTGGAATAAAATTGTGAGAGATGGTCAGGTAATATTACTTTGAAAACATATATACAATAACCATAACGGATGATGGCAAGAGATATCAATAACAGATAATTAAAAAATCAATTTTATGAAACACAAGATTATAATTCTTATTGCATTATGTATTTCAATTCCAAATTTTGCACAAAACAAACAATTTGCAAGACTAAAATATAAATTATAAAGAAGCAGCATATGCAACTCAAAAAGAAGTTATCTCTAAAATCATTTTGAGATAACTTCTTTGTTAATCAATTATAATATGAAAAATATTGTATTAATTCTTTCTTTATTTCTTATCTCCGAATGCTCTTATGCACAAGGACAAAATAAAAGGTTCGGATTGGAAATAAATCGCAACAAACTCATTAGGATTCTTTTCCGGATTTAGGATATTCCTTGATTTTGAAGGATGTTCAAGAAAAGCAGCTAAACATAAAAATACCAAGTAACTTTTAACAACAACATTACATATTTATTTGCATTCACTAACCCCCTCTGTTTTAAGGATTATACCTTTTCCTTTTATTGTAACAATTTGAATAGAAGGATCGTACGCAAGGTGCTTACGTAGTTTGGCAATAAACACATCCAAGCTGCGAGAACTAAAAAAATCGGCACTTTCCCATAAATCGATAAGGATTTTTTCACGTGCAACTATC
>ERZ778021.1207-NODE-1207-length-32519-cov-5.702039_pt1 | contig 32519 bp, 25 predicted proteins | sample MGYA00375751_ERZ778021 | MGnify/ENA primary metagenome ERZ778021 (study PRJEB29350, sample SAMN05389814) | bioreactor metagenome | isolation source: Thiocyanate stock bioreactor | place: South Africa: University of Cape Town | collected 2013-08-29 ... | reverse complement strand
TGCGACGCTCGGCGTCATTCTCGACCCGCCCGAGCGCCGCGAGGGCCTGCATCGGGTGGAGGCTCTCCCAGCGCGGCTTGGGGGTCTGGAAGAACTCGTCGCCGGCCCGGCCGCGGCGGTCGTAGTCGCCGGCCAGCGGCTTGCCGTCGGGGCCCGTCGCGGCGAATTCGTCGACGATCTGCTTGGCGAGCGCCAGGTACTTCGGGTTCCCGGTCTTCTCATGCAGCAGCACGAGCGCGTGGGCCGGGGCGAGGTTCATCTCGGTGGAGCCGGTGTCGACGAGGCGGGGCGTCTTCTCGCCCAGGAACTTGTCGCAGAGGAGGTCGGCGATCCGGACGGCGGCGGCGAGGGCGTCGGCGTCGCCGACGGCCTCGTCCCAGGTCATCAGGCCTAGCATCATGTGATAATGCCCCCAGGCGTCCCAGGTGGGGCCGGGCTTCCCCTGGATGTTGGGCGTCTGGCCGGTCAGGCGGTGGTCCTTCGGGAACGGGCCGAAGTAGCCGTCGGCGTCCTGGAGCGGCAGGAGCGCCTTGACGTATTCCTGGAGCGACTTCCGCAGGACGGGGTCGCGGGTGGACTGGTAGACGGTCGCCGCGCCGGTGAGGAACTTCCCGGCGAACTCGCCCGACCATGGCAGCAGGTCGCGGTACGGCTGGCGGTCGCGGTCGGCGAACATGGCCAGGATCGCGGGGTTCGCCTTCGGCCCCGGCAGCAGCCAGTTCGCCGTCACGGCGTCCAGGTATTCCCGAAGCGTCCCGGCCGGCTCCACGCGCAGCCCGGCCGGCTTGCGGAGGGGGCGGTCCGGCGGCGTCTCGGGGGGCCCGGCGAGCGCCGGGGCGGTCGTCGCGAGCAGCAGCGCGAGGGGGGCGAGGCGGATCGACCTCGTCGTCATGGCGTCGTCTCCTGGGGAGGTCCGGAGCGTGGGGCCCTCGGGCCCGTTTCGATCCGACAAGGATAGGGCCGGCGCGCGGGGCGGGCCAGACTCTACCCGGCGGGCGTCGTCCCCTCGACGCGGCTGCGTCGTCGCGTTACCGTCGAGGTCTCCGCCCGTACTCCGCCCGACATCCCCGCCCCGAGGCCCGCCATGAAGCGCCTGCTCCTCGCGACGACGGCCGTCGCATGCAGCCTGTCGGCCCACGCCGCCCCGCCCGTCGAGGGCTTCGTCTCGGCCCGAGGGCCCGACCTGGCGCTGGACGGCCGCGAGTACCGGGCGGTCGGCGTCAACGTGCCGCACCTGTCGCAGATCCACATGGGGACGTGGTTCCACCTGGGGCACCTCTACGGCACGCCCGAGAAGGCCAGGGCCGCGGCCGTCGCGGCGGTCGAGGACGCCTCGCGGAGCGGCTTCGCGTTCATCCGGTTCTTCGCCGGGCCGGGCTATCCGATCGAGTCGGCGCGGCTCTACGAGAAGGACCCGGACGCCTACTGGTGGGGCATGGACGAGCTGTTCGCCCTCTGCCGCCGCAACGGCCTGCGGCTCGTCCCCTGCCTGAACGTGACCGGCCAGAACGCCCGCTGCGGCGAGCCCCGCCGGGCCATCCTCGACCCGTCCTCGAAGACGTGGAAGGAGAACCGCCGCTACGTCGAGGCGTTCGCGACCCGCTACAAGGACGACCCGACGGTCCTGATGTGGGAGCTTGAGAACGAGCTGATGCTCGCCGCCGACGTCGACATGAAGGGGACGCCGCTGATCCCGCGCGGCGTCTATCCCGAAGGCGCGACCGTCCGCGAGACGGGCGGGCGCGAGGACTCGCTGACGTGGGAGATGACGCAGCGGATCTATCGCGAGCAGGCGGCGTTCCTCAAGTCGCTCGACCCGAACCACCTCGTCACCAGCGGCGACGCGGGCGTCCGTCCCGAGGCGACGAGCCGCCGCGAGACGTTCCCCGACTTCCGCTATCGCGACGACACATGGCGCGAGCACCTGGCGAACGAGCTGGCCGCGCAGCCCGAGCCGCTCGACGTCTTCAGCCTGCACCACTATGGCCCGGCCGACGCCGGCCCGAGCGGCGCGGGGCTATCGCCGCTCGAACGCGCCCGCCTCACCGCCCGCGCCGTGCGGGCCGCCCGCGCCCCGCTGTTCATCGGCGAGATGGGCCAGGACGCCCCGGCCTTCAAGTCCGACCCCGAAGCCGCCTGGGCCCGCGCCTACCTCGACATGGCCGAGGAGGAAGCGATCCCCCTCGTCGCCCTCTGGGCCTGGCACTTCCCCTGGCAGCCCGACCTGACCCTCGACGGCCGCTCCCACCCCAAGCTGGTCGAACGCGCCCGCGAGTTCAACCGCCGCCACGCGGGGATCGAGTGAGCCGGGGGCGAGGGCTCGACGCTCCCGCCCCCTGCGTGCCGTCAGTTCCGCGACGGGACCGGGATGACGAAGCGACGGCCGCGGGGACGCCGACGGGCGCCTCGCCAGGTGAACGCGGCGATCCCCAGGGCGAGGGCCATCCGCGAGGTGTCGCCGTCCTCGTCGTCGGACGTCCGTGGTCTGTCGGACCGGGCCGGGCGGGCGATGCGGACCTGGGCCAGGGCCGCGTCCCACACCTCCATGTCCTCGTCGGCAGGCGGCGCGGCGGGGGCGGCCTCCTCCGGCTCGCGATCGGGGGCGGGCGCGACCGGCGCGGGCTCGGTCGGCTCGGCGGCCGGGGCCTCGACTTCCTCCTCGGCCCCGGCCCGTGGGGCTTCGACGGTTGGGGTGGTCGGCGCGATCGGCGGCTCCTCGGCCTTGGAGGTGGTCGCCGTCCAGATCACGGTCGTCGCGACCGGCTGGTTGGGGAGCGAGGGGGACGTGGACGTCGTCAGGGCGATCGTGGCCGTGGCGGCCCCGGTCGTCGCCTGGGCGACCGCCGGGGGGGCGGTCGTGGCGGTCGTCGCGACGGCGGCCGTGGTCGTGGTGGTCGCCGCGTCGACCACCGTCACCTCGGAGGCCGTCGCTTCGGTCGCGTCGGTCCCGGCCTCTTCGAGGCCGACGTCGTGCCGCTGGATCCGGGCGCGGGGGCGGATCCGGACGACCCGGACGGGCGACGTCGTCGTCACGGTCGCCGTGGCCGTGGAATAGGAGGTCGCGGCCGAGATGATGGCCGAGGCGTTGGGCGACCCCAGGCCCGTGACGATGTCGTAGCCTGTCGTCGCCGACCCGGCGAAGTTGCCGCCGCTGGCGACGTCGTGGAACGTTGAGGCGTAGGACGACGACCGCGTCGTGGACGTGCCGTAGAGGCTGTACAGGAGGGAGAGCGTCTGGCTGCTGCTCAGCGCGGACTTCCCGGCCGCGATCCGCGCCTGGTCGGCGTCGGCGACGAGCCCGGCCCAGACCGGGGCGCCGGCGCTGGTGCCGCCGATGGTGAACCAGCCGGTCTTGCCCAGGCCGCTCGCCGTGCTGTAGACGGCCAGGCCGGTGCTCGGGTCGGCGACGGAGGCCACGTCGGGCACCACCCGGCCGCTCGCCGCCCGCGTCCCCAGGGCGGTCGCCTGGTAGCTCGGAAGCGATTCGTACCGGCTGACGCCCCCGGTGCTGCCGCTGTAGCCCGACCAGTACGAGCCCGACGCGCTCCAGGCCGCCTCCGTCCCGTCGTCGTACAGCGCGGTCCCGCCCACGCTCAGGACGTAGGGAGAACTGGCCGGCCATGACACGCCCGACGCGCCGCCGTCGTCGCCCGAGGCCGCCACGAACGTGACGTTCGAATTGGCGAAGTACGAGGCCGTGTCGTAGGCCGTCTGGCCCGACCACTCGCCCCCGCCCCAGCTCATGGAGACCACGTTCGCCAGCCTGGCCGCCGTCTGCACGGCCGTCATCAGGTCGGAGGCGCTCGACGACGTCGCTTCCACCAGGATGATCCTGGCCGCCGGCGCGACGGCGTGGGCCCACTCGACGTCCATCGCCGTCTCCAGCGACCAGCCCGCGTCCGTCGCCGGCAGGTTCGTCGTCTGGCCGTACTGGTTCACGACCGACAGCGACGCCGCGGCCAGCCCGTAGAAGGTGCTGAACGCCGCCAGGTCGGCCTGGATCGTCGGGTTGTTGTACGCCCCCACGATCGCGATCGTCGTCCCCAGCCCCGCCGTCGCCGACGTGCTGAACCCATACGCCGAGATCAACTCCGACGGCGAGGTCGCCGCCGCCGACGGCGTCGGGTTGGAGACGGAGGGGCCGATGTCCGTCGAGTCCGTGGATGACGTCAGCGTCTCAAGATAGGCCGCGATGCTCGGGACGATCGCGGCGGACAGCACCGTCCTGGTTTCGAGCGATTCCATCCGGACGCGGAACGCGCGCGCCTCGCGGCGAGGGCGGCGCAAGGTGGGCCGGCGCAGCAGGTTCATCGATGTCGACCTCTGTGGGGGATCTCAAGGGTGTCGATCAGGGTCGGTCGCGGGCGCGGCGATGTCGATCCGGCGAGACGCCGGCGCGAGCGAGGATGCCATCATCGCCCCCGCCCGGGATGATGAATCGATCCTCATGTTGATCGTAGTCCAGTCCCGAAAGCGTCTGCGGATTTCGTGATTTTTTCGTAACGATCCGTTAAGCGACCCGAGGCCCTTGCGAGCGATCGTCGGGCGTTGGAAGATCGACGGGGAGGCTCCCATCCCACGCCCATCGGAGGGCTCCCATGGCCGGACGCTACGAGGCGAGGCCCGCGGCGGAGGTCGAGGCGGTCGAGGTGGCGATCGACGCCGGCGACTGGGAGCTGCGCGGGACGCTCGGCGTCCCCGCGGGGCCGATGACGACGGCCGACCTGCTCCCCGCGGCGCGAGCGATCGCCGACGCGGTGGTCGGCGAGTCGTGCGCGGCGGTCGAGCGGGCGGGGGCGTGCATCGCCTGCGGACCCGGCTGCGGCGCGTGCTGCCGGATGCTGGTGAACGTCTCCGAGGTCGAGGCCCGCCGCGTCCGCGAGGTCGTCGCCGCCATGCCCGAGCCCAGGCGCTCGGAGATCCTCGCCCGCTTCGCCGAGGCGCTGGGACGCCTGGAATCCGCCGGCCTGCTCGACGACCTGCGCCGGGCCGGATCGCTGGCGCCCGATCGGCTCGACGCCCTCACCGGCGCGTACTTCGGGCTGAAGATCCCATGCCCGTTCCTCGAAGACGAGTCGTGCTCGATCTACGAGGAACGCCCCGTCACCTGCCGCGAATATCTCGTGACGTCCGATCCGGCGCACTGCGCCGAGGGCCGGGGCGACCGGGTCGTCCGGGTGCAGCTCCCGCTGAAGACCTTCAACGCCCTGGCCCGCTGGGACGTCCCGCCGGCCGAGCACTTCCTGGAGCGGTTCATCCCGCTCATCCTGGCCCCGGAGTGGGCCGAGGCCCACCCTCATGGCCCTCCCCCGCGTCCGGGCGGCGAACTTTTCCGGGAGTTCGTGCGTCTGCTGGAGGGGCAGGTGCGCCCGGAGGGCGGGGAGGGGCCGTGACGATCCGATACATCCAGGGCGATGCCACCCGGCCGCAGGCGAAGGGCGAGAAGATCATCGCCCACGTCTGCAACGACCTCGGCGGCTGGGGCAAGGGGTTCGTCGTCGCGATCTCGAAGCGGTGGCCCGGGCCCGAGGCCGCGTACCGGGCGTGGCATCGCGAACGGGCGAGGAACGATTTCGCCCTGGGGGCGATCCAGGTCGTCGCCGTCGAGCCGTACGTCCGGGTCGCCAACATGGTGGCCCAGCGCGGGATGAAGACGGGCTCGAACGGCCCGCCGATCCGCTACGAGGCCGTCCGCGCATGCCTCCGCAAGCTGGCCGCCGCGGCGAAGGCGCCGGGGGCGAGCGTCCACATGCCGCGCATCGGCTGCGGCCTCGCGGGCGGGAAATGGGAGCGGATCGAGCCGATCGTCGTCGAGGAGTTGGTCGCCGCGGGGGTGGCGGTCGCGGTCTACGACTTCGGCTGACGCATCCTCGGCGGTTCGCTTGGATCGACGCCCCTCGGCTGGTATCTTAGGGCGACTCCCCGACGGCCGTGCATCCCTCCCCGGCCGCCGCATCGCCCATTCTCCGAGCAACATCGAAGGACGCCCTCATGATTCGGGTCGGGATCGTCGGTCTTGGGTTCATGGGCCGGATGCACTACCGCTGCTGGAAGGCGCAGCCGGGCGCGACCATCACGGCCATCTGCGAGGCCAACCCCAGGGTCCTGGCCGACGCCGGCGGCGCGCCCAAGGGGAACGTCCAGGGGGCGGCCGACCACATCGACCTGGCCGGCATCCAGACCTTCACCGACTTCGACGCCATGCTGGCCTCGGGGGCGGTCGACGCCGTCTCCATCACCCTGCCGACGTTCGTCCACCCGGACACGACCATCAAGGCGCTGAAGGCCGGCGTCCACGTCCTCTGCGAGAAGCCGATGGCGCTCAACCCGGCCGAGTGCGACCGGATGATCGCCGCGGCCGACGAGGCGGGGAAGGTCCTCCAGATCGGCCACTGCATCCGCTTCTGGCCCGAGTACGTCGTCGCCCGCGACCTGGTGAAGTCCGGCGAGTACGGCAAGCCCATCGCCGCCACGTTCCGGCGGTTCAGCACCGCCCCCAACTGGAGCCCGGACAACTGGTTCTCCGACGAGTCGCGCTCCGGCGGCCAGCCGCTCGACCTGCACATCCACGACACCGACTACGTCCACCACCTGTTCGGCATGCCGACGGCCGTCTCCAGCATCGCCGACCCGCCGCAGGCTTACATCTCCAGCCAGTACTTCTACCCCGGCGGCCCGGCCGTCGTGGCCGAGAGCACCTGGCGCATGGCCCCCACGTTCGGCTTCGAGATGAGCTTCAACATCGTGCTGGAGAAGGCCACCATCGCCTTCGACTGCACCCGCGCCCCCGCCTACCGCGTCTGCCCCGCCGAGGGCGAGCCGTTCACCCCCGAACTCCCCCCCGGCGACGGCTACACCCGCGAGATCGACCACTTCGCCCGCTGCGTCGCCGGCGAGGCGCTCGAACCCGTCGTCACCCCGTTCCAGTCCCGCGAGACCGTCCGCCTGGTCCTCGCCGAGAAGGAGTCCGCCCGCGAAGGCCGTCGCGTCACCCTGTGAGGCCGTGGACTTCGACCGGTCCCCGGCGCTAGAATCGCATGAATCGATCCGACCTTCAGCAACTCGCCGACGACCGCGTCTTGGACGCCGAGGCCCTCCTCGCGACAGGCCGGTGGTCGGCCGCGTACTACCTGGCCGGTTACTCCGTCGAGTGTGCCTTGAAGGCGTGCATCGCGAAGAGGACGAAGGAGTTCGATTTCCCCGATCGGGACTTCGCACGCGACGTCTTCACTCACGATCTCACCAATCTCCTGCGGCACGCGGGGCTCAAGGATCGACTCCTCTCGGATTCGGCGATCAACGGGGCCGTCGGGCCCGGGTTGAGTTCCAATTGGCTGATCGTGAAGGACTGGAGCGAACAGGCTCGATATCGCCGGGCGACTGAGGCGGATGCGCGCCGCCTCGCCCTCGCCGTGACGGACCCCGCGGAAGGAGTGTTGCCGTGGATCAAGCTCGACTGGTGAGCGACGAGTTGGAAGCCGGCTCGCAGTTCATCCGGAGGTTCCACCAATCGTTCCCCGTCTCGGCCGCCTTCTGGCTCAAGGCGCCCGATGATTCGCCGTGGTATCTCTACATCGCCTCCGATGCCCTGGACGACGTGAACCTGCGCGCGGCCTACGGGCGGGTGATCGAACTCGGCGGTGAATCGCCGACCCCGAACTTCGACCCGTTCCAGGTCAAGCTGATCCATGGCGACGACCCGCTCGCGCTGGCGGCCCTGCAAGCGGCCCGCCGATCGACCCCTTCTCGCGTGACGCGGTTGGCCGACCCCTGGTTCGGTGATCGCATCGTCGAGGGGGTCTACCTCTACCCACCCCCCGCCCTCGCGCCGACCCCGGCCGGGCCGACACCCCCTTGATTCCTCCCTCCGCGTCCGACACCCTCGTTACAGGTTTGTTGAACATCCCGGACGAGGGCGCGACGATGCAGACGGCGATGCGGGGCGTGGCGACGGCCGCGGCGGTGCTGGCGTTCCTGGGGGCGGCGCGGGGCGAGGGATCGGCCGCGGTCTTCAAGGCGGGGTTCGCCGAGCGTGACGTCTCGCCCGCCATCGGGGCCGAGCAGCCCGGCGGCTACGGCAAGGCGTACCACCGCAAGTTCCACGACCCCTGCAAGGCCCGCGCGGCGGTGTTCGACGACGGCAAGGCCCGCGTCGCGATCGTCGGCCTGGATGCCATCGGCATCCGCGGGCAGACCGTCCGCGAGGTCCGCGCGGCGATCGAGGCGAAGACGGGGATCCCCGCCGGCTCCATCCTGGTCTCGGCCTCGCACACGCACACCGGCGGGCCGACCGCCCTGTTCCTCCCCGGCGAGTTCGCCGACGCCCCGCCCCTGATCCGCGACATGGTCGAGAAGGAGTCCGTGATCGCCGATCCGGCGTATCTGGAGAAGGTCAAGGCGGGGATCGTCGACGCCGTCGTCGAGGCCGACGCGAAGCGAGTCCCGGCGCGCGGCGGGGCGGGCTACGGCCTGGCCGAGGGGGTGGCGTTCAACCGCCGGTTCCTGATGAAGCAGGGCCACGCCATGACCCACCCCGGCGTCGGCAACCCGGACATCGTCGAGCCCGCCGGCCCCGTCGACCCCCAGGTCGGCGTCCTGGGCGCGTGGGACGAGTCGGGGAAGATGCTGGGCTGCGTCGTGAACTTCGCCTGCCACGGCACGACCGGGCCCGAGGGGATCTCGGCCGATTACATCTACTACATCGAGAAGACCATCCGCGGCCTGATGGGCGAGGACGCCACGGTCGTCTTCCTCCCCGGCATGGCGGGCGACGTCACCCAGGTCGACAACCGAATCGCCTTCCAGGCGAAGCAGTTCGGCGAGGGGGCCGCCCGGTTCGTCGGCGGGACCGTCGGCGCCGAGGCGTGCAAGGCGCTCGTCCAGATGGAGCGCCACGCCGGCCCGCTCGGCCCGGTGGTCGCGACGAGCCGCGTGCTGCACCTGAAGCGCCGGATCCCTTCGCCGGAGCACGTCGCGGCGGCCCTGGAACTGGTGCAGAAGCCCGACAAGGCGGGCGTGGACCCGACCGAATGGACGTTCGCCAAGGAGACGGTGGTCCTGGCGGAGCGGGTGAAGCGGGAGCCGACGGTCGACGCCGAGGTCCAGGCCGTGCAGGTCGGCCCGGCCGTCTTCCTGACCTCGCCGGCCGAGTACTTCTGCCAGTACGGCCTGGACCTGAAGGCCGGCTCGAAGTTCCCGTTCACGTTCCCGGTCTCGCTGGCCAACGACGCCGTCGGCTACGTCCCCCACGAGACCGCCCTCGACCCCCAGACCGGCGGCGGCTACGAGACCCGACTGACCAGCTACAGCAACCTCGAACCGACCGCCGGCCGCCAGATCACCGACGCCCTGCTCGACCTGGCCTCCAAGCTGACGCCCGCCCCCGCCCCGAGGGCCCCCGGCCTGCCGCCGTTCCAGGGGAAGCCGTGGACCTACGGGGACCGTCGGCCGCAGCTCGATTAATCCGCCTTCGACCAAGGGTTTCCCCATGCTCCAGCTCGGCATCGTGACCTACAACATCGCCAAGGATTGGGACCTCCCCACGATCCTCCAGAAGCTCGAAGCCCTGGGGTACGGGGGCGTCGAGCTGCGGACGACGCACAGGCACGGCGTCGAGGTGGGGCTCTCGGCCGAGGCCCGTCGCGAGGTCCGCAGGCGGTTCGAGGACTCGCCGGTGGAGCTGGTCGGCCTGGGGAGCGCGTTCGAGTACCACAGCGCCGACCCGGCCGAGGTCCGTCGCCAGATCGACGCGACCAAGGAGTACGTCCGGCTGGCCCACGACGTCGGCGCCCTGGGCGTGAAGGTCCGGCCCAATGGCGTCCCCAAGGGCGAAGCCCCGGAGTCCGCCTTCCGACGCATCGGCGACGCGCTCCGCGAGGTCGGCGAGGACGCCGAGGGCCAGGGCGTCGAGATCCGCGTCGAGGTCCACGGCGCGGGGACGTCCGAATGGCCCGGCTTCGCCCGGATCATCGAGCACGCCAACCACCCCAACGTCGGCGTCTGCTGGAACTCCAACCCCCAGGACGTGCCCAAGGGCGGGACCTCGATCGCCGCGAACTACAAGCTCGTCGCCGGCAAGGTCCGGACCGTCCACCTCCGCGACCTGACCGACGAGGCGTACCCCTGGCGCGAGCTGTTCCAACTCCTCGCCGCCGACGGTTTCGACGGCTTCACCATGGCCGAGATCCCCGACAGCCCCGACGCCGACCGCGTCCTCCGCTACTTCCGATCGCTCTGGCTCGCCTACCAGCCCGAAGGGGCCGCCCGATGATCGCCGGCCTGATCCTGCTGATCTCGTCCGCGGTCGCCGCGCCGCCGGAGCCCACGGCGAACTACGAGACGCGGGCCATCGAAGGCTGGACCGTGCGCGTCCATCGCGACTTCCCCCGCGAGGCCCCCGAACTGGCCGAGAAGACCCTCTCGCTCCTGACGGACCAGCTCCGCGGCATCATTCGGATGGTCCCGCCGCAGGCCGTCGAGAAGCTGCGGGAGATCGTCGTCTGGGTGGAGCGCGAGGAGCCGCACCACCCCTGCATGGCCTACCACCCCGACGCCGGCTGGCTCCGCGACCACGACATGAACCCGGACAAGGCCCGTTGCGTGGAGATCGCCAACGCCGCCAACTTCCTGACCTGGTGCCGCGACCAGCCCTGGATGGTCCTCCACGAGCTGGCCCACGGCTACCACCATCAGTTCGTCGAGGGGGGCTTCGAGAACCCCGAGGTCGCCGCCGCCCTGTCCCGCGCCCGCGAGTCGAAGACCTACGACAAGGTGCTCCACATCAACGGCCGCGAGGAGCGCCACTACGCCCTGACGAACCCGATGGAATACTTCGCCGAGGCCACCGAGGCCCTCTTCGGCGCGAACGACTTCTACCCCTTCGTCCGCGCCGAACTCCGGCGCCACGATCCCGAGGCCCACTCGCTGCTGATGCGGCTGTGGCTCGTCGAACCGCGCGATGAATGAAGAACCGAGTCGGACGACATCCCCTCTCCCGGCGGGAGAGGGGGCGGGGCGGTTCGAGCCGACGAGGCTGTTCTCAGGGCGTCTTCGTCCCTGCGCCCGCGACCTTCCGCGCCCATTCCGCGTGGACCTTCGTCAGCCGCTCGACGACCTCGGGATGCTCGGCGGCGAGGTTCTTCGACTCGCCGGGGTCGGCTTCGAGGTCGGCGAGGAAGAGGGCGTCGGGGCCCGTGATGGGGCGGTTCTGGTCGTCGCGACCGTTGCGGACGAGCTTCCAGCGGCCTTCGCGCACGGCGTCCTGGCCGGAGGACGACCAGGCGAGCGAGGCGTGCGGCGAGGGGGCGTCGGCGGCCAGGACGGCGGAGATGTCCGTGCCTTCGAAGGCCCCCGGCTCGGCCGATCCGCCGGCCGCGGCCAGGATCGTCGGGGCGAGGTCGTAGGTGCAGGCGACCTGCTCGCGGGTCGCGCCGGCGGGGACGACGCCGGGGCGTCGGACGATGCAGGGGACGCGCAGGCCGCCGTCGAACAGGCTGAACTTGCGGCCCCGGAACGGGCCGTTGTCGCCGACGGGGCCGTCGCCGCGGAGTTCGGCCGTCGCGCCGTGGTCGCTCAGGAAGACGACCAGCGTGCGGTCGGCGATCCGGCGTTCGTCCAGGCTCGCCAGCACCGTGCCCACGCTCTCGTCCACGGCGGCGAGCGTCGCGGCGTAGCGGGCACGCGAGGGGTTCGGCAGGCCGGCGAACTTCTGCACCAGCCGCTGCGGGGCCTGGAGCGGGTAGTGCGGCAGGTTGTAGGCGACGTAGAGGAAGAACGGGCCGTCGCGGTGCTCGTCGACGAACCGGACGGCCTCGCGGGTGACGATGTCGGTCAGGTACGTCCCGTCCTCGTGGACCTCGCGGTCGTCCCGGCGGAGGTCGTGGACGTGGGGGGCGTCCCAGTAGAACGTGTGGCTGTAGTTGTCGACGCAGCCGGCGTAGAAGCCGAAGAAGCGGTCGAACCCCTGGCCGTTGGGCGTCGCCCCCGGGGCCGACCCCAGGTGCCACTTGCCCACGGCGGCCGTCGCGTAGCCCAGCGGCTTCAGCCGCTCCGCGATCGTGAACCGGTCCGGCGGCATCCCCGGCTCGCCCGGGTACGACGACACGTTCCCCGGCACCCCGGCCCCTTGCGGCGACCTCCCCGTCAGCAGCGCCGCACGCGAGGCCGAGCAGACCGGGGCCGCGGAGTACCACGTCGTGAACCGCGCGCCTTGCGTCGCCAGGCGGTCGATGTTCGGCGTCTGGAGGTCCTTCGAGGCGTAGCAGCCGAGGTCGCCGTAGCCCTGGTCGTCGGTCAGGAAGACCACGACGTTCGGGCGGCCGGGCGCGTCGTCGGCGATCAGGGGAGAGGCCCAGGCGGCGAGGGCCGCGGCGGAGAGGATCAGGCGTCGCATCGTCACTCCTTTCGGGTGCGGGGAATCCGGCCACCATCTTGACCGGGCCGAGCGACCGATGCGACAACGTCGAATCCCGAGGCGGGCGGGCCTTCCCCGCGCCCGCGAGTTCCCGGAGGTCGATCATGCGGCTCATCTCGTCGACGTTGCTGGCCCTGACGTTCGCATCGATCGCCGTCGCGGCGGAAGACGAGAAGCCGCCGCGGCCGAACGTCGTGCTGATCCTGGCGGACGACATGGGGTTCTCGGACCTCGGCTGCTACGGCGGCGAGATCGAGACGCCCAACCTCGACCGGCTGGCGGCCGGCGGGCTGCGCTACACGCAGTTCTACAACACGGCGCGATGCTGGCCCTCGCGGGCGGCGATCATGACGGGCTACTACGCCCAGCAGGTCAACCGCGACCCCGCCCGCAAGCGTCCCGAGTGGGCGGCGCTGCTGCCGCAGATGCTCGCGCCGGCGGGGTATCATTCGTACCACTCGGGCAAGTGGCACATCGACGGCCCGGTGCTGGCCGCGGGCTTCGAGCGGTCGTACCACCTGGACGACTACGACCGCAACTTCAACCCGAACAAGCACAAGGTCGACGATCAACCGCTGCCGCCCGTGAAGCCCGGCGAGGGTTATTACACCACGACGGCCATCGCCGACCGCGCCGTCGAGTGGCTGGGGGGCCACGACGCGGAGCACCGCGGCGAGCCGTTCTTCCTGTTCCTCGCCTTCACCTCGCCCCACTTCCCGCTCCAGGCCCCGGCGGAGGACGTCGACCGCTACCGCTCGAAGTACGTCGCGGGCTGGGACGCCGTCCGCGAGGCCCGCTGGAGGCGCCAGCGCGAGCTGGGCCTGCACGACGCCGCGCTCTCCGATCGCGACCCGAAGACGATCCCGAGCTGGAACCTGCCCGAGAAGGAGCTGAAGGAGCGGATCGGACCCGGCGAGGTCGGCTACGCCGTCGCGTGGGACTCGCTGACGCCCGAGCAGAAGGAGTTCCAGGCGACCAAGATGGCGATCCACGCGGCGATGGTCGACCGGATCGACCGCGAGGTCGGCAAGGTGCTGGCCCGGCTGGAGGCGTCGGGCGTGCTGGACGACACGCTGATCCTGTTCGCGTCCGACAACGGCGCGAGCGCCGAGCAGATCATCCGGGGCGACGGCCACGACCCCGCCGCGGCGCCGGGCTCGGCCGGGTCGTACCTGTCGCTGGGCCCCGGCTGGTCGACGGCCGCGAACACGCCGTTCCGGCTGCACAAGTCCTGGAACCACGAGGGGGGCGTCGCCACGCCGCTGATCGCCCACTGGCCGGCCGGGATCAAGGCCCGCGGCGAGCTTCGCCGCGCGGCCGGGCACTTCGTCGACGTCGTCCCGACCCTCCTGGAACTGGCCGGCGTCCCCGCCCCCGCCAGCTTCCGCGACCAGGCGCGCCCGCCGCTGCCGGGCGTGAGCCTCGCCCCGACGTTCGCCGCCGACGTCCCGCTCGACCGCGAGGCGATCTTCTTCCGCCACGAGAAGAACCGCGGCCTGCGCCGGGGCGACTGGAAGATCGTCTCGGCCGGCGAGGGCTCGCCGTGGGAGCTGTACGACCTCGCCTCCGACCGCTCCGAGACCCGCGACCTCGCCACCCAGCACCCCGATAAGGTCCGCGAACTGGCCGAACTCTGGTCCCGGCTGGACGAGGAATACCGCAAGCAGGGGGCGAGCGGGAAGGAGTAGCTGCGACTCCGAGATGCACCACCCGGGGCTTGCCCCCCGCCGTCGGGCGCGTTATCCGTGGCTCCTTCCCCGTCGTGTGTTGATGTCGTGCGGATGCGGAGACGAAGGATGATGACGCACCTGAAGCGGCCCGGCGCGGCCCCGCGGATCTCGACCCTCCTCCTGGCGGCGTTGGCGGCCGTCGGCGGCTCGTCGCGCGCCGCCGATCCCGTCCGGGTCGAGGCCGGCAAGGTGGCGGAGGTCTCGTTCGCCTCCAGGAAGCCGCGGACCGACCCGTTCAACGAGGTCACGGTCGACGCCGTGTTCACCGCGCCCGACGGCGCGACCCTCCGCGTCCCCGCGTTCTGGGCCGGCGGCGAGACCTGGAAGGTGCGGTACTCCAGCCGGACGCCCGGATCCCATCGGTTCCGCACGGAGAGCAGCGACGCGGCCGACCCGGCGCTGCACGGGGTCGAGGGGGTCGTGGAGGTCGTGCCCTATGCCGGCGACAACCCCTTACTCATTCACGGGCCCTTGCGCGTGGCCGACGACCGCCGCCACTTCGCCTACGCCGACGGCACGCCGTTCTTCTGGCTCGGCGACACCTGGTGGATGGGCCTGACGGATCGCCTGAGCTTCCCGGACGACGTCCGGAAGCTCGCCGACGACCGCGTCGCCAAGGGGGTCAACGTCGTCCAGATCGTCGCCGGGCTGTATCCCGACATGCCCGCCTTCGACCCCCGGGGCCGCAACGAGGCCGGCTTCCCGTGGGAGCCCGAATACGCCCGCATCAACCCCGCCTACTTCGACGCCGCCGACCGCCGCATCGCCTATCTCGCGGATCGCGGGATCGTCCCCTGCATCGTCGGGGCCTGGGGCTATCACCTCCCCTGGCTGGGCGATGCCAAGATGAAGCAGCACTGGCGGAACCTCGTCGCCCGCTGGGGCGCCTACCCCGTCGTCTGGTGCGCCGCGGGCGAGACCACCATGCCGTTCTACCTGTCGAAGACCAAGGCGGAAGACGCCGAGCGCCAGAAGAAGGGATGGACCGAGGTCATGGCCGACCTGCGGGCGATCGACCCGTTCCATCGCCTCATCACCTGCCACCCCTCGCGGACTGCGCGGGAGAGCGTGACCGACCCCGCGGTGCTCGACTTCGACATGCAGCAGACCGGCCACGGCACCCCGCCCGAGGGCCACGCCGCGCTCGGCGCTCTGGGGTGGGACATGAAGCCGACGATGCCCGCCATCAGCGGCGAGTCGCGCTACGAGGCCCTGGAGATCAACCCCACGCTCACCGACGCCGACGCCCGCAAGGCGTTCTGGTCGCACGTCGTCGCCTCCGGCTGCGCGGGGCACACCTATGGCGCGAACGGCATCTGGCAGGTGAACGGCCGGGGCAAGCCCTACGGCAACTCCCCCGGCGGCAACAACTGGGGCACGACGCCGTGGGACGTCGCCATGGCCCTCCCCGGCTCGTCCCAGCTGGCCGCCGCCCGCAAGCTGATCGAGTCCATCCCCGGCTGGGACCATTTCGAGCCCCGCCCCGGCCTCGTCGCCTGGGCCGACCCCGCCGAGAAGGCCCCCGCCCCGCTCTGCGTCGCCGCGCCGAGCGGCTCGCGACTCATCTACATCCTCAAGTCCGGCCCCGTGCGACTCTCGGGCCTCCCCGCGGGCGCGGCGTTCGACCTCCGCTGGTTCGACCCGATCTCCGGGGCCGTCACGCCCCCCGCCTCTCTCCCCGCGACGGCCGATGGCTCGGCGACGGCCACGCCCCCCGAGGGGGATCACGACTGGGCGCTGGTGGCGACGCCGAAGGGGTGACCGATGGGACGTCGAACCGATCCGGCGCGGAACCTCGAAGTCCCGTAGGCTGGGTCGAGACCCAGCCCGGGATATGCGACGCCTCATCCGGGCTGGGTCTCGACCCAGCCTACGGGGAGGGCCGGCCCGGCGTGCGACGGCTTTCGTCCCTCATCTAGCCTGCGGCCATTTTCTCCCACGAGGGGAGAAGGATGCTTGTCGTCACCTTGCCCCGATGTGTGCGACGGGGCCTATCAGAAACGGGAGAGTGGAAGTCTCGTCGTGAGGGGTTAGGGCGGCGGGGGGGAACGAACCCGCGCGGCTTGGGTTCGATCGTGGGAATGACGATGCCCGGTGGTTCGTTGAAACTATTGTCAGGTCAACGGGTTGCGTTGTTGGAAGTTTGGGTTCGGTCGTCGTTTTCGAAGTCTCGTTTTCGCGCCCTCGCCGCCGGCCCCGCCGGCCTCTGGACGGAACGCGAGCCGGCGCGACGTTGAGCGAGTACGGGGCGCAGCCCACCGCCCGCCCCGATTCGCTGGGCGATTTCGATGCGTCCGGATTGTCAAGGAGCGATGGATCCTCTCGTCATCCCTCATAATCCGCGGCGCGGGCGGCCGGATTTCATGAATTTTCGGGAACCCCTCGCTCGGCGGCGCCGCCGATCGGTCGGGTCGGCCGGAGACGTCTCACCCGCCTTCCTTGAAATCCTTCAACATCCCGGCGCCCCCGTTGCGACGCGCCCGCGCGCCGGGCATGATCGACCGTGGCGCATTCGGGACGCCGGGGAGCGGTGCGATGATCGAGGATTTGGCACGCTTGCGGATGTGGATGAGTCGAGGGCTCGTCGCGGGGGGCCTGGTCATGGCGACGGCGATGATGGACGCGGAGACGCTGGCCCAGACGAACTACGACGAGGCGGCGGTGAGGCCGTACACGCTCCCCGACCCGCTCCGGACGGCCGAGGGCCGCGAGGTGACGTCGGCCGAGTTGTGGACCAAGCACCGCCGGCCCGAGCTGCTGCGGCTGTTCGAATCCCACGTCTACGGCAAGACGCCGAAGCCCGAGGTGCCGATCGCCGTCGCCTATGAGGTGATCTCGGAGGAGCCGAACGCCCTCGGCGGCAAGGCCGTCCGCCGCGAGGTCTCCCTCAAGTTCGGCGCCGGGCTCGACGCGCCCCGCCTGGACCTGCTCATCTTCCTGCCGAAAGCCGCCTCGAAGGACAAGCCCGCCGCGGCGTTCCTCGGCCTGAACTTCGAGGGGAACCACGCCGTCTCCCACGACCCGGGCGTCCGCATCCCGACCTGCTGGATGCGCGACGGCCACGACAAGACCGTCGTGGACCACCGCGCCACCGAGGCCGGCCGCGGCGGCGTCGCCGACCGCTGGTGCGTCGAGCGGGTCGTCGAACGCGGCTACGCGCTGGCCACCGCCTGCTACAACGACATCGACCCCGACGTCGACGACGGCTTCAAGAACGGCGTCCACCCGCTGTTCTACCGACCCGGCCAGACCAGGCCCGACCCCGACCAGTGGGGCTCCATCGGCGCGTGGGCCTGGGGCCTGAGCCGGGCGCTCGACTACCTGGAGACGACGCCGGAGGTCGACGCCAGGCGGGTGGCCGTGATGGGCCATTCGCGGCTCGGCAAGACGGCCCTGTGGGCCGGGGCGCAGGACCCGCGGTTCGCCGTGGTGATCTCGAACAACTCCGGCGAGGGCGGGGCGTCGCTCTCCCGCCGCAACTACGGCGAGGACGTCGCGCACCTCAACAAGAGCTTCCCGCACTGGTTCTGCGGCAACTACAAGCAGTATTCCGGCCACGAAGACAAGCTCCCCGTCGACCAGCACGAGCTGATCGCCCTGATCGCCCCACGCCCCGTCCTGGTGAGCAGCGCCGAGGAGGACCGCTGGGCCGACCCCCGCGGCGAATTCCTGTCCGCCCAGGCCGCCGACCCGGTCTATCGCCTGCTGGGGACCGACGGCCTGCGGCTCCGCGAGTGGCCCGCCCCCGCCGAGGACTCGCTCAGCCCGGGGACCGTCGGCTACCGCTACCGCCCCGGCAAGCACGACGTGCTGCCGTCGGACTGGGAGGCGTTCCTGGACTTCGCCGACGCCCACCTGAAGCCGCGCTGAGCCGGCCTCAGAGCCAGTTCGAGGCGTGGGCCGCGGCGAAGCGATCGAAGGTCCCCAGCGGCCGGCCGAGCAAGCCGGCGACCTCGGCGTCGGGCGCGGCGCACCAGCCCTGTCGGGCCAGCGCGTAGAACCTCAGAACCCGTTCGACGTGCGCCGGCGGGAAGCCGCGCGACTCCAGCAGGCGGCCGGCCTCGGCCTCGTCGAGCGGGATGTAGCGGACGTCGCGACCGGTCGCCCGCGCGATCGCTCCGGCGACCCGACGGTGGTCGAGCGCCTCGGGCCCGTTGACGTCGATCCCCCGGCCGGCGAGGGCGTCGTCGGCCAGGGCGCGGACCATCACCGCGGCGACGTCCTCGGCGTCGACGTAGGCGATGCGGGCGTCGGCCAGCGGGAGGCCGAGCGTCCCCTTCGCGACGACCTCGGCGCTCAGGGGCGGGCGGGCGAGCATCTGCATGAAGAAGTTGGGCCGGACGTGCGCCCAGGCCATCCCCGACCCCTCCACCAGCCGCTCCACCTTGCGAAGCGAGAAGTCCTCCCGCCGTTCCGCCCCCAGCGCCGAGAGCGTCGCCACCCGCCGCACGCCCGCCGCGGCCATCGCCGCCACCACCGGCGCGGCGTGGAGGTGCGCCTCCTCGTCGCCCGGCCGCGAGACCAGCATCACGGCCGAGGCCCCCTCGAACGCCGGCCCGTGCGTCGCCGGGTCGAGCAGGTCGAACCGGACCATCCCCGGCCCCTCGGCCCGGCGCGACGCCCCCTTGACCGCCAGCCCGCGCGCCCGCATCGTGGCGAGCACGCGACGACCGACCTCCCCCGTCGCCCCCAGGATCAGGTACGCCTCGGACATGGATCCTCCCCCGGATCGATCACCCTCTTGGATAGTAACGGTAACGTTACTATATCGCCGTGAATGCGAAGGACAAGAGCCGAGAGGCGACGAAGGCCGGGTTCGTGGCGGCGCTGGCGGCCGAGCTGGCGGCGGGGCGGGCGCCGACCGTGGAGGCTGTAGCGGCGCGGGCGGGGGCGAACAAGGCGCTCGTCTACCGCTACTTCGGCGGCCTGCCGGGCCTGGTCGCCGCTTACGCCGCGGGCGACTCGTTCATGCCGTCGGCGGCCGAGCTGATGGAGCTGGGCGGCCCGCTGGGCGGGAAGTCGGCGCGGGAGAGGTTCGCGGCGTGCGCGACGGCCACGGTCGCCGCGCTGGCGAGGCGGCCGGCGACGGTGCAGGTGCTCCTGCTCCTCCCCACCTTCGGCCCGGAGACGCTGGCCGCGCTTCGGGAGGGCCGCGCCCGGGGGATCGCCCAGATCCGCGAGGCGTTCGGCGAGCCCGGGGCCGGCCTCGGGTTCGACGCCGACGTCGCGTTCGGCCTGCTGGTCGCGGGGGCCTGCCAGATGCTCGCCGCGGGGCGGTCGACCTGGCTCGGGGGCGAGCAACCCCCGGCCGAGCTGGCCGACGGCATCGGCCGGGCCATCCGGGGCATGCTGGGCGTTGGATGACGGCGGGCCTCGCCCCGGCCCGAATCGTCCGGCACCCTCGCGGGCGCGAACCCGCGGGGGGCCCGGCGCGTCGATGAGGACCGTGTTGCCGCCTTTCGGATGGGGGGCTACAATAGCTTTGCACGTTCGATCGCGATTCCCGTGAATCGGTCGCGTTGCCACTTCTCCTTTCCTCACGCGAAGGAGGCCGACGATGTCTTTCCACTCCCGCCCTATTGAATCGTCGGGCCCGATTTCGCCGTTCCGTCCCACCGCGGACCGCCGCTGAGCGACGCCGCCGGCGCGAAGCCGCTTCGCGCTCGCGCCCGGCGTGGAAGATCCGTTCCGAGATCGGGCCGCCCCGCCCCGCCCCGTCGCGCCCCCCTGCTAGGGACGCCGACGGTCGGCGCCGCCCCCGCGCGGCGTCGGGAAGCGTCAAGGGTTCCACACGCGTAACCGTCGAACGAATCATGAGGATGATCATGGGACGTCATTTCCCACTCCGCCGGGTCGAGGATTGGACCCCCGCCGACGCCGTGGGCCGCGAAGGGCCGCGGCCGTCGGGCCCGCACCGCCGTCGCGGCGGCCGCGGCGGGGGCCCTTCGGAGCCCTCCGGGCGCAAGGCCATGCAGCTCTGCCACCAGGTGGCCGTGACCCTGAGCGAAGTGCTGGCCGATTGCGGCGACCCGGTCTTGCAGGGCCTGCGGGTTCTCAACGTCGAGCCCGCGCCGGACGCCTCGCGGCTGTCCGTCGCCCTGACCTGCGACGACGACCAGGCGCTCTCGCGCGTTGAGGACCACCTGGCCCGCGCCTCGGGGCACCTCCGCGGCGAGGTCGCCCAGGCCGTCACGCGCAAGCGGGCCCCGGTGCTGATCTATCACGTCGCGCCCGGCGAGGCTTCGGACTGACGCGGCGACGCGGCGGCCTCCTCCTCGCGCGGGGGGAGGCCGCCCGCTGGTTCGTCGATCAGCCCACCACGACGCGGCCGGGCCGGCCCTCGGCGAGGGGCTCCTCGACCTCGATGGGGCGGTCGAGGAACGCGCGGATGGTGTGGGCGTTGGTCCGGAGGTGCTCGGTGACGTGCGAGACGGTGTAGACCGATCGGCCCTCGGCCAGCGCCAGGGGGAGGAGGATCTGGTCGGCCGAGTGGGGGTCGACGGCGCCGTCGACGACGCCCAGGAAGTCGAGCAGCTCGTCCACGGCCTCGTCGGCGACCAGCTCGGCGGGCTTGCCGCGCTCGCCGATCCCGACGAACGTGGCGGGGGCCGTGCCGGCGTGCTCCGCGGCCAGCGCGATCGCCGCCCCCTGGCCGATGCTCGGCCACGAGGCCGTCTCGACCTCCGCGTCGACGTTCAGGCCGGCGTCGGCCAGGCGCGCCAGGGCGCGGTCGCGCATCCGGGTCGCGACGTGCTCGGGGAGGTTCGCCGCGCCGGCGACGCCGCGGATCCGCAGCAGGTCGCCGCGGGTGGTGCGCACCCAGGGCTTCGGCCTCGCGGGCTCGATCCAGGCTTCGAGCCGGCCGCCCCCCCTGGGGTAGAAGCCGGCCGAGGGGGTCGCCAGGGCGACGGGCATGCCGAAATTCGCCAGGTGCCCGCGCCAGGTCCGCTCCAGGAACGGCGACGGCGGGGCCTTGGGGTTGAACGTGCCGCCGATCAGCGTCAGGCGGCAGGCCGTCTCGGCGCGCATCGCCAGCGGCAGGTGGAGGGTCTGGAGGACCATCCCGGTCGAGCCGGCGGTGCCGATGTCGATGGTCAGGTCGCGGGGCTCGACGGCGCCGGGCCGGAAGACCAGGTCGCGCGAGCCGACCTCGCAGCCCAGCACGTCCGCGCGGCCCAGCAGCGCCGCGGCTTCGACGGCCGCCTTGTGCTGGGGGCGGAGGCCCGGCTTGTCGCGGTTGGCGCGGATCTTGGAGACCCGGAACGGCCGGCCGGTCAGCAGCGAGAGCGTCAGGGCGGTGCGGAGGATCTGCCCGCCCCCCTCGCCGCGCGAGCCGTCGAGGGTGACGAGGGATTCCGACGAGGGTCGGGTGGACGACACGGCGCGCGATCCCCTGGAAGGCCGAGGACGGGGGGGAGAGGCCCACGACGGCCGCTTCGGGCCCGGGGCCTGGTCGTGCGCGGCGTGGCCGAACCATCGCCTACGACACGCGCCGGCGGGCTCGGGTTCGATCCCCGTCGCGGGCTGCCGACGTCCGTCCCCGGATCCGATCTCGCCGTCCATGGTCGCGCTCCTCCTGCGTCGGGTCAACGGGACGCCGCCCGGATCAGCGGGCGATCTCGTCGTCGGCCGGGGTCGGGCCGGCGTCCGCGGGGCCGTCGGCCGGGGCCGACTTCGCGGGGGTCTTCTTCTCCTCGATCACGCCGAGCTGGTTGCGCTCGGCCCAGACCAGGGCCACGCGCTGGGTACGCTGGTCGGGGTGCTCGCCGGAGGCCGTGAACAGGAACGCGCCCAGGCTCCGCTCCTGCTCCGGCAGGCAGCCGAGGACGACGACCTGCCCCGGCTCGATCACCAGCCGGGCGGTCAGGTCGCGGACGGCGTCCTGCTTCTGGCCGTCGGCGATCTTGAACTCCTGCGGGGCGTAGGGGGTCGCCTGCTGGAGCGGCTCGTACGAGCGCCGGATCGGCCCGTGGTGGACCTCGGGGGTCAGCCGGAGGGCGACCGCGTTGGCCCCGTGGTGCTCGGGCGTGACGCGGTAGTGGCCGCGGGCGTTGTCGTAGTCCTTGCCGGTGATGCGGCCGTCGAGGTTCAGCAGCAGGCTGGCCTGCTCCACCTCGTCGCTGAGCGCGAACAGCTCCTGGGTCCCCTCGGGGACCAGGAACGTGACCGGCTCCACCTTGTTCGGGGGCGGGGCGGAGAAGAGGGCCTCCAGCTCGCGCGGCAGGTCGCCGGAGATGCGGCCGAGCCGGATGCCGTTGGCCTGGAGCGCCCGGCGCTCCTCGTGCGAGATCGCCTGCTCGTCGGCGGCCCGCCACACGACCTCGTTGACGACGGGGTCGCGGAACGGCCGGCCGACGATGGCCAGGCGCAGGGCGCACTTCTTGGGCTCGATCACCTCGCCCTGGGGCCGGCCGATGCGCCCCAGCAGGTTGTCGGGGCGGATCTGGTCCCTGTGCGGGTTGCAGCCCCAGGCCCCCGCGAAGCCCGCCGCCAGGCCGCCGAGGGCGGCCCGCCGCGTGACGGCCGAATAACCCCGACGCGCACCCATGGGGCGGAATCCTTTCCGCATGGAAACTGCCTCCCGACGGACCCTTAGCCGACGACGGGCCGCGAGTTTAGGGCCGCCCGACGCCCCCGTCAACCGCAGTCGGTCGCGGCGGGGGGCGCGATCGTCGGTCGAGGACTGGGCGCGTGTTCCGGTTGCGACCCCCTCCCGGGGGCGGGTATACCAGGGGCGACGGCCGTCCCCCGGGCCGGCCGAGGCCCCCGATCCGCGACGCCGTGCTTCAGGATGAAACCCCAGGGGTCGAGCGACCGGACGCCCATGAACCGACACGGAAGGCCCCCACGTTGACCGCGCTCCTGGCGGCCCGCATGACGGCGGCGGCGATCGCCGCCGCCTGGCTGGCCTGCGCCGCGATCCTGGCCCGCGGGCGTCGGCGCGAGGCCCCGGCCCGCGCCCTGGCGGCGTTCGCGGCCCTGGCCGCCGCGGCCCGGCTGGCGTCGGCGCTGGGCGCGCCGGCCGACGGCGCCCTCCGGCTGGCCCTGGGCGCCGGCGAGGCCCTGGCGGCGATCACGATCGTCCTGGCCTCGCGCCCGAGGGCCCCGGCGGGGGCCGCCGCCCCGGCGCTCGTCGACGACCTCGACGCCCGCTGGCTCCAGCTCTTCGCCAGCCGGACCGAGGAGGCGATGATCGTCACCGACGCCCGCCTGCGGATCGAGTGGGTCAACGAGGGCTTCACGCGGATCACCGGGTATGAGCCGGCGGAGGTCGTCGGCAAGGCGCCCGGGGCGGTCCTCCAGGGGCCCGAGTCCGACCCGGCCGTGCGCGCCTACATCAGCCAGCGGCTGAAGGCCGAGAAGCCGGTGCGGGCGGAGATCCTCAACTACGCCAAGAGCGGCCGGCCCTACTGGGCCGCGATGGAGATCCGCCCGCTCTTCGACGCCGACGGCCGGCTGGTCAACTTCCTCTCCGTGCAGACCGACGTCACCGAGCGGAAGCGGGCCGAGCGGCGGCTGGAGGCCCAGTACGCCGTGATGCGGATCCTCGGCGACTGCACGCGGCTCGACGAGGCGGCCCCCCACCTGCTGGCGACGATCGGCCGGACGCTGGAGTTCGACGTCGCCGCGTTCTGGACCTGGGACCGCCTGGCGCGGTCGCCGAGGCCCGCCGGCCGGCCCTGGACCTCCTCGCGCGCCGAGGCCGCGTGGACGGCCGACGCCCCCCCCGCCCCGCTGCCGGCCGCCGTCGCCGGGCCGATGGAGAGGGTCTGGGCCACCGGCGCGCCGGCGTGGGTCTCCGAGATCGTCCCCCCCCGCCCCGACGGCCCCGGCCCCCCCATGCCCGAGGCCCTGCGCGGGCTCCGCAGCGTCGTCGTGATCCCGGTGGCCGACGCCGAGAAGAGCCCGCTCGTCGGCGTGCTGACGCTCTTCGGCCGCGAGCCGATGGAGCGCGACGAGCCGCTGTTGCAGGTGCTCACCACGCTCGGCCGCCAGATCGGCCTGTTCGCCGAGCGCCGCAAGGCCGTGCGCGAGCAGGCCGAGATCAACGCCCGGCTCAACGCCATGCTCGACGCCTCCACCCAGTCGGCGATCCTGGCGACGGATCCGAACGGCCTGATCACGATCTTCAACACGGGGGCCGAGCGGATGCTGGGCTACGCCGCCGGCGAGGTGGTCGGCCGGACGACCCCGCTGATCCTCCACGACCCGGCCGAGGTCGCCACCCGCGCCGGCGATCTGGCCGCGGAGTCGGGCCGGCCCGTGCAGGGCTTCGAGGCGCTGGTCGGCCGCGCCCGCCGCGACGGCCACGAGGTCTCCGAGTGGACGCTCGTCCGCAAGGACGGCTCGCGGATCGCGGTGCTGCTGGCGGTCACGGCCGTGCGCGACCCCGAGGGGACGCTCCGCGGCTTCCTCGCCATCGCCACCGACCTCAGCCAGCGCCAGGCCGCCGAGCGGAACCTCCGCGCCAGCGAGGGCCGGCTCCGCCGGCTGGTCGAGGCGAACATCTTCGGCGTGGCCTTCGGCGAGATGACCGGCGCGCTGACCGACGCCAACGACGCCTTCCTCGACATGGTCGGCTACTCGCGCGACGACATGGTCGACGGCGGCGTCCACTGGCTCAACCTGGTGGCCGACACCTCCACGCGCTGGGTCCGCCGCTGTCGCGTCCAGCTCGCCCGGCACGGGAGCTGCCCGCCGTTCGAGATCGAGGTCCGCCGCAAGGACGGCCGCGCCGTCCCCATCCTGCTGGGCCTCGCCCGGCTCGACGAGGCCCGCACCGACGCCCGCGCGCCGATCGTCGCCTTCTGCCTGGACCTCTCCGAGCGCAAGGTCCTGGAGGACGAGCTGCGCCGCCACGCCGCCGACCTCGCCGAGGCCGACCACCGCAAGAACCAGTTCATCGCCATGCTCGGCCACGAGCTGCGCAACCCCCTGGCGCCGATCCGCCACGCGGTGAAGGTGATGGAGCAGCGCGGCGAGGACGCCGCGACGGTCGTCTGGGCCCGCGACCTCATCGGCCGCCAGGTCGCCGTGATCGCGCACCTGGTCGGCGACCTGCTGGAGATCGCCCGGGTGGACCGCGGCAAGATCGCCCTGAAGGTCGAGCCGACCGACGTGGCCGCCGTCGTCGCGGCGGCCGTCGAGACCAGCCGGCCGGAGATCGACGCCCGCGGCCACGACCTGACCGTCGCCGTCCCCCCGGCGCGGACGCTCGTCGCGGCCGACCCGATCCGGATGGCCCAGGTCCTCTCCAACCTGCTGCACAACGCGGCCAAGTACACCGAGGACGGCGGCTCGATCCGGATCTCGGCCGACGTCGAGCGCGAGCTCGTCGCCTTCCGCGTCCGCGACGACGGCATCGGCATCCCCCGGGCGATGCTCGCCCGCGTCTTCGACGTCTTCACGCAGGTCGACCGGACCCTGGACCGATCGGAGGGGGGCCTGGGCCTGGGCCTCACCCTGGTCCGCAGCCTGGTGGAGATGCACGGCGGGACCGTGGAGGCGCTCAGCGAGGGGCCCGGCCGCGGCTCCGAGTTCGTCGTCCGCCTGCCCCTCCTCCGCATCGAAGCCGTCGCCGCGCCGCCCGAGCCTCCCCCCGCCGCGGCCGAGGCCCCGGCCGGCCCCATGCCGGCCCGGCGCATCCTCGTGGTCGACGACAACGTCCGCTCGGCCGAGAGCCTGGCGATGATCCTGGAGTACGAGGGCCACTCCGTCCGCGTGGCCCACGACGGGCCGTCCGCCCTCCACGCCGCCTGCTCCGAGCGGTTCGACGTCGCGTTCATGGACATCGGCCTGCCGGGCATGGACGGCTACCAGGTCGCCCGCAACCTCCGCGCCCGCCCCGAGCCGGCCGGCCTCTTGCTGGTCGCCGTCACCGGCTACGCCGAGGACGAGGCCCGCCGCCTCTCCCACGAGGCCGGCTTCGACCACCACCTCGTCAAGCCCGTCGACCCCGACGCCATCCTCGCCGTCGTCGCCTCGCTCGAATGGTCGCCCGACTCCGCCGCCGTGGGGCGGCCATGATAACGGCCTTCCCCCCTCGCGGGGGAAGGTGGCCCGAAGGGCCGGATGAGGGGGAGGACGAGCGAGAAAGCCGCCGGATTTCGCATCGGCCCGGACGGGCGGGCTTTCGGATCCCGACGGGGCTCGTGCTCCGCGTCCCCCTCATCTGACGCCTTCGGCGTCTGTCTTCCCCCGCGAGGGGGGGGAAGACCGTCGTCAACGCAGACCGCCCCCGAAATCCGGCAGGCTCCTCCCCCGCCGCCCGTCGATCGGCTATCCTCGGGGCTCGTGACCGAGCGGGCCGAAACGGAGAGGGCGACGATGAGCGAGCGGATCGTGCTGCGGACGGGCGAGGCGCTGGTGGAAGGGGCCGAGGACTACCTGTGCGCCGAGCCGGAGGTCGTCGTCGGCGAGCTGGACGGCCCGGTCGGCACGGCCCTGGCCACCCTGCTGGGCGACCAGGTGAAGGGGCACACGCGGGTCTTCGCGATCCTCAACAGCGACGTCCAGGTCCGGCCGGCGACCCTCATGGTCAGCAAGGTCACGGTCAAGGACGCGAAGTACACCAACATCCTGATGGGCACCGTCCAGGCCGCCATCGCCCACGGCGTCCTCGACGCCGTCCGCGCCGGCGACATCCCCAGGGACAAGGTCGACGACCTGGGCATCATCTACTCGGTCTGGCTCGACCCGTCCGTGACCGAGGTGGAAGACCTCGACCATAAGGCCCTGTTCGACGTCCACCGCGAGGCCACCCTCAAGGTGATCCGCAAGGCCCTGCGCAAGGAGCCCACCATCGACTGGCTCCTGGAGAACCAGGACAAGGTGGAGCACTACTTCCACAAGCTGGGCGTCGACGGCGAGCTGTGAGCCGTCGCGTTGCGAAGGGGTGAGCATGAGCCGGGCCGTCGATCCGCGCGGGCCTCGGTTCGACAGGCCCGGCCGGGCCGCTCGGCGGCCGGGGCCGATCGCCCTCGACGACTCTGATGGGCGGCGTCGCCGACGCCGACTCAATCCCGCACGGTGGGCCGTCGCCGCAGGGCGCGGCCGGCCAGGCCGGCGAGGCCCAAGGCGCAGGAGACGATCGAAGTCGGCTCGGGGACGGCCGTGAGCGACGTGATCCGGAACTGGATCGTCGACGTCGACGCCGTATCGTCGTCGGAATCGTTCGTGTAGGCCGTCACGCTGCCGCTCAGGACGGGGAAATCGCCGTACTGGGAGAGCGGGAGCAGCGACGTCGGCAGGTCCGGATAGGTTCCCGGCTGTCCCGCCGGGAAGCGGAAGAACAGGTGGATGGAGAGGTTGGCCAGGTATTCGTCGTCCGGCACTCCGGAGGCGTCCAGCTTGGAAGGGTCGTCCCCGCCGTTGATGTTCGTCCCCGGATTTGTGTAGCGGAGCGAGTTCGTCACGATGGCGGCGAGGCCCTGCGACGCCTCGAATGTCCGCCCGTCGACGATCGCGTTGAAGACGTTCCCCACACCAGGGCCCACGGGGAAAATATAGGTCACGCCGAGATCCAGCACGGGCGTCCCCGTAGCCGGCCCCACCAGGCGGAGGTCACCCGAGACCTGGGCCCCCACCGGGACATCCCCGAACAGGCCGTAATCGTCGCTGACGGACGTCACGACCCCCGTGTAGTGGTAGTCGTAGATCGCATCCGCGCGGACGAGCGCGGGGAAGAGGGCGATCAGCAGCACGCCGAGGCCGAGGCGAGAAGACATGGGCGTTCGCTCCGCGATCGGACCGGCCGCGGGCCCCGACCCCCGGGGCGCTGGACGGTCGACGGCTTGCCGAATGGCATAGTTGGTTAAAAAATCGAAATTGTCAAGTTGTTGCCGGTGGTTGGATTTGATTTCGGGTTGTTTTGGGATGAATCGGGCGTCGCGTAATGTCCAGGACGTTGCGGCGGGCCGGTCGACGCCCGAAGATGGGCCGTCGTCTGTAGCACGAAGGAGACCCCGCCATGATCCTCCCCGCCCTGATGACCCTGGTCCTCGCCGCCCCCTCGGCCGCCGACGCCAGGCCGAACGTCGTTGTGCTGCTGTGCGACGACCTCGGCTACGGCGACATCGGATGCTTCGGCCATCCCCGGATCAAGACGCCGGAGATCGACAAGCTGGCCCGCGAGGGCGTCCGGCTGACGAGTCTCTACGCCGGCGCGCCGGTCTGCTCGCCGTCGCGCGCGGCGTTCTTCAGCGGGCGGAACCCGAACCGGCTGGGGATCCGCGACTGGATCGACCAGGGCTCGGGGATCCACCTGCCGCGCGGGACGGTCACGGTCGCCCGGGCGCTGAAGGACGCGGGCTACGCGACGTGCCTGTCGGGGAAGTGGCACCTCAACAGCAAGTTCGACGGCAAGGAGCCCACGCCGGGCGACTTCGGGTTCGACCATTGGTTCGCCACCCAGAACAACGCCAGGCATCAGGGGCCGTCGAACTTCGTCCGCGACGGCAAGAAGGTCGGCCCGATGGAAGGGCACGCGACGACGATCGTGGTCGACGAGGCGATCGACTTCATCAAGCGGGCCGGCGACCGCCCGTTCGCCGTCTTCGTCACCTTCCACGCCCCGCACGAGCAGGTCGAGGCCCCGCCCGCCTACACGGCGATGTACGACGACGTGCCCGACCCCACGACCCGCGACTACTACGGCGCCGTCTCGCTCGTCGACCACGAGGTCGGCCGGCTCGTCGCGTTCCTGGACGCGAACGGCCTGGGCGCGAATACGCTCGTCCTCTTCACGAGCGACAACGGCCCCGAGGGCCTCCGGCGCTATCCCAAGGCGATCCACTCGCACGGCTCGGCGGCCCCGCTGCGAGGCGGGAAGTTGACGATGTACGAAGGGGGCCTGCGCGTGCCGGGCGTCGCCCGCTGGCCGGCCCGCATCAAGCCGGGCGGCGAGAGCGCCGAGCCGATCGTCTTCTACGACGTGTTGCCGACCCTCTGCGCCCTCGCGGGCGTCCCGGTCCCCGCGGAGGCGAAGACCGACGGCGTTGACGTCCTGCCGATCCTGACCGAAGGCCGGCCCGTCGAGCGTCCCGTGCCGCTCCACTGGCAGTACGACGTCGCCATCGACGGCCCCTGGCGGCTCGCCCTGCGCCGCGGGCCGTGGAAGCTGCTCGCCGACGCCGACCTCGAGCGGTTCGCCCTCTACGACGTCGTCGCCGACGTCGCCGAGGCTCGCGACCTCTCCGCGGATCATCCCGACACGGTCCGGGACCTCCGTGCGGCGATGGAACGGCTGGTCGTCTCGCCGACCTCGGTTGAAAGGAAAGGGCCATGAGCCGGAATCGATATGGGCTTCGCTTCGTCCTGGCGCTCGCCTGCTGCGGGGGGGCCTGCTTCGGGGAGGAGCCCTCGCCGCCCGCCTCCGCGCAACAAGCTCCTCCGGATCGGCCCGTGCTGGTGGGGAACGTCTTCCCGCACATGACCGTGACGGCCCCCGGCGTGCGGAGCGACAGCGAGACCGGCATCGGGGCGATGATCCCCTGGGCCGACCGCCTGTGGGCCGTCGGCTACGTCGCCCACATCCGCGGCGACGGGATCGGCCTGTACGAGATCGGCGCGGACCTGTCGTTCAAGAAGCATCCCGAATCCGTCACCGGCACGTTCGCGAATCGGCTCGTCCACTGGGACTCGAAGCAGGCGATCATCGGCCCGCACGTCATCGACGCCGCGGGGAACGTCCGGGCCTTCGCCGAACTCGCGAAGCACCGCCTGACCGCCACCGCCCGACACCTCGTCGACCCGAAGAACAAGGTCTACTTCCTGACCATGGAAGGGCTCCTGTTCGAAGCCGACGTGAACACGCTGGAGACGACCAAGCTGGCCGACCTCGTCGCCGAGCTGAAGATCCCCAAGGGGGCGCAGCCGCACTTCAAGGGGGCCTTCTCCGCGCAGGGGCGGCTGGTGGTCGCCAACAACACCTATGAGGAGCCGGAATTCCTGGGCGAGCGGGCCGGCGGCCGGCTCGCCGAGTGGGACGGCCAGGCGTGGACCGTCCTGGAGGAGAACCCGTTCATCGAGGTCTCCGGCAAGCAGAACCCCGTCGCCGGCGGTCGCTACGGCAACACCCTGTTCGCGGTCGGCTGGGACCGGGCTTCGGTGATCCTGCGCGTCCTGCACGGCGGCGAATGGCGGCGATACCGGCTCCCCAAGGGGGGCCAGTCCTGGGACCACACCTGGAACACCGAATGGATGCGCATCCGGGAGGTCCAGACGGAACGCTACCTGATGGACGCCTTCGGCATCTTCTACGACCTGCCGCCGATGGTCTACGGCGGGAACGTCTGGGGGATCCGCCCCATCGCGAACCACCTGCGCATCTGCCCGGACATGGTCACCTGGCGGGGCCTGCTCGTCCTGGCCGGCGACCAGACCGACAACGCCGTCGGGCAGCCGCAGTCGAACTTCTGGTTCGGCAACATCGACGACCTCTGGCGCTGGGGCAAGCCCGGCGGCTGGGGTGCCGTCTGGTGGGACCAGGCCGTCGAGGCCGGCTCCGTCTCCGACCCGTTCCTCATGACGGGCTTCGACAAGAAGGTGCTCCACCTGTCGTACGCGGCCAAGGAGGACGTGACGTTCACCGTGGAGGTCGACTTCCTCGGCACGGGGGCCTGGAAGACCTACCGGCAGATCACCGTCCCCGCCGAGGGATACGCGCATCACGAGTTCCCCGACGCCTACAGCGCCCACTGGGTGCGCGTGCGCGCCGACCGCGCCTGCCGGGCGACGGCGTCGTTCGCGTACAACTGATCGATTACGCCCCGACTTGTCGCGGGACTTGCAGACCAGGGCGGGCCCGATCGATGATGCGGTCGGCCGTGAGCCGGCCGATGCCGGCCGCATCGTCTCAAGTAGGTCTGGGACGTGCGACCTTCTGAGGGCCGTCGTGCGCATCGGCTCGGCGCGACTTCGCCTCGTCTCCTTTTTGCTCGCTCTCGATCGCGACGACGAATGGCCGACCCGCCCCCGACAGCACGACCGAGCCGGGATCACCGCCGGTGGGCCTGACCGCGGCCAGGTGCATGAACAAGAATGACGGCAGGGAGATCAACAGCCACAGGCCCGCCACGCCCAACATCCAGTGCGCCTCGACCTCTTCGCCCGGGGCCGGCCGGGGGGTGAAGGCGAAGCCGATTCCCATCAGCACAAGCAGCGACACGAAGCCGAAAACGATGAACCTCGCCCGTCGCGGCCAGTAATTTCGGTGGCGTTCACAGAAGGGAAAGCCGCCGGGCGATTGACCAGCGTCGCGGAGAGTCGAACCCCAAAACGCGAGCAGGCCGAACAGAGGAGAGACCATCGCCCAGGCCAGCGAAGGTGAACCTACCCCGGCGAACAGGCGATGGTCCGCCCGATCCCCGCAGACGATGCATATCGAAGGCAAGGAACCGTCCGCGATCTGGGCCCGATGCACGACGCACTTCGCCATCCTCCCGGCCTCCAACAGGTCGATCGCCGGGGGCATGGGACCCGATCTTGATGACTCGTCGTTTCGCCGCGGAGGGCGAACTGACGGGGGTGGCACCCTCAATCGACGGATGCCGAGTCTCCTGGGTAGCCGGGGCGGAGTCAACGGCTGGGTGGCGCGAGAGTTGGATAAGGCCCGCAGCATGACGGACGAGTAGCTCGGACTGGTATATTTCTCGCTTCTCCTCGCAGCATCGCCCAATCTCCGCGCAAAAAAAAGCCCGGCTCCCCCCGAGGGAGCCGGGCACAGCCAGGGAGAACGACGCTTGCTCGAGGAGGCTGTCAGGTCTCGACTGTCGCCGGAAACCTTGACTTGACTTGGGGAAGCGACGGGAGGCCCTCTCTGGCGTCGGCCTCGTCGTCTTCGATGCCGGGACTAAGAGCACGGCCCGTGCCCAAGACGTGGACGATCTGCTCGGGTTTCAGTGAGATTCTCGCAAGTCTTGGCTTGAATACGAGATAAGGCGCGAAAAAAACCGCCGTCGCGTCTCTCGCATCCTCCTCGGCCAAGGATTCTTAGCCCTTGGTCGGCCTCGCCTGCACGGAATGTGATCACGGGTTGCATAATACGAATGCACGAAATTCAGCCCGACATCTGCCCCGCGAGGTCGACGACGCGGAGAAACCGCGGTTGACGGATTCGGCCGGAATGCCGGAAGCTGGGGAAAACGCAGGGGCTTTCCGCGGATCGGCTTGGGCGCGAGCGAAAGGATCAGGCGGCGATGAAGGTCATGGTTCTGGGGCTGGACGGGGCGACCTGGGACAGCCTGGGGCCCCTGGCCGCCGAAGGGCTCCTGCCCAACATCGAGCGACTTCGTCAGGCCGGGGCGTCGGGCGAGTTGCGGTCGGTCTTCCCGCCGCTGAGCCCCGTCGCCTGGACGGGCGTGATGACCGGGAAGAAC
>ERZ778021.1204-NODE-1204-length-32576-cov-8.012392_pt1 | contig 32576 bp, 23 predicted proteins | sample MGYA00375751_ERZ778021 | MGnify/ENA primary metagenome ERZ778021 (study PRJEB29350, sample SAMN05389814) | bioreactor metagenome | isolation source: Thiocyanate stock bioreactor | place: South Africa: University of Cape Town | collected 2013-08-29 ... | reverse complement strand
CTCGGTCCATTATTCGGGGCTACATTTATCCCTTCCTCTTCATCGTGGGGTGGATAATCGAAAACCCACATAGCCGATAATGGGACCTGGTGTTGTTCGATTGCGTTCAGAATCTCCATGTATTTATCATAGGTTGAATCTCCAAACAGAGCCTGCTGAGCTCCCCATTCACCCAAAAAAAGAGGTTTACGATGTGATTTAGCGGCAGCCATACTGACTTCTATCAAACCATTATAATCAACTTCATCTCCAAAGAAATATCCATCCTCTACAGTTCCCGGATAAGCATGGATACTGAGTACATTTACCGGCTCAGGATTCTGGACACCCATCATTTCTATATATTGATCCCGGGTATCACGTGTCCATTGCTGATTGTGTAATAGGTTCCATGCTGAGGACCGGGGTATTGCATTACCTGTAATGACAATTCTGGTTCCATCATATTTACGCACCTCTTGTGCAAATGCTTCCATCATAACTTTCAGGTCGGATGTACTGAGTTTATCTTCCCTGGATCGACTTGATGGAGTTCCTAATGAAGGAACGATAGGGGGCAGATTACTGTTATCACCGGGAAGATCAACCGCCAGGTTAACTTCATTCCCCTGCTCCCATCCCCAAATAGCCGGAGAATCACGATACCTTACTACAACTTCCCGAATGAATCTCCTCATAAACTCATGAGTTTTACTGTTCTTTTTCCCCCACCTGTTAACAGGTTCCCCTACTAAATCAGGGACCGTAGGGGTATGCCAGAAAAAAGAAGGAATAAGGCCTATCTCAAACTCCTCGGCCGACTTTACGAAAGCATCCAGATTTTGGAAAAACTTTTCCTTATCTGTCAAATAAAGATCCCAGTTTTTTGGCCAATATCCTGCAAGTGAAAAACGAATGAAAGGGATATTACGCTCTTTGAGATAAGCAAAACCTATTTTATACGAATCATCGTTATACTGTCCTTCATCTAACGTACGTGTAAACCCGTTGAAATAGTTGACTCCTATCCCTTTATAGGGTAATCCATTCAATAGAAGTTCCCCATTTGCTGACACAGAAAGTCCGGGATATTGATCTTTCTTTGGAGGAATTTCAGTATCATCATCTGATGGTATTTCTGTTTTACCTTCTTTACCGCATGAAAAGAGACACATAGAAACAAGTAAAGAGAGTAAAAGATATTTTATTGCTAGCTTCATGATAATTTCAGTTTTATAATGTATGAATAAAAGATATGATTTTCAGTTTTTTCAATCTTTATTCAATAAATTAGCCGCAACAGAAAGTGCCGCATAATCCCCTATCTGTTCACCTAATTTGGAGGTTAAGACTTTACATACTTGTCTGGAATTAGGTAATGCTTCTTTCTTAATGATCTCCAACATACGCCCTTCCATCAACTCCTGACACCTGGTATAAATCCCCCCTATTACAATCGCTTCGGGATTAAGAATATCAATAACAATCGATAATCCTTTTCCCAATGCTTTTGCAGAGAGATCAAATATTTGGAGGGCCAATTCATCTCCTTGAATAGCTTCTTCTGCTACTTTTTGCGCTGTAATCAGTTCCATTTCTTCCGGTTTACACCATGCGACAGAAATTCCCATTTGCATTTTCTCCAAAAGCAATATTTTAGCTATCTGGGTAATCCCCCCACCACTGCAGAATCCTTCAAAAGAGCCTGACTTTCCATACCCCACCGGTCCATGATTTGATAGTCGGATATGTCCCAGTTCTCCGGCATTATCATTCGCTCCGGTATACAATTTACCGTCCAGAATAAGTCCGGATCCTAAACCTGTACCAAAAGTCATAAAAACCATATTCCGTACTCCTCTCCCCGAACCATACTTCCATTCAGCCAGAGCACAGGCATTTGCATCATTCTGCAGACCGGTTTTAATCCCATACTTATCTTCTATAATTTTTACGATAGGTACATTATCCCACCCCTGCAGGTTAGGAGGAGACATGATTACTCCTTCATTACTATCTAAGGGTCCTCCACAACTTATACCCACTGCAGCTATCTGATCTTTTGATAAAGTGTGTTTCCTCATGATATTATCGATCGATGCCACTATGTTATGAATGGTATCCTCCAATGAAGTTGTCGGGAACTTATTTTTATCCAGGATATGTAAATCTGAGCCATCCCTGTTACCGTAGATTACAGCACATTTCGTGCCTCCTACATCAATACCTAAAATATTTTCTTTCATATCTAATTAATCAAATGTCATATATATCTGTTTTCTCTAACCAGGTCTTGTAATCATTAAGATTGAACGGAGGCTCTCCGTATAAATAGTGGTTTGATAATTCCTTTCCATCTACCGTATAACGGATCAATAAGATTCCCTGTCCTTTCATTTTTGGTAACTCCGTAATCTGTAATCTGCCATTAGCTTTACTATCAAACGTACCTTTGTATATTTCTTTTCCGGTCATTACATCAGATATAATCACATCTCCTTTGGAGGGTTTCCGGGTATCATTCGTTACCACAAGAGTGTGGGCACCCTCTTTTGCATCATTTATAAAAACACAGACATCCTCATGTACTGTCTTCAAAAAATGGAAAGCCAGTTTTTTTGAATTGTAATAATCAACTATGGCATCCGAAAGTACAGGCCATCCGTCCCGTATATTCCACCAGATTATTCCGGATCGATTGGGTTTATCACCTCTCCACATCTCTACAAAAAACTTCATTGCTTCTGCCTGCACAACCTGGGATGCCATGATAAAATCGTCCAAATTCTCCGGCACAGAACCGAATAACAACTTCACCTGATTAGTCATCAGATCATTACGTCCTCCCTGTTTGGGCGACTGATGATATATCCTTACCGCCTTTGTCATCCATTCGTCATTCCACAGTCCGACTTTTCCGTTAAGCCATGGATTTACACACTCTTTGGTAAACATTTTTTCCAGACTTTGCCGATTGGGACAACCATGATATCCTATCTCACTCACAAACTGAGCTTTGCTTTCCGTATAAAAAGGATCTTTATAATATCCTCTTGGACCCCATAAATGGTTTTCGGGTAGAAGATCATCGTGACTCCCTTCATCATATACAGCCTGGCTATAATAAGGAGAACTCGGGAGAAAATTCCGGGTTGGGTCCATCTCGTAGATGACACGGGGCAAAATGATTCTTGTGATAATATCTTCATTCGGATTAATGTTATAATGAATCATCCCCCAACGTAAAGCCACATCATTCTCATTATTCCCGGACCAGAGAATTAAAGAGGGATGGTTCCGGAATTTCCGGACTACTGAAATTGCTTCTTTTTCTATGGCATCGGCAAAATCCCGTCGTTGCGGGTAGAATGTACACCCCATGGCAAAATCCTGCCAAACCAGGATTCCATTTTCGTCACATAATTCAAAGAAACGGGAATCCTCATACACACTTCCACCCCAACATCTGATCATATTACAATTCATTTCCACCACCAGATTCAATGCATCTTCGAGGAGTGATGCATCCCGGCTGTGTAGTGCGTCAAGAGGAACCCAGTTTGTTCCCTTTATAAATAAAGGTTCTCCATTTACGATAAAACAGAAACGTCCGGGGTCATCCGGGAAATGATTGATATCCTTGAGGTTGAGGCTTGTCGTACGTATCCCAATTCTGGAAGAATGAGTTGACAGTATCTTTCCTGTTTTCGATACCAATTTCACTTCAGCATCATATAGTGCAGGGTCTCCATACCCCTTAGGCCACCAGAAGTCCACTTCATCCAGGTTTATATTCAGCCGGAAAGCATGTTTAACAATATCAAAATCTGCCTTATAAACTTCTCTTCCCTTTCGATTCAGTGTAACGATTCCACGGCAGTTATCCAGTTGATCAAAGGGAATTTCAGTTTGTAGATCCAGATATACCAATGCTTTTTTGTCCTCTAAATCTATATTTGCAGTCATCCAGTGGGCATCAATAATATTTGTATGATTGATAATGCGAAGTTCTACATTTCTCCAGAGTCCTGCGCTTACCAACCTGGGCATGATATCCCATCCATATGTATGTGGAGCTCTCCGGACATATACAGATTCTTCGTTTGCAAAATTCCCGATACTGAATGTTCCTAAAAAATATTTCTGAGCCTCCAATACGGATGAACGAATAATCACCTGAAGATCATTTTCCCCACCCTTCTTTACATACTTTGTTATATCAAACTCATGTTCAATCAGCATATTATCTACAGAACCAACCAGCTGGTCATTAAGCCATATATCAGCAAAGCAGTCTATCCCTCCAAAGAATATCTTTACATATTCATCTTCTTTGACCTCTGGTGTTGGGAATTTCTTTGAATAACACCACTGATATCCTTCATATTTTCTTAATGAGTACACATTGTTACCGATCATCGGGTCTTCTATTATTCCTGCAGCCAACATATCCAGTTCCACATTACCCGGAACCATGGCTTTTATTGTTGATCCCTTGATCTTTTGCAGGTCGTCCGGCGTTCTGACAGCTTCCCTTGGTTGAGGAAAATACGTCAATTCCCAACTTCCGTTTAAAGAGATATTGTCCGCTATTACCTCAAAGTGATAGATGCAAATAATAAGTAACACTAAATAAAATTCAACTCTTTTCTTCATGTCTATAAATTTTAGTATTCCGTACTAATCTTCCAGTTATCCGTCCTGAATGGGGCAGCAGGCAGGTCTGCACTATTAAATAAATTCACATCAGGGTTGATAGACCAGCAATAACGGACCGCGACTGGAGCTTTTATTTTATCGGAATAAACCACTACCTTATCTTTCCCTTCAAGATAAGCCTTAGCCCACATAAAATTCTGATCTGCTCCCGCAATTGTAAACCCTTCTATATAGCCATATTTATTCATGACCTTCAGACCTGAAGCTATATTATCAAACGTTATTATAATTCTATTATTTTGTAGAGTCATAGACTTATAGGTAGGACCGGAATATATAATATCGGTCATTCCATAATCTTTGTGCAGGGCAATACAGGCAAGTCGTTTGCCAACATCTTGCTTATTCCTGGGGTGTATATCATTGGCATCACCAATATCAGTAGTAATTGCTTGTCCGGTATTTTTAACTGACAACGTCAGTGTTTGTGCTTCTCTCAGCTCGGCCCAACTGTCCGCGGCAGGAGGAATTTCGGCTTTGGGCATAAAACTGGCCAACTGTACCCAGTAAAAAGGGAAATCATATCCCCATTTCGATCTCCAATCCTTTATCAGAGTGGGAAATAAAGTTCGATAATTATATGCCTGACCGGCATTATTTTCCCCCTGATACCAAATGACTCCTTTAATGGCAAAATCTTTTAAGGGATCTATCATTGCATTATATAGCAACCCGTAATATAAATTGGGAGTCACATCTTCATAATGAAGATCTTTTGTCTCAGCCGATATTTTATATTGCCACTCTCCTACTAATGAATATTTTCCACCTGTAGTTTCGATGTATAAATTTTCTTCTTTCCCGGTAAGTCCCCCTGCACGAATAACATCTGCTACTTTGATAGCTATTACATTCGCACCTTTTTTCAGCACTCCCTGGGGTATTTGATAGTATCTATCAACTCCGGCTCCCTTTGTTTCCCCGATCCTGATTCCATTTATCCATGTTACATCGTTATCATCGACCTTACCTAAAGATAATACTCCAGCCTGATTCGCATCTTCCTCTAATACCATAAACTGATATCTGAACCATACTACTCCGTCAAACGAAGCTAAAGGAGTGCTGCCCCATTCCTGGGGTTGGGACATGAATTCCCACGATTCAGAATTAAATTCGGGTGCATACCACTTTTCTTTCTCTCCGATATCATTTTCCACTACACTTTCGAAAGCCTTTCTCTTCTCTTCATTATTCTCCAAAATTATTCCGATATCTTCCACCTTTGCATTGTTATATTTCGATGTAAACAGATCCGGTAAAAGCTGAAACGAATCCATACTCATCCATGTCTCTATATCAGTGCCTCCCCATGAGGAATTGATTATACCAATAGGTATTCCTCTCTTTTGATGTACTTCACGGGCAAAAAAGTATGCCACAGCCGAAAAATTCGAGACGGTCTCAGGTGAACATACTTCCCATCGTCCATCCACATCAACGCCGCTTTTTACAGAAACACTGGGTATAACCTTGAATGAGCGGATTCCAGGATAATTAGCCTTGCTTTCTTCAACTTTATAATTATAGACTTGTCCTCCCTCTCCATTGACCGTCATGGCCATATTGGATTGTCCGGAACAAAGCCAGACATCACCAATCAATACATTCTCGAGTTCAATTTCATTTTGCCGGCCAACAACTTTCACTTTCACGTCCTTACCATAATCCATCGGGGGAAACAGAAGTTGCCATTTCCCCATTTCATCTGAAACTACAGTTTTCACTTGTTCGTCAACTACAACTTTTACGTTTTCTCCAACCGGAGCATAGCCCCATATTTTTATCGGTCTATGCGCTTGTAGCACCATATTGTCCGAAAAGATATTGGCCAAACGAACTTGTGCACAAAGCGATAACGTTAAAAAGAATGCCATCAACAATATGGCTGTTTTTTTCATCATGTAAGAATTTTAATGTCCCGATAGAGATAATTTCCAGATTATTTATTTAAATAACTGACAAATATTTAATCGTTAATCGTCACTATCGGGACACTCAATATTAAATAGTTATAAGGCTTATTTCTTTTAAATCCTATATTTAATATCCAGGATTTTCAACTAAATTCGGATTAGCTGCAATACGCCCTTGACCGATAGGAAAATAATAATTCTTTGCAGGGAAAGTAGGTGTTTCATTCGATCCGTCTATATTATCAATAAAATCCACCCGGTACTTTCCGGAAGCAGCATCATACATATAACGCAATCCGGTATATGTACGTGTCAGTGTTTCAACCGCTGTTCTCCAACGTCTTAAATCCCAATAGCGATGATTCTCAAACACCAACTCTACTTTTCGTTCATGACGAATTTTTTCCCGGTCAATAGAACTTAATCTTGCTATACCCGCCCGATCACGAATTTGGTTAACAGCATCCAAAGCTTCAGCCGGTTGGTCTAACTCAAAAGCTGCTTCTGCATAATTCAGTAGAATTTCTCCAAGGCGGAAGATCAAATAATCGGTAGTTGATTCAGAAAACCAGTTCATATTATTGGCCGTTGTGTCGAGATATTTCATTACGCCAAAACCGGTATTAGGCGTATTTCCTTCCTTGAAACGCACTAATTGATCACCCACAGCCGGGACGCCCTCATATGTATCATAACGTCCATCTATTAACTCGCCATCTTTTGATATAATCCCGTTATGCATGTCAATCCTGTTTTCTCCCAGAACACCACCTACCGCACCCGGCCAGGAGGTTCCGTTTGTCCATACAGAAGCGAAGAAACGAGGATCCCGGTCACCCCACAATTCTTCCATTGTCCACAAACGACTCTTTGCATATTCTTTATCAATCACACCGGAACCACCATCAATCAATTCAAATTCTTCCACCATCTCCAGATAAGGCCCGTGGTAATTTCCTACTCCCCATACATTTGGCCGGGGGCATTCAACCATATCCCAAGACCATCTGTTAGTTCCACCGTCGTTAAATCCCGGGCCAGAGTGTTGCTTGACCATAATTGCTTCACTATTGCCCTTCTTCAAGAAAATATTTTTAAAATTCTGGACCTTATCCGCATCTTGGTCATAAAGTTGAAATGGTCCTTGGGAGATGATTTCCTTACTTGCATCATAACATATCTGATAATAATGCGCTGCATCACCACCGGGAAATCCCAATAAGCCGTTTAATTGCGGTGTCCCAAACTGGGCAACACTTGCGGCATATAATGCAGCCCTGCTGCGAAGAGCCAAAGCGGCCCATTTGGTGGCCCTGCCAGCTTCAGTGGTAGAAGGGAGTATTCTGGAAATCTCTTCTGTTTCTTGCAGGATAAAATCGAAAATCTCTTTTTCAGTATTCCTTTTAGGGAATAATACGGTTGAATCTGCATCCAATTCTTGCACTTCGGTAATCAAAGGAACTCCTCCGTACCGTTTTGCCATAGCAAAATAACAAAAAGCTCTTAAAAAACGGGCCTCACCTATGCGTTCTTCAACCTTTTCAATGCTCGAATTGGCAGCATTATCAATAAAATTGTTCAATTGCCTGATGGTATAATAAGAATTTCCCCACCATTCAAGTTCTCTGCCATTGGATTGTATTCCGTTCCTTTTCATACCCAATAGGTGCGCCTGTGCTCCAAAGTTATATTTGGCTTCATCTGCTATTTCAAGGGTACGGACTGTACCTTCCATCTGTGCACTAAATCCCATAATAGTACCCCAACTATTATCATCCCGGTTCATAGGTGCACCATCCCAACTCGTCATCAATGCAATCGCATCTTGAATCATTACAGGAGTATTTGCATATAACTCCGCCAAATGTGCGTTCAATAAATAAGGGTCATTCCATACCACTGCATCGGAATATCGATCAGTAGGAGATTGATCCAAAACGTCATAACAAGACGTCATTATACACAAAGCTACTATTGCTATTTTTATTTTTGTTTTCATATGATTAAAATATTTATTTTAAAGGCATCATATGGAACTCGCTTTTAATCATATACTTGTGAGATAATGATTATAATGCTCGTTTCATAATTTGTACGAATTAAAATGTAAGATTACAACCAACACTCATAGTATACTGTTGTGGATAATATACTCCAGCTCCGTATCCTTCCGGCATTTCCGGATCAACGCCATACTTGTTGATAGAGCTTATGGTAAAAAGGTTAGTACCTGCAAGATATAGTCTAAATCTACTAATTCCCATTTTGGTTAATACCGATGCCGGGATTTCATAGCCCAAAGACATATTCTTCAAGCGCAAATAAGCAGTATTATGATTCTGATAATCAGAGTAGAACCAGTTTGTTGATGAACCTCCTGGTCTTGATGATAGCGCGTCAGCTCTGTTATTTCTCGTTTCATGCCAATAATTACTGTAATAAGTTTCAATCGGGGCGGCTGATAAATCAACATAAGTGGTATAATCGAATGCACCCTGAAACAACGCAGAGAGGTCAAAATTTTTATATCTGAAACCCATGTTGACTCCAAAACTCCAGTGAGGTGTCGATCCTTTACCAATTTCTTTTTGATCACGCCAGTTGATTACCCCGTCGCCATTCAAGTCCTTATATTTCACATCACCCGGCCTGAGCGATGAATTATCATTATTCAATGCATCAAAGGTATAATTCCATGCGTCAATCTCTTGTTGACTGGTAAACAATCCATCAAAAACATAGCCATAACGTCGATCAGTATATCGCCCACTATTTTTATATAGCCTGATTTCATCCGGATCCGTATAGACGGCTTCATCATAATCAATCCATTTGGATCTCGAATAAGCGATATTACCTGAAATATCATAATCAACTCTCCCTAACTTTCCAATAGTTCCCAGTCTCAATTCAAAACCGCTTGTACTCAAGCTGTTCAGATTTTCCTGTGGCAGTGCTGCCCCAAAAGTAGAAGGCAATGATTGTACACGGGTACCCGGAACACCTGTACGCTCACGATAGAAATATTCAACCTCCCCATACAATTTACGTTTCCACAATGAAAAGTCAAGACCAACATTATAAACTGACATCTTCTCCCAGGTTAAAGAAATATTAGCCAAACTTGAAGGAACTAAAGCGGAAATCAACGCGTCTCCCATTGTGTAAGTAGCATCATATGAGTATCCTGCCAGATAAGCAAAATTAGCCACGGCATCATATCCAGACGCCCCATAACTCATGCGAAGTTTTAAATTATCAAATGTATTGAACTGATTCATAAATTCTTCCCTTGCAATGTTCCATCCCAACGATACACTTGGGAAATATCCCCATCTATGCCCCTTTGCAAAACGAGAAGAGGCGTCTGCACGCATGATCGTTTCAAGCATATATCGATCCAAATAACTATAATTCAACCGCCAAATCCAAGAGATACGTCCGAGACTGCTGCTACTCGAATTATTGGCTGCCGTAGTAGGGTCGCCGGCAAATAATTCTTCTAATGCCATTGATTGAAATCCACTACGTGAAGCATTAAAGCTTTTGTTTTTTTCCAACTGATATTCATAGAGAAACATTCCGGCAACTGTATGTGCATCAAAAAATGTATTATTATAATTCAACGAATATTGTTGGACTAATTTCGAATTGTTACTATTGGCTCTACTCAAAAAGAGAGGGTCTTGTGAATTACGAACATGTGTGTATAAATCTGCTTCCGCATTGTAAGTGTAAAACTCTGCCTGATCCTTTACAACTTTTTGATCATAGTCATTATTCCTGTAAATAATACTTCCTTTCGCATTCAATCCGGGAACAAACCGAAAATCATATTTCACATCTCCTTTAAATTGGGTTATATTATTTTGTCTATTTTGATAACCACTTAATTCAGAGTTAGTAGCCCATATCGGGTTACCGTAAGGAATTCCGGCATAAGAATATTTGGTTGGATCAGGTAATGTTAAAGGATAAGTAGGATCAGCTGCATAAATCAAATCTCGCCAGAAATTATTATTCGTCCCTACACCGTCAGCCCCTGAGGGGTAATAACGTTGTTCTTTAAAATGTTGCACATCCATTCCAACGGAAATCTGGTCTGTCACTTTCGCATCCAAATTAACCTGAAAATTATAACGATCATAATTTCCTCCATTCTTCTTCAAAATAGTTTCTTGCGTATTATAGCCAAAGTAGCCATAATATTTAATGTCTTCAGTACCTCCGGAAAGCGTTACATTATGGTTTTGCTGTGGAGCGAACGTTCGAATGGAAGCATCAAACCAATCTGTATTCAAATACCTGGGATCAGTACCATCTTTGTATTTTTGTATCTCCTCTTGGGTAAAAGGAACCAAGCTTGGATCCTTACCTGTATTAAGCCATAAATCGACTTGGTATTGTGCCCGTTCAGCTGAACTTGCAGGTTTAATGACTTTTGTGGATCCTTGCAACGTCAATGAGCTATTGACAGCTATTGTCGGTTTGGATTGTTTTCCTCTTTTGGTAGTAATCAAAATAACACCATTACCTGCCCGCGCACCATAAATGGAGCCGGTTCCATCCTTTAAGATAGAAATCGTTTCAATTTGCTGGGTATCTAAATTGCTCAAACTGGTTTCAATACCATCCACGATAACCAACGGAGCCCCAAACCCACGGATATTTAAGCTGGCATCATCCGCACCAGGAATACCTGATGTTTGTTTCGTAATCAGACCAGGTAATTGCCCTGCAAGCATATTCGTGACATTGGCAATAGGAGCTACAGTAATCTTATCCGATTTAATTTGAGATACAGCTCCTGTTACAGTAGCTATTCTCTGTTGCCCGTATCCAACCACAACAACCTCATCCAAAACTTCGAGATTTTCAATCAATGTGATGACAATCCTTTCTCCCGGGATTGGTTGCACTTGCTGGGATACAAAGCCAATGTAGGAAATTTCCAGCGTTGCATTTTTCTTAACAGAAAGGGAAAATTCCCCGTCAACATTTGTGATTGTACCATTATTAGGTTCCCCCTGTTCAATCACATATGCCCCAATAATTGATTCTCCATTGATATCAACAACTTTTCCTCTGACGGTCTCTTTCTGTTGTTGATCAATGGCGGCACGTTCACTTTTCCCTCCCGATGTGTTTTCTGGCCAATCAGAAGGATTTTGGACATTCAACGCCTTAGCATATATTGAAAATGATAAGAACCCATAAAATGCCAATAAGAAAAAACTGTGTTTCATAATAACGAATATTTAAAAATAAAAAGTTTAAAAAAGAAAATAAGATGATCCGCTTTATCAACAGATATTTACATTAGTATTTTCAACTTGCGGAACTCATTCCGCCATGATTAAACGAAAAGATATTTCTACCTTTAAAATTTCCTGGTAATTTTCAACATTCCATAGGCAATATGTTATATAATTGTTAGACACTCAAATTAACATGAAGAAGTAAGCTAATAGGCAGAACGAATGATTATTGTGATCATTAATGATTAAATATAAATTCGTGACAGCCTCCTCCGATCTCTATTACTCTATCAGTATAGACAGTTGCTCTGGTATTTACTGGGATAGTGACAGAAAGCTTAATCTTGTCACCTTCCCGTCTCCATTCTGATTTAATCAAACCCTTCACGGACTTATATTCACCTTTTACCCATGAGAGGTCTTCAACATAGTCGGGTTTTATAATAATCTTTTCAAATCCTCGATTTTCAGCATCATAATTTATTCCAGCCAGCGTATTTACCATCCAGGCACTTATATCCCCCAAAAACACATGGTTGATCGATGCATCACGAAAATCAGGAGATAAAACCCAGGTTTCGGGCAAGGTGGTAAATCCTAACTTTATCCAGTTACCCCATGAAGGGGCTGTTTCTCGAGTAGCCATCATATAAGCCGTTTCCGCATAGCCATATTTCGATAACATTCTTGGGACATATTTGCTCCCCAATACGCCAAAGTCCAAATGATAATCATTCTCTATAATGGCTTTATTCAAATTCTCCGCAACCTCTCTTTCATATTTTTCCGGGACAATTCCAAAGGCAAGAGCCACAGCTTGAGCGGTCTGTGAGCCATTGGCATAAATACCGGTTTGATGATTGAAATATTTTTCATTGATGAAAATCTTTAAATTCCCGGCTTTCTTTCTATAAGGCTCACTGGAATTTCCTGTTATCTCTGCAAAACGGGCCATTAAGAGATTATCCCAATAATAGAAACATGAGGTAGTGTAATCTGTAGGTGTTTGAGTATCGTAGTATACCCAATCCCCGATACCATAGGTTACTGTTCCATTCTCATCCTCTCTGTTCTTGAGATAATCCAAATAATTTCTGCATGTATCATACACTTTATGGATAGCTCTTGTATCTCCATAATATCTTTCCAAAGCATCAGGTATTATGAATAATGCCGCATCCCATACGGGTCCTATCCAATCATCGTACCCCCAACCCGAACTCGGAATTATGCCGGAAATATTGCCTTCCGGTCTCTGATTATCGATAAAGTCATCCATCCATTTCTCATAGAATTTAATTCCATCATAATTTAATAAGGCCAAGTCTATAGCCACATGTCCATCCGCAGTCCATCCATTTTTTTCACGCTGGGGACAATCGGTAGGAATACTGTGGATATTATTTACATACGACCGGTTTGTGGCTTCCCATATTTTGTTTAATAATTTATTTGAACAGCTAAAATGCCCCACTTTTTCCAAATCGGTATGTATATAAAGAGCTGATAAATCATCCTGTTTCAAAGTAATAGGAGCATCGGATTTAACTTCGACATAACGAAATCCATGATAAGTAAATTCAGGTGTGAACGATTCTTCTCCTTCACCTTTCATATAATATGTATCTGTCTGAAATTCAATATCCTTAATCGATTTATAATAAATATCTAAATTTCTCATTTCTAACCGGCCATTATCCTTTAAGAGTTCACCATGGGTAAGCGTTACTTTTGTCCCTTCCTTGCCGCTTAACTTTATATTGCAAACTCCGGTAAGATTGATTCCCATATCAAAAACATAAATGGTATCACCAAATGACTGCATAGAGACCGCTGGTATTTCTTTTGTCACACGCATCGGTTGCATAGTCTGTGACACAAGCAGGGGGGATGGGACACTCGTTAATATGGCATAATTCCACTTGCTATCATCAAACTGAAGATTATTCCAATTTGGGATTTCTTTACGAGCATCATATGTTTCTCCACTATATATGTTGTTATATATATGGGGGCCTATCGAGGTTTTCCATGTGTCATCTGTCGGTATTATCAAGGAAGTTCCATCTATATACCCCACATGGATCTCCATTATCATCTTTGCCCTGTCACGCCATTGCGCCTTTTCAAAATCCCATGTAGCGACCGGAGCATCTGCATTAAAAAAACCATTTCCCAAAACAGTCGTTATAACATTTCTTCCTTTTCGAAGTGATTCTGTAATGTCGATAGTCGAATACAAATTTCTTTTATCATAATGTGTATATCCGGGGTCTAGTTTTATGTCATTCGGAGCCTCTCCGTTTACATATAATACATAATAGGCAGCAGCGCTTATATAGAGTTTGGCCGATTTAATCTCTTTTTCTACATCGAAGGTTTTTCGAAACATAGGAGCGGGTCCAAACGATTTATCATTCCTATCCGTTATCCATTGAGCAACCCAGTCTGACGTATGCATCATTGCCGTTTCAAAACTATCTACGGCAGATACAAAAATATTATCGTTATTATTCCATGAGGAGATACGCCAATAATACTTTGTATTCGACTCTAAGTTTTTTTCACCTGTGTATTCTACCCGATTTGTATTACCTGATATTTTACCTGATGTCCAAAATAGTACATTTTCATTTAAAGCTTGCTTAGAAACTGCCATATCCAATTTATGGGCTTTCTGTACAAAACTACCCCTATCCGATTGGAAAGTCCATGTAAACCGTGGATTTTGTTCATCAATATTGACGGGTGATTTCAAATATTCACACCGCAAATCTGAAATCGTTACATGCTCATTCATACATGAACTCAAAAAGACAAGACTAAAAACTATCCCTATCGCTATTTTTCTCATGATCTATCTCCTTACTTGAACGGTTAAGTTAAATCTCACTATGTTATTAACTAAAAAAATTTCATCTATACGAATAAAAAACTACTTGAACGGTTAAATAAAGAATTAAAAAAATTACTAACTTCGAAAATCCAACGAACAGGAAAGTATTAATTGCTTAGGTTCAATTTTCCTGTTTCGTTTGGTTCGATTTTGTTTAACAAAATCAATTTGTTCAATCAATAAACTAACCGCATTCCTTCCAATTTCTTCTACTGGCATTCGGGCAACATTTATGCGTGGTGCAACCACTTGAAAGATTGGAACCTCGTGGATACTTGCAAACTCAAACTCAGGCTTTATTCCTCTTTTATGAAAATATTGAAATGCTTCAAGTGCCAAAATATGAGTCGTAAAAAAGAAGCCATCCACATCCGGTACATTTTTTAAAATATCATCTAAAACTTTATAGATATTTTTTTCATAATCCACAAAGTTGACTTCGCCATATAAATCCGGATCAATGCCAAGTTTAGATTCCCTCAAAGCATCTTCATAGCCTTCTCTACGTTGATTCATTGTTGTGAGATAGGAATTTGTAGTCAGAATTCCTATCTTTTTACATCCCTTATTAATAAGATGTTTGGTCAGCATATAGCTGCTATCTCTGTTATTGATGATAATATAGGTAGCATTCAACTCTGGAAAATAACGGTCTATAGTTACTAATGGATAAGACTGGTCTATTAATCGTTGAATTTCAATTTTGGAGCGTTTTGTAGGTGCAATAATGATTCCGTCAACCACTTTAGCTTTAAACAACCTGACCATCTCATCTTCACGGTCTATATCAGATTCAGAACTGGCTATCATCAGCGAATAACCATTCTTTCGGGCTTCTGACTCTATTTCTCGTGCCACTTCCGAATAAAAGCTATCGGAAATAGAAGGGAGTATCAATCCTATCGTCTTAGTTGTTCCCGTATTTAAACTTCTCGCTATCAAATTCGGTTCATAGTTAAGTTTCATTGCATACTCAAGAACCTTATTAGCCGTGGATTCACTGATACCCTTTTGCTGCGCCCGTCCAGACAATACCCAAGACACTGTCGTTTTCGACAGATTCAATTCATTGGCTATGTCTTTTAAAGATGGACGCATGGGCTAATTTAACCGATTAAGCTGCAAACTTAGAAAATAAAAATTATAAAAACAACAACCAATAAAACTTTAACATTTAAAAAAACCAAAATAGTTCATTTTTCGATCCCAAATAAAAATAATACCTTTGCACCGTTTTCGGGTATAAAGGAATTCGGTAATTTGCCGTAAGTAAAGAAGCCGAAGCTGTACCCGCAGCCGTATGTTCCCTATGGTTAGACTATTCCGAATATGTAGGATATAGTTTCACCGACAAGGTTCTCCGACGCAGAAAACGCGAAAGTCACTGTCTCTATAAATCGGGATGGGAAGGCAACGGATAACCGGGAACGAGCCGGAAGACCTGCCCGAAAGCATCAGCCATGCAAGCTTTCGGGATAAAAGCAGTGTTGAGTCAGTCGGAATTTCACGACACACTCTCCCTCGAAAGTTTATGGTTCAAACATGTTTCACTGTTTAACTATAAATTTTTTTATGAACAAGAGATTTTTTTCGGGCGTCATCGCTCTGTTTTTCGCCGGCACGTTCCTCCAGGCGCAGGAATCCGCTGAGAAGTCGTATGACCTGGATGAAGTGGTGGTTACTGCCACCCGTATGGGCCTTCCCCTCAAGAACGTTCCACAGAAGGTGGAGATCATCGACAGTAAAAAGATAGCTACGGTACAGGCAGACAATGCTGCCGACCTATTGAAACGAACGGTAAACCTCGATATCATACAATATCCGGGGGCCTCATCGGCGGTGGGTATGCGCGGATTCGCACCTTCCGCCCACAACCGCAATTACACGCTGGTACTGATAGACGGCAAACCGGCCGGTACGACCAACCTCACATCTATCCCGACTGATTTTATCGAGAGAATTGAAGTGGTAAAAGGACCTTACTCCGTATTGTATGGATCGGATGCGATGGGTGGAGTAATCAACATCATCACACGCAGGCCGGACGACACGCGGACCGGTAACGTAAGCATCAGTGCGGGAAATTTCGGGCAGACCAATTTCAACGGATATGCATCGGGAGGCGTTTCCGATAATGTTTCCTTAGCAATCGGTTTTTCAAGAAAAGCACAGGACAAGGACTATCGCATCGGAAAGAAAAACCTGCTGTCTATGACAGAAACAGAAGAGCTGATCCTCGATAAGAAATCGTATGGAGACATCATGACCAACACCCAATACCAGATCAACCAGTTCATGGGAAAACTGAACATTGGGTTCAATGAACTATGGAGCGCCGATTTATCGGGAATATTCGTCACTTCAAACGATATTGAAACGCCCGGTAATTACTGGCATTCATACGGTTTGAGCAAGAAAGACTTCGACCGTACCAATACCATGCTCGATATCCAACGGAAAACTTCCAACAATACATTACTTATCTCACCCTATTATTCCGTATACAACGAGAGTAATTACGACAACAACACCGAGGAGGGATTTATCAACTCCAAAGAATCGGTCAAGCAATACGGGTTAAAACTGAGTGATACGCACACCTGGGGCGACTTTCAACTGGTCGGGGGAATCGATCTGGATGCGCTGAATGTTTCTTCCGAGCGATTTACCGATAAGTTAACGCCTACAAATCCCTACCGGCCCGATCATAGCAGCATGGCCTCGTCGGCGTTTGTGCAGGGCGCGTATAGCAAAGGAGATCTTTTTGTAAATGCCGGCATTCGTTATAACTATACGAATTTCACGCTGAAAGCCGATGATTTTCTGGGCAATGAAAAAAAGAGCACTGGTTATTCCAACCTCAACCCTTCGGTGGGTATTAAATATTTCCTCACCCCATTGCTGAATATCCATGCCAGTGCAGGAAACGCGTTTTATGTCCCCGATGCCTATAAGACAGCCGGGAGGTATCAGGTTGGAAACACGCAATACAGGGGAAATAAAGACCTGAAGGCGGAAACATCCACCTCATTCGATTTCGGAATCAATATATCCAATAATGAATGGCTGAATATTGATGTGACCTATTTCCATGCGCTCTACAAAAATAAAATTGTCAATGATAACAAGACCGATGAGGAGACCAATGAAAAGTATACTACTTATGCCAATGCCGATAAAGGCAGGATGAACGGTTTGGAAATCATGTTCTCTTCCGATATAGCCAAAGCATTTCAATCACGCTATAGCCTCGAACTATATGCAGGTGTCACACACCTGTTCAATAATAAGTTTGATGAGATAACGGCTAAGGATACACCCGATGAAAAAAAGTTGACCAAAGATATGTTATATGTCCGCCGCACCACTGGAAATTTCGGGATCACATTCGATACCAACAACGGTTTTGTAACCCGCCTAAACGCCCGCTATATCGGAAAACGGCTCGAAAACGACTGGATGGCATGGGATAATCTTCGCCCCGATATAAAACCTGAAGACTACTACACTAAAAGCGACTATGAAGCGACTAATCAGATCCTCCAACATTCGGCGCATCTGGTGTTCGATTATTCAGCCCACTACAACGTAACGCCTCAGGCACGCGTCGGGATTTCCGTATCCAACCTGTTCGATGAGAACTACACTGAGAAAGACGGATACAATATGCCGGGACGCAGCATTATGGGGTCCGTCAGTTATTCATTCTAAAATATGGAAATAATGAAACAAAAATTAGCAAGCCTCTTTCTGGCAAGTGTTTTTGCACTGGGCATACAGGCCCAACAGCGAAAGGTAACGGTAGAGATCGATTACGGCGGCAAGAAACCCAACGAAACTCACCAGATAGACTGGTTCGAAGGATTAACGGCGATGACTGCCCTTCAATATTGCGCGACTATTGAATCTTATCCGGTAAAAGAGTATATCTTTGTAACTACCATTAATGGTATAAAAACCGAAAGGACCGTAATGGCCTGGTATTACACTGTAAATGGGGAAAGTACAGGGAAACTGGCATTCCGTTATAATGTGAAACCCGGCGATACCGTACAATGGATTTATAAAACGGATGTTTGTTCAAAACCGGATACAGAAAAATAATGCGTGAGATCATTTTCATTACGGGCGGACAACGATCGGGGAAAAGCCGGTTCGCACAAGAGTTGGCGGAATATTCTTCCGCCAACCCGTTATATTTAGCTACCGCCCGTCGTTGGGACGATGATTTCGAACAACGCATCCGCCGCCATCAAACCGATCGTGGAGAACAGTGGGAAACTATAGAAGAAGAGAAACGGTTGAGTTCACTTTCACTTGACGGCCGGACTGTACTTCTTGATTGCATTACGCTCTGGCTGACCAATATCTTCCACGACAACGGCTACAAGCTGGAGATTGCTTTAGAAGAAGCCAAGAGAGAATGGAATGCTTTGATCCAACAGGATTTCCGGCTGATTGTCGTCAGTAATGAGATCGGGATGGGCCTCCATGCTCCCGATGAATCATCACGGCATTTTACCGACCTGCAGGGATGGATCAACCAACACATTGCTGCCTCAGCCGATAAAGTTTACTTGATGATTTCAGGTATTCCTTTGCAAATCAAGTGATGTGGTTAAGTGCCTAAGTGGACAAGAGCCTGAGTGGTTAGGAGCCTGAGTGATTAGGTGGTTAAGTGAGTTGAGAGAGGGAGACGGGGAAATCAATTTCATTCAATCATCAAATCAGTAAATCAGTAAATTAACAAATCAATGAAATATGAATATTGAATCTGCACTCCGGCAGAAGATCGACAGCCGTACAAAGCCGGTGGGATCTCTTGGCCAACTGGAAAAGATTGCTTTCAAGATTGGCAAGATACAGCGGACCGTGACACCTGAACTGCGCAATCCGGCCATATTGGTGTTTGCCGCCGACCATGGCATTGCAGATGAAGGGGTTAGTCCCTGCCCGAAAGAAATCACCCATCAGATGGTGATGAACTTCGTCCATGGTGGCGCCGGTATCAATGTGTTCGCACACCAGCATGGTATCAACCTGAAAATTATCGATGCAGGTGTTGATTTTGATTTTCCGGCCGGATCAGGCGTTATTGATGCCAAACTGGGCCGTGGCACACACAATATGTTGCATCAACCGGCAATGAGCATAGAGACCTGTCGCAAGGCTATGGAAAAGGGAGCGGAATTTGTCCGTCAGGAATTTGAAAACGGTTGCAACGTAATTGGTTTTGGGGAAATGGGTATCGGGAATACTTCACCGGCATCACTGCTACTGCATCAATTTACCGGTATTCCGCTTGATAATTGCGTTGGACGTGGCGCCGGACTTAATGACATCGGTATCCGCAATAAATGTGATATTCTTCGCCGGGTCGCGGAGAAATACAATCCCGCCACACCGCTCGAAACACTGGCTACCTTCGGTGGCTTTGAAATTGCGATGATATGCGGTGGCGTACTCGAAGCAAAACGGTTAAATATGATCATCGTCGCCGACGGATTTATCGCGACTTCCGCTTTTCTGACTGCACATGAAATGCAACCCGATATTCTCGAAAACACCCTCTTCAGCCATTCATCGGACGAAAAAGGACATATATTGATGCTCAAATACCTGAAAGGTGATCCGATCCTGCACCTCAACCTAAGATTAGGAGAAGGTACGGGGGTTGCCCTGGCCTACCCCATCATCCGGTCGGCATTGATTTTTCTCAATGAAATGGCCGGTTTCGAAGATGCCGGCGTACATGATGTCAGAAACGATTAAGAAATTAAACATCTTTATCCATCGATATGAATCTCTTTTTCCATGCACTCCTGTTTTACAGCCGTATCCCGGCGGGTAAAATCGACTATTCGGAAGAAAACCTGACGAAGGCATTTCGTTATTTTCCGTTGGTCGGTATTATTGTAGGTGCTGTTGGAGGGGGACTGTTTTTGCTGTTCCGGTGGATAGTCCCGATACCAGTTGCCCTCGTGATAGCGATGGTGGTAATGGTACTACTAACCGGGGCACTCCACGAAGATGGCCTGTCGGATTTTTTTGACGGCTGCGGTGGGAGCCGCGATAAAGACCACATTCTGATCATCATGAAAGAGAGCACCATCGGCGCTTATGGGGTCATCGCCCTTATCCTGTTGTTTCTGCTGAAATTTGTATTGTTGCTTTCCATCGACCCATCACATATTGTAATGGTGCTAATCGCAGCACATGCTTCGAGCCGAATGATGCCCATCTTTCTGGTAAACAGTTCTCATTATGCCCGTACCGGAAATAGTAAAGCGATGCATACGCGCAGAAAAACAGATACTCAAACATTCCTGATAGCGCTTGCTTTCGGTCTCATACCGCTGGTTTTTATGCCCTGGCAAATCATTTTGGTTACCATTCCCGTATATGCGATGATCGTGATTTTATTGAAAAAATATACGGAAAGGAAGATAGGCGGTTTCACCGGCGATGTATTGGGAGCGCTGCAACAATTCTCAGAACTGGCATTCTATCTTATTTGTGTTGCGGTATACTTTGGTGGAAGTTAAGAGTGAAGAGTGAAAAATTAATAGTTCTTAGTTCTTAGTTCTTAGTTGTTAGTTCTTTAAGAGCCAAGACTCTGGTCAGTAATAATTGGTAATTTTCATGAAGTTTTATCTCGTCCGACATACACGCGTGGAAGTACCATCAGGTATCTGTTACGGACAGACCGATGTGGCGTTGGCCGGCTCGTTCGTGACCGAATCGGAATCCATCCGGTCAAGGCTGTCGGGGGTACAGTTCGATCATGTTTTTTGCAGTCCGTTAAGCCGATGTATGCAACTCGGCTCATTGCTGGATTATCCGTTGCAACCTGACGAACGGTTGAAAGAACTGAACTTCGGCGAATGGGAGAGACTAACATGGGATGAGATTTTCGAATCGGATGCAGGAAAGAAATGGTTTGCCGATTATTTGCACGAAGCATGCCCGAATGGAGAATCCTATCAGGATATGTTGCACAGGGTAGAGAACTTTATCGGCGATTTACCTGAGACCGATGGTAATATACTGATCATAACGCATGCCGGGGTTATCCACGCATTCCAGGTATTGCTAAAGAACAGGCCGATAAAAAAAGTATTCGATACACCCATTGCCTACGGACAAATCACGATTTTAGAGAAATGAAGAAACTTCGTCCTATTATGTTTGTCGGGACCGGTTCCGATGTAGGAAAGTCGGTAATCAATACCGGTTTCTGCCGTATATTCCTTCAGGACGGCTACTCCCCCGCCCCCTTCAAGGCGCAGAACATGTCGCTCAACAGCTATCCCACCGCGGACAATCTCGAGATAGGGCGCGCACAAGCTGTACAGGCAGAAGCGTGTGGCATCGATTGCTCTGTGGAAATGAATCCGGTTTTATTGAAACCGACCAGCAACTCCATGTCGCAAGTGGTCCTCAATGGCAAGCCCGCAGGTAATAAATCGGCCCGTGAATATTTTATTGAAACCGATCGTGATATACTTTTTACAGAAGTAATGCGTTCGTTTGAAAGGCTGGCTGACCGCTATAATCCTATTGTAATTGAAGGAGCCGGCAGTATTTCAGAGATCAACCTCTGGAAAAAAGACATCGTGAATATGCGTGTGGCATTACATACCGGTGCTGCTACATTTCTGATAGCCGATATAGACAAGGGTGGCGTTTTCGCCAGTGTATATGGCACGCTGAAATTGCTCCCCGAAGCAGAACGCGATGCCATCAAAGGGATCATCATCAATAAATTCAGGGGAGATATCAGCCTGTTTGACGATGGCAAAAAGATATTGGAAGAACTGACAGGAAAACCGGTAATCGGTATTGTTCCCTACTACAAGGGACTTTTTATCGAACAGGAAGACGGTGTGGTGATCGAAAAGAAGAAAACAGCTTTCGAACCGGGCAAGATCAATATCGGAGTGGTATTATTGAAACATCTCTCCAACTTTACCGATTTCAATATGCTGGAATTGGTGCCGGCCGTGAACCTTTTCTATTCGGACAATCCGGAGATATTATCTCAGGCTGATATTATTGTCATACCGGGATCAAAAAATACGCTATCCGATTTAAAAACATTGCGGGAAAAAGGTCTTGACAGGACTATTCTGGCGCATCACCACAACGGAAAACCGGTCTACGGTATTTGCGGCGGTTACCAGATGATGGGAGAAGAGGTGCGTGATCCCGACGGTGTGGAGGGAGATATCCCGTCGCTGCCTGGATTGGGAATCCTTCCAGTCATTACTACCCTGGCAGAAGGAAAAAAAACCCGGCAATGCCGTTTTTCATTCATCGGATCCGACATCCCAGGTATTGATTCGGACATCTCAGGTAGAGGTTACGAAATACATGCCGGTCATACACCTTCCAAGCGACCACTCTGCCGTATGGAAAACGGTGAAACGGACGGTTATTTCCTGAGCGACAAGACATGGGGAACCTATATTCACGGTATTTTGGACAATGCCCCGGTCATTGAAAAAATACTACGTCAGATAGATCCCGCTATTTCCGCCACTATAGATTATAAGGCTCGCAAGGAAGAGGGATATAACCGTCTCGCCGACCTGATCCGTGAAAATGTGGATATGGAGTATGTGTATAAGTGGTTAAGTGGGAAGGTGGGGTGTGCCAAAGGGAAGGTGTAAAATCCTGGCAATCAATTGGTAATTGGTAATTAGAAATTAAAGAAATGCAAACCGGTCATGGCAACGACATATATGATTATCCGAATATAAGGTGCGACTTCAGTTCCAATATACCTTACCGGAACGCATCGGCAATCATTGCGGATTATCTGAAAGACCGTATGGATAACATCTATAATTATCCCGATCCGGATGCCCGCAAGCTGGCATCACAATTGGCCGATTTCCATAATGTTTCTACTAATAATATATTGGCCACCAACGGTTCAGCAGAAGCGTTCTATTTGCTCGCACACCTTTTTCAAAATCGGAAAAGTATAATCCCCTATCCTGCTTTTTCGGAGTATGAAGATGCCTGTCGCATTTACCGGCACGAACTTTCGTTCCTGCCGGTGGGATTATTACAGGGTGCCGGCCATTTTGAAGCCGATACGGTTTGGTTCGGCGTACCGAACAATCCTGATGGAACAATTATGGACAACGAAACGATTTCCCGTTTCTGTAGTGAAAACCCTCAGACCGCTTTCATCGTGGATGCAGCTTATGATGCGTCATGCCCGCGAGGCGAATCGGTGAAATCGTTGCAGGGAAGATTCAAAAATCTGATTACCGTCCATTCACTCACTAAGACGTTCGGTATTCCCGGATTACGTTTAGGTTACATTGTTGCCGACCGGCAGATAATAGACGGTATCCGCTTATTGCGTCCTCCCTGGTCAGTAAATGCCCTCGCACTCGAAGCAGGCAGTTTTATTCTGGAAAATTGGGATAAACTGTTGCCGGATACAGCTTCTCTTTGTGCTGAGTCGGCACGGCTACAACAAAAAATCGTGGTAATGCCGCAATTCGAGGTGACTGCATCGCCCACCAATTTCTTTTTAGTGAAGATGAAAGAAGGTATTGCAACGGAATTGAAACAGTACCTGGTTGACAATTTTGGCCTGTTGATCCGTGATGCATCCAACTTCAGGGGATTGACCCCACAACATTTCCGTATTTCGGTGCAGGGTGAAATATGGAACCATCAGCTTGTTGAAGCACTGAAATTCTTTTATACAAAATAAAAAACGACTTTGCATTATTTCTTCACCACATACCAGGATTTTCTGATTCCACTATTGGGTGGTTTGTTGTTGGATACGCTTATAGGCGACCCACATCGTTTACCGCATCCGATCAGATTGTTCGGTAGCATGATTTCATGGTGCGACCGGCAGTTTAACCGGGGGGATCATCGAAAGAGGAAAGGCGTACTTGTCGCTTTGGGATTGGTATCTTTAGTCTTTCTGTTTTTATTTGGTCTTGAAAAGATGCTCTTTCCCTACCCTATCGCTTTACACATCATCAACACTATTCTTTTCTTCTATGCCATCAGTAACCGAAGCCTGATCTCCGAAGCAATGAAAGTAGAAAAACTTGTCGTGAAAGGAGATATTCCCGCAGCACGGAAACAGCTGAGTCGGATCGTCGGACGCGACACATCGCAGTTAACAGCTAAACAGATCCGTACGGCAACATTGGAGACGTTGGCCGAAAATCTCAGTGACGGTGTAATCGCTCCCTTATTCTTCTACGCACTCGGCGGTATACCGATGATGATGGCATACAAGATGATCAATACAATGGATTCCATGATTGGGTATAAAAACGAGAAATACAGTGATTTTGGCTGGTTTGCCGCCCGTATTCTGGATGATGGGGCTAATTATGTTCCTGCACGGCTGACGGCTTTGTTGATGGTTTTGTTCCCTCCCTCCGAAAGAGGGTTCCGCTTTATCAACCAATATGCCCGATGCCACGCAAGTCCCAATTCCGGTTATCCCGAATCGGCATTGGCCGGCATCCTCGACTGCCGCTTCGGCGGACCGAACATCTATCATGATAAATTAGTGGAGAAGCCCTATATAGGGGAAAACGATAGGGAGTTGACCCATGCCGACGTGCGACGTGCCTGTTTTATCAACATACGGGTTACACTCATAACGGCGCTGATAATCCTCCTGTTATTTTATGGAATATTTTACTTTCACTAAGGAATCTCACCTTTTAGTAACATACCTTTTGGTCACACACCATTTTAATACACCCTTTAGTTTCAAACTAAACGGTTTCAACCTCTTTTGTTTCAAACTAAAAAGTTTCAAACGGATCCGTTTGAAACTTTTTAGTAATATACTTTCCAACAACATATTTTTTATACCTTTGCCTGTTGTATGGTTACTTTAACCAATGTTTCAAAAGTAAATAACATGTCACAAAAGAAAAAAAGCAATCGCAGTATATACCTGATAGTTTTATTGATCGTAATCGCTGGCCTGGCGGTGTACTTTACACAAAGGGGTAGTGGTGATCAGGAAATATTTACCGAGTCCGAAGTAATGGATATCCCTTTCCGAAAGCAGGGAGAATTATCCTTTATAAGCCAGCCGAGTGGCGACACACTGGCAATGATTGACATTGAAGTGGCCGATGACAGCCAGTTAAGGGCACGCGGACTCATGTATCGCCGCTCCATTCCGGAAAATGCCGGAATGTTATTTGTTCAGGGTATGGAAGAGATACAGAGTTTCTGGATGAAAAACACCTATATTCCGTTGGACATCCTTTTTGTCGATGCCAATAAGGAGATCGTAACCATTCATGCAAACACCACCCCATTGAAAGAGTGGAATTATGCATCCACAAAACCGGCGCTCTATGTAGTAGAGGTAAATGCAGGTTTCTCAAACCGCCACAATATCAGCATCGGCGATAGGATAGAGTTTATGATAACAAAATAGATTTTTAATTTTTCACTCTTCACTCTTCACTCTTCACTCTTAGTTTTCACATATTTCTCCAACCACTGATCCTGCTCCCACAACAAATGTAATATATTTTCACGTGCAGCATACCCATGGCTTTCCTTCGGCAGGATCACCAGGCGGACGGGAGCGCCAAAACTCTTCAGCGCCTGGAAGTAACGTTCGCTCTGCATCGTATGCGTACCGGAATTATTGTCGCTCTCCCCATGGGTAAGCAATAGTGGCGTTTTCATCTTATCGGCATGCATAAAAGGCGACATGGTATTATAAGTCCCGGAGGCCACCCAATAGTTCCGCTCTTCCGCCTGGAAACCGAACGGGGTGAGTGTCCGGTTGTATGCCCCGCTGCGGGCGATACCTGCGGCAAACAGGTCGGAATGTGTCAGCAAGTTTGCCGTCATAAATGCGCCATAAGAATGTCCTCCCACGGCAACCCGTTTCCGGTCGATATATCCCAGTGAGTCCACGGCATCTATCGCCGCCTTGGCATTAGCCACCAGTTGTTCCACAAACGTATCGTTCGGCTGTTCATCCCCCTCTCCCACGATGGGAAAAGCTGCATCATCAAGGATAGCATAACCACGTGTTACCCAGTAAATGGGGTTTCCATACGACAGGTATGTGAATGAATTGGGATTGGCTGTAGATTGTCCCGCACTGTTTCGGTCTTTGTATTCGGTAGGATATGCCCACATGATCATGGGTAGTTTCTCTTTTTTCTCCCTGTCGTAACCGGCCGGCAGATATAAAGTACCGGTAAGTTCTACCCCATCGTCGCGTTTATAACTGATCACTTCCTTATAGACATTATCCATACTTTTGAAAGGATTTTCAAAGGCGGTCAATGGCTCCGGTGCGCGTTTATTCCTGATATTACGGATATAATAATTGGGGTATTCAGCCGGTGATTCAATCCGACTGATGACCGTTCCTTTTTTACTATCGACAAACGTAACCAACTCTTCCACTTTGTCGGTATAAGCGGATTGATAGATCCGTTTCTTTTTCAGCGTTTTCAAATCCAGTTCGTCGATGAACGGGAATTGCCCTTCTGCCGTAAATCCGTCTCCAAAGAAGTAAATCGAATTTCCGTCCATTTGCAACGTATAGGTTCCCATTGCATTCTTTGCTGTTTGCGGATAGCCGGGATCATCATACACATCCTGGTAGTTCCGGTCGACAAGGATACGCGGCTGTTGGTTGTTATCAGACGGATTAAAAACATACATTTTCTGATTCCGGGTATTCCACCAGCGGTCATGAAGTATGGCGTATTCATCGTTTCCCCAGGTAATGCCGGCATAACGGTTGATGGTTTTCACCAGCGAACGGGGTGCACCGGTGAAGGGGGCATCGAGTTGGAACACTTCATCGCGGAAATCAACCTTCACCTCCGGGTCGCCTTTATCGAGCGCCTCCACCCAACAGAGGGTAGACGTCCTGTCGGAACGCCAGTTAATATTCCGCTTTCCCTCCTGTGTAGCCATAAATCCTATCGGAAGGTTTTCCAGTAACGGCTGTTCGTTGAATTTCATCAAGAAATCTCCATCGGCCGTATAGATCTCTGTAACGTTCGGGAAACTGTAATAAGGCACAGTATAGGAAAACGGACGGGAAAGCGTTGTCAGCAACAGGTATTTCCCATCCGGCGAAAACGATTGCCCTGTATACATGCCAGCCTCTTTCCAGCGATTCTTCACACCATCGAACCCGATCTTATAAAGTTCCGATGTCATCAGCGTTTCGAAATTAGCCTCATCGACCGGATTTTTCAACAGGTCCTGATAGGTACGGTTTTGTGATATCTGGCCGTCACTGACCGAAACAATCGGCCCTTCGGGCAAAGCCTTTTGGGTATCGACCAGGCCGGCGCGATCTTCGGGAAGTATCCTTACAAGTAATCCCGATCCATCGATACACCAACTATAGGGAAATCCGGCATTGGCATTTACCATAGCACCCGTCAGTTTTTTCGCCTGCAAGGTTTTCAGGTCGACAATCCATAATTCAACTCCGTTTTCTACCGTATTGGTAAAGGCGAGTTTTGTCTCATCAGGCGAAAAAGAGAGATACGCAATAAGAGGATCGGAAGGTAAGCCTTCTATTTGCCTCACAGCCGTCTCCCTTGTCTTTTTATAGCGTATATTATTGACATAGGTTACCGTACTCGATATATTGGCATCGGGATTGATACGCAATCCTGCTAACCGCACCTCAGGCTGATTCAAATCTGACAATGTCTTAAAGGTGTTCCTGTAAAGGAATAGCATTTGCTCGCCTTTGCTGTCCATATTGACTGATGGCGCTCTCTCGATATCGACCAGATCCAGAATCTCAGCCGGTGGTACCTGATAAGTGATATTTTCCTGTGATTCAACAAACCCAGCTGTCATAAGCAAAACCAATAAAATGATAGAAACTCGTTTCATAATGGATATATTTTTTGTTTACCATTGGATTACACGTTACTTTTATGAAAAACTGAGGCCGATGCCTGTGCCGTAGGCATTACAACCATATCGTTTATATTCACGTGCGGCGGACGGGAAACGGCAAACCAAATACATTCCGCGATATCGTCGGCCACTAAACACTCATACCCCTCATACACTTTATCCGCACGTTGCTTATCCCCATGAAAACGCACAATGGAGAATTCTGTTTCCACGGCACCGGGACAGATCTGGGTCACTTTTATATGATGAGGAAGCAAGTCAAAACGTATTCCTTTTGTCAAAGCATCCACGGCATGCTTGGTAGCACAATATACATTTCCGTTGGGATAGACCTCCTTTCCGGCAATGGATCCGATATTGACGATATGTCCTTTTTTACGGGCAATCATCCCTTGTGAAACAGAGCGGGTAACATACAACAAACCCTTTACATTGGTATCGATCATCCGGTTCCAATCAACGCTGTCACCTTGTTGAAGCGGCTCCATACCCGCAGCCAGTCCGGCATTATTCACCAATACATCTATATTTTGCCACTCCAAAGGCAAATTTCCCAGAGTTGTATTCACCTCCTCTTCATTCCGCACATCGAAACAGAGAGTCAATATATGAGAACCACCCTCTTCAAGTTTACTCTTCAACAGATTCAATCTATCCTGTCGTCTGCCGGTGATTATTACACCGAAACCATTTTCGGTCAGTTTCAGGGCTGTAGCCTCTCCTATTCCGGAAGTGGCACCCGTAACCAATGCTATTTTTTCCATATTATTCAATTTCAGATTCAAGAACCAAGACTTTGTAAACTAAAAACTAAAAGTGAAGAACTAAAAGTAATTTTTCACTATTCGCGCCCCAGTCACTCCAGTCTCCCGATCTCCCCACTCTCCAAGTCTCCCCGTCTCCAAGTCTCCCCGTCTCCCGTCTCTTCTTAACTTCTCTAAAAGAATCATCAAAAATACTGTAAAAACCCATACAACCCTCATTTTAATAAACAAAATATCGTTTCTATAAACAAAAAACTCTATCTTTACGTTAATCTAAAAATAAGATCATATAACAAAAATATCGTCTATGGAGGAGCATTTTATTACGGTGAAAACATTTGCCTTCCCCGCCGATGTATCCATCGTCCAATCATTTATGGAAATGAGGGGAATTGAGACCTATATGAAAAACCTCACTTCCAACAGAATGGCTTACACCCTTGGAGATATAGAGATGCAGGTGAAAAGTTCCGACTACGAAAGAGCCAAAGAGGCATTGATTGAAGGCGGATTTTCAAAACCGGAAGATTTCATATGATTGAACCGGACGGGATGGCCTAAAAAATTAAATTTCCAATGTCAATAGAACAAGAAAAAAAAGAAACGCGATATAAATATATCCTGATTGGATTTCTGGTATTACTGGGACTGATTATTTTCAGATATACACGTCCCTATATGAGTGGGTTTCTGGGTGCGGCCACTTTGTATATTCTTGTAAACGGGCAACAGAAATTCCTCACACAGAAGCTTAAATTCAAAAGAGCGATCAGCGCATTGCTCATTGTGTTGGAAGTCCTCTTTTTCATCCTTATTCCTCTTACCGGCCTTACTTTTTTAGTGATTGACACCGTCTCCGGCATATCTATTGACCCTGAAGCTATTTTACGGCAATTCAACGAGTTCGTCGATTCGTTAGAAGAAAGACTGGGATTCAATATCTTCACTCCTGAAAACCTGTCTGCTCTGCCGAGGGTAGGCTCCAATATCATTCAAATGCTTGGGAATAGTGTATATTCGCTTGTGATCAATGTCATCGTGATCCTCTTCGTATTGTATTATATGCTTTTCAATAACAGCGATTTTGAAACGGCTATCAGGGAAGTTTTGCCATTCAAGGAAGAAAATAAGCAGATCCTGGCAGAAGAAACCCGTTTAATCATTCAGGCAAACGCAGTGGGTATCCCGCTTCTGGCAATCCTCCAAGGATTTTTCGCCTATTTGGGATATCTCTATTTCGGCATCGACAGTGCGATTTTATATGCCGTGCTTACTGCTTTTTCCACCATCCTGCCGATTGTAGGCACCATGATTGTCTGGGTTCCTTTGGGAATTTCACTGTTGATCGGGGGGGATTATGTGAATGGTATCGCCTTGCTCATATATGGTATGTTTATTATTGGCGGCGTGGATAATGTGGCCCGTTTCCTGCTACAAAAAAAACTGGCCGATATCCATCCGTTGATCACCGTATTTGGGGTACTTATCGGGATTCCCATGTTCGGTTTCTGGGGAGTTATCTTCGGGCCTCTCCTGCTTTCACTCTTCATCCTGTTCTTCAACATGTTCCGCCATGAATATGTACCGGGATCAAAAGCCGAACCACGAGTTACCACACGTATCAAAACAAGAAAAGTGAAAATACCGATGGTCGATTCCGTCAAACCTAAAAAGAAAAAGAAAATTACCCCGGAATCTGAATGATTCGGCTGCGCCGTTATTCTATCAAATTTTCTGGCATTGTTTTTGCAATTCTACTTGGAATGGTCTTATAAATGAGCGATCATTTTTTTAGATGACCGTCAAAAAATTTTATTCGATTTAAAATAAAAGATTATATTTGTAGTCGATACACAGCTAAGAAGGGAAAAAAATATATGAATAGCAACTTTTCACAACGGGTCAGGGACATCATGGCATACAGCCGCGAAGAAGCGGGAAGGCTCCAGAATAACTACATAGGACCGGAGCATCTTATGCTCGGCATCCTCCGCGATGGCGACGGCTTGGCTATTCAGGTGCTCCAGGATTTCGATATCGATCTGCATGTGTTGAAAGATTATATCGATTCACATGTACGTGCCACCCAGGAGCCTTATGATGGAACCAATGAACTCGTGATCAATAAGAATACAGAAAAAGCATTAAAAATGAGTATTCTGGAAGCACGCCTCACCAAGAGCCAGGAGACCGATTCCGAGCATATTTTGTTGGCGCTGCTGAAAGAAAAAAGCACTTTGATCAATGATATCCTCACACAATTTCAGCTCGATTATTCAAGCGCGTTTCTTTATATAAAGAGTATTCTTGATAACCAGGATGAAGATGGGGACAGGCAATCACCCACCGCAGGAGCCAACTTCACCGACGACGATGATGATGATCCAAACGAGAAATACCCATTCAGTCCCGGAGGAGGGCAAGGTTCTTCGTCACAGACCAAAAGCAGCGGTTCTGACACGCCCGTGCTCGATAATTTCGGAACGGATATCACCCGCGCCGCACTGGAAAATCGCCTCGATCCGGTAGTGGGCCGCGAAAAAGAGATTGAGCGTATTGCACAGATACTCAGCCGTCGCAAGAAAAACAATCCGGTATTGATCGGTGATCCCGGTGTGGGCAAATCGGCCATTGTGGATGGACTTGCCCTGCGTATCATGCAGAAGAAAGTCTCCCGTGCATTATTCGACAAACGGGTGATCGCCCTCGATATGGCATCGATTGTTGCCGGAACGAAATACCGCGGCCAGTTTGAAGAGCGTATCAAAGCGATACTGAACGAACTGTCAAAAAATCCGAATATCATCCTCTTTATAGATGAGATACACACCATTGTAGGAGCCGGAGGTGCTGCCGGGTCGCTGGATGCGGCTAACATGCTGAAACCTGCGCTGGCACGGGGTGAAATACAGTGTATCGGAGCCACCACGCTGGATGAATACAGGAAGAATATAGAGAAAGATGGCGCACTGGAACGCCGGTTCCAGAAAGTGATCGTGGATCCCACTACAGCGGAAGAGACATTACAGATACTGCGTAATATCAAGGAGCGGTATGAGGAACACCATAATGTACGGTATACCGACGATGCGCTGCAAGCATGCGTGAAACT